>TARA_R110002072_G_scaffold140900_7_pt1 | contig 79437 bp, 67 predicted proteins | sample TARA_R110002072 | Tara Oceans TARA_R110002072 (sample SAMEA4397118) | marine metagenome | biome: Polar Biome; feature: [SRF] surface water layer (ENVO:00010504); material: water (ENVO:00002006), including particulate matter (ENVO:01000060) such as... | depth 5 m
ACCGACCAATGAAGAACGACAGATTGCCCTCGACACCCTGGCGCTACTTGAAGCCTGATCGTCACCTGACTACTACGGAGCGCGAATGCACACTTTCTTTATTGCCCCCACCGGTTTCGGTGTCGGCCTGACCTCGATCAGCCTGGGTCTGGTCGGTGCCCTGGAGCGTGCCGGCCTCAAGGTCGGCTTTTTCAAACCCATCGCCCAACCGCATCAGGGCGACATGGGCCCCGAGCGTTCCAGCGAGCTGATCGCCCGCACCCACGGCCTGCACTCACCCAAGCCGCTGGCCCTGGCGCATGTCGAGCGCATGCTCGGTGACGGCCAGCTGGATGAACTGCTGGAAGAAATCATCAGCCTCTATCAGCAGGCCGCTGCAGATAAAGACGTGGTGATCGTCGAAGGCATGGTGCCAACGCGCCAGGCCAGCTACGCCGCGCGGGTCAATTTCCACCTGGCCAAAAGCCTGGATGCCGAGGTGATTCTGGTCTCAGCGCCGGAACAGGAAAGCCTCAGCGAATTGAGCGACCGAGTGGAAATTCAGGCCCAACTGTTTGGCGGGCCAAAAGACGAGAAAGTGCTCGGGGTGATCCTCAACAAGGTACGCAGTGACGATGGTATCGAAGCCTTCGCCAATCGCCTGAAAGAACTCTCGCCACTGCTCAAGGGCGATGACTTCCGCCTGCTCGGCTGCATCCCATGGCAGGAAGAACTGAACGCCCCGCGTACCCGCGACATCGCCGACCTGCTCGGCGCGCGAGTGCTGAATGCCGGCGATTACGAGCAGCGGCGCATGTTGAAGATCGTGCTCTGCGCCCGCGCGGTGGCCAACACCGTGCAACTGCTCAAGCCTGGCACCTTGGTAGTGACGCCAGGGGACCGCGACGACATCATCCTCGCGGCCAGCCTGGCTGCGATGAACGGCATGCCGCTGGCCGGTTTGCTGCTGTGCAGCGACTTTGCGCCTGACCCGCGAATCATGGAGCTGTGCCGTGGCGCGCTGCAGGGCGGTTTGCCGGTGATGACGGTGAGCACTGGCTCCTACGACACCGCGACCAACCTAAACCGGTTGAACAAAGAAATCCCGGTCGATGACAAGGAGCGTGCAGAGAAAGTCGCCGACTTCGTCGCCAGCCATATCGACCATGAATGGCTATTCGCCCGCTGCGGCACGCCACGCGAGCTGCGCATGTCGCCGCCGGCGTTCCGCTATCAGCTGGTACAACGCGCCAAGACAGCCAACAAGCGCATCGTTCTACCCGAAGGCAGCGAGCCACGCACCGTACAGGCCGCGGCCATCTGCCAGGCACGCGGCATCGCCCGTTGCGTGCTGCTGGCCAAACCGGATGACGTCCACGCCGTAGCCCGCGCCCATGGCATCGAGCTGCCGGAAGGACTGGAAATCCTCGACCCGGACCTGATCCGCGAGCGCTATGTCGAGCCCATGGTCGAGCTGCGCAAGGGCAAAGGGCTGAACGCGCCGATGGCCGCCGCGCAGCTGGAGGACACCGTGGTACTGGGCACCATGATGCTCGCCCTGGATGAAGTCGACGGCCTGGTTTCCGGGGCGATCAACACCACCGCCAACACCATCCGCCCGGCCCTGCAGCTGATCAAGACGGCACCGGGCTATAAGCTGGTGTCGTCGGTGTTCTTTATGCTGCTACCCGACCAGGTGCTGGTCTACGGTGATTGCGCGGTAAACCCTGACCCGACAGCGGTGGAGCTGGCGGAAATCGCCCTGCAAAGCGCGGCCTCGGCCAGCGCTTTCGGCATCATTCCTCGGGTGGCGATGCTCAGTTACTCAACCGGTGACTCCGGCAGCGGCGAAGAGGTAGAAAAAGTCCGCGAGGCCACCCGCCTGGCCAAGGCCATCGACCCACAACTGCTGCTCGACGGCCCGCTGCAATACGACGCGGCAGCGATTGAAAGTGTCGGTCGGCAGAAGGCCCCTGGCAGCCCGGTCGCCGGCCGCGCCACGGTATTTATCTTCCCCGACCTGAACACCGGCAACACCACCTACAAAGCGGTACAACGCAGCGCCGATTGCGTCAGCGTCGGCCCGATGTTGCAGGGCCTACGCAAGCCGGTGAATGACCTGTCACGCGGCGCGCTGGTCGACGATATCGTCTTCACCATTGCCCTGACCGCGATTCAGGCTGCCAACCTGCCGCAGTAACGCACAGCCAGGGCTGCTCAACGGCGGCCCTGGCCAGGCAAAAGTGCTAAACATCCGCGAATCGCTGCGATAACCCATATTTCGAGGGGTTGCAGTTCGGTGCACAGACGTTAACCTGTGCGCCGACCGATCTGCGGTGCAAAACCGCAGGCGTAGATAAGTCGGGGATCAAGCCGCTTGAGCGCCACAGCAGTGGCCCGCAACCAGCCTGGCCCCATTTTCTGGAGGCACCTGCCCCAATGCTGCATTTCCTGCCTGCTCCACTGCGCGGCCTGCTTGCCGGCCTGATGTTGGCACTCAATACCCTGTTCTGGTGTTGGCCGCTGTTTATCCTGGCACTGGTGAAACTGCTAGTACCCATACCTGAGGTACACCGCATCCTGCGCTTTATGATGCACGCGAGTGCCGAAGCCTGGATTTCCATCAACAAATTCTGGATGAGCCTGGTCGGCCGTACGCATTGGGATGTGGCCGGGCTGAGTGGTTTCGATAAACAGCACTCATACTTAGTGACCAGCAACCACCAGAGCTGGGTGGATATTCTGGTGCTGCAATACCAGCTCAATCGGCGTATTCCGTTTCTCAAGTTTTTCCTCAAGCAGGAGCTGATCTGGGTGCCGGTGATTGGCTTGTGCTGGTGGGCGCTGGAATTTCCATTCATGAAGCGCTTCAGCAAGGAATACCTGGCCAAGCACCCGGAAAAACGCGGCCAGGACCTGGCAACCACGCGCAAGGCCTGCGAGCGCTACAAGACCAACCCAGTGTCGGTGTTCAATTTCCTCGAAGGCACGCGCCTGTCGCCGGCTAAGCACGCGCAGCAGCAGTCACCGTTCAAACACCTGCTCAAACCCAAGGCCGGCGGTATTGCCTTTGTGCTGGACGCCATGGGAGAGCAATTGCATAGCCTGGTCAATGTCACCATTCATTACCCACAGGGCAACCCCGGTTTCTGGGACCTGTTGTGCGGACGGATTGATCAGGTAGTCGTGCGTTTCGATCAGCTGCAGATTCCCAAGGAATTTATTGGCGGCAACTATGATCAGGACGAAGCCTACCGCTTACAGTTCCAGCAATGGGTCAACCAGCTGTGGCTGGACAAGGATGCGCAGCTCGACGAACTGAAGAAGCGCTATCCCGCGCGCTAAGCCGCTATCGCTGAATCCTCAAGCCCGCCTAGCCAGCGGGCTTTTCGTTACGCAACGGCAAATTGTGCCAATCCAGCTGCGCGGGGAAGGTTTTGATATGCTCCGCGTTTAGCCCCGGCGCGACTAGAAAGCCCTGCATGATTGCGCAGTTGTGCGCCGCCAGCCAATCACGCTGAGCCATGGTTTCCACACCCTCGGCGATCACCTCCAATCCCAGATTGCGGCCCAGATCGATGATGGTGCTGACCACCGCAGCATCACGCGGCGAGTCGAGCATATTGGAGATAAACAGGCGATCGATCTTCAGCGTATCCAGCTCGAAATGACGCAGGTAAGCCAGTGACGAATAACCGGTGCCGAAATCATCGATGGCGATCCTCACCCCGAGCTTACGCAACTGACGCAGCTGTTCCTGGCTGGTTTCCAGATCCTGCATCAACGCGCTTTCGGTAACTTCCACTTCCAGCTGCCGAGGGTTCAACTGGTGCTCTTCAAGCACCCGGCGCAGGTCATCGACCAGCTGCGGCATGCCGAACTGCACCGGGCTGACATTCAGGCTGAGCACCAGTTCGTTGCCGAACTGCTGGCTCAGCTGTTGGCATTTTTCGATCCCGGCCTTGAAGATCCAGCCGCCCAGGCGGTTGATCAGACGAGTCTCCTCCAGCAGCGGAATAAACACCCCCGGCGCCACGGTACCGGCAACCCGATGCTGCCAACGCAGCAAAGCTTCGAAGCCACGCAGGCGCCCGCTTTCCAGGTAGATCTGCGGCTGGTAGACCAGGACGAAATCATCATTCTCGATGGCGTTGCGCAGGCTTTCCTCAAGCATCAACCGTGAGCGCGCGCGGCCGTTCATTTCCTGCGAGAAGAAGCGGTACTGCTGACGACCGGTGCGCTTGGCCTCGTACATGGCCATGTCAGCGGCACGCAGCAAGCCTTCCACGGTTTGCCCACACTCGGGGAAACAGGCAATGCCCACACTCGCACCCAGAGTCACCTCGATGCCGTCGAGGTTATGCCGCACCGACACCTGCTCGATCAGTTTTTCGGCGATGCGCGCGGCGTCTTCCGGATGTTCCAGACTGTCGAGCAGGGCAGTGAACTCATCGCCGCCAATCCGCGCCAGGCTGTCATAGGGGCGCAGGCTGGCCTTTAGCTGTTCACCGACCAGTTTGAGCAAGCGGTCGCCCACGTCGTGGCCGAGGGAGTCATTGATCCGTTTGAAGCCATCCAGATCGAGATACAGCACCGCCATACGCTGGCCGCTGCGTTCGATCCGCGATAACGCCGATTCCAGCGCCTGATAGAAACCACGCCGGTTGAGCAGGCCAGTCAGGGCATCAGTAATCGCCTGTGACTCCAGTTGCTGATGCAGATGGCGCACAACCGACATATCCAGCGCCATCACCACCATGGCGTGCTGCAGGCGCGGCAAGGGTGAACAGGACAGCGCCACCGGCACCTGCCCGCCGTTCAGCGTGCGCAGGTTAGCGTCATGCAGGCGATAAGCCTCACCGCGCCGCCACTGCAGGTAAAATTCGGACAACCGCCAGTCGCTGGTGACTTGCGGGCTGACCAGATAGGAGAGCATTTCACTGCCTTCCAGATCGCTTATCGAGCCCTCAAGCATGCGTGCCATGGCCGGGTTGGCGAAGTTGATCCGACCATCCTCGCCCACCACCATGATGCCTTCGGCGGCGTTGTCCAACACCGAGGCGTTAAACGCCCGCGCGGTGTCCAGTTGCTGGGTCAGTTGCAGCAGCTCGCTGCGGTTGCGCTCATGTTCGAGCAGGGCGTGAATCTTATGGCGCAAAACGCTGGAATCGAAGGGCTTGAGCATGAAATCCACCGCGCCGGTGGCGTAGCCCTTGATCACCGAATCCTGAGTCTGCGCGATGGCAGAGACGAAGATAATCGGGGTGTAGCGCGTACGCGGATTACCACGCATCAGCCGCGCCACCTCAAAGCCGTCCATGTGCGGCATCTGCACATCCAGCAGCACCAGGCCAACGTCCTCTTCGAGCATGCACTGCAGGGCGCTCTCGCCCGAGTCGACACAACGCAGTTGCCAGTCGCCCTCCTCCAGCAGAGCTTGCATGGCCACCAGATTTTCCTGACGGTCATCCACCACCAGCAGAATCTGCGTGCTAGGCACGCTCTTCAGCTGTACATGTGCCATAAATCCTCCCTTGTCCCTGGCGAGCGTCTTGCGACTCCTGTTGCGGTTGAGGTTAGCAGGCCACAGCAAAACTATTGCGGTGGTGCAGCAGATGCTGCAAATGAGCCGTTTTGCGGACCGTTGTTGGCCAGCCAACGCACCAGTAAATCCAGCAAGGCCTCGCGACTGACCGGTTTGGCCAGGTAGTCATCCGCGCCTGCGGTGATGCATTTCTCCCGGTCACCTTTCATCGCATGGGCGGTCAGGGCGATGATCGGAATGCTGCACCCATGCTCGGTCTTGAGTAAGCGGGTGGCGGTGTAGCCGTCCATCGTCGGCATGGCCATGTCCATCAGGATCAAGTCAAACGGCTCGCGCTGATAACAGTTGATCGCCTCCTGCCCGTCCTTGGCTGAGCTGACAATCAGCCCGACCTCGTCAAGCAGGGCCGTCAGGGCGTAAACATTGCGCACGTCATCATCGACCAGCAGCACGCGCCGGCCCTCCAGCGGATTCTCGGCGCGTGGCGCTCCCAGCCGCGTGGGGTTGCGCACGCTGCCCAGGAAGCCTTGCACGGCCTCACTCAGATCCTGCATGTCCTCACCATGCTTGTGCACCACCACCGCGCTGTAACGACGCAGGCGCTGCAAGGCCTGGCGGGTAACATCCACCCCGGTATTGATCACCACCCGCGTGCCATTCAGCGGGCGCTGCCGGTTAAGGGTTTCCAGCAGTTCAAAGCCATCCTGATCAGGCAGATCAAGGTCGATCACCAACGCACTAAAAACTCCGCTGGCATAAGCTCGCTGCGCTTCATCAGCTCGCGCGCAGGCTTGCACGTCAAAGCCCAGCTGCTGCAGATGCTCGCGGTAATGTTCGCGCTCAACCTCGACATCCTCGACCAACAGCAAGCGCTGGGCAGGCGACGGGGCAAGCTGTTGCAAGTCGACAAACACCTGCTCCAGATCAGCCCGCTGAATCGGCTTGACCAGATAGCGCGTGCCGTCATCATTCCAGTCCACCGGTTGCGGCACGCAGGAGATGATGTGCACCGGCGTAATGCGGTGGCTGGCCTGGCTGCGCAGGCGGCGAAACAGCTGCCAGCCGCTGATATCCGGCAGCAGAATATCCAGGATCACCGCGCTGAAGCACTCGCTCTGCAGCAAGTTGAGGGCTTGCACCCCAGAGCGGCAATGCACACTGGCAAAGCCGTGGGCGTGTGCCTCCTCGGCCAGTACCGCCGCAAAATTCACGTCGTCTTCAACAATCAGTACCGCTGGGCCTTCACCACTGCGCTGCGGCGCGTCCACGGCCGACTCCAGCTGAGTCTGCGCCACCACTCGCACCGGCAGTAGCACGCTAAAGCAGGAGCCCTCGCCTAAGGTGCTTTGCAGGTTGATCTCGCCGTCCATCGCCAGTACCAGCTGGCGGGTAATCGCCAACCCCAGCCCGGTGCCACCGAAGCGCCGGCTGGTGGAGCCGTCGATCTGCTGGAAGGCCTGGAAAATCTGCTCATGCTGCTCGGCCGCAATGCCAATGCCGCTGTCACGCACGCTGAAGTTGAGCAGCTCATGACCCTCCTCCGGCTCACCGCTGGCGCAGGACACCGTCAGGCTCACCTCGCCGTGCTCGGTAAACTTCAACGCGTTGGACAGCAAGTTACGCAGGATCTGCTGCAGGCGAATGCGGTCTGCGTGAATCACCCGCGGCACCCCGGCTTCCAGCTGGGTATGCAGGCGCAATCCTTTGATCTCCGCCATCGGCCGTAAGCTGGCATCCAGCTCAACGAGAATATCCTGCATGCTCAGCGGTTCGAGCTTGAGCTGCATGCGCCCGGACTCGACCTTGGCCAGGTCCAGCACATCGTTGATCAATTGCAGCAGGTCACTGCCGGCACGGTGCACGATGTCGGCATGTTTGGCCTGCTTCTCGGTCAGGTTGCCGGCACTGTTCATGCGTAGCTGATCGCTGAGGATCAGGATGCTGTTGAGCGGCGTGCGCAGCTCATGGGACATGTTGGCAAGAAATTCCGACTTGTAGCGGTTGGCCAAAATCAGTTGCTCGGCCTGATCACGCAGGCGTTGCTCGGCGGCCTTGCGCTCGCTGATGTCGATGATCACGGCCTGCACCAAGGCATCTTCACTGCCTCGGATTGGTGATAAGCCGACCTCCAGCGGAATCTGTCGGCCATCACGGTGCAGGCCAAACAGCTCGCGGTTATTACCCATGCGCCGCGGTTCCGGGTTGCGCTGATAGTCCTGGCGCATCGGCACATGGCTGCTACGCAAAGCCGTGGGCAGCAGGATCTCCACCGGTTGTGCCAGCAAGGCTTCACGGTCATATCCGAACAACTGCTCGGTCTGCCGATTGACCATGGCGATGCAGCCGTTCTCGTCGATCAGCACAATAGCGTTGGGGGAGGCCTCGACCACCAGGCGAAAGCGCTCTTCGGCGCCTTTGCGGGCGCGCAGGTCAATCAGGTTGATCAGGTAATTGACCCCGCCTGAATCGCCCAACACGCTCAGACTGAGTGCCACCGGCACTTCTTCCCCAAGGTCGCGGCGCGCCTGGTACTCGTTGGACAACTCCGCGCTGTCACGATCAATCGCCAGCGAACTGAGCTGCTCGATACTGGGCAAAAAGCGCTTGACCCGCTCACCGACCAACCCTTCGGGCGTTGAGTCGAGTAAGTCGGCGGCGCTGCGGTTGGCCATTTCGATCCGCCCCTGGGCGTTGCACAACAAAGTGGCCACGGGCAGGCGCTCGATCAACAGACGGAAGCGCTCTTCACGCTCACGCAGCTGGTCGGTCGCCAAGTGGCTGGCGTGCAACTCACGTTCACGCAGGTACAAGTAGCCGCCCACCAGCAAGGCCAGCAAGGCGGCAGCCACCAGCCCCAGCCATAGGCTGGCATGCCCCCCTAAGTTGTCCTGCGCAGCGTCATAGACGGCCGTGCTGCTAACTTCCAGCAGCCAATTACGCCCGTACAAGGGCAGCTCGATGGCATGACGGAACGAGGCTTCCGCGTCAGCGCCTTCTATGCCACCGCTGAGCAACAGCATGTCGGGAGCCTGCTGATCCCTCAAGGTGATGGCAAAACGGCTGGACTGGGCGCCCAGAATCCCTTCCATCAAATCATGGCTGCGAAAGACGGCATGGAGCATGCCGAGCACAGCAGCGCGCCGCTCTTCGGGGGTACTCAGCGGCCTGCCAGGCTGGTACACCGGCAGGTACAACAGTACGCCGGCCTGCACATTTTCTTCGGTTTCCTGCAGCAGGGTGACCGGCGCGCTCAGGGTTGCAACGCCACTGTCCATGGCTTGATCAACCGCCGCTCGGCGCACGGCCTCACTGAGCATGTCAAACCCCAGAACCCGTCGATTGCGCCAGTCCAAGGGGCTGATGTAATCAATCAATAGGTAGTGTTCACGCTGACCCGGCGGGAACACGCGAAAGTTCTCACGCCCAGCCGCATGCTCAGCGGCGAGAAACGCCTCAAGCTGCTCATGAGCCAGATAACGGGACCACGCCAGCCCCTGAATACCGGGGTATCGATCCTGCAACTGCAGCTGATCAATCGCGCGCTCCCATTCTTCACGCGACACATAGTCACTGCCCGTCATCAAGCCCGACGTACCGCGCAGCACCATTTCATAAGCCTGCATGCGACTGACGACGCGCTGGCTGATGTCCAGCGCTTCCACCTCAAACTGTTGCTGACGCTGTTGATGGTCACGCTGGTTCCAAGCATGCCATTGCCAGAGCGACACGCTGCCAAGGCTGACTAGCACCAACAGAGTGGCCCACAACGGTAGCCAGGGTTTGCGGGCGAGAAATATGAGTCGATCGTCCATGCGCTCTCCAGTCATCGTCCATGTCGGCGCAGTTTGGGCACTGCGGCAGCAGGGTTGAAATGAACCACTGCCAGCAGTCTAGTCACGATTTGAACGGCTGACCGAGCCTGAATCGCAGGCACAAAAAAGCCGCGCACTCGACTGAGTGCACGGCTTTTTTACAGCTTGCAGTTACAGCGGACGCAGGTTGATTTCTACCCGGCGGTTCTGTGCGCGACCGGCTTCATTGGCATTGCTGGCAATCGGCTGATTCGGACCGGCGCCATAAGACGACAACCGCGAAGCCGCAACGCCATTGGCGCTCAGGTAAGAGGCGACGCTCTGCGCACGACGGTTGGAGAGGTTCTGGTTCAACTCCAACGAGCCGGTGCTGTCGGTATGGCCGACGATATCCACACCGTTCTTATCAAACTCCTTGAACACCTTAACCAGAGAATTGAGGGTTGGATAAAAGCTGCTGGAAATATCCGCCGAGTTGCTGGCAAAGGTGATGTTGCCCGGCATGATCAGTTTCAGGTCATCGCCATTGCGCTGCACTTGCACGCCAGTGCCCTGCAGGGTCTGGCGCAACTTGGCTTCCTGGGTGTCGACGTAATAGCCGTAGCCACCACCAGCCGCACCACCTACTGCTGCACCGATCAAGGCACCTTTGCCGCGATCCTTTTTGCTCGATGTGGCCGCGCCAATCACCGCGCCAGTGACTGCGCCAACACCACCGTAGATGCCCGCTTTGCCTGCCTCACGCTCACCGGTATAGGGGTTGGTGGTACAGCCGGCGAGCACGCCAAGACCGAGGGTCACAACAGCCAGATTTCGCCAAAGTTTCATGCGTACTTCCTTTGAATATCGGATCGGGACAAGCTTACCGTCAGGTTTCGAGCCCAATACTTGGCTAAAGTTCACTGCCAGGGATCATTGCGCCGACCAGCAACCGGCTAAGCACGAACAAATGGATTCTCACGCATCTCATCACCGAGACGCGTATCGGCGCCGTGCCCCGTGACCACGGTGGCGTCTTCGTCCAAGCTGTACAGGCGCTGCTTGATCGAACGCTCAATGGTCGGGTAATCGCCTCCCCACAAATCAGTGCGACCGATGCCACGCTTGAACAGGGTATCGCCAGCGATCAGCAGCTTGTCCTGGGGGAACCAGAAGCTCATCGAACCTGGCGTATGCCCCGGCGTGTGCAGCGCGACGCCACAACCGCAGGCCAGCTCTTCGTCATCACTCAACCACTGATCCGGGGCCGGCACCGGGGTGTAAGGCACGCCGAACATGCGGCACTGCATTTCCAGATTGTCCCAGAGGAACTGATCCTCTTTATGCAAATGCAACGTCGCGCCGGTTTTCTCCTTCATCTGCCCAGAGGCGAGGAAGTGATCCAGATGGGCGTGGGTATGAATGATGCTCACCACCTTCAACCCGTGAGCCTCCAGACGCGCCATGATCAGATCAGGATTGCCACCGGGATCGACCACGATGGCCTTCTTGGTCACAGGGTCACCGATGATCGTGCAGTTGCACTGCAAAGGCCCGACGGGGAAGGTTTCGCGGATCAGGGTCGGGGTTGCGGCAGAACTCATGGTTATTCCTCAGCGCGGTAATCGCTGGGCAGTTTACCCGTCCATTTCTTGAACGCACGGCGAAAATTCGACGGGTCGCTAAAGCCCAGCAGGTAGGCGATTTCATACAGCGGCAGGTGGGTGGTGGTGAGGTATTGCAGGGCCAGGCTCTTGCGTACTTCATCAAGCACTTGCTGGTAACTGGTGCCCATGCTGGACAGGTGTCGGCGAAGGCTGCGGCCACTGGTGTGCAGGGCCTCGGCAGCACTGGCCAGGTCAGGAAAATCGCCGGGCCGCGCCAGCAGTAAGCGGCGCACGCGGGTCAGCAGGCCGTCTTGTACATCCAGGCTCGCCAGCAGGGCTTCGCATTGCTGCTCGCACATTTGCACCGTAGCCGGGTTGGCCAGGGCCATCGGCCGGTCCAGGTAGGTGATCGGCATGCTCAGGCGGTGATAGGGCTGCTCAAACGCCACCGCGACGCCAAACAGCCGTTCATAGCGCTCGGCGTAATGCGGCGCGGCATGGGCAAAGCCCACTTCGACCTCCTGCAAACGCTCGCCCACCAGAAAGCGCGCAATGGTGTAGAGGCTGGTCAGCAAACCTTCAGCAGCAAAGCGACTGAGCGGACCCAATGGCATGGTCTCACTGGCGCGCAGTTCGATCCGCGCGCCCAGCTCGACCATTTCCAGTTCGTAGGTCAAGCCAAGTACGCGGTAATACTTGAGGGCGAACTGCATGGCCTTGCCCAGGTTGGCGCTGGAGAGCACCGCATAACCGAGGATGCCGTGGGTCGAGACATTCAGCCGCTGGCCTAGCAGCAGGCCCAGCGCTGGCTCATCACACAAGCGCAAAGCGCTGCTGGTGAGCTGGGTGAAATCAATAAAGGACAACCGCCCCTGCGGGTTGCCCAGCACTTCGGCGCGCACCCGCACCTCGGCAAACAGCTGCGCGCGCGGTACGCCCAGCTCCTCGACCAGGTCAAGCAAGGCGGCAGCGTAGGCAACGGGAACCAGTTCAGCGGAGAAATTCAATGATGGCTTCATGGGCTTCTTATTATCTGGCCAGATATGACCACTGGCAGCGACGATAACCTTGTTCGACAAAAGCCGACAAGGGCACCCCGCCGCACCGTGCCACGTCAGTCGCCTGCGTCGGTTGTGCGAAGGCTTCGGCCATACTCAGGACTTAATCGACCGATCACCACAACCGAAGGTTGGGCGCACGCGGGCCGCGAAATCCCTCAACGCCCTGTAAGCGCTCTAGCACCGCGGCTTGGCATCACGATACGGCGCCAACAAACCATTACGTTTGGTACACACGTGCAATATTGGCCACATATGACCGAAAGATTGGCTGTTGTGAACCTTTGCCGAAGCACGGGGCGAATCCATAGTTAGGCCACGCTTCAGTCACAGACTCAGGGAGTCAGCATGGTCAGCACTACCCCGGCAGGTTTGCAGATTCGTCCACGGCATATGGATTTCGATTTCCCCAACCCGCTGCCGCGCCACTGGCACAGCGGTGATGCCTTCAAAAGCCATCTGTTCGATGCCATGTCGGTGTTGTTCCCCGACGGCGAGCGCTTCTTTATCGACTCGGTGCGGCACTTCCGCGACCAGATCGATGACCCGGTGCTGAAAGAGCAGATCCGTGGCTTTATCGGCCAGGAAGGCCACCACAGCCGCGAGCATCTGGAATACAGCAATCGCCTGCGCGACCTGGGTTACAACATCACCCGTATCGAAAAGCGCGCGCAGGCACGTATTCGCTATACCCAGAAGAAGTTCTCGCCGCAGCGGCAACTGGCGGCCACGGCTGCACTGGAGCACATCACCGCAATCATGGCCGACGGCCTGCTCAAGGACCCGAAACACCTGGAAGGTGCCCACCCCACCATGGTGCGCCTGTGGCGCTGGCACGCGCTGGAGGAAACCGAGCACAAGGCCGTGGCCTTCGACGTGTACAACCAGGTTTGCGGCAGCCGTAAACTGCTGCGTCGGGCGATGATCATGGGCACCTTCTTCTTCGTGCTCGATACCACTCGCGGGCTGGCGCATATGCTCAAACAGGACGGCCTGCTGTGGAACTGGCGCGTATGGCGCGACGGCATTCAGTGGATGTGGGGCAAGGAAGGCGTGTTCCGCCCGCTGATCAGCACCTACCGCGATTTCTTCAAACCCAACTTTCATCCCTGGGAGCACAACAACCTGGAGTTGCTCTACCAGACCCGCAGTGAATTCGACCTACCCGTGCAAAGCCAGGCGGCCTGAGCCAAACGCTGAAGTACAACGACAAGGGAGCCAGCTGGCTCCCTTTTTTATTCTTCTTTATTTACCGATTGCGACAGCGCTGCCGCCGCAGTCGGACTCTGCTTTATCAGCCCTGGAGAAAGCGCAGGGCATCAGCCGCGCTTTGCTGTGGGATTTCCTCCATCGGAATGTGCCCAACGCCCGGGTAGGTTTTTACCTGAATCCCCGGCAGGTCACGTTGCCAGAGCGGCACATGCTTGGGCGAAATCCAGCGATCACGCTCGCCCCACAGCAGCAGGGTTGGCGCCTGAATCTGTGCGACCCGCGCCGAAGTGCCGTGCAGCTCTTCCTTATTGACCTTGAGCAGCACGCGGAAGATATCCATCATTGCCCGGCGATTGCCCGGCCGGCGCGTCAGGTCGTTGTAACGATCCACCACGCCCGGTTTGATCCGTGCCGGTTCGCCGTAGACTTCTTTGATGCCCTGGGCGATCAACGCACGTGGCATCCACATCGGCATCGCCACGGTGGCACCAGGCAAGGCAGCGGCGGCAATCATCCACGGCACCTTGTGCATGTGATAACCGGCCGGGTCGATCAGTACCAGCTTCTCCACCCGCTGCGGCTGCGCCAGGGCGAAGTTCCAAGCGATATAACCGCCCAGCGAGTTGCCGACAATCGATGCCTTGTTTACGCCGAGGTAGTCGAGCAGCAGGCCGAAGACCTTGATCATTCGCTCAGCGGAATACACACCATCACGGGCCGGGCCGGTGAGGCCGAAGCCCGGCACATCGAAGCGAATCACCCGGTAATCCGCCGCAAAAGCTGGCAGCCAGTCATCCCAAGTGTGCAGTGAGGCGACTACACCGTGGATCAAGACCAGCACCGGCTTATCGCGACTGCCCTCATCGCGGTAGTGCAGATTGAAACCGTCGAGTTCGATGTAACGCGAGCCATTGGCGGCATTGCCATAGCGCGCTTTGAGGCGCTCCAGCGGCAGGGCGCCGAAGCCCAGACGGGCAAAACCGGCCGCCAGCGGTGGCGTCAGCGGGAGACTGGAAGCAGACATGCAGGCACCTCTAGATTGTTGTTATGGGAAAGACGTATCCGGTCTATCAGAGCACGCCCACTTAAACCTGACGCCTAACCTAGGTTGAGCGGGCCGCGGGACACAGTGAGGCGATCAGCAGCTCGCTGAGCACACGCTTAGCCTGTTCGATTTCCGCGCGGCTGGCGGCGCGGCCGAGCAGTTCCAGAGACGCCGCTTCCATGGCCCAGATCAGCGCGCGGTAGGTCAACGGCTCGGCGGTTTGAGTATCGCCATGCAGACGCTCAGCAAGCAGCCGCGCCATCTCGGCATGTGCCTGCTGGCGGTGGGCGGCCAAAGGTGAGTCGGCGCGCAGAGCCTCTTCCTGCATCAGGCGAATAATCGGCCCGACCGCCAGGTGATAGTCGAAATAACGCCCAACCATGCCCTGCAACCAGGCCTGCGGGCTGCCGGCGATACTCTGCATTTCACTGAAGCGCGACAACAGCAGGGACACCGCCGTCTGGTAGATGCCTTCGAGCACCTGCATCTTGTTTTCGAAGTATTTGTAGAAGGTGCGCCGCGACACATTGGCCGCCGCCAGCAGGTCATTCACCGTAGTGTCAGCCAGGCCCTTGCGCGCAAACACCGGAATTGCCGCCAGTTGGATATTGGTGCGCTGCAGATGGCCGATCAGTGGCCCGTCACCATCCTGTTCCTGCTGCTGGGCCACCGCGCCGTAACCACCCAGATCCTCAAACACCGCACGAACAGCACCGAGCTCAGCCAAGGCTTGCTGCATTGCACACTTCCCAACCAAGGCGCGGGTGACGCAGCAGAGCAAGCTGGTTACTCTGCAGTTGATTACTCTGAACGCCATCGCCGCAGGATTATTGTTGTGCTGACCACGCTACCACGCAGCCTTTGCCTACCGCTGGCCATCCTTTTGCTGGTTTTGCTAACACCCGTACAGGCCACTGAGCTGTTCTACCTCGGGCAGAAGATTCCCGATATCCACAAGCCTTGGAACAGCGCCGACTACCAGCAACTGCTGGAAGCGCTGAACAAGGTCGACAACACCCAGCTCAACGCCCTGCCCCGCCGTAGCGGCGAATTCACCGGGCCGATCTACCAGCGCATGGTCAGCGAAGAGAACTTCCGTCCTCAGCTCAACATCTACGCGCCCCTGGAACTGCGGCAGAACGAAGCCCGCGAAGCGCTGTTTCGCCTCAAGGAGTTGATGCGCCTGTATTTCGATTTTCGTGCCGTGCAGCAGCCCTATGCCGCCGAGGCGCTGGGCCTGATGAGTTATTCACTGCGCCAGCAGGCGGTGCTGTTTACCCTGACCACCGAATTCTGGATGACCCTCTCGGAAAGCGAGCAAAGCAACCCGGTCCGCCTGCAAGGCCTGCATGAAACCAAGGCGGCGGCGGCCATGCTCACGTCCAGCGCACTGGACTACCTGGGCCTGACCAAACAATTTGGCCGTGAAGAACTGGTGCTCTACAGCGCCGAGCTGAGCAAACAGCTGCCAGAGCTGTTTATTCATTTGAGTGGGGAAGTGCGTGAAACCCTGCTGCAACGCGTCGAGCAACTGGCGCAGCAGCATGCCTACGCAGAAGTACAGACCAACATGCGCGAACTGCAGCCAGTGCTAATGAGCATTCAGCAGGATGTTCAGGAGAAGCTCGCGGCCGCAGCAGCACAACCGCGCAAGGCACCTACGCGTAACCTCGATCTATCAGTACCCGTTGAGTCAGCGCAATAGCCCCAGGCTCTTGGCCCGCGCCACGGCCTGGGTGCGTCGTTCCACCCCAAGCTTGCTATTGATGTGCCGGGCGTGGGTTTTCACCGTGTGCAGGGAGATAAACAGGCTGTCGCTGATCTCCTGATTGGAGCAGCCTTGGGCGATTAATTGCAGCACGGACAATTCACGCGAACTCAACGCATCGACCACTCCCGCGTAATCGTCTTGGCTGACGACGTTCGCTGACTGCGGCAAGTGCTGCAACAAAGCTTCAATCAACGGACTGGCCTCATACGCCAGCAATTGCTCACGCAACCACTCAGGCTGCCGTGTCAGCAGGCCATGGAAGGGTAATAAACCACCGCCGGCCGCTGCCTGCAGCGCACTGCGCAACTGCTGCTGTGCTTCACGCTCACGCCCGTTGTCACACAGCAAGGCAGTCAGCTGCATCTGCGCAATCGCCCCCAGCAGCTGGCCGCCGGCGTTCTGCGCCAGCTGGCTTAAACCGCGCAAACGCCGTTCGGCGAGTTCGTCTTCCCCCTGCAAACGTTCGTGGGTGGCCAGATGCAATTGGATATGCAGCGGCAGCTGCGGATGGAACTCCGGGGCCGCAGCTGCCTGTTCACCGCCGTAGGTATCCAACAGACGACTCAGCCAGACCCCCGCCAGCTCGGCTTGCCCCTGGCGCAGCCACAGCTCACATTTGGTCAGGGTGATCATCGCCAGGTAATAGATCGGCGGAATGTCCCAGATATGCATCAGCCGCTCAGCCTCGGCCAGCTGAGCAAAGGCCTCCGGCAAGTTACCGCTGCGCCCTTCCAGACTGGCCAGTACGCAGTAACCGATCAACACGCTAATGTCGCGGCAACCACGCGCTTCGGCGATCCCGGCCAGCAAACGTTGCCGGGCCTGTTGCGGTTGCAGGCGCAGGCTCAGCAGATAACCTTCATAGAGGGTCAGTCGACCGCGCGCTGCATACTGCCGCTGAGCCGGCAGACGGGCCAGACGCTGCTGGCCATGACGCACTTCATCGAGAGCCCGCAGCACTTCGCCGCGGGCTTGCAACACCCGCGCGCGGTCGTAATGGGCCAACGCCTCGAACAATGGGTTACCAACGCGCTGCGCCAGCTCCAATGCTTCGCGGTTCAGCCCACGGGCACGCCACAGATCACCGTGCACGATCGCCAGGTTGGCCAGGCTGGACAGGCACATCAGGCGCTGCCCGTAACGGTCCAACGGCAAGCAACTCAACGCTTCGCTGCAATAGGCCTGGGCCTTTGCACTGTCACCGCGCCCCCGCGCAATCACCCCGCTCAGGGCCAACCACTGTGCCAGCAGGCCTTCTTGCTCGTTGCGCTCACGGGCAGGCAGAAAGCGCCCCAGCTCAGCCAGCAGTTCTTCGGCAGCATCCAGTTGGCAAGCCAACGCCAGGGCCCAGCCATACAGCAGAATCAGGCGCGGCGTGCTGGTCAGCAGGCTGTCCGGCAAGTCCATTTTCCAGCGCAGTAAAGTGGCGACATTCTGCTCGGCCAGCAGTTGCTCTTCGGAGAGGTTCTGTACCAGGTTCGCGGCCACGTCCGGCTGACCGGCACGCAACGCCTGCTCAATAGCCTCATCCAACAAACCTTCGGCACTGAACCAGCGGCATGCGCGCAGATGCAGGCCGGAAGTGGGCTGCGGACGACTGCGCAGCAGGTCGGAAAACAGGTGGTGATAGCGAAACCATTTGCCCTGCTCATCCAGCGGCACCAGAAACACCTGATGCGCCTGCAGGTGGCGAAGTATCGCAGCGCTGTCATGGGCATCGCGCAGGGCATCGCACAGTTCTGCGCAAAAGCGTTCTTGGCTGGCTGTTTCATAGAGAAAAGCCTGCACGTCCGCCGGCTGGCGCTCAATTACCTCCTCCAGCAGGTAGTCGTGAATCAACCCATCGCCACCCTGCACATGCGCCGGTAGCGCAGTCGACTCCTGGGCCTCACTGACAGCCAGGGACCAAAGGCGTAACCCTGCGACCCAACCCTCACTGCGCAACAACAAGGCGGTCAGCGCGTCAGCCGAAAGCTCAGCCCCCTGCAACCTCAGCAACTCAGTGCTTTCAGTGTCCGTCAGGCGCAAGTCCTGCTCATGCAGCTCCAGTAACTGACGCGACAAACGCAGCCGCGCCAAATGCCAGTCCGGGCGCTGACGGCTGGTCACCAGCATCACCAGGCCAGCTGGCAGATGGCTCAGAAAAAACTGCAAACAACGGTCGAGCACAGCACCTTGAGCCAGGTGATAGTCATCCAGCACTAGCAACAGCGGTTTCTGCGGGTCAAGACAGAGCGCCAGCTCATCAAGCAGGCCGTCGAGCCATTCTTCGAAAGCAAACGGCTGATGCCGTTGCCGCAGCCGCAGCAGTCCGAGTGCTTCTTGCCCGAGCTCAGGGAAGAACTGCTGTAGGCCACTCAGCAAACGCTCCAGAAAGCGCCCAGGGTCACTGTCCCGCGAACTCAAACCCAGCCAAAGGCTTTGCCACTGTTCTGGCAGATGCTCGCAAAACTCAGTGGCCAAGGAGCTTTTACCAAAACCGGCCGGCGCGCTGACCAACAGCAGCCTCCCTGCCAAGCCACCCAGTAGGCGCTCGCACAACCCAGGGCGCGGCACGTAACTGGCCGGTAACGGTGGTCGATAGAAATGCCCGCCCAGTACGTTGGGCGCGGCAACCAAGCCAGGAATTCGGGACAGATCAGTCATCAGCCAGTTTCTTGTAGTAGTCAGGCAGAGGCACTACCAATGCCCCGCAGACTAGCCTCTTGATACACGGATTTGAAGCCCTTGTGCCCATCAGGTAGCAAACGGCAATGGTTGCTCACCCCTGTTGAAAATTTTCCGGGCTTTATCGCAGACATAAAAAAATGGCCGGGAGCCATTTATAACGTTGCGCAGCGACGGCCCGGAGGGTGGCCGCCATGGATGGCAGGCCATAAAAAAACCGGCCCTTGCGGGCCGGTTCCTTATGTAGCGTTACACAGGTTTAGCGTACGCCAGCCTGGCGCAGGGCCGCTGGGGTGTAATCGCTTTCCTTCGCTGGGTAGTCGAACTCGTAAGCACTTTTCTCTTCGTTCTTCATACCCAGAGCCAGGTAACGACCGGACAGCAGGTCATACAGGGTCTCTACGCTATACCACGGCACTTTCTTGTCGTAGTAGTACTGAGCATGGGCTTCAGCCACACGCCACAGGGTACCGCGACCGTCATAGTGGTCGATGGCAGCAGCTTGCCAGGTATCTTCGTCGAGGTAGAAGTCACGCTTGGCATAGATGTGACGCTCGCCCGACTTCAGGGTCGCAGTCACATGCCATACGCGGTGCAGCTCGTAACGAGTCAGGTCCTGGTTGATGTGGCCAGCCTTGATGATCTCGCTGTACTTCAGCTTCGGCGAGTCCAGACGGTAGCTGTTGTAAGGAATGTAGATTTCCTTCTTGCCATGCAGCTGCCAGTCGTAGCGATCTGGCGCACCGTTGAACATGTCGAAGTTGTCGGAAGTACGTAGACCATCGGCTGCAGTACCTGGACCGTCATACGAAACCTGCGGCGCACGACGCACGCGGCGCTGACCGGCGTTGTACAGCCACGCCAAACGCGGCTCTTTCACTTGGTTAAGGGTTTCGTGTACCAACAACACGTTACCGGCCAGACGCGACGGAGCAGTTACCCGTTGCTTGAAGTAGAACAGTACGTTGCTTGGCTTGCTGGTATCGGCATCCTTCAGCGCACCACGGAAGGTGAACTCATCCTGGAAGTACACCAGGCTATAGGAGCCGTTCGGCTGCGGAGTCGCCTGGGTGACCAGACGCTTCACGCTGCCACCACGGTAGCGGGTGATGTGGTTCCAGATGGCTTCCAGACCGTCCTTGGGAATCGGGAAGGGGTTAGCCTGCTCGAAGTTCTCCAGACCGTTACCGCCCTCGACCATCTTGGTGTTGACTGCGTTGTTCTTCGCAGCCGCCAGGATGAAGTCCGGCATGGTGGCCGTACGATGTGTCGCGAACACCGGCATTTTGTAGCTTTCCGGATAACGCTTAAACATCGCCAGCTGGCCAGGGGTCAACTTGTCTTTGTACTGATCGACGTTTTGCGCGGTGATGGTGAACAGCGGCTGCTCACTCGGGAACGGATCCGACAGGAAGCCTGCGCTATCGGCAGTGCCGGCGCTGGCTGGCAGGCCGCCAGTCCAAGCTGGAATCGAACCATCCGCATTACCAGCCATTTCCGCACCGACTGGTGTCAGCGTGGTACCCAGTTTGGATGCTTCATCCGGCGATACTGCCGCCATCACACCACTCGCCAACAGCGAAAGTGTCAGGGCGCCAGTTTGCAGCAGACTTTTTGTTGTTTTCATAGTCATAGTCGTCCTCAAAAATCTCGTCCGCTTAGAAGTTCACGCCAAAGCTGAGCGCAACGAAGTCGCGGTCAGTCGAAGTGTTGTATTTACCGTCAAAGAAGTCGGTGTAAGCGAGACTTGCGGTGTAGGTGTTCTGGTAGTCAGCATCCAGACCCAGGCTTACAGCCTTGGCACCTTCAGTGAACAGACCATTCGGGCCATAGCCATCGACATCATGCGACCAGGAAACGCTTGGCTTCAGGTTTACACCGGCGAAGACATCCGGGTAATCCCAAATGGCGCGAGCGCGGTAGCCCCAAGAGGTAGAAGTTACGAAACCGTCATCTTCGCAATAGCGGCGTACGTTTTTACCGGAGTTGCCATTGAGAATCTGGGAGCACGTTTCACGAAACACACCAGGGGCAACTTGCGTAGGAGGCAACGGACCAGGACCGAATACAGGGTCACGACCATAGCGAACCTCATCAGTGCTTTCCAAGCCACCGACATGAGCAATGCCAATCTCACCCACCAACGTTAAGCGAGAAGCACCCATAACTTGGTCAAAGAAGTGAGTAAAGGTTGTTTGGAACTGCGTTATTTCTTTGCGATTGTAGCCATGCAAATCATTGCCGGCCGTACCATTCAGAATAGATGCATTCGCAAAAGCGCCACCCAAAAGCTTCACGCCGCTATAAAGCACATCCGTTGAGTTAATTTGAACTGGCGCATTAGGGCGATAGCTCAACTCACCAGCCCAAGAAGTACCAGTGGGAAGTGTTGTAGAGAAACTCAGCCCATAAAGCTGAATATCCTCAGGGTACTCCATAAAGTACTCGGAATTACCCGCAACTATAAGTGGCGCCGCTGCGCCGGCAAGGCCTGCTGCGGTGTATACATTCTGACCAGCAGCCGTGGCACTGAACACAGGAGCGCGGCTGTGATAATTCATAAAGTAGGCGCCGAACTCAGTATCTAACGGCTCAAACATATAGCGGAACGCTAAGCCCCACTGGCCGCTATCACGGGCATCCCGATCACCACCACGCGGCACGATTACGCCTTCGCTCGTACCGGAAATAGCATTCGCACCAAAACCAGCCAATGGGCCGGCACCCGTAATAGTTGCGTTGATACCAGCAATTTGAGCCGGAGTAGCAGTCAACACATTCAGGTTATTATCACAACCATCGGCAACGATGTCGAACTGGGAGAAAAATGTTCCGCAGTTTTCAGCAACAGTTTGATCCCACTCAAGTTGATAAAAAGCTTCCGCAGAAAGGTTTTCAGTCAAACTTTGAGCCACATAAAACATATTTACCGGGATCAGACCTTCCTTAATCTCGGCACCGGGACGACGAAATGCAGATACATCTACCGGGTTAATCTCGTTGATACTGTTGCGAATAAAAGTACTCTCGCCCCAGCTTACTACCTGTTTACCCAACCGAACGGAACCTGGCTGGTCGCCAATGGCGTAGTTGTGATAAACGAAAGCATCGAGAATTTGAGCACCGGAGGATTGAGCACCTTCTTTACGGTTGCTATCGCTAATTTCCTTGAACTGGCGACTCTCGTCTTTCAGCTCGAAGTCATACCAATACTTGCCACGAACAAAAACACCGGTATCACCATATTTCAATTCAAGGTCATGAATACCTTTGAAAATCTTCGAGAAAGTTTCACCCCTCTTGAAGTTCAAATGACCGTCATCCGACGTCTGTGAAAGACCGTCACCACCATTGTTTTTACCAATCAGATCCTTATCCGCACCTTTCACCGACCAGCTCGCGCCAACCGACAGTGAGGAGTCGAACTGACCTTCGATTTCACCGATATTGAAAGTAACGCCGAATGCAGGGGCGGCGAGGGTGGATGCGAGGCTGACGGCCAGTGGCAGTCTTGCCAGGCGCCAGGTTTGTTTTGTTTTTGTCATCGACGCTACTCCATGTGTTTTTTGTTATGGATGGTGCGGACTATAGCCAGCGGGTACTTCTGCTTGATCCCTCTAAAGTGTGATTTGCAGCCCCCAGGCACTCTGGCTTGCAGGTTTCGGCGTGTTTGGCACGGCCGGCAGAGCCAAGAATGGCTTGGAATGAGCAATTAGCAAGCCAAACGCTTGTTTGACTGAGTAGTCACCAAAAACGACCTAGCTTGACGCGAATTGAACATCCCGCAACGTTACGCAAACCACGCCAATAGAATCCTGTTAAATCGCCTGAAAGCCTTAGCACAGAAGGCTTTAACAGTATTACCCGGTAATCCTATAAACGAGCGAAGCCTGCGCCTCGCCCGTACCTCAAAGCCTTAGACAGTCGACAGAAATGGGCTGCCGGCGGCTTGCCACTGGACGATATCCAGGCGAATGCGTTTCTTATCCAGCTTGCCGACGCTGGTCTTGGGAACTTCGGTAACAAGGGCGATCTGCGACGGTATCGCCCACTTGTTGATGCTGCCCTGATCGACAAAAGGCTTGAGGTGTTCCTTAAGGCCCTTGGCATCCAGGCTCTGGCCTTCGCGCAATACCAACAGGGCAAACGGCCGCTCGCCCCACTGCGGATCGACCACACCGACCACCGCTACTTCACGTACTGCCGGGTGACGGCTGATCAGGTCTTCCAGCTCCAAGGAGGAAATCCACTCGCCACCTGTTTTGATCACATCCTTAATGCGGTCGCGAATATCGATAAAGCCGAAGTCATCGATGGTCGCCACGTCACCGGTGTGCAGCCAGCCGTGTTCCCAAAGCTCTGCACCCTTCTCCGGCTCACGGAAATAGCCTTGAGTCAGCCACGGCGCACGCAACACCAGTTCGCCCTGTGTTTCGCCATCAGCAGGTAACAGGGTGCCGTCGGCAGACATGATTGCCGCTTCCACCAACGGCACCGGCACGCCGGCCTTGATGCGGTAGGTGGTGCGTTCATCTTCACTACCGGCCATCAGCTCATCGTTGATATGGCCACAGGAAATCAGCGGACAGGTTTCCGACATGCCATACGCGGCAGTCAGCTGGATGCCACGGGCCTTGGCGGCCTCATACAGCGAACGATTCAGCGCGCTGCCACCGATGATCATCTTCAGGCCACCAAAGTCGTGGCCTTGAGCGCCTGGCGCGGCCAACACCATCTGGAGAATGGTCGGCACGCAATGGGAGAAGGTGACCTTTTCATCTTTAATTAGCCGGCAGAGCAGATCTGGCTCATAACGACCGGGATAGACCTGCTTGATCCCCAGCATGGTGGCCACATATGGGATACCCCAGGCATGCACATGGAACATTGGGGTGATCGGCATATACACATCGTTGGTGCCGAGCAGGCGGATGCTGTCCAGGCTACCCAGCACGCTGGCTTCGGCCATGGTGTGCAGCACCAGCTGACGGTGGCTGAAGTACACACCCTTGGGGTTGCCGGTGGTACCAGTGGTGTAGAAGGTGGTGGCGACCGAGTTCTCGTCGAAGTCCGGGAAGTCGTAACGCGGGCTGGCGGCGGCCAGCAGGTTTTCGTATTCACCGACCAAGCCACCCAAGTCGGCGGTTTTCTCAGCCGCATCAGTGAGCAGAATGGTCTTCTCCACCGTGGTCAGCTGGCTTTCGATACCTTTGTACAGCGGTACGAACTCGCTGTTGACCAGCACGAACTTATCGTCGGCATGGTTCATGGTGTAGAGAATCTGATCAGCCGACAGGCGGATGTTGATGGTGTGCAGCACCGCACCAATCATCGGAATGGCGAACATACACTCCAGGTAACGGTGGCTGTCCCAGTCCATCACGGCCACGGTGTCACCGGCCTTGACTCCCGCCTCGGTGAGCACATTGGCCAGGCGCGCCACACGCTCGTTGAGGGTCGCATAGCTGTAACGCAGCTGATCGCGGTAGACGATTTCGCGGGTTTTCTCGTAGCGAATGCCCGACAGCAGCAGCCGCCTAATCAGCAGCGGCGCATTGTGAGCATTATCAGCGGGAGCAATCAGACGGGTCTGCAGCATGGCGATACCTATTGTTGGTTTTTTCAGTGGGCCCAATCTAGAGCCCTGGCAGCCGGCTCAAATCAGCCCAAAGAATGATTTTTTGTGTGACTCTTTGGGCATTTTTAGTCACGCAGTAGAATCGAACGCTCGCATTCGATTTGTTTGGCCTGCGACCTACTACAAAAACGAGGAGTTTCCCGATGTCCGATATCGTCATCGTCAGCGGCGCACGTACGCCGATGGGTGGTTTTCAAGGCAGCCTGTCGAGCCTTGCTGCGGTTGACCTGGGTGCGGCCGCCATTCGCGCGGCAGTTGAGCGTTCAGGCATTGCTGCTGCCGACGTGCAGGAAGTGATCATGGGCTGCGTGCTGCCAGCCGGCCTGAAGCAGGGCCCGGCGCGCCAGGCGTCGCTGAACGCTGGCCTGCCCGCTGCCACCGGCTGCACCACGATCAACAAGCTCTGCGGTTCGGGCATGAAAGCCGTGATGATGGCGTTTGATTCGCTCAAGGCCGGCAGCAATAACGTGATGATCGCCGGCGGCATGGAAAGCATGTCCAACGCACCCTACATCATGAGCAAAGCCCGCGCGGGCCTGCGTATGGGCCACGGCGAGATCAAGGACCATATGTTCCTCGACGGCCTGGAAGATGCGCGCACCGGCCGCCTGATGGGCTCCTTTGCCCAGGAAACCGCCGACCAGTACGGCATCACCCGTGAGCAGATGGACGCCTACGCCATCGAATCGCTGAAACGCGCCCAGGCCGCCATCGCCAGCGGTGCGCTGGATGCGGAAATCGTCCCGATCACCGTCAACGGCCGTAAGGGCGATGTCGTGGTCAAGGATGACGAGCAACCGCTGAACGCTAATCTGGAGAAAATCCCCGGCCTGAAACCGGCCTTCCGCAAGGACGGCAGCATCACGGCGGCCAACGCCAGCTCGATCTCCGACGGCGCCTCGGCACTGCTGCTGATGACTGCTGAAGAAGCCGCCAAGCGTGGCCTCAAACCGCTGGCGAAGATCGTTGCGCACGCCACCCAGAGCCAGGACCCAAGCGAGTTCACCATCGCGCCAATTGGCTCGATCAGTAACCTGCTGAAGAAAACCGGCTGGGATAAGGCCGAGGTCGATCTGTACGAGATCAACGAAGCCTTCGCCATGGTCACCATGCTGGCCATCCGCGAACACGGCCTGGATCACGCCAAGGTCAACGTCTACGGCGGCGCCTGCGCCCAGGGCCACCCGGTCGGCTCGACCGGCTCGCGGATCATCCTGACCCTGATCAATGCGCTGAAAAACACCGGCGGCAAGCGCGGCATCGCATCGCTGTGCATCGGTGGCGGCGAAGCGACAGCTGTCGCGGTCGAGCTGATCTAAAAGGATCGACGCATGGCCGCAATGGCCATGTTCACGTTGCGGTAACGGGCCTGCCTTGCGCTGGCCCGTTACGTTTTAGATGCCGATCTTGTCCAGCGACTTGCCGACTTTTCGCCAGAAGCTGCGCTGCATGCGCTCGGTTTCGCCGCTGGCAGCGATCTGCTCGAAGGGCTGGATTTCACGGGTGGCACCGATTTCCGTCGCAGCTACCTCGCGGGACACCAGTTGCAGCGGACCATCACCCTGACTGACTGCCTGCTCATTGACTGGCGGCGGGTTGAGTTCGTCATAGCGCAGGTAATAAATGCCGCCGGCTTCGGCGTCCAGGGTAAAGCTGCTGATCAGGGTAAAGTCCAGCGGGCCGTCAGCGAAGAAGGTCCAGTGCGTGCCAAACAACGGCCGGCGCATTTCCAGCTGATAACTGGCGATATCAAACTCCAGCACCATGTAGGCATTGCTCGGCAAGCTGCCGATACGGGCGTTGTTCAGAAACAGCGCCGGAGCTTCCAGCTCCTGATCCGCCCAATCGCTTTGAGGGCGGTAGAGGTAAACCAGCGCGTGGTTGTCATCGCTGAGCACATGCTCACGAAACGCTTCGCCCTCGGTGGCGCCAAAGAACGCCCCAGGGGTCGAGCAACCACTCAAGGCAACCACCAACAGCACCGCAAGCCAGGGCAGACCACGCATCGACAGCATCCTTATTCGAGTTATTTACCGAGCATAGCGGCGCCCTGCCCGGCCTACACCAGACAAAAGTGCGGGCCGAGAAAGTGCGGGTTAGCGGCGACGATCGAGCAAGTTGACCAGCAACTGATCCAGCGCGCCCCAGATGGACTGCTGCAGCCGGCGCCACCAGGGCCGTGCGCGCCAATCGGCCAGGGTGATTTCCTCGCTCTCGGCAAAGTCCGCCTGAAAGCTCGCTGCCACGCTGGCGGTAAAGGCAGGATCGAGCGCTTCCAAGTTGGCGTCCAGATTGAAGCGCAGGTTCCAGTGGTCGAAGTTGCAGGAACCGACACTGACCCAGTCATCCACCAGCACCATCTTCAGGTGCAGAAAGCGCGGCTGGTACTCGAATATCTGCACCCCCGCTTTAAGCAGACTGGCGTAATAGCGCTGCCCGGCAAAGCGCACCGGCGGATGATCAGTGTGATGCCCAGCCAGCAGCAGGCGCACTTCCACACCCCGTTTGGCCGCTTGACGTAAGGTGCGGCGCACCCGCCACGTCGGCAGGAAATACGGTGTGGCCAACCAGATACGCTGCTTGGCGCCACGCAAGGCGCGCACCAGAGAGAGCAGGATGTCGCGGTGCTGCGACGCATCGGCAAAGGCCACCCGACCTAAACCCTGCCCCAGCGCTGGCAAAGCCGGCAGATTCTTCAGGCGTAACGGCATGCGCGGTCGCCAGGCGATCCACGCCTGAGATGCCTGCCACTGACGCTCGAACAACTGTTGCCAGTCGGCCACCAGCGGCCCGCTGATTTCCACCATGACTTCATGCCAACGGCTGCTGTCTTGCTCCGGCTGCCAGAATTCATCGGTCGCGCCCGTACCGCCGACAAAGGCAAATTGCCCATCGACCAGCAGCAGCTTGCGGTGATCACGGTGAAAGTTGCGCACGCCATGCTTCCAGCGCAGCGGGTTGTACCACTGCACCTGCACGCCGGCCGTCTGCAGAAGCTGACGATCCGCCATTTGCAGCCCCTGCGCGCCAAAGGCATCCAACAAACAGCGCACGGCAACACCACGCTGAGCCGCCGCGCAGAGCGACTCGAGCAGGGCTTTGCCACAGGCTCCGCTTTCCACCAGATAGAGTTCCAGTTCGACCTGTCGCTGCGCAGCGTCGATGCGCGCCAGCATCTGCACGAAAAACTGCGGCCCGTCGATCAGCAGCGTCAGTGCGTTACCGCGTCGCCAAGGAAAGACGTTATGCGGCATGACGGTTCATGTTGCAGTTGATTCTGCGCATTGCGTCTCACGCAAGGGAAATGGAGACGCCACCATAGCCGCCCAGCAGGGCCTTGCAAACCCTGCCGGCGGAACGAACAGATCGCCACCTTGTTACGGCAGCGGCGCAGCCTGCGGTAACAACTGGCAACCCTGACGCGGGCCCAGCCACTGAGCACTCTGGGTGCTGCCCAGGCCGCGCGCGGTCACGCGCTTGTTGGCTTGGTCGTCGAAAAAGCCGGAGAGCGAAACATACTGCGCCACATACGCCTCACAGTAGTCGGCCGGGTTGTTCGCCACATAGCGGCACGAACAATATTCCTTAGCCGAGTAGGCGCCGATGATGCCGGGGAAGGCTTGCAGGTGTACGCGGTTCTGCCAGGCAAGAGCGGCGAGCAACAGCACAATCAGCAACAACAGGCTGCTGAACGGACGACGACGAATCATGGCTGCACCTCATCGGCCAACGCGGCGAGAACCAGTTTGAGGAAATGGTTGCGATCAAAGCTGCCATCGCGGTCATCGGCATAGCGCACGATCACCAGATTTTCGCTGGCGATCACATACAAGCCCTGCCCCCAGTGCCCGGACGCCACCAGGGTATCCTCCGGCGCATCCGGCCACGGCCTGCTTGCACCGGCTACCGCCGCGTTCAGCCACCATTGGCCGCCCGGTACAGCTTCGCCGGGCTTGTCGGCTTTCGGCTGGTAGTTGGCAAAGGGCGTGCGGTTGAAGTCGACCCAGGCCTTTGGCAGTAACTGCTGCTCGCCCCAGCGACCATCGTGCTGCATCAGCAGGCCGACACGGGCCAGGTCGCGGGCGCTCATATACACGTAGGAAGAACCAACAAAGGTGCCGGCGGCATCACGCTCCCATACGGCAGTGGTAATGCCGAGCGGATCGAACAATGCAGTCCAGGGGTAATCGGCGTAAGCCGCTTCGCCTACGATGTTTTTCAACGCAGCGGCGAGCACGTTGGTATCGCCACTGGAATAGCGGAAGCGCTCGCCCGGCTCAGCATCGGCGCTGTGCGCGGCGGTGAACGCCGCCATATCACTGCGACCGCGGGTGTAGAGCATTGCCACCACCGAGGATTTCAGCGGCGCATATTCATAGTCTTCCTGCCAATCCAGGCCCGAGGCCCAGTTGAGCAAATGCCCGACCTTGATCTGCGGATGCGCCGCAAACGGCGGGTAGTAATCCGCCACCGGCGCATCCAGACGGAAGAGACCCTGACCATAGGCCACACCCATGGTGGTAGCCAACAGGCTTTTGGCCATCGACCAGGTCAGGTGTGGCGTGGCGGCAGTGGTCGGCGCGGCGTAGCGCTCGTAAACCACCTGGCCATCGCGGATCACCAACAGGGCATCGGTACGTACGCCCTTGCGGGTGGCGTCATCGCGGGCCGGGAAGGCATAGTTTTCCAGCTCGCTGAGCGCGGCGCTGGGCGCGGTCAACTGGCTGTCCCAGTCGTTGCCAGGCCAATTCTCGGCGTGCGCCGTGGCGCAGCCTAGGGCGAAGATGCACGCCAGCATCAGCCGCCGCGCGGGAAAGGGAGTGAAGGACATGGAGCCGCCTCTGCTGGGATCGAAGGCGGCACCCTAGCATGGCGCTGATGACGACAAAAAGCGCCGAACACGCCGGTTTAGCCGGTGATTCGGCGCGAAAAGTCACTGTGCGAAAAGCTGTTTAAAGTCTCGCGAACGAGAGACCTGTTTTTAACGCTGCAGGGCCGATGCGCAGCAGACTTCAAGCTCGCGCTTATTTAGGCAAACGGAAATCTTCCGGCCCCATCAGATCCATGCCGCACTCCAGGTTCTCGATCCAGTAGAGAAAAGCATTGATCATTTCCGCGCCGACAAAAGGCCGGCCGTGCTGCGGCACGATCATCGCCACATCCATCTCTCGGACCATCGCCGCCCACAGGCGGCAGACCTTGTTACTGGCCATATAGCGTCGGTGAAAGCCGAGCATGTTCGGCACATGGTTGACGAAGTCACTCACCGGGTGCGCGTCATCAACCATCGAGGCGCCCATATCGCCGGAAAACAGGATCTTGCTCACCGGGTCATACAGCTGGAAGTTGCCCACCGAGTGGAGAAAGTGCGCAGGCACCGCCTTGAGCGTGCATTTGCCCAGGGCAAACGACTGGCCGCGGTCCGGCAGCGCGATGATCCGGTCAAAGGTGTTGATGCCACGGCTGAGTGCCAGGTAGTTGGCCGTCAGATGCGGCAGAAAACGCGCCCAGAGCTTGGAGCAGATCACCCGCGCACGCGTGTGCAGCAGCCATTTGTCCAGCGAGGCGATGATGTCCGGGTCCTGGTGCGAGGCAAAGATGTAAGTCAGGTCCTGCACTGGAATGTGCTTGGACAGCTCCAGCGACAACGGCGTGTAAGTCAGATCCCCGCCCGGATCGAGCAGCAGGTACTGCTCGTTGTCGGTGATCAGAAACTGGTTGGACTGCACGCCCTCCCCGCTGACCAGATCATCGAACATCATGCATTGATGCTCGCCGTTATCGAACAGCACTATGGGCTCGCGTCGCATGGCAGGCTCTCTCCCGAAAGCCCGCGAGCTTACTGACGCAGCGGCTCAGCCTTACTGATCTGGATCAAGCCGGCACGCCATGCCGAGTTAAAGGTTGATGCCGAGCACAGCCTGCGCCTTCTGCAGACGTTTACTGCGCGCGCTGCCGGCAATCGCCAGCAGGCCTTTGTCGCGCTGCCAGAGCTGCGCCCAATGCGCATCACCCGCAGCAAAGGCGTTGTCCAAATCAGGGCGCAGGCTGTCGAACTGGGCAAACAGCCCAGCCAGCATCACGTGACTACCGGCCGCACTTGGGCATTGCCGCGCCACTTCCGCGCATCCGGCCAGCAAGCCGAGCAAGCGCAATTGCAGGGCCTGCGGCCAGGCTGACTCCTGGCCCACACCAAACAGCCAGGCGGTCAGCGCCGCCAGCACGTGAGTGTCTTCCAATGTGCGGAAGGGTTTTACGTAGTCATCCCAGCCATCGCCGGCCAGACGTTCGCATTGCGCACCCTGCAGATGCAGGCGGCCATGGCTGACATCGGGCATCAACGGCAACGCTGGCAGCGTCTCGATCTGCACACCCGGCGCGCCATTGCGCACCACGCCCAGAGCCAGCTGCACCGGCGCACCGCCAGCTTCCTCACGCGCAGCCACCAAGAGCCAGTCAGCGGCTTCGGCGGCGGTGACGAAATCCTTGCGGCCATCGAGGATCAGCGCATCGATCCGCGTAGCCATATCAGCCGGGCGGGTGCTGCGGTTTTCGGTGACGCACAGTGCGCCCAGGGTCCAGGGCGCGGCCGGCCAGAGTGCGCGCAACGCACCTTGATAACCGGCGAGAAACGCCAACCCCGGCGTCGCTGCCAGCCGACCACCGAGCAAGGCCAGCTGCAACGGGGTCGGGTGGCCGATGCGTTCCAGCAGGCTGGCGTACCAATCATCCAGCCCCGCGACCGGCAGGCGCGCTTGCGGGCTCAACAGCTGTTGCCAGGGCATGCATTACTCCTTATTGGAATTATCGAAGTCACTGTCACACAAGCATCACCAAAGATTCACGGAGGTGACACCGCCGCTACCTAGCCTGAGCTTGCCCAACAAGATCGACCGGCTGCAAGGCAAAAAGCCGGCTAACTAGGCCAAGTGAAAACGTCGCGAGCGAAGGTTAGGCAAGGCGAAAGCAAACGAGGAAGCGGAGTGTACGAGTTGTACATGAGCATTCCGAGGTTGCTTTCAACGCGGCATAACCGAGCGCAGTAGTTTTCACACGGCCGAAATGGAGATGACGGCATGACCCAGATGGCAATCACCCGCGACCGCACCACCCCAGCTCGTCGCCTGCAGGCCGAGCGCTTACACGGCGCTGCCGCCCTGCGCGAAGCCCAGGCGCTGCGCTTTCGCGTATTCAGCGCCGAATTCGATGCCAAGCTCAAGGGTGCCGAACTGGGCCTGGACATGGATGACTACGACATTCACTGCCAACACATCGGCGTGCGTGATCTCAACAGCGGTGAGCTGGTGGCCACTACCCGCCTGCTCGACCACCGCGCTGCCGCCAGCCTGGGGCGCTTCTACAGCGAAGAAGAATTCAGCCTGCACGGCCTGCCGCACCTCGAAGGCCCGGTGCTGGAAATCGGCCGCACCTGCGTCGACGCGGCCTACCGCAACGGCGCAACCATCGCCGTGCTTTGGGGCGAGTTGGCCGAAGTGCTCAACGAAGGCGGTTACCGCTACCTGATGGGCTGCGCCAGCATCTCCATGCAGGACGGGGGCATCCAGGCCCAGGCGATCATGCAGCGCCTGCGCGAACGCTACCTGTGCACCGAGCATTTGCGCGCCGAACCGAAAACTCCGCTGCCGGCGCTGGATGTGCCGAGCAACGTGATCGCCGAAATGCCGCCACTGCTCAAGGCCTATATGCGCCTGGGTGCGAAGATCTGTGGCGAGCCGTGCTGGGACCAGGATTTCCAGGTCGCTGACGTGTTTATCCTGCTCAAGCGCGACGAGCTGTGCCCGCGCTATGCACGGCACTTCAAAGCGGCTGTTTAACAGCAGGTCGGAGTAATCTTGCACAACTCGCCGGCACTCTGTAGACAGTGCCGGCGTTTGTGTTTTTGTCGCGAGAGTGTTCGATGAAGAAAGTGCGTTTGTACCTGCGCCTGGCGCGCCTGCTGCTGGTGATCAGCCTCGGCACCCTGCTGGCCGGAGGCATCACTTTGCTTGAACGCCTGGTGCGGCATGACCTGATGCCGACACGTCAGCGCCTGACCCGCTGGTTTCTCGCGCGTCTGGCAGGGGCGCTGCCATTCCGCTTGCAGGTGAAGGGCGAGCTGCCGCGCCAGCCAATGCTGTGGGTCAGCAATCACGTGTCCTGGACCGATATTCCGCTGCTCGGCATGCTCACTCCGCTGTCCTTCCTGTCCAAGGCCGAAGTGCGCACCTGGCCGGTGGCCGGTTGGCTGGCGCACAAGGCCGGCACCCTGTTTATCCGCCGCGGTTCGGGTGATAGCGGCCTGCTCAGCCAGCAGCTGGGCAACCACTTGCAACGCGGGCGTAACCTGCTGATCTTCCCCGAAGGCACCACCACTGATGGGCTGGGGCTGCGCACCTTCCACGGCCGCTTGCTGAGCAGCGCGATCGACAGCGGGGTTTACATACAGCCAGTGGCCATCCGTTACCTGCGTGATGGCAAACCCTGCAGCGTGGCGCCGTTTATCGGCGATGACGACATGCTCTCGCACCTGCTGCGCTTGCTCGGCAGCGAGTTGGGTGAAGTGCAGATCCAGCTGCTGACACCGATTGCCAGCCGTGAGCTGAACCGCAATGCCCTGGCTCGCGCGGCGCAGCAAGCGATCAGCCAGGCGCTGTTTGGCACAGCTGTACTACGCGAGGAAGAAAGCCGGGCCGCTTAATCAACGAGTCCACGCTCGCGCGCCACGAAGGCCTGCAGCTCGGGATAGAACTGGCGAAAATCCTCCAGCAGCGGCTGATACAGCCGCTCCAGCTCGGCCGCACCGCCGGCCAGCAAGCCTGGCCGCGATAGCCGCCGATCAATCCCCGCGACCACCTGCTCCAGCACGGCAAATTCGCGGTAACTGCCCAGCCAATCCTGCGCGGCCATGCGCGGCGCAATGTGCGCCAGACGCTCAGGCAAACGCGGCTCGTCAGCAAGGACTTGATAAACCCGCCCGGTAAAACGCGGCAGTGGCTCGGCGGCATAGTCGCCCCAATTCAGCGCCAAGCAGTGATCGAAAAACACATCCAGCAAGATGCCGCTGTAGCGCCGCCGCTCAACCGGGAAACGCGCCCGCGCATGCGCTTGCAGCGGGTGGCTGTCGGTGAATACATCGATGCGTCGATGCAGGTGGATCGCCGCTTCGATATCCGCCGGCCACTGCCCGGCCAGCGGTCCTTTGACGAAATCGCCATACAGACTGCCTAGAAGTTGTGCCGGCGCGTCGCCGCCGAGGTGTAAATGTGCGAGGTAATTCATGGCCACAGCTTACACATCAGCCGCCGTGATGATGACTATCGCCACGAACGATCTGTATATCGTCAGCAGCCGATATAAAGTTCGCCCCATCGCGATATAGCGTTACGGCACACAGGGGATAACCTGCATGCAACTCGACATCGATGAAGTAATCAAGGCCCTGGCCCACCCTGTGCGGCGCGACATCCTGCATTGGCTCAAAGACCCGCAGACGTACTTCGCCGACCAAGATCATCCGCTGGAAATCGGCGTATGCGCCGGCAAGATCGACCAGCGTACAGGCCTGTCGCAATCGACGGTCTCCGCGCATTTGGCCACCCTGCAGCGCGCCGGCCTGATCAGCAGCAAGAAGGTCGGCCAGTGGAACTTCTTCAAACGCAATGAAGAAACCATCCAGGCGTTCCTCAGCCACATCAGCCAAGCGCTCTAAAACTAATTGTTCATTCACCCTTTTTCAGGAGCTGACGGCATGCCTGCAGCGCTTCTCGTCCTCGCTTTGTCCGCGTTTGCCATCGGCACCACGGAATTCGTCATCATGGGCCTGCTGCCAGAAGTGGCGGGCGACCTTGGCGTATCGATTCCCGGCGCCGGTTGGCTGGTCACCGGTTACGCCCTGGGCGTGGCAATCGGCGCACCGTTTATGGCCCTGGCCACCGCCAGCTGGCCGCGTAAAGCCTCACTGCTGACGCTGATGAGCATCTTTATCGCCGGCAACCTGTTCTGCGCCCTGGCCAGCGATTACCAGATGCTGATGCTCGCCCGGGTGATCACCGCCCTCTGCCATGGCGCCTTCTTCGGCATCGGCTCGGTGGTTGCCGCCAGCCTGGTGCCGGCCAATCGCCGCGCTTCGGCCGTCGCCTTGATGTTTACCGGACTGACCCTGGCCAACGTGCTGGGCGTACCGCTGGGCACCGCACTGGGCCAGTACGCCGGCTGGCGCTCGACCTTCTGGGCCGTGACCCTGATTGGCGTGATTGCACTGATTGGCCTGTGGCGCGTGTTGCCGAGCAAAACCGATGAAGCCAAAGCCGACTTCGCCAGCGAAGTGCGCGCCCTGCGCGGTGCCGGCTTATGGCTGGCGCTGAGCACCACGGTGCTGTTCTCTGCGGCGATGTTTGCCCTGTTCACCTATATCGCGCCGCTGCTCGGCGAGGTCACCGGCGTATCGCCCAACGGCGTGACCTGGACCCTGCTACTGATCGGCCTCGGCCTGACCCTCGGCAACGTACTCGGCGGCCGCCTGGCTGACCGCAGCCTGAAGGCCACCCTGGTCGGCGTGTTCGTCGCCATGGCGGTGATCTCCACCCTGTTCAGCTGGACCAGCCAGGCGCTGATCCCCGCCGAAATCACCCTGTTCCTCTGGGCCACCGCCGCCTTCGCGGCCGTGCCGGCCTTGCAGGTCAATGTGGTGGCTTTTGGCAGCGGCGCGCCGAACCTGGTGTCGACCCTAAATATTGGTGCCTTCAACCTCGGCAACGCCCTCGGTGCCTGGGTTGGCGGCCTGGTGATCGCCGAAGGCTTCGGCCTGACCCGCGTACCCCTGGCCGCTGCAGCCCTAGCTGTACTGGCGCTGCTGGCCACCCTGCTGACCTTCAGTACTCGTAGCCCTGAACCGCAACTTGCACTCAACGAATAACCTGAGAGGACCGTCCCATGACCACACTTTTCGACCCGATCCAGATTGGCGATCTGCAACTCAACAATCGCATCATCATGGCCCCGCTAACCCGCTGCCGCGCCGATGAAGGCCGCGTACCCAATGCGCTGATGGCCGAGTACTACGTGCAGCGCGCCAGCGCCGGCCTGATCATCAGTGAAGCCACGGCCGTAACCCCGATGGGCGTCGGCTACCCGGACACCCCCGGCATCTGGTCGGATGATCAGGTACGCGGCTGGAGCAATGTGACCAAGGCCGTGCACGCTGCAGGCGGCAAGATCGTCCTGCAACTGTGGCACGTTGGGCGCATTTCCGACCCGATCTACCTGAACGGTCAACTGCCGGTCGCACCGAGCGCCATCCAGCCGGCGGGTCACGTCAGCCTGGTGCGCCCGATGAAGGACTTCGTCACCCCGCGCGCCCTGGAAACTGAAGAAATCGCCGACATCGTCGAGGCCTATCGCCTGGGCGCGGAAAACGCCAAGGCCGCCGGCTTTGACGGCGTGGAAATCCACGGTGCGAACGGTTACCTGCTCGACCAGTTCCTGCAGAGCAGCACCAACCAGCGCACCGACCGCTACGGCGGCAGCCTGGAAAACCGCGCACGCCTGCTGCTAGAAGTCACTGATGCAGCGATTGAAGTCTGGGGCGCTGGCCGCGTAGGTGTGCACCTGGCACCGCGTGCCGACAGCCATGACATGGGCGACGCCAACCGCGCCGAGACCTTCACCTATGTCGCTCGCGAGTTGGGCAAACGCGGCATCGCCTTTATCTGCGCCCGTGAGAAGGAAGCTGACGACAGCCTGTCGCCAAGCCTGAAACAAGCCTTCGGCGGCGTGTTTATCGCCAACGAGCGATTCACCAAGGATCAAGCCAATGCCTGGCTGGCTGAAGGCAAAGCCGATGCAGTGGCCTTCGGCATTCCGTTTATCGCCAACCCGGACCTGCCGGCGCGCCTGGCGCAGGATGCCGAGCTGAACACCCCGCACCCGGAAACCTTCTACGGCAAGGGCCCGGTCGGCTACCTCGACTACCCAACGCTGTAATTAAGGTGATCAAACCGGCATAAAAAAGCCCGCCAATTGGCGGGCTTTTCTTTGCAACAGTTTTAGAACTACTTTAGGTCTAGCGAGCTAGAGCGAGACAAGGCAGAAATGGCCGAGGGCGCGGAGTTTACTGGTTGTAAATGAGCAGTATTCGTTTCCCTCGCCCTTCGGGCCGCGCTAAAGCGCGTTAGCGGCAAGCCGCTTTCCGAGGCCATTTCTAACGCCTTATCGCCGACGCGCAGCAGACCGATCCTTAGCGTGCGTCGATCTGCTGCTGCAGGTTCAGTACCTGCGCCTGCAGGGTGCTGATATTGCGGGTCATCTGCGCGCGGAACGCATCGAACTCGGCGGTGCTGCTGCCGGCGGAACGGGTTTCCAGGTCGCTTTTCAACACCAGCAGGTCCTGCTCCACACGGGCAATCGCCTGGCTGGAATTACCCTGTTTCTTGAGCGCATCAATCTCGCTGCGCAGACCGGCAATTTCCTCGTCGAACTTGCTCTGCCCGGCCAGTGCGCTTTTCAGGGTGGCTTGCTCGCTTTTCAGCGCGGCCTGCTCGGCAGTGAGCTTCTTCAGAGTGGCTTCGAGCTTTTCGCCACCACCTTCCTGGCCTTTCAGCTGCGCGGCCAGTTGCTCAAGGCGCTTGCTCTGTTCCGAATTCTGCCCACTGGCGCCCTGCTGTTGTTTGCTCAGCTCGGCCAGTTTGCTTTCCAGTTGCTTGACCTGCAGCTTCAGCGCTTCACTGCCGCTGGTGACCGAGGATTCGGTAGCCACCACCTTGCCGGAAATATCCTGAATACGACCGGCGGCTTCCTCGCTGATGCGCGCAAAGCTTTCCTGGGTCGCCACCAGTTGCTGCTCCATCAGGCTGATCTGCTGGAAACTCCACCAGCCGAGCCCGCCCAGGGCGATCATCAAGGCGCCAACCAGAGCCCAGAGCGGGCCAGTGCTGGCCGACTTCACCGGCGCAACGGCCGCCGCACGGCCATTGGCTGGGCTGCGCGCAGGCTCCGACTGCTCGGCGGCATAGTCATCGTGATCGCGGTGATCTGCCCGCAGGCTAGGCACGTGATCGAGTTCGTCGTTGGCATCGTTACGCATGGGTCAACCTTCAGTAGCAGAATGCCGCGCAGTATACCGATTCGCGCGCAGGGCTTCAGTGTCGCGCCATGCCAGTGCAAGGTGCACCGACGAAGGGCACGGCTCAGGCCATCGACCCGCTGTAGGCCTCGCAGTTCCGCAGAATGTGAGCTGGTACGCGCTTTGCACTTGTCTATTTGCGACGTTTTCGTAGCACCAGGGAGCAAAGGTGTTACAGGCGCGATCCGCACGCGGGAAACGCGGCGAGACCAGGCCGGTGGAATTCAGGATGGATGACACACAGCCCACTTGTACTGACGGGGGAAAGGTCCATGGAGCTGAACAGAGAAGTACTGGATTGCATGATGAGCTTGCGCCGCAGGCTGCGCGAAGAATTGACGGTGGACATCCGCATGAGCCAGCCGGATGCAATCAACAGCATGCTCAGCGCCTGTCTCACCTCAAGCAGCGAGGAAACCCGGCAACTGGGGCAACTGCTAGCCCAATACAGCGACCGTCCCTTCGGCGAGCCTGCGAGCACACCACGCATGCAGGCCGGACACCCGCTGCTGGTGGAAGAAAACGCACACCGCCCGTCTAGCGCCTCGGTGCGCATGTATCGCGGTCAGCGCGTTTACGCCTGAGACCTGTTTACCGGCAGTCAACTCGGGTGATGCGCCTGCCACCAGGCGCAGAACTCATCCAGTGCGCTCCATAAACTGGCCTTGGGTTCATACTCCAGATACTGCTGCGCGCGGCTGATATCCAGGGAGAAATCCTTAGCCATCACCGCCACACCCAGGCGGAACAGGGTCGGCTCCGGGCGACCGGGCAGCAGCTTGCACACGCCCTCGTTCAAGGCCGCCGCGCCATACGCCAGGCCATAAGGCAGATGGCGGGTCACCGGCGGCAGGTCGAGTTTGCGCAGCACATAATTGACCACATCCCACAGCGGCACCGGCGCGCCATTGCTGATGTTGTAGACCTGCCCCAGCGCCGGCCCAGCCGCCAGTAGGCAGCTCATCAGCGCTTCGTTGAGGTTGTGCACGCTGGTGAAATCAACCTTGTTCAGGCCGTTGCCGATGATCGACAACCGCCCCTTGCGTTGCATATTGATCAAGCGCGGAAAGATGCTGGTGTCACCCGCACCGGTGACAAAACGCGGACGCAGCGCCAGCACCTCCAGGCCGAATTCCTGGGCGGCAAACACCTGCTGCTCAGCGAGAAACTTGGTTTTGCCGTAGTGATCGGAAAAACGCTTGGGCAGCTGTTCTTCAAGCAGGCCGACATGCGCCTGACCATCGAAATACACCGACGGCGACGACAGATGCACCAAACGCCGCACCTTCTGTTTCAAACAGGCGTCGACCACGTTTTCGGTGACCGTGACATTGGCCTGATAGAAATGCTCGTAACGCCCCCAGACGCCAACCGCGCCTGCGCAGTGCACCACCATTTCAACATCCCGGCACAGCTGCTGCACCAGTTCCGGGTCGGACAGATCGCCCTGGACAAACTCCGCGCCACGCGCACACAGATGCTCAACACCCTCGGCACGCCGACCGTTGACCCGCACACTCAGGCCCTGCTCCAAGGCAAAGCGGGCGAAACGCCCGCCGATAAAGCCACTGGCCCCGGTTACCAGAATCTTCATTGCCGCCCCCTTTGCCGTGATTGCAGGCCACTCTAGCAGCGCACGCAGGGTGCTGCCGTGGCATTGCAAGCCAGAACAACGACTGCACACACCCTGCGATAGGCACGCACACGCTGCGGTAACCGCTAAGCTGTGCCCCAACATCACAGCATTGGAGGAACACGGGATGGCCATGCACTGGATGATCTATGGCGCCAACGGCTACACCGGCCACTTGATCGCCGCCGAAGCCAAGCGCCAGGGACTCACGCCCATTCTGGCTGGACGCAACCCGGCCGCCGTACACGCCCTGGGCAGCCTGCTCGGCCTGGAATGCCGGATATTCGATATCCACCAACTGGATCGTGCCAAGGAAGCCCTGGCGGATGTTGCCGTGGTTGCCCACTGCGCGGGCCCCTTCTCAGCCACCAGCGCACCGATGCTCGATGCCTGCCTGGCCAGCGCCACCCACTATGTCGACATCACCGGCGAAATCAGCGTGTTCGAAGCCGCTCACCAGCGCGATCAGCAAGCCAGCGAGCTGGGTGTGGTGGTCTGCCCCGGCGTGGGCTTCGATGTGATCCCCAGCGATTGCCTCGCCGCTTGCCTGCACCAGGCCCTGCCCGATGCAACGCACCTGGCGCTGGGCTTCGACTCTGGCAGCGGGCTGTCGCCCGGTACGGCGAAAACCTCGGTGGAAGGTCTGAAGTTTGGCGGTAAGGTACGTCGCGCAGGCGTGATCACCGATGTGCCGCTGGGCTATAAACGCCGCACCATCAACTTTGGCCGCGGTGAGAAAACAGCGGTGACGATTCCCTGGGACGATGTCTCCACCGCCTACCACTCCACCGGCATCGACAATATCGAGGTGTACCTGCCGACACCGACAGTGGCCGCGATTGTTATGCGCCTGATCGACCCGCTGCGCGGCCTGCTGGGCCTGGATGCGGTGCAAAACTGGCTCAAGCGGCTGATCGAAAAACGCGTCAGCGGCCCCGATGAAAGTAGCCGCGCACGTCAGCGCACCTGGCTCTGGGGCGAGGCGCGCAATGCAGCTGGTGAGGTAAAAACCGCGCGCCTGGAAACCGCCAATGGCTATGACGTAACCGTACACGGTGCCTTGCTGGCCGTGCAGCACTTACTCGATTACAGCGGTCCCGGCGGCTATTTCACCCCCACCAAGCTGCTTGGCGAGCGCTGCGTGGAACAGCTGCCGGGCTCGGGCAAAGTGGTTATTTCCTGAGGTCTACCAGGCTATGGCCTGCGGCCTGGGTGAGGTGGTGCGTCAGCTGATTAAGCAACTCACCACCATTACGCCAATGGTGCCAGTACAGCGGCACATCGATTGGCCGATCACTGATCAATTCGACCAGCTCGCCACGGGCTATTTCACCCTGCACCTGCAGCTCCGGGATCAGCCCCCAGCCGAACCCGGCCTGAGCCAGACGGATAAAGCCCTCAGATGACGGGCATAGATGGTGGGCAAACCCGCCCTCCACGCCGAGGCCAGACAGATAGCGGTGCTGCAGCAGATCATCCGGGCCGAATACGATGGCCGGCGCGTGGGCCAATGCCTGCGCGGTAACGCCTGTCGGGAAGTTCCGGGCAATAAATCCTGGGCTGGCCATGGCGCGGTATCGCATCGCCCCCAGCAACACAGCACGGGCACCGGCGACGGGGCGCTCGCTGGCGCACACGCAGGCCGCTACGTCTCCGGCACGCATGCGCTTGAGGCCGACCTCCTGATCCTCCACCACCAGATCCAGCAGCAAACGCTGTTCGGTACAGAATGCGCCCACCGCGCCGGCCCACCAGGTGGCCAGGCTGTCGGCGTTCAGCGCAATGCGCAGGCGCTCCGGCAAACCGCCCTCATCCAGCCCCGGCACCTGCGCCTGAATATCGCGCTCCAGCAACCGCACCTGTTGCACATGGTTAAGCAAACGCCGACCGATTTCCGTCGGCGCCGGCGGCACCGCACGTACCAGCACCGGCTGACCAACACGCGCCTCAAGCAACTTGATCCGCTGCGACACGGCCGATTGCGACAACCCCAGCACCTGCGCCGCCCGCTCGAAGCCGGCCTGTTCGACAACCGCAGCCAGGGCGGCGAGTAGTTTGTAATCCAACAAAATCAGATTTCCTAATGAGCGATCAGGATTATTTGTTTCTCTTATATACCCAGCCGCAGCAGACTGGCCAGCATCCCACCCTGAACAAGGCAATCCGCATGGCCGGCGAAACCTCACTGAAAACCCTACTGCGCAGCATGAGCCCGCAGTTGAACGATGGCGCATACGTGTTTTGCTGTTTAAGCGATGCCTCACAACTGAAGGGCTTACAACCGCTGGGTAGCTTTCAAGAAGCAGAAGGTCTCACGGTGATCGTGCAGCGCCAGCAAGCCGAGCATCTGGGCTTGCCCTTCAGCTACGTGGCCGCCTGGCTGACACTGCATGTGCATTCGGCACTCGAATCCGTCGGTTTGACGGCTGCCGTCGCCAGCGCACTGGCGCAAGCAGGGATTAGCTGCAACGTGATTGCCGGCTTCTACCACGACCACCTGTTCGTCGCCCACGCCGATGGGCCGCGTGCACTGGCCGTTCTGCAACAGCTCAGTGCACAGGCGGAGTAACCGAGATGTGGCAAAGCTATAGCAACGGATTACTGATCGCCGCCGGACTGATCATCGCCCTCGGCGCACAAAACGCCTTTGTCCTGGCGCAAAGCCTGCGCCGCGAGCATCACCTGCCGGTGGCGCTGCTCTGTGTGGTCTGCGATGCCTTGTTGGTGGCAGCTGGGGTCTTCGGCCTGGCCGCCGTGCTGGCGCAAAGCCCGATTCTGTTGGGTGTGGCGCGCTGGGGTGGCGCGGCATTTCTGCTCTGGTATGGCGCCCAGGCGCTGGTTCGTGCCAGCCGCCCACAGGCATTGAATCAGGCCAGTGAAAGCGACCCGCGCTCACGTAAGGCAGTGCTGCTGGCAGCGCTTGCGGTGACCCTACTGAACCCGCATGTGTACCTCGACACGGTGCTGCTGATCGGCTCACTCGGCGCACAACAACCGGTTCCCGGCGCCTATGCGCTTGGCGCGGCAAGTGCTTCTTTAATGTGGTTCTTCTGTCTGGCCCTCGGCGCGGCCTGGCTTGCACCCTGGTTGGCGCGCCCAAGCACCTGGCGCTTTATCGACCTGGGCGTGGCCTTGATGATGTTCAGCATTGCTTGGCAGCTATTGGGGAACCCCGGCATGCTCTAAAACGGCCCTGATGCAACATGCCGAGGTGGTTTTCCACACAGTTGCCGCGTGTTTAAGGCGCAGTGCCGGTGCTATGATCAAGGGCTTGCGGCGCAAAGAGATAACTCACGCCGCTGAGATGGCCGCCCGTGATCGGCCTCGCGCACACCGCACCTGACCTGATTAGGAGATAGACAATGGCTTTCGAATTGCCGCCGCTGCCCTACGCACATGACGCCCTGCAGCCGCACATTTCCAAGGAAACCTTGGAATTCCACCACGACAAGCACCACAACACCTACGTCGTGAACCTGAATAACCTGGTCCCAGGCACCGAGTTTGAAGGCAAAACCCTGGAAGAAATCGTCAAGACTTCTTCAGGCGGCATCTTCAACAACGCCGCTCAGGTCTGGAACCACACCTTCTACTGGAACTGCCTGGCGCCTAACGCCGGCGGCCAACCGACGGGTGCTCTGGCTGACGCGATCAACGCCGCGTTCGGTTCCTTCGACAAGTTCAAGGAAGAGTTCAGCAAAGTGTCCATCGGCACCTTCGGTTCCGGCTGGGGCTGGCTGGTGAAGAAGGCTGACGGTTCCCTGGCACTGGCCAGCACCATCGGCGCCGGCTGCCCGCTGACCAGCGGCGACACCCCGCTGCTGACCTGCGACGTTTGGGAACACGCCTACTACATCGACTACCGCAACCTGCGTCCGAAGTACGTTGAGGCGTTCTGGAACCTGGTCAACTGGGACTTCGTGGCGAAAAACTACGCCGCGTAACCTGCGTTACCCACAAAAAACCCGGCCTTGCGCCGGGTTTTTTGCTATCGGGGCCAAGGTTTACAGCAGTTTGCGCGGAGCAAATGCCAGGTGCAGCGCATCCACTTGCTGTACAGCCATAGACAGACGCTGATCGGCCACCACCGGCCCCAGGTATTCACACAGCCCGATATACAGCAAGTTGAGCAGTTGCCGCAGTTGCTCAAGCCCCAGGTTGGCCACTTCCAACTCGGCACCATGCTCCAGCCAGGCCCGCACGCGCAAACGCTGCTCATTGCTGCCACGCAGGTTGCTCAGATTACCTGCGGCGAAATGCTGTAGACGTGGCAGCAGACCAGCGTCCAGTCCGTTGAATAGCACTCGGCTTAACGCCTCAAAGGTATGCCGTGCATGCACATCTGCCGTATTGCTCGGCGGTGCGCTCAGGCCCATGCGTTGCCGCCAGCTGAGCAGCTGCGGTTCAGGGTCCGGCAGCAACGCCGATAACGGCCCCGTGAGTGCCCCCACCAGCTCGCGGTAGAGCTTGGCACGCTCCAACTTGCGCTCGCAGGTCGCCGCCACCTCACCGAGAAACTCATTCAGTGCAAACGGCGGTTTGTCCGCGTATTTACTTTCCCACAGGGCCAGCACCGCGAGCAGCTCATCTTCCGCAAAGTGCCCGGCCAGCCCGGTGTAGATCGCCCGTCGACGAGTTGCCAGGCTCATGTCACACCCTCCTCGGCAGGTCGTTACTGTCGAAGGTCACGGCCAGGTTGAACTCGGGATAACCCACCTCCGCGTGCTCGGCATAATCCAGGCCGCGCTGCTCATGTTGCGTGGATGTGCGCAGACCAAGTGTTTTCGCCAATAACAGGTAAAGCATCAGCGCCAGTGGGAAGGCCCAGATAAACGCCACACCCGCGCCGAGCAGCTGCACACCAACCCGCGACCAGTTGAACAGATCACCACTGAAGAACAGCCCGGCCGCCACGGTGCCCCAGACACCGGCAAAACCATGCACGGGAACCGCACCCACAACATCATCCAGCTGCCAGCGCTCCAGCAGGCGCATGCCGAACACCACCACACCACCGGCCACCAGTCCGGTCAGCAGGGCAAACAGCGGCGACATGGTTGCGCAACCGGCGGTGATGCCGACCAGGCCGCCGAGTGAGCCATTCACCGTAGTGGTCAGCAGCACCGGGCTGGAGGTGCTGCGCTGCGCCAGAAAGGCCCCCAACGCCCCGGCTGATGCCGCCAGATGGGTATTCAGAGCAATCAGGCCGAGGCTGACATTCATCTCCAGACTGCTGCCGGCGTTAAAGCCAAACCAGCCGACCCAGAGGATAAAACCGCCCAGCGCGACCAGGCTGAGGTTATGCCCGGGAATGCTGCGCGGTGTGCCGTCCGCAGCAAAACGCCCCAGACGCGGCCCAAGCACCAGAATACCGGCTAACGCACACCAGGCGCCGATGCTGTGTACCACGGTCGAACCGGCGAAATCGATAAACCCCAGCGCCGCCAACCAGCCCTGGCCGCCATAGATGCCGCTCCATACCCAGCTGCCGAACACCGGGTAGATAAACCCACTGATCACCACCGCACCAATCAGGTAGGCCGAATAGCGCGTACGCTCAGCCATCGCGCCGCTGGCGATGGTCGCCGCCGTGGCCGCAAACATCATCTGAAACAGCAGAAAAGTGAAATCCCACGGCTCGCCATCGTGCGGTGCAAAATGACTCATGCCGAACCAGCCAGTGATGTTGCTGCCGAACATCAAGCCAAAACCGAACAGCCAGAAGGTGATGCCCCCCACGCACCCATCCATGTAATTTTTCATCATCACATTGACGGCGTTCTTGGCCCTCGACATACCGCTTTCCAGCAAGGCAAAGCCGGCCTGCATGAAAAACACCAACACGCTGGCCAACACCAGCCAGGCGGTGTTGAGTGCCTCATCGCTGGCCGCTTGCGCCAGTGGCGAAACCGCAAATACCGCTATCCCTACCAGTCGACTTTTCATTGCAGCGTCCCCCATGAAGGTGAATACACGGGGCTTCGCAACTCTCATGCCAAGCAAGAAACCGCCAAACGGCGCTCAAGCCTCGGGCAACTCGCACCGACACAGTGCAGCAGGCCAATACAGCGGTCAGCAGCCGCGCCATCGCCGCGCAGATAATTTGTTCGACAAACTTTAGTAATGGCCCTTTGACTGCAAGCGCGACTTTGCCAATACTCACTAGCGTGTGACGCCGAAGGCCCGAACAAGGAACCGTCATTTGAAGCTGGAACTCAAAAACAGCTTGTCACTTAAGTTACTCCGCGTGGTGCTGCTCTCAGCGCTGATCGTTGGCGTGGTCTTGAGTCTTGCCCAGATTGTTTTCGACGTTTACAAAACACGTCAGGCAGTCGCCAATGACGCGCACCGTATTCTCGGCATGTTCCGTGACCCCTCCACGCAGGCGGTCTACAGCCTGGACCGGGAAATGGGCATGCAGGTGATTGAGGGCCTGTTCCAGCACGAATCCGTGCGAATGGCGGCTATCGGTCACCCCAACGAGCCGATGCTGGCAGAGAAAGCCCGAGAGCAGGTCGACATCCCCACACGCTGGCTCACCGACCCGATTCTCGGCAAAGAACAGAACTTCACCACCCAACTGGTTGGCCGCGGTCCCTACAGCGAGTATTACGGCGACCTCAGCATCACCCTCGACACCGCGCCCTACGGCGAAAGCTTTGTTACCAACTCCGTCATCATCTTTATCTCAGGCGTGCTGCGTGCGCTAGCCATGGGCTTGGTGCTGTATTTGGTCTATCACTGGCTGCTGACCAAACCGCTATCGAAGATCATCGAGCACCTGACAAATATCAATCCGGACCGCCCCAGCGAGCACAAGCTACCGATGCTCAAGGGCAACGAGAAGAATGAACTGGGGCTTTGGATTAACACCGCCAACCAGCTGCTGTCTTCCATCGAACGCAACACCAACCTGCGCCGTGAAGCAGAAAATAGCCTGCTGCGCATGGCCCAGTATGACTTCCTCACTGGCCTGCCCAACCGTCAGCAGCTGCAACAGCAGCTTGACCAAATCCTGGGAGACGCTGGCCGCCTGCAGCGCCGCGTGGCCGTGCTGTGCGTAGGCCTAGATGACTTCAAAGGCATCAACGAACAGTTCAGTTACCAGACCGGTGATCAGCTGCTGCTGGCCCTGTCCGACCGCCTGCGCAGTCACAGTGGCCGCCTCGGCGCCCTGGCCCGTTTGGGGGGCGATCAGTTCGCGCTGGTACAGGCTGATATCGAGCAGCCTTACGAGGCGGCTGAGTTGGCTCAGAGCGTCCTCGACGACCTCGACAACCCCTTTATGCTCGATCAGCAGCAAGTGCGTCTGCGCGCCACTATTGGCATCACCCTGTTCCCGGAAGACGGCGACAGCACCGAGAAGCTGCTGCAGAAAGCCGAACAGACCATGACCCTGGCCAAGAGCCGTTCGCGCAACCGCTACCAGTTCTATATCGCCAGCGTCGACAGCGAAATGCGCCGCCGCCGCGAGCTGGAAAAAGACCTGCGTGACGCCCTGGCGCTTAACCAACTGCACTTGGTTTACCAACCACAGGTCGACTACCGCGACCACAGCGTGGTCGGTGTCGAAGCGCTGCTGCGTTGGCAGCATCCGCAACACGGCTTTGTACCGCCAGATCTGTTTATCCCACTGGCCGAACAGAACGGCACCATCATCCCGATTGGCGAATGGATTCTCGACCAGACCTGCCGCCAGCTGCGTGAATGGCATGATCAGGGCTTCACCGAGCTGCGCATGGCGGTCAACCTGTCCACCGTGCAGCTGCACCACGCCGAGCTGCCACGGGTAGTCAACAACCTGATGCAGGTCTACCGCCTGCCGCTGCGCAGCTTGGAGCTGGAAGTCACCGAAACCGGCCTGATGGAAGACATCAACACCGCCGCACAGCACCTGCTCAGCCTGCGTCGCTCCGGGGCACTGATCGCCATCGATGACTTTGGTACTGGTTACTCCTCACTGAGTTACCTGAAGAGCTTGCCGCTGGACAAGATCAAGATCGACAAGAGCTTCGTGCAGGACCTGCTGGAAGACGAAGACGATGCCACCATCGTGCGCGCCATCATCCAGCTGGGTAAGAGCCTCGGCATGCAGGTCATCGCCGAGGGCGTGGAAACCGTCGAGCAGGAGGCCTATATCATCGCCCAGGGCTGTAACGAGGGGCAGGGTTACCTCTACAGCAAGCCGCTGCCGGCACGCGAACTGACGACCTACTTGAAACAGGCCCGGCGACTCAACAGTGCCGCCAATCCCGCGACTCTCTGACGCCAGTCGCCTACGAAAAGCCCGCCAACAGGCGGGCTTTTTTATACGCGGCGCTTTTACCTAGAAGCTGTTGATACCCAGCAACCAGGCCGCTGCCAGCGCGCCGGCCAGACACAGCACAACACCGCCAGCCGCCTGCCAGTAGAACTGACGCACCAGTTCATCCTCTCCAGCACAGGAGAGAATAAACGGCTGCGCCTCACGCGGTTTCGCCAGGTGATGCTGCACCGGCTGAGTACTTTGCCGACGATGCCGGTCTTCGGCCTCCAGGCTCGCAGCCAACTGCACGCGCTGCCACTCACGCTCATCCAGCTGGCCATTGCCGTCACTGTCAAAGCGCTGCAGCAGGCCGCCGAAGTCACCCTTCCACTCGCGAATTACTGCGCCTTGAGCGGCCGGCAGATCCAGGCCCTGACGGCCGCCACCGCTGCTGCGAAAATCACCAATGGCATACAGCGGCTGGCCGGCATGCAAACGCTCCTCGGTATAGCGATAGCGCTCATCATTGCTGAACAGCGCGCGCCAACCGGTTTTCGCCGCGCCCAGAGGATGACGCAAGCTGCCTTTCCACACTTCACGGGTCAGCGGCCGCACCTGTGCGCCTCGCGGGTCGATCAGACAACTGCCGGTGCTGTCGTCGAGTCGCAGCAACGCCTCGCTGCTGCCGCTTTCCAAGGTGCGCCAACTGCGCTTTTTGCCGTTTGAGGTGTATTCCTCGATCTTGTAACGCCACCACAGGCAAGGTGTATTGGTCAGCGGGCCGAGCAGTTGAGGTTCGGTGCTGTCATGCAGTACGCCATAGAATTCGACATAACCCTGAGCCGCAGAACGAATCTTCGACGTCGGCGTATCGAGCAGATGCCGCGCCTGGGAGAAACGCCGCAAGAACCACCACGCCCCGCCCGCGCTAACCGCCACACTGCAGGCCAAGCCAACAAGCTGCCCTTGGATATCCACGGCTTAGCTAAACAGCGACTTGAGGTCGACATCGGATTTCTCGCCCTCACTGAACTCCAGCAGCGCGGCCTCCTTGAAAGTGAAAGCGCGAGCGACGATAACGTCGGGGAACTGCTCGATGCGTACGTTGTTCAGGTTAACCGCCTCGTTGTACAGCTCGCGGCGGTCGGCAATACCGTTTTCCAGGCCACTGATGCGTTGCTGCAGATGCTGGAAGCTCTCATTGGCTTTCAGCTCCGGGTAGTTCTCCGCCAAGGCGAACAGCTGACCGAGACCAGCGCGCAGGCCCGTCTCGGCCTTGCCCAGGGCATTCATATCACCTTTGGCTTGTGCGCTGGAAACCGCCTGGCGCGCGGCAATCACCGCCTCCAACGTACCGCGTTCGTGCTGCATGTACTGCTTGCAGGTTTCCACCAGCTTGGGCAATTCCTCGTGGCGCTGCTTGAGCATTACGTCGATATTCGACCAAGCCTTGCTGACGCCATGCTTCAAACGCACCAGCGCGTTGTAGAGCATCACGGCATACGCCGCGAGCAGGACCAACAGCACAATGACGACAACACTGGTAAGGCTCATGCGGGACTCCTGAATGGTTCTTGAAGGCAGCTGTGCTGGCATTTTAGCCCTATCGAATTGCCCGATCGCAGACTTTGCCCACAGCTCGCGGTGAAAAAGCTGCATTGACCCTTTGCGCAAAATGAAAATCTTTCGCATTATGTTTCGGTTTTTGTACCCGCTTGCGTGGGTGCTTACTCTCACCAGCAAAGGATTCCGCCATGCTCCGTATGCCCCTGGCCTCTGCCAGCCTGCTCGCCATCGCCATCTCACTCGCCGGTTGCGGTGAAGACAAAGCGCCAGCCACCCAAGCTGCCGCACCTGCTGCCAGCAGCGCCAGCGCCCCGGCAGCCGCCACCAGCCAAGTCGATGGAGCCGCCAGCAAAGCAGTGGTCAGCCACTACGCCGACCTGGCCCTGGCCGTATTCAGCGACGCCGCCAGCACCGGCAAAACCCTGCAAGGCGCCATCGATGCCCTGCTCGCCAACCCGAGTGACGACACCCTGAAAGCTGCCCGCGAAGCCTGGCTGGCTGCCCGCGTGCCTTACATGCAGACTGAAGTGTTCCGCTTCGGCAACGCCGTGGTCGACGATTGGGAAGGCCAGCTGAACGCCTGGCCGCTGGACGAAGGCCTGATCGACTACGTCGCCAAGGACTACCAGCACGCCCTGGGCAACCCAGGCGCCAGCGCCAACATCATCGCCAACACCGAACTGCAGGTCGGTGAAGACAAGCTCGATGTCACCACCATCACCCCGGAACTGTTGGCCAGCCTGAATGAGCTGGGCGGCTCCGAAGCTAACGTCGCCACCGGCTACCACGCCATCGAATTCCTGCTGTGGGGCCAAGACCTGAACGGCAGCGGCCCAGGTGCCGGCGAGCGTCCTGCCAGCGATTTCGTCGTGGGCGAAGGCGCCACTGGCGGCAACAACGAGCGTCGCCGCGCCTTTATCAAAGCCGCCGCCGACCTGCTGGTCAGCGACCTCGACGCCATGGTTGTGCAGTGGCAAGCCGGCAAAACCGACAACTACCGCGCAACGCTGGAAGCCGACACGGCTGAAAATGGCCTGCGCAAGATGCTTTTCGGTATGGGCAGCCTGTCCCTCGGCGAGCTGGCCGGCGAGCGCATGAAGGTCGCGCTGGAAGCTAACTCCACCGAAGACGAGCACGACTGCTTCAGCGACAACACCCACAACTCGCACTTCTACAACGGCAAAGGTATTCGCAACGTCTACCTGGGCGAATACAAGAAAGTCGACGGCACCACCCTGACCGGCCCAAGCCTGTCGTCGCTGGTGGCCAAGATTGACGCCGCCGCTGACAGCACCCTGAAAACCGACCTCGAAGCCACCGAAGGCAAGCTGCAGGCTCTGGTCGACAGCGCCAACAACGGCAAGCACTTCGATCAGCTGATCGCTGCCGACAACGCCGAAGGCCAGCAGATCGTTCGTGATGCCATCGCCGCGCTGGTCAAACAGACTGGCGCAATCGAGCAGGCCGCTGGCAAGCTGGGTATCAGTGATCTCAATCCGGATACCGCTGACCACAGCTTCTAAGCTATGAAGGACTAGCTGCAACTCGCGAAGTCCTAGTTTGTAGTGATGAGAAAGCCGCGACGCCTTAACCGGAATCGCGGCTTTTTTGTGGACTGCTATCCCTGGCGCCCACCCCTTCGGGGCCGTCGCTACGCAACGTCAAAAATCGCTCCAGGCGATTTTTTATGCCCTGCGACCTTTGACCGCCACCGATAATGCAAATCCGTCTTATTTAAAACTGATCAGACTGTTAAGATCGGCCGCCTGTTTTTCTGCTGCGGATGTCCTTTCATGTTTGCGCCGCATCGCATTGCGCTGCTGTTGGCCTTGGGCCTGAGCCTGGCCGCCTGCGATAAAACCCCACAGTTCACCCAAGCCGAGCCTGGCGAAGCCCTGTCTGCGGGCAGCACTACCGTGCGCAAGGCCGATCAGAACGCCTTCTCCCTGCCATCCGCCAACCTGTCACCGTCACGCCGCCTGGATTTCAGTGTCGGCAACAGTTTCTTCCGCAATCCCTGGGTCACCGCACCGGCCACTACGACCGCGCGCGATGGTCTCGGCCCGCTGTTCAATACCAACGCCTGCCAGAACTGCCATATCAAGGACGGTCGCGGCCATCCGCCAGCGCCTGATGCGATCAGCTCAGTGTCAATGCTGGTTCGCCTGTCGATTCCTGCCGGCAGCGAACATGCCGAGATTATCCAGCGCCTCGGCGTGCTCGCCGAACCCACCTATGGCGGCCAACTGCAGGACATGGCTAATCCAGGCGTCGCGCCAGAAGGCAAGGTACGTGTCAGCTACAGCACACAGCGGGTCAGCTTGGTCGATGGTGAGCAGGTCGAGCTGCGCAAGCCCAACCTGGAAATCAGCCAGCTCGGTTACGGCGCCCTGCATCCCGACACGCTGTTTTCCGCGCGTATCGCCCCGCCGATGATCGGCCTTGGCCTGCTCGAAGCCATTCCCGAAGCGGCCATCCTGAGCAATGCCGACCCCGAAGACAGCAATGGCGATGGCATCTCCGGTCGCGCCAACCAGGTCTGGGACCGCGAGCAACAACGCACGGTACTCGGTCGTTTTGGCTGGAAGGCCGGCCAGCCCACGCTCAATCAGCAGAATGCTGAAGCCTTTGCCAATGACATGGGCCTTACCAGCACGCTGGTGGCCCATGACAACTGCACAATGGCGCAGACCGACTGCCGCAGCGCGCCCCATGGCGGCGAGCCAGAGGTCAGCGATAACATCCTCGCCAGCGTGCTGTTCTACACCCGTAACCTCGGCGTGCCGGCACGCCGCAGCGCCGATACGCCGCAGGTACTGGCCGGCAAGAACCTGTTCTACCAGGCCGGCTGCCAGGGCTGTCACACCCCGCAATTCACCACCGCTGCCGATGCTGCCGAGCCCGAACTGGCGAATCAGCTGATTCGCCCCTACAGCGACCTGCTGCTGCATGACATGGGCGAAGGCTTGGCAGACAACCGCCCGGAGTTTCTCGCCAGCGGCCGCGAATGGCGCACCCCGCCACTCTGGGGCATCGGCCTGACTAAAACAGTCAACGGCCACACCCAGTTCCTGCATGACGGCCGCGCACGCAACCTGCTGGAGGCCATTCTCTGGCACGGCGGCGAGGCCGAGGCAGCCAAGCAGCAGGTCATGACTTTTAATGCCGACGAGCGCGCCGCGCTGTTGGCTTTTCTGAATTCGTTGTAAAGGAGCCGCAGATGATCCGCTCACCCCTCACGCTCGCCCTGCTCAGCCTCACGCTTACCGCCTGCAGCCCAAGCGATCCGCAGCAGCAGGTCAGCCGCGCACTCACCGATGGCGTATTGCTACCGATCTACAGCGCCTGGAGCGAAGCTGACCGCCAGTTGGCCGCCAGCGGCCAAGCCTTCTGCGCTGGCCAACAGAATCTCGCCGAGGCCCGCCAGGCCTTTGCCAGCGCGCAAAGCGCCTGGGCAGCCGTGCAACCGGTGGCCTTCGGCCCACTGGCTGAAGGCAACCGTGCCTGGCAGGTGCAGTTCTGGCCGGACAAGAAGAACCTGGTAGCGCGCCAGGTTGAAGCGTTGGTTAACAGCAAACCCGAGCTGACCCCAGCCGATCTGGATAAATCCAGCGTCGTGGTGCAAGGCCTCACCGCCTATGAATACCTGCTGTTCGACCCGGCCATTGATCTGAACGTCGCAGAGCAGAAAGCCCGCTACTGCCCGCTGATCGTTGCCATCGGTCAGCACCAGCAAGTCCTCGCCACCGATGTGCAAAGCCAGTGGCAAGCCAAAGACGGTATGGCCGCGCTGCTCAAGGACTTCCCCAACGCGCGCTACGCCGAAGCCCCGGAAGCGGTGGCCGAACTGCTGCGCACCCAGGTCAGCGCCATCGACGGGCTAAAGAAGAAACTCGGCACGCCACTCGGCCGCCAGAGCAAAGGCCAACCGCAGCCTTATCAGGCTGAAGCCTGGCGCAGCAACGCCAGTTTGACCAACCTCGCTGCCAGCCTGGCCAGCGCCGAACGCATCTGGCTGGGCGCCGAACAGGATGGCATCCAGGCGCTGCTCGGCAGTGATCACGACGCACTGAAACAACGCATCAACGCCGCCTACAGCGACACCCGCCAGCGCCTGGCTGCCGCCCAGCGCCCGCTCGGCGAGCTGCTTAGCGACGAAGTCGGGCGCGCCGAGATCAACGCCCTGTATGACAGCCTGAATGTGCTGCATCGTCTGCATGAATCCGAGCTGGCCAAGACCCTGGGCATCCAGCTGGGCTTTAACGCTCACGACGGTGACTGAGTCATGCAGATCAATCGCCGTGCCTTTCTAGGGCTGAGCATCGCTGCTGTTGCCGCTACGGCAGCGGCCGCCGGCACTTACGGTGGCTGGACGCTGATGCACAGCGGCGCGCAGCCGCTATTGCTGTCGGCACGTAACGACAGCGCCGGTAAGCACTTCGCGGTCGGCTACCGACTGGATGGCAGCCAGGTATTTGCCACTCAGGTGAACGAGCGCTGCCACGATGTCATCGGCCACCCGTTTCTGCCGATGGCGCTGTTTGTCGGTCGCCGTCCAAGCACGCAAAGCTACCTGATCGACACCCGTGACGGTCGTCTGCTGCAAACCGTTCACTCACCCGAACAGCGCCACTTCTATGGTCACGCGGTTTTCCACAAGGATGGCGAATGGCTGTACGCCACCGAGAACGACACCTCCGATCCCGGTCGCGGTGTACTGGGCGTTTACCGCTTGCAAGGCGAGCAATTGCAACGTGTAAGCGAACTGTCGACTCATGGCATCGGTCCGCACCAGCTGCTCTGGATGCCCGACGGTGAAACCTTGGCGGTGGCCAACGGCGGTATCCGCACCGAGGCTGACAGCCGGGTGGAAATGAACCTCAACGCCATGGAGTCCAGCCTGGTGCTGCTGCGCCGCGACGGCAGCCTGGTCAGCAAGGAGCAACTGCCGGAACGGATGAACAGCGTGCGTCATATGGCCGTGGCCAACGACGGCACACTGGTCACCGGCCAGCAATACATGGGCGAACTCAGCGATGCGGTGCCGCTGTTGGCGATCAAACGCCCTGACCAGCCCTTCCAGCATTTCCCCGTGGACGACGCACAACGTCAGCTGATGAGCCAGTACACCGCCAGCGTGGCGATTCACAGCGAGCTACGCCTGCTGGCATTGACCGCCCCGCGCGGCAACCGGGTGTTTATCTGGGACCTTGACAGCGCCGCGCTGCGCCTGGACGCGCCGCTGGCTGATTGCGCCGGTGTTGGCGCCGTGGCGAATGGCTTTGTGGTCAGCAGCGGCGTCGGGCGCTGCCGCCTGTACGACTGCCGCAATCCCCAAATCAGCAGCACCCCACTGCACCTGCCGGCCGGCCTGTGGGACAACCACTTGCGCCTGGTTTAAGACCGTACAGCTAAACCTGTAATACGCCTGCGGCACGCTAAAGAACGCTGCCGCAGAGCCGATCTATACTCCTGACTAGCTGCTACTTCCGGCAATCCGGCCCAGCTGGTACCAGTCGATAGGGATCTTCGCAGTTTGGGCGCGCTCAGCGTCACTGGCATCCCGCCTTCCACACTCAGGGGTATCACCCATGTTTCTGCAAAAATCCTTGCGCGCGCAGATTCTCGCCTTACTTGGCGGCAGTCTGGCGCTGATTCTGGTCACGGCACTGGCCTGCTTCAGCTTTCTGTCCAATGGCATGCAGGCCTACCGCGGTCTACTTGAGGGCCCACTTGAAGCGTCATCCCTGATTGACTCGACCAACCTGAACTTCAAGACCCAGGTACAGGAATGGAAAAACGTCCTGCTGCGCGGCAGCGACAAGGCGCAACTGGACAAATACTGGAGCCAGTTTGAAGCGCAGGAGCGCAAGGTTCAGGACTTACTGGGCCAGCTGAGTGAATTGGCTAACACTGATCGCGCACTGAAGAGCAAAGTCGATGCTCTGCGCAGCGAGCACCAGACACTCGGCGCCAACTACCGCAAGGGACGTGATGCCTTTGTCGCGGCCGGCGGCGACGCTGCGGTGGGTGACAAGGCGGTGTCAGGCATTGACCGCAATACCGCCCAACAGATGGAAGCCCTGTCCAGCGAGCTGCATAAGCAGAGCCTGGAGCAAGCCGGCCTGATCAATGCCTCGGCCGACCGCACCATCACCTTTGGCACCCTGCTGATGCTGGGAGCCACCGTGGTGATCGCGCTGTTCAGCCTATGGCTGGTCAACCGTAACCTGATAAACCCAATTCGCGAGCTGATCGAGCACATTGCCCAACTCAGCCACGGTAACTTCGGCCAGCATGTCGACGCGAGCCGTCAGGATGAGCTGGGCAAGCTGGCCATTGCTGCGAACATTCTGCGCGACTTCCTCTCGGATACCTTCACCCGCTTGAAGCGCAGCACGGCTGACCTGGATATTGCCAGCGGCGAACTCAACTCCATCGCCACGCTGATGGCCCAGGGCACGCGTGAACAGTTTTCGCGCACCGACCAGGTCGCCACCGCCATGCATGAAATGTCCGCCACGGCCCAGGAAGTCGCGCGTCATGCCGCCGAAGCCGCCGGCGCCGCCGATGCCGCTGACAGCGCCGCACGCCAGGGCGAAACAGTGATGCAGGCCACGATCAAGACCATCACCGACATTCGCGGTGAGATCAGCAACACTTCGGAGGTGATTCGTCGCCTGGAAGCCGACAGCGGGCGCATCGGCAAAGTGCTGGAAGTGATTCGCGGCATCGCTGAGCAGACCAACCTGCTCGCGCTTAACGCCGCCATCGAAGCGGCGCGTGCCGGCGAACAGGGCCGCGGCTTTGCCGTGGTGGCGGATGAAGTACGCACCCTGGCCCAGCGCACCGCCGAGTCGACCGCAGAAATCCACCAGATCATCGACACTGTGCAGACTGGGGCGGTGAATGCCGTGCGCGCCATTGAAAGTGGTCAGAGCCGCAGCGAGGAAGGTGTAACCCAGGTGACCCAGGCCGGCGCCACGCTGCAGTTGATCACCAGTGCGGTGGAAGCCATTCGCGACATGAACAGGCAAATCGCCACTGCCGCCGAAGAACAGACCTCGGTAGCCGAAGACATTTCACGCAACCTGACCGAGATCACCGCAATTGCCACTGCCAACCAGGAAAACGTGCAACGCACCGAAAGCGCCGGGCAAAACCTGCACGTCCTCTCCGGGCAACTGAATGAAGTCACCCAGCGTTTGAGTGCCTGACACCCGACCTGCGCACAACAAAATGCCAGCCGATGCTGGCATTTTGCTTAATAGCGCCTTGAACCTTGAGGCAACTTTTGCACAACAATGTTTTGCAAATGCGAATCTTTGACAGGCCTCTGCGCGAGGTCTAATGTGCCCGTCTTGCCTATTCTCAGGCCTCTATCCGCCTCGCCAAGGATCCGGAATATGTTGCTTCGCCGTATGCTCTTTATGCTCGGCGCAGTACTCGTCGTGGTACTCGCCCTCGCCGCCTACAAAGGCTTCTCCATCTACCAACAAGTGCAGATGTTCTCCGCACCGCAACCGGCCATCAGTGTCGACGCCGCGACAGCAGAAGAACGTCCGTGGCAGGGTCGTCTGCCCGCTATCGGCACGCTCAAGGCTTTTCAGGGCGTTGACCTGACTGTGGAAGTCGGTGGCACGGTGCAGCAAGTGCTGTTCCGCTCCGGTGAGCAGGTCAGCCTGCAACAACCCCTGATCCAGATGGACAGCGATGTCGAGCAGGCCAGCCTGGGCACTGCCCAGGCCGAACTTGGCTTGGCCCGCGTGGAATACGAGCGCGGTCGCAGCCTGGTCAATCGCCAGAGCATCTCGAAAAGCGAGTTCGACCGCCTGTCCGCCAGCCTGCAGAAGGCCAATGCCAGCGTCGCCCAGCTGCAAGCGCAACTGGCGAAGAAACGCATCCTCGCGCCCTTTGCCGGCACCATCGGCATCCGCCAGGTAGATGTCGGTGATTACCTGTCCTCCGGCACCACCATCGCCACCCTGCAGGACCTGAGCAAGCTCTACGTCGACTTCTTCCTGCCCGAACAGGCGGTGCCTAAGCTGGCCGTGGGCGAGCTTGTGCGCTTCAGCGTGGCGGCGTACCCGAGCGAGATGTTCGAAGGCGAAATTGCCGCGATCAACCCAAAGGTCGAAGACACCACGCGCAACGTGCAAGTCCGCGCCATGTTGATCAACCCGGACAATAAATTGCTGCCCGGGATGTTCGCCAACCTGGAAGTGCTGCTACCGGGTGAGCAGAACCTGATCGTCGTGCCGGAAACGGCCATCACCTACACCCTCTACGGCAACTCGGTGTACGTGATCGGCGAGAAGAAAGGGGAAGACGGCCAGGTGGTCAAAGACGACAAAGGCCAGGCCGAACTGGTGGTCGAACGCCGCTTCGTTGAGACCGGCGAGCGCCGCGAAGGCCAGGTGGTGATTCTCAAAGGCCTGCAGGCCGGTGAGCAGGTGGTGTCTGCCGGTCAGCTGAAGCTGGATAACGGCGCCCACGTCAGCATCGCCAATGCCCTTGTCGAGGCCAAGCCGAGCGTCGAGTAATCGAGCACGGCACACAGGAACTTATTTATGGCTTTTACTGATCCCTTTATCCGTCGCCCGGTATTGGCGACCGTGGTCAGTCTGTTGATCATCCTGCTTGGCTTCCAGGCATTCAGCAAACTGACCATCCGCCAGTACCCGCAGATGGAAAACGCCCTGATCACGGTGACCACGGCTTACCCCGGTGCCAATGCCGAGACCATCCAGGGCTATATCACCCAGCCGCTGCAGCAGAGCCTGGCGAGCGCCGACGGCATCGACTACATGACCTCGGTGAGCCGGCAGAACGTGTCGATCATCTCGATCTATGCGCGCATCGGTGCCAACAGCGACCGCTTGTTCACCGAACTGCTGGCAAAAGCCAACGAGGTGAAGAACCAGCTGCCGCAGGACGCCGAAGACCCGGTGCTGAGCAAGGAAGCCGCGGACTCCACGGCGCTGATGTACATCAGCTTCTACAGCCAGGAACTGAGCAACCCGCAGATCACCGATTACCTGTCGCGAGTCATCCAGCCCAAGCTGGCCACGCTGCCTGGCATGGCAGAGGCTGAGATTCTCGGCAACCAGGTCTTTGCCATGCGCCTGTGGCTCGACCCGGTGAAAATGGCCGCCTACGGCGTGACCGCCGGCGACGTGAATGACGCGGTGCGCAAATACAACTTCCTCGCCGCAGCCGGTGAAGTGAAGGGCGAGTACGTGGTCACCAGCATCAACGCCGAAACCGACCTGAAATCGGCCGAGGCCTTTGCCGCCATCCCGCTGAAAACTGTTGGGGACAGCCGCGTGCTGATCCGCGATGTGGCGCGGGTGGAAATGGGCGCGGAAAGCTACGACGCGATCAGCTCCTTCGACGGTACGCCATCGGTGTACATCGCCATCAAGGGCACGCCGGGGGCCAACCCGCTGGACGTGATCAAGGAAGTGCGCAAGGTCATGCCGGACCTCGAAGCGCAGCTGCCGCCCAACCTGAAAGTCTCCATCGCCTATGACGCCACGCTATTTATCCAGGCCTCCATCGACGAAGTGGTGAAAACCCTCGGCGAAGCGGTGCTGATCGTCATCGTGGTGGTGTTCCTGTTCCTCGGTGCGTTCCGCTCGGTACTGATCCCCGTGATCACCATCCCGCTGTCGATGATCGGCGTGATGTTCTTCATGCAGCTGATGGGCTACTCGATCAACTTGCTGACCCTGCTGGCCATGGTGTTGGCCATCGGCCTGGTGGTGGACGACGCCATCGTCGTCGTGGAGAACATTCATCGGCATATCGAAGAAGGCAAAACGCCGTTCGATGCGGCCATTGAAGGCGCCCGCGAGATCGCCGTGCCGGTGGTGTCGATGACCATCACCCTGGCGGCGGTATACGCGCCTATCGGCTTCCTCGAGGGCCTTACGGGCGCGCTATTTAAAGAGTTTGCCCTGACCCTGGCCGGCGCAGTGATCATCTCCGGCATCGTGGCCCTGACCCTGTCACCGATGATGTGCGCCAAGCTGCTGCGCCATGAGGAGAATCCGTCGGGCCTGGCGCACAAGCTCGACCAGATTTTCGACGCACTCAAGAAACGCTACCAGCGGGCGTTGCATGGCACCCTGGATACCCGTCCGGTGGTGCTGGTATTCGCGGTAATCGTCATGTGCCTGATTCCGGTACTGCTCAAGTTCACCAAGAGCGAGCTGGCCCCGGAAGAAGATCAGGGCATCATTTTCATGATTGCCAACGCACCGCAACCGACCAACCTGGAGTACTTGAACAAGTACACCGACGAGTTCGTGAGCATCTTCAAGGAGTTCCCGGAGTACTACTCCTCGTTCCAGATCAACGGCTTCAACGGTGTGCAGTCGGGTATTGGCGGCTTCCTGATGACGCCGTGGAACGAGCGCGAACGCACCCAGATGGAGATTCTCCCGGAGGTGCAAGGGCGCCTGTCGCAGATCGCCGGCCTGCAGATCTTCGGTTTCAACCTGCCGTCCTTGCCGGGTACGGGTGAGGGGTTACCGTTCCAGTTCGTGATCAACACACCCAACGACTACCAGTCACTGCTGCAAGTGACCGAGCGGGTCAAGCAACGCGCCGTGGAGTCCGGCAAGTTCGCCTTCCTCGACGTCGACCTGGCCTTCGACAAGCCGGAAGTGGTGGTGGAAATCGACCGCGAAAAAGCTGCGCAGATGGGCGTGTCCATGGAAGACCTCGGCCTGACCCTGGCCAGCCTGCTCGGTGAAGGCGAGATCAACCGGTTCACCATCGACGGCCGCAGCTACAAGGTGATTGCTCAGGTCGAACGCGCCTACCGCGACAATCCGGAGTGGCTCGGCAGCTACTACGTGAAGAGCGAAAGCGGCGCGATGTTGGCCCTGTCGACACTGGTCAAGGTCAGCGACCGTGCGCGGCCGACCCAGCTCAACCAGTTCCAGCAGCTCAACTCGGCGATCATCCAGGGCGTACCCATCGTCAGCATGGGTGAAGCCGTCGAGACGGTAACGCAGATCATGCTGGAGGAAGCCCCAGCCGGTTATGCCTACGACTTCGCCGGTGCGTCGCGCCAACTGGTGCAGGAAGGCAACGCGCTGTACATCACCTTCGGTCTGGCCCTCGCGCTGATCTTCCTGGTGCTGGCGGCTCAATTCGAGAGTTTCCGCGACCCGCTGGTGATCATGGTCACGGTGCCGCTCTCGATCTGTGGCGCGCTGATTCCGCTGTTCCTGGGCCTGTCGAGTATGAACATCTACACCCAGGTGGGCCTGGTCACGCTGATCGGCCTGATCACCAAGCACGGCATCCTGATCGTCGAGTTCGCCAACCAGCTACGCCGTGAGAAGGGCTTGTCGCGACGTGAGGCGGTCGAAGAGGCCGCAGCGATTCGCCTGCGTCCGGTGCTGATGACCACTGCGGCGATGGTCTTCGGCATGGTGCCGCTGATCCTGGCAACCGGTGCTGGTGCAGTCAGCCGCTTCGACATCGGCCTGGTGATAGCCACCGGCATGTCGATTGGCACGTTGTTCACCCTGTTTGTGCTGCCCTGCGTGTACAGCCTGCTGGCGCAGCCCGATGCACCGGCCAAAACGGCAACCGCCCACTGATCCAAGGACCGGACAGAGAAAAGCCCTGCAATGCAGGGCTTTTCTCTGTCTATCGAATTTTCAGGTCAGCAGGCTCAACCTTGTGAACGGCCACCCTGAGACAGGCTGAACATAAACAGCAGCAGGTCCTGGTCCGGTTTTAGCACCTCGGCCGTTCGCGCCTGGGGCGGCAACGGGCAGTAGCCGCGCTCGTTGAGGGTGATGACCTGGGGGCTGGCTTCCTGCCAAGCCGCCGCCGCGAGCGAGGCCACGCTGAGCGCGGTCACCAGGAACAAACCTCGTGCGATTTCTAGCTTCATCACTGCAACCTCTTGATAGCGCTGCCAAACGCTGTTTGTAGACCCTAGATCACTGTTAACCATCGCGCCGTATCGGGCGACAAGTGGTCGTTACTGCCGGACGCTGCCGGCAATGCCATTCTGATCATCCTGATCCACACGCAGCCATTCAGCAGGCCAGGCTTCGAGCCAGATTCGCACCGTTGGTTCAATCGTTGAGCAAACCAAGGATGGGGATCGCATCACCGCACCTGGCGGTAACACCCTCACAGTCACTTAATTGCCCAATTGCATCAGCGTGGTGCGCAATAGAACCTGTGGTTTTAAAACAATCGCAGGCAAAACCGTAACCGGCACAATCACCAACCATCCATTGAAAACGGCGTGGTAGAGCACATCCAGGTGAGGTCAAAACACGGAGCGACCATGCGTAGCAGCAGCACAGCGCAGATTGACAGGCTCCAGTCCGGGAGCGCGCATCACACAAAGCAATTGGCGTACCGCTTTGCTGCGAGGGACTGTTATAGCCGAGAAAAATGAAAACCCCGTGACAGGCACGGGGTTTTCTTTACTGCATGCAGGCCATCTGGCGATGGCCTGCGGGAGCCGGGCTGGCTTACATCATGCCGCCCATGCCACCCATGCCGCCCATGTCTGGCATACCGCCAGCGGCCGGCTTGTCTTCTACCACTTCGGCGATCATCGCTTCGGTGGTGATCATCAGGCTGCCGATCGAAGCTGCAGCTTGCAGTGCCGAACGGGTGACCTTGGCCGGATCGAGAATACCCATCTCGATCATGTCGCCGTAGGTGTCGGTCGCGGCGTTGAAGCCGAAGTTACCCGAACCCTGCTTGACCTTGTCGACCACTACGCTCGGCTCGCCGCCGGCGTTGGAAACGATCTGACGCAGCGGAGCTTCAACAGCACGACGCAGCAGAGCGATACCGACGTCCTGATCGGCGTTGTCGCCTTTCAGCTCGCTGATGGCCTGCAGAGCGCGAACCAGAGCCACGCCACCGCCAGGTACCACGCCTTCTTCAACGGCTGCGCGGGTCGCGTGCAGGGCGTCGTCAACGCGGGCTTTCTTCTCTTTCATTTCAACTTCGGTGCCGGCACCGACTTTGATCACCGCAACACCGCCAGCCAGTTTGGCCAGACGCTCTTGCAGCTTCTCTTTGTCGTAGTCGGACGAGGTGTCTTCGATCTGCTTACGGATCTGCAGTACGCGAGACTCGATATCAGTCTGAACGCCAGCGCCGTCGATGATGGTGGTGTTTTCTTTGCTCAGGATCACGCGCTTAGCGTTACCCAGGTGCTCCAGGGTGGCGCTTTCCAGGCTCAGACCGATCTCTTCGGAGATTACGGTACCGCCAGTCAGCACAGCGATGTCCTGCAGCATGGCCTTACGACGATCGCCAAAGCCTGGTGCCTTAACGGCAGCAACTTTAACGATACCGCGCATGTTGTTCACAACCAGAGTCGCCAGGGCTTCGCCTTCAACGTCTTCAGCTACGATCAGCAGCGGACGGCCGGACTTGGCCACAGCTTCCAGAACTGGCAGCAGCTCACGGATGTTCGAAACTTTCTTGTCAACCAGCAGGATCAGCGGGCCGTCAAGCTCGGCGACCATGGTGTCTGGCTTGTTGATGAAGTACGGGGACAGGTAACCACGGTCGAACTGCATGCCTTCAACAACCGACAGTTCGTTTTCCAGGCCCGAGCCTTCTTCAACGGTGATCACGCCTTCTTTACCGACTTTTTCCATGGCTTCAGCAATGATTTCGCCGATGGAGGTGTCGGAGTTGGCGGAGATCGAACCTACCTGAGCGATGGCTTTGGTGTCAGCGCAAGGCTTGGACAGCTTCTTCAGCTCAGCAACGATGGCGATGGTTGCCTTGTCGATGCCGCGCTTCAGATCCATCGGGTTCATGCCCGCAGCGACGGCTTTCAGGCCTTCGTTGACGATGGCTTGAGCCAGAACGGTGGCGGTAGTGGTGCCGTCGCCTGCGTCATCGTTGGCACGGGAAGCAACGTCTTTAACCAGTTGCGCGCCCATGTTTTCGAAGCGATCTTTCAGCTCGATTTCTTTGGCAACGGAAACGCCGTCCTTGGTGATGGTCGGAGCGCCGTAGCTCTTCTCGATGATCACGTTACGGCCTTTCGGGCCGAGGGTGGCTTTTACTGCGTCAGCCAGAACATTAACGCCGACGAGCATTTTCTTGCGGGCGGAATCGCCGAATTTAACTTCTTTAGCAGCCATGATGGTTATTCCTTGATTCGTTCAAATAGAGCGGAATTCGTAGCGACGGAGCGCTGAAATCAACCTTCAACGACAGCGAGAATTTCGCTCTCGCTCATTACCAGCAGGTCTTCGCCGTCAACTTTGATGGTGTTGCTGCCGGAGTAAGGGCCAAACACCACTTTGTCGCCGACTTTAACGGCCAGGGCACGCACTTCACCGTTGTCCAGCACGCGACCAGTACCGACAGCGAGGATTTCACCGCTGTTGGCTTTCTCGGCAGCGGAACCTGGCAGCACGATGCCGCCTGCGGTTTTCTTTTCTTCTTCGCTGCGACGGATTACGACGCGGTCATGCAGAGGACGAAGCTTCATTGTCGATCTCTCCCAATAGTGATTTTTCGGCCGGTGCAATCACCGGCGGGTTAGCAAAGTCCGGCGAGGCCGGTAGCGCTACGCCAGGCGCAGCGCTGAAGTCTGAATCTGTCTGACGACAGAAAACCTTGCGGTGACCGCTACATAAGGGCGCACAAGGGGATTTCAAGGGCTGAGGGTGAAATTTTTACGATCTACAGGCTTTTCTTATGAGCCGAAAATCAGTCGCGGCGCTCAAATTCGCCTTCCAGCACATTGGGACGAACTTGCCCGGAGCGTGCTGCCTGGTCGTCAAAAAAGGCGCGCTGACGCATGGCTTGTTCGGCGGCGCGCAGACGCACCTTGTTGACCAGCAAGCGGCGGGTGAACGGAATTAGGCAAAGCAGGCCGAAAATATCGCTGATAAAGCCAGGCAGCAACAGCAGTCCACCACCGACGGCGATCAGCAGGCCTTCGAGCATTTCCTGCTCGGGTAACTCACCTCTGGCCAGTTTCTCGCGTGCACGCCACGCGGTGGCCACCCCTGCAACGCGCAGCAGAATGGCGCCGAGGATGCCGGTACCAATCACCAGCAACAAGGTCGGTAACACACCGATGGCACTGCCCACCTGAATCAGCAGGGCCAATTCAATGAACGGGAACAGCAGAAACAGAAACAGAAACGCACGCATCAAAGGATCCTTAACGGAAGATCAGCTTCCTATGGGACAGAAGTATGGGGTGTTGAGCTGAATTCAAGCTGAAGCCTGACCGTCGGTCGGCCAGACTTCGGCGCGGGCCAGTGCCACCAAGGCCTGGCGCACCTCCAGCGGACTGTTACAGGATGTTGGAAAGGCCAGCCAATAAAGGCCCTGACCGATCCGCAGGTGAAAGCCCTCACTGTCGACCCCAACCAGCTCAGCCGGCGCATGCTGGGGTAAACCTGCCAGCTCGACATAATGAGCGATAGCCTTGGCATGGTCGCTGTTCATGTGCTCAACCATGCTGATTTCGCTGTCGCCGGCAAAGGGGTTGGTCTGGGCCACCTCATCCAGCCAGTGAATCGCACCAAACCCGCCGATGTAGCGCCAGCGCACCGGCTCCAGCCGCCAAAAATCGAAATCGTGGGCCTTATGGTAGCCGCGCGACTCCGGGAAATAGCGGTAATAGCGCTGCGCAGCCGCAACAATCTGCGCCTCGTCATCTAATTGCCGCGCCTCGGCGAGCAGCGTAAGACGACCGACCGCCTGCACATCTTCCGCCCCACGCTCGCCCACCAGCAGCGAGCATTTACCATCCTGCTTGAGGTTGTGGGTGTGCTGGGCGATGCGACTGATCAGCATCAGCGGATAACCGTCAGCATCCAGGCAATAGGGCACCACTGATCCGAAAGGGAAACCCGGCATGGCTTTGGAATGGGTGCTGAGCACGCCCCGGTATTCCTTGAGCAGCAATTCTCGGGCATGCTTGCCGGCTTTCACGCTCACCTTATGACTCCTTGCATAGATTCCGTCACAGAACGGGAGGCGCCTAGATTAACCGCCGGCAAGGTCACACAACACCATTTGAGGGGACTCGCGATGCAACTCAAAGATAAAGTTATCGTCATCACCGGCGGCTGTCAGGGCCTGGGCCGCGCGATGGCTGAGTACCTGGCAGAAAAAGGCGCCAAACTGGCGCTGGTCGACCTGAACCAGGAAAAACTCGACGAAGCCGTGGCGGCTTGCAAGGCGCTGGGCGTAGAAGCGCGCGCTTACCTGTGCAACGTTGCCAATGAAGAGCAAGTGACCCAGACCGTGGCACAGATCGCTGAAGACTTCGGCGCACTCAATGGCCTGGTCAACAACGCCGGCATCCTGCGTGACGGCCTGACCATCAAGGTCAAGGACGGCGAAATCACCAAACTGAGCCTGGCGCAGTGGCAGTCGGTGATCGACGTCAACCTCACCGGCGTGTTCCTCTGCACCCGTGAAGTGGCGGCGAAAATGATTGAGCTGAAGAACGAAGGCGCGATCATCAACATCTCCTCCATCTCCCGTGCCGGCAACATCGGCCAGGCTAACTACTCGGCTGCCAAAGCCGGTGTAGCGGCCGACACCGTGGTCTGGGCCAAAGAGCTGGCGCGTTACGGCATCCGTGTCGCGGGCGTAGCACCGGGCTTTATCGAGACCGAAATGGTCGCCAGCATGAAACCGGAAGCACTGGAGCGCATGACCTCGGTCATCCCACTGCGCCGCATGGGCAAACCGGCCGAGATCGCTCACTCGGTGGCCTATATCCTGGAAAACGACTACTACACCGGTCGTATCCTGGAGCTGGATGGCGGCCTGCGGTTGTAATCCGCACCGATCTGCTGCGCGTCGGCCATCCGTCGTTAAAAGCACTCGCGGGCTTGCTCATTTAAAGCTCGTAAACTCCGCGCCCGCGAGTGCTTTGACCAGCCGGAGGCTGTTACTAACGTAGCGCCTAGGCTGACTCTAGCTCGCGATATCTAGAACGTTTAGAACAAAAAGCCCCGCATCTGCGGGGCTTTTTTGTGTACAGCCGAGGCTTACCAGCCCACGCCAAAACCTAGGCTATAACGGGTTTCGTCCAGCTCGCCTTCTGCACCGCTGACCAAGTCCTTCTCGGCCTTCATATTAAGCGAAGCCCAATCGGTCAGTTTGTAACGCAGGCCTACGGCGGCATCCAGGGTGTAGTCAGCGGCGTTGGCCAGTGGCTTGCCCACCTCGCCATCACTGAACAGCTCGACGCTCTTGCCGACCAGGTAGCGGTTGTAATCCCACTTCAGGCTCGCGGCGTAGAAGTTGTCGCTCTCGCCATTGCTGTACTCGTAGTCTGTGCGGTTAAGCAGGCCGGCCACCGAGAAGGCGCCCAGCTCGTTATCCCAGAACTGGTAACCCGGACCGGTACCCACGGTGCGCTGACGCTCAAGCTCTTCGACCATGTCGCGTTTGTACTCGAAGCGACCCTGCCAGAACCACTTCTCGGTCAGGAAGCGGTCGAGGGCGTATTCGGCGCTCCAGTTATCGGTGGTGACCACGTCGTCCTGGAACTCGCGGTTGTAGTCGGCTTGCGCGTTGTGGCGCCAGAGGCCATGGCGAGCCTGGGTCTTGAGGCTGACGTCATAGTCGTCGGTGTCGCGCTCGGCACGCTTGTAGTCCAGCGCCGCATCGATATTGCCCTTCCAGACCAAATCCTCAACCAATGGCTTGGGCTTGAGGATCTGCTTGATGCTGGCCAGCTCGATGGTCTTGGGCGCATCGCCATTGGCCAGGATCACCTTACCCGGCTCGGCCGGCTGCAGGGACTTGGCGCGCTCACCGGCGATGGCGTTTTCCTTGATCAGCAGCTCCTGATCGCTTTCCAGGGTGGCGATCTTGCTCCAGTCGAGGGCAATCGCACCGCCGTAGTCGGTCGCCAGCAACAGCTTGCCACCGTCGTAAAACTTGATCTTGCCGGTCAGGCGGTCGCCGTTCTTCAGCCAGACGGTATCCGCCAACGCGGACGTAGCAGCCACAGAAAGGGCCAGGCACAGCAGGGTTCTGGAAAACATAGGGATGACTTGTCTACTTCGGGTTCGCGGAAGGTCGCGCATTATCCGTAAGCACGACGCCAGAGCAAGCACTGACCGACAGAATCACCGCGAGTTCATCATTGCGTGACCTACCAGCCGACCCCCACACCCAACAGATAGCGGCGCTCACTGCTGGTTTGCCCGAGCGCACGCGCCTGATCCAGCTCATACAGCAGCGATAGGCGCGCCCAATCTGTCAGCCGGTAGCGCAGGCCTATTTCACTGTCGAGAACGTAGTCAATCTCTTCTATCGCAGGCAATTGCAGCTCGGCTGTGCTGTAAAACTCCAGACGGGTACCCCACAGCAGACGCTTGTAATCCAAGGCAAGCGAGTAGGTATTGAACGACCGCTCAGCATCACTGGCCTCCAATTGCAGGCGATTGAACTGGCCGATCACATCCAGCCGGCCCAGCTCGTTATCCCAGAAGCGATAACCCGGTCCGGTGCCCAGCGAACGCTGGCGAGTAAAAAAGGCAAACTCATCCTCGTCCTGCTCTGCCCCCACCCGCCAGAACCAGTGATCCGTGATAAAGCGGTCGAGGTCGTACTCCAGCTGCCAGTTGTCAGCGGTTTTCGCGTCATTCTTAATCTTGCGCTCCAGCTCACCGCCCAACACGTGACGCCAACGGCCGTGCTCCACACGCGTATTGCTTTTGAGCTTCCACTCGTCGGTGTCGTTGTCGTCGCGCTTCATATCGAGTTTGGCGTCCAGATTGCCCTCCCAGAAGCGGTCCTGCAGTACCGGGCGCGGTGGGATCAGACGCTTGATGCTGGAAAGCGGCACGGTTTGCGTGTTGTCGCTGACCACCCGCACCATGCCCTTGCCGGCTGCTTCCAGCTGGTTGCTGTGCTCGCTATCGAGCCCCTGGCGGCGCATCAGCAAGGGTTTCTCCGAGCGCAGGGTGTCGATATCCTTCCAGGCAATCAGCACCTGGCCGGCGTACTTGGTTTTCAGGGCCAGTTTGCCGCCATCGAGCAGAACTATCTCACCGCTCAGACGGTCACCATTGTTCAACCACACAGTGTCCGCCCACACAGGTGTGGTCAGAGCAAGAACCAGAAAGCACAACAGAGTACGTATAAGCATGATGGGAAAGCCGGATAACGAGCCAGAACAGGTGCCGAAGCATGCCGCGCCAGGCCAGCCAACAGCAAGCCAGCTCGAGCGTCGCACGGCACTTTATGCGGTGCTGGCGCAGATTCCACCCGGCTGCGTGGTGAGTTACGGGCAACTGGCTTCATACGCAGGCCTGGGTCGCGCCGCGCGCTGGGTCGGGCGCACCCTCAGCCAGCTACCGGACCGCAGCACCCTGCCCTGGCACCGGGTAATTGCTGCCGGTGGCCGCCTCAGCTTGCCGGCTGGCAGCCTCTCCGGCACAGAACAACGCAGTCGTTTACGTGAGGAAGGCGTGCAAATCCATAACGATCGGGTGGATATGCCGCGCTATGGCTGGCGCCCAATGGAGCACAGCGGGTAGAGTGCGCCCTTTATTAGGTCAATCTCAGGCTGATACCCCTTCAATGCCCCGTAAAAGCTGGCGTGATGCCATTGCTGCCTACTCCAGCCCCTCCACCTTGGTGCTGCTGCTTCTAGGGTTTGCCGCCGGCCTGCCTTATATGCTGGTGTTCTCCACCCTGTCTGTCTGGCTGCGCGAAGCCGGCGTGGCCCGCGACACCATTGGTTTTGCCAGCCTGATCGGCCTGGCATATGCCTTCAAATGGGTCTGGTCTCCGCTGCTTGATCAGTGGCGCCTGCCGCTGCTGGGCAAACTGGGCCGCCGACGCTCCTGGTTGGTGCTATCACAGATCCTGATCGCCATCGGCCTCGCTGGCATGGCCCTGTGCGATCCGCAGACCCACCTGACCTGGCTGATTTCCCTCGCGGTGCTGGTGGCCTTTGCGTCGGCCACTCAGGACATCGCCGTTGATGCCTACCGCCTGGAAATCGTCGACGACACCCGCCAGGCCGCGCTGGCCGCCAGCTATATGGCCGGCTACCGCGTCGCCGCCCTGCTGGCCACCGCCGGCGCACTGTATTTCGCCGAAGGCTTTGGCTCCACCGCACTGCTCTATCAGCACGGTGCATGGGCCGGCACCTACCTGCTGTTTGCCCTGCTGATGTTGCCTGGCCTGCTGACCAGCCTGTGGATGCGCGAGCCGGATGTGCCACTGCGCACGCAACTGGCCGCTGCGCGTTATGGCTTTAGCCACCAGATTGCCTCGGTACTGGTACTGATTGTGTTGCTGGTATCGGTACCGGCGATGTTTACCCAGTTCTATAACACCGACTTCGCCAGCGTGATCAACGGCGAAGCCAGCATGCTTGACCTGCTATTGGAGGACCGCGCCTTCCTGCGCGCCCTGCTTTACACCATTCTCAGCGCCCTGTGCCTGTCGTCCATGGGGCGCCGTGGCCTGGCGCCGGTGCTGACACCGGTCAACGACTTTATCCTGCGTTACCGCTGGCAAGCGTTCCTGCTGCTCGGGTTGATTGCCACCTACCGCATGTCCGACACCGTAATGGGTGTGATGGCCAACGTGTTCTACATCGACCAGGGCTTTACAAAGGACCAGATTGCCAGCGTCAGTAAGCTCTTCGGCTTGGTCATGACCCTCATTGGTGCAGGCTTTGGCGGCCTGTTGATCGTGCGCTTCGGTATTCTGCCGATCCTGTTTATTGGCGGCGCGGCCTCGGCGGCAACCAACCTGCTGTTCCTGATGCTTACCGGCATGGGCGCTGACCTGCAGATGCTGATCGTGACCATTTCCGCCGACAACTTCAGCGCCGGACTGGCCACAGCGGCGTTCGTCGCCTACCTGTCGAGCCTGACCAACCTGAAGTTCTCCGCCACCCAGTACGCCCTGCTCAGCTCGATCATGCTGTTGTTGCCGCGCCTGATCGGTGGTTATTCCGGCGTAATGGTGGAGAAGTTCGGCTATGCCCAGTTCTTCCTGGTCACGGCCTTGCTGGGGATTCCGACACTGCTGCTGATCATCCTGCAATGGCGCCGGGAACGGCTGCAAACCAGCGATTTAAGCGTGACAAACGCCACCGAACAGCACCAATAGCATTACAGGCAAGACTCTTGCTCTACCCTGCTCACAACAAGAGGGCAGGCCATGACCGTAGCATTCAGTAACGCCACCCGCCTCACCCACTACCCCAGCTTTGACAGCTGGTGGCAAACCCAGGGTGAATGGGTCGAAGAGCCTAACGAGCGCCGCGGTGGTTATAGCGGTGTTCAACGCCTCACCCAGCTGGGTCAGTCGCTCTACGCCAAAAAGCAAACCGGGCACACCTACCGCAGCCTGCTTCACCCTTGGGGGCGGCCGACGGTACTGCGTGAACGCGACGCTCTGCTTAGAGCACTCAAGGCCGGTGTAGCGGTACCCGAGATCGTTTACTGCGCCGCCGAGCGCAACCGCGAAGGCTGGCGTGCCTTGCTGGTGACCAAAGCCTTGGAGGGCTTTCAGCCTCTCGATGAATGGTATGAGCATCATGCTCAAGAGGCGCTAGACGCCTCTCTACACCAGCAACTGCTGCAGCAGATCGCGCAAAGCCTGGCCAATTTGCACAAAGCCCGCCAGCAACATGGCTGCATGTATGCAAAACATATCTTTGTGCGTATCCAGACTGCTAATACGCCGCCATCGTGCGAAATCGCCTTGCTCGATCTTGAGAAGTCACGCCGCCGCCTCACCCGCAAGCAAGCCGCGTTGCACGACATGCTGCAACTGCGGCGCCATTCGCCGTGGGATCAGGCCGACTGGCAAAGCCTGATCAACCACTACCAACTGGCGATGGGCCGCACGTTCAAAACGCTCTATAACGCCACCAGTCGCTAACTCGGCGTTCCTTCAGACAGTGGGTTGCTGCACCAGATGCACCACCCGCTGCGGAAATGGGATGCCAATGCCCGCCTCGCTGAGGCGCTCCTTGGCCTGCTCGGTGAAGGCGAAAGTGACTGGCCAGAAATCCGGCGTCGCCACCCAGATGCGCAGTGACAGGTTGATCGCGCTATCACCCAAACCGGTAACAAACACCACAGGCGCCGGGTCCTGACGCACACGAGGGTCCTTGGCGATTTCCAGCAACACCTCACGGGCCTGCTTGATATCGCTTGAGTAATCGATACCCAGGTTGATATCAACACGCCGCGTGGATTCGCGCGAATAGTTAGTGATATGGCCGTTCGACAGGCTGCCGTTGGGCACGATCACCACTTTGTTATCCGCAGTTTTCAGCGTGGTGTGGAAGATCTGAATGCTGTCGACACTGCCCGAGACACCCTGGGCCTCAATCCAGTCACCGGCGCGGAATGGACGGAAAAACATGATCAACACACCGCCCGCGAAGTTCGCCAGGCTGCCTTGCAAGGCCAGGCCAATGGCTAGACCGGCGGCACCGATCACCGCAATAAAGGAGGTGGTTTCCACACCCACCATCGATGCCACGCTGACCAGCAGCAACACCTTCAATACGATGCCGACCAGGCTGCAGATAAAACTGCTCAAGGCCCGATCAACCTGACGAAGGTTGAGCAAACGACCCACGCTATTGATGAGTTTGCTGATCAGCCACCAGCCGATCAGCATGGTGATCAACGCCAGAGTCAACTTGCCGCTGTATTCCAGCACCACAGGCAACCAGGCCTCTGACACTTTCACCAGTTGTTCGATGTTCATATCCATTTGTTAATCCTTGTAAGCCTTTGAAAATAAAACGCCACGGCAAGCCGTGGCGTTTTTACTGCACCAACACCGTTGCGACGCTTTAACAGCGGCAAGGTTCATTGCGCATGCATTAATCGCGGAAGTTATTGAACTGCAATGGCATACCGAAGTCCTTGGCACGCAAGGCGGCAATCGCCTCCTGCAGGTCATCGCGCTTCTTGCCGGTGATACGCACTTGCTCGCCTTGAATGGCGGCCTGCACCTTGAGTTTTATGTCCTTGATGTGCGCGACGATCTTCTTCGCCAGATCCTTTTCGATCCCTTCACGCAGGATCACCTCCTGCTTGACGCTCTTGCCCGACGGGTAGGCGTCTTTGAACTCCAGGCACTGTACGTCGATCTTGCGTTTGACCAAGCAGAGCTTGAGAATCTCAACCATCTGCTCCAACTGAAAATCCGCATCGGCTGTCAGGTTGACAGTCAGCTCTTTCAGCTCAAAGCTACCTTTACCGCGCAGGTCATAACGACGATCCAACTCTTTGATGGCGCTGTCGATGGCGTTGGTAACTTCATGTTTGTCCAACTCGGACACCACGTCGAACGAGGGCATGGGCTTACTCCAGATAGACGGCGCGCCCTACATCACGAACGGGACACGCCTGGCTTGACGGTAAAAAAACCCGGCCATTATATAGCGGTAGCAACACACACTGCCCGGCGAAGTATCGGGCCCACGTGATTTCCCCCTAGCGAGCCTGCCCATGCCTAACCCCCACCTGAGTATTTTGGTCGTCGATGACGCCAAGTTCTCCAGCGCCATGATCGGGCGCGCCCTGACCCAGGCGGGCTATCAGGACCTCCGTTTTGCCAGCAGCGCCGCCGAAGCCATTAGCCTGCTCGAACAGCGCCCGGCCAGCGTCTTGCTCGCCGACTGGCTGATGCCGGAGATGAACGGCCTGGAACTGACGGTGCAGATACGCCAGTTCGATGAAATGGTCCACCACTACACCTACGTGATCCTGCTGACCGGCAAGGAAGGCGAAAACGTGCTGGGCGAAGCCTTCGATAGCGGCGTGGATGACTTCATCAGCAAGGCAGCCATGAACGAGCAACTGGTGCCGCGCGTCTACGCCGCAGACCGGCTGTGCAATACCCTGCAGCGCCTGCTGCAGGAAAACCGCCTGCTCACCGAAAACATCGCCAGCCTGGAACAGCGCAACCTGATCGACCCACTTACCGGCTTGGGCAATAACCGTTACCTGCACCAGAAGATGCTCGACAGCCTGCGCCAGGTCGAATCCCGCGGCGGCGCCCTGTGCTACCTGCTGATCGGCCTGCAGGATGTGCATGAGCTGCACCAGCAGTATGGCGATGCCTTCTACAACGAACTGCTCACCGGCGTGGCGCGGCGCCTGCAACAGCTGGTGCGGCCGCTGGATGTGCTGGTGCGCCTGGATGAAAGCCACTTTGGCCTGATCACCCTGCTGACCGACCTGCACGAGTGCTCGCCCAGCAGCTTTAAACGCCTGCATGAAGGTATCAACCTCAAGGCGTTCAAGACCAGCGAAGGCTTTATCAGCCTCAAGGCCGGGATCAGCCTGGTGGGCCTCGACGCCAAAGGCCTGCCCTGCATCCCGGAGCAGATCATCCATCACGCCGAAAAACTGCTGCCGGAGTCTTACAGCAGCGGCCGGGTAACGGCCCTGCGTCTGCCGTTGCCGCAGTAACCCGCGCCTCGCATGTGGCATATCCTCGGCGCCGGCAGCCTCGGTACTTTATGGGCGACGCGTCTGGCGCGTGCCGGCCTGCCGGTGCAGCTGATCCTGCGCGACCCGGCTCGCCTGCGCAGCTATCAACAGGCCGGCGGGCTGACCCTGGTTGAGCAAGGCCAGCCACAGCAGTACGCCATTCCCGCGCAAACGCTGGATCATCCCCAGCCGATCCAGCGCCTGCTACTCACCTGCAAGGCCTATGACGCCGCCGCTGCCGTGAGCCAACTGGCGCCACGCCTGGCCCCTGGGGCCGAAATCCTCCTGCTGCAAAATGGTCTGGGCAGTCAGGAAGAAGTCGCCCGTGCAGCGCCCCAGGCGCGCTGCATCTTTGCCTCCAGCACCGAAGGCGCGTTTCGCCAGGCGGATTTTCAGGTGGTATTTGCCGGCCACGGCCATACCTGGCTCGGCGACCCGCTGGATCTGCAGCCGCCTGACTGGCTGGAAGACTTGCAGCAAGCCGGAATTGTTCACGACTGGAGCCTGGATATCCTCAGCCGACTGTGGCGCAAGCTGGCGCTGAACTGCGCGATCAACCCGTTGACCGTGCTGCACGACTGTCGCAATGGCGAGCTGCGCGAACACCCGGCGCAAGTCGCCTGCCTGTGCAGCGAGCTGACTGAGCTGCTGCACCGCTGCGGCCAAAGCGCGGCCGCCGAAGACCTGCACGACGAAGTGCAACGGGTGATCCAGGCCACCGCCGCCAACTACTCCTCCATGCACCAGGATGTCAGCCAGGGCCGCCGCACGGAAATCGCCTACCTGCTGGGCTATGCCTGCAACGCCGCGCAACGTCATCAACTGGTGCTGCCACATCTACAGGCGCTGCACAGCCAACTGCTGGCCCACCTCGATGCACGCGGATTGCCCAGCCACTGAGGCCCGCGTTAACCTGCCTGCACTTCCGCCATCACGACAGCCGCCATGCCCTTGCGTCAAAGCCTTGAAAACCTACCGGTCGGCCGCAAACTGCTGGTCGCTCTGCTGGCTTTGCTCGCCACCGTGCTGCTGGTGGCCAACCTGGCCTTTATCAGCGCGGCCTACTGGATCTCCCAGGAAAGCGTGGCGCCCCAGGCCCTGCACACCCTCGGCAGGCTGATTGCCAGCCCACCGCTAAGCAAGGAAGCGCTGAGTTCACCCGCTGCCGCCGAAGCCCTGCTCAGGCGCCTGGATGACTATGCGCCGCTGCGTGCGGCGGTGATCTATGACGCCGACGGCCTGAACCTGGCGCAGCTGCAGCGTGGCACCAAACTGCAGCTGCCGCAGCGCGTCGAAGAGGTCGAGTCCTGGCGCCACAGCGAGTTTCGTATCAACCAACTGGTCGAACTGCCGCAATCCACGGGTAACTCCGGCCATCTGCTGCTGGTGGCCTCCAGCGAACTGCCGGGGGTGTTTTACACCGGTACCCTGACCGCCAGCGGGGTGATTCTGGCCTTGAGCGTAGTGCTCTGGCTGATCGTCTCGCGCCAGGTGCGCCGCCTGATCACCCGACCGATCCGCCGCCTGGAAGAACTCTCGCGCCAGGTCACCCGCGAAGAGAACTACGCCCTGCGCGCGCGCAGCGGCAATCGCGACGAAATCGGCAGCCTGGCCGATGCCTTCAACACCATGCTGGTGCGCATCGAAGCCCGCGAGCAGCAGCTCAAACGCGCCCGTGACGATGCCCAGCAAGCCTTCGATCAGGCTCAGCACCTGGCCGAAGAAACCCGCCACTCCAACCGCAAGCTGGAGCTGGAAGTGCAGGTGCGTGGCAAGATCGAGAAGAAGCTCACCGGCTTTCAGAAGTACCTCAACAGCATCATCGACTCCATGCCCTCGGCGCTGATTGCCCTCGACGAGCAGCTCTACGTCACCCAGTGGAACCAGGAGGCCAGCAGCCTTTCCGGCACCCGCCTGGACGAAGCACTGAACCAACCGATCTTCCTCGCCTTCCCGCCGCTGAAACCCTTCCTGACGCAGCTAAGACGCACCGTCGAGCAGCATCAGGTGGAAAAGATCGAGCGGGTAACCTGGGGCAGCAACGAGCAGCCACGCCACTTTGCCCTGACCTTCTACCCGCTCACGGGCGGCAGCGGTCGCGGCGTGGTGATCCGTATCGACGACATCACCCAGCGTCTGAACCTGGAAGAAATGATGGTGCAGTCGGAGAAGATGCTCTCGGTCGGTGGCCTGGCCGCCGGCATGGCGCACGAGATCAACAACCCGCTGGGGGCCATCCTGCACAACGTGCAGAACATCCGTCGGCGCCTGTCACCCGAGCTGGAAAAGAACCGCGAACAGGCCGAACAGGCTGGCATCTGCCTGGAAGCTATCGACCGCTACCTCAACGCTCGGGAAATTCCGCGCCTGCTCGACGGCATCCAGCAGGCCGGCAGCCGTGCGGCGAAGATCGTCAGCCATATGCTCAACTTCAGCCGCCGCAGCGACCGCCAGCTCGCGCCCTGCCACCTGCCCGCGCTGGTTGATCAGGCGGTGGAAATCGCCAGCAATGACTTCGACCTGACCGAAAGCTTCGACTTCAAGAGTCTGAACATTCAGCGTGAGTTCGATGCCGACTTGCCCGCCGTGCCAGCCACCGCAAACGAACTGGAACAGGTGCTGCTCAACCTGCTGAAGAACGCCGCCCAGGCCATCCATCAGCGCGACGACAGCACGACTCCAGGGCAGATCACCCTGCGCGTACGCCTGGCGCCGCCTTGGGCGGAAATCCAGGTGGAAGACAACGGCGTCGGCATGCCCGAATCGGTGCGCAAACGCATTTTCGAGCCGTTCTTCACCACCAAGGAAGTCGGCCAGGGCACGGGGCTCGGCCTATCGGTGTCCTACTTTATCGTCACCAACAACCACAAAGGGCAGATGGAAGTGCAGTCCAAAGCCGGCCAGGGCACCTGCTTCACCCTGCGCTTGCCCATGACCGCCGCCACGCCAGACACAGGTCTCTGAACATGGGTTACCGCCTCTCGAAAATCTACACCCGCACCGGCGATGCCGGCGAAACCGGCCTGGCCGATGGCCGCCGCGTGACCAAGGACCACCCACGGGTGGATGCCATGGGCGAGGTGGATACGCTGAACAGTCATATCGGCCTGCTGCTGGCCGACCTTGCCGAACAGCAAGCCCAGTGGCCGGGTCTAGCCGAGATCATCGAAGTGCTCGCGCCCTGCCAGCACCGCCTGTTCGACCTCGGCGGCGAACTGGCGATGCCCGATTACCAGGCCCTGCAGGCCCCGGAAATCGAGCGATTGGAAGCCGCCATCGACCGCTGGAACGAAGAAGTCGGCCCGCTGGAGAACTTCATCCTGCCCGGCGGCTCGCGTCTGATTGCCCAGGCCCACGTGTGCCGCAGCCTGGCCCGCAGCGCCGAGCGCCGCTGTCAGCACCTGAACGCCGTGGAGCCGATTCGCGGCGTCGGCCTGGCCTACGTCAACCGCCTGTCAGACCTGCTGTTTGTCGCCGCGCGGCTGATCGCCAAGCGCCAGGGGATCGATGAAGTGCTCTGGCAGGCGGCTGCCAAGCAATAGCCAAGAGCCTTTTTACGATCTCGCGAGCTAGAGTCCTGCAAGGCGAAAACAGGCGAGGAAGCGGAGTTTACGAGCTGTAAATGAGCATTCCGAGCCTGTTTTCAACGCAGCAGGGCCGAAGCGCAGCAGATCGTAGAAAGGTTCTTAAAGCAGGCTGAGCTGGCTTTCGAAACTACGCCGCTCACCGGTTAGCGGGTCGATAAAGCTCAGCCCCCTGGCCAGCAACTTGAGCGGTTTGCTGTAGTCATCCGGCGCACCGGGAGCATCGGTGACCTCGGGATAGAACGGGTCATTGAGGATTGGCGCACCCAGCGCGGCCAGGTGCACACGCAGCTGATGCTTCTTGCCCGTTACCGGATACAGCCGGTACAGCCAGTGCTCGCCTAGGCGCTGGGCGACCTCGATGCGGGTTTCAGTATTGGCCTCACCAGCCACTTCCTGCATGCGGAAGAACGGCTCGGCGCCCTCCAGCCGCGTCGCCCGCAGCAGCGGAAAATCCAGTTGCGGCAGAGCCGCCGCCAGCGCCTCGTAGCACTTGTCCATCTGCCGCAGGCGAAACAGCGCCTGGTACTGACCACGGCTCTGCCGATTGGTGGAAAACAGCACCAGCCCGGCGGTGTGCCGATCAATCCGGTGCAGCGGCACCAGATCGGCATTGCCCAGGCGCTTGGCCAGCCGCGCCTGCAATGTCTGTTCGACGTACTCGCCGGCCGGCATCACCGGCAGAAAATGCGGCTTGTCGGCCACCAGCAGGTGCTCATCGACATACAGCAGCGACTCTTCGAAGGGAATCGGCGTCTCCGCTGGCACCTCACGAAAGTAATGCACCTTGAGCCCTTCGCGATAAGCCGTAGCCATGTCGAGCGGCTGCCCCTGCGCGTCTAGCACCCGGCCACGGGCGATCCGCTCCTGCCACACCGCCGGCGCAATCGCCGGGAAATGCGCGCACAGGCATTCGAACACCGTCGCCCAGTTGCCGCGCGGCAGATGCAGGGTGCTGGGACGCATATTCGAGGGGGAACGGGCTTCAACAGACATGAACACACTCAACAGCCAGGCGGCGGAAGTACACAGGATAACCCAGCCCCACGTCTAACCTGCGCCCGGCGCGGGACTCTGCAGCGACATGCGAAACAGCGCCGCCAGCAGGTCGGACTGGCTGACAATGCCCAGCAACTGACGATGGTCATCGACGACGGGTAGCCGATGCACGTCGCTATCTGTGAGCATCTGCAGCAGGTAGGTCACCGGCCAGTCGGCGCGACAGGTCGGTGTCTGCCGACGCATGCACTGGCTAACCGTCTGCGTATCGCCATCGGCCAGCAACAGGTCATGCAGGCTGAGCATGCCCTGCAATTCGCCCTGGGGGTTGAGCACCGGCATGGCGCTGAGCCGATGCTCATGCAGGCTCAAACGCGCCTCGGCGAGGCTGCTGTGCTCCGTCAGGGTCTGCACATCGCGGGACATGATGTCGGCGCAGCGCACCTCGCCAAAGCGGCGCTGATAAGCCCGAGCCTCGGTTTGCAGAAGAATCTCTTCCAGGTCTTCGCGGGAAATATCGAGCAACTCGCCGCGCGCCTTGAGCACCGCATCCAGGTCCGCCGGGGTGAAACCCAGGCGATCACGAGGGATCGGGTCGCGGGTCTTGTGCACGTTGCCATGTTCAAGCGGACGATGCGGGTATTGCCGGCGCAAGGCGTTATTGAACAGCAGCGCAATCAGCAGCAGGCCAATCGAGTTCAGCCCCACCGGGTAGAGGGCGAAGTGATAACCCAGCTGGGCCACTTCCGGCCCGGCCAGCACTGCAGTCAGCGCCACCGCACCACCCGGTGGATGCAGGCAGCGCAGGGCAAACATTCCGGCAATCGCCAGGCCACCGGCCAACGCGGCCACCCATGCGTCGTGACCGAGCCAGGTGGCGCAGGTCACACCAATCAGAGCGGAGATCAGGTTGCCACCGAGAATCGACCAGGGTTGCGCCAGAGGGCTGGCCGGCACGGCAAACAACAGCACCGCCGACGCGCCCATGGGGGCAATCAGCCAGGGGCTGGCACTGCCCAGCACCTCACGGCATAGCCAACCGCTGAACAGCAGGCCCAGCACCGCGCCCACACAGCTGAGCACCCGCTCGCTCAGGCTGACCGCCATCGGCGCCGGCCAGAAGCCTTTCAACCATGTTTTGATGCCTTGCACCGTTAAACGCCCACCTATCGCGCACCATTTGAGGGCGCGACTATAACGCTCTTTGCCCGCAGGCGGCCAACGGCGCTACCTACTCGGGCCAGAACGCGCGAATACCCGCCACGCCCTGGGCGCCGACCTGCCAAGCGCGCTCTACATCGGCCGGGGTAACGCCGCCCAGCAGGTAGGCCGGCTGATTGAAGCCCTGCAGCAGCTCGGCAACCTGTGCCCAGCCGAGCGGCTGCACATCGGGATGAGTCTGAGTCGGCTGCACGGGTGACAGGGTGATGAAATCCACACCCATCTGCGTAGCCAGCTCCAGCTCCTGCGCCGAGTGGCAGGAGGCCGC
>TARA_R110002072_G_scaffold300142_4_pt1 | contig 79015 bp, 73 predicted proteins | sample TARA_R110002072 | Tara Oceans TARA_R110002072 (sample SAMEA4397118) | marine metagenome | biome: Polar Biome; feature: [SRF] surface water layer (ENVO:00010504); material: water (ENVO:00002006), including particulate matter (ENVO:01000060) such as... | depth 5 m
CGCCTGTCTTACCTGTACCCGTCTGGGCTGCAACCATCAGGTCGCGGCCTTGCAACGCGGCGGGGATGGCCCGCTGTTGCACCGGAGTGGGCTGGGTGTAGCCGGCGGATTCGACCGCACGGACTAAAGCCTCGGAGAGACCGAGGGAGGCAAAGGACATGTGTAATCCTGTCTAGTGAGGGCGTAGCCCTATGGGGTGTATTGCCTGGCTTGAATCACGCTTGGGGGGCGTAATCCCGTCCGGTACTACTGACCTCTGGGGGCTAGCATCCGGGCGCAAGCCTGGCGGGAAGGCCCGAGTATAACAGAGCCGCTAGTCAGCGCGAGCGTCGGTCTGCTCGGCGGTCTGAGCCGGTACTTCTTGGTGGTAGCGCCGCAGTATTGCCGCGTACTCGGGGCTGCTTTTTAGGCGTCGCAGTTCGCTCTCGAAGCGCGGCACCAGTGCTGCCACGGCAGGCTGTTTGCTGAAGGCGGCATACACCTTGTCGCTGTACAGCGGTTGCGGGCTGTAGGCGATGGCATTCTCGACGCCCATTGTCTTGGCGGTGTATAGGCCGACGGCCCGGTCAGTTATCACCAGATCAATGCGCCCCAGCAGGAGTTTGCCAATATTGGCGTCCAGCGTTGGGGCGTCCTCACGCACAAAGTGAGTGCCTTTAGCGAAGGCTTGGTTGCTGTAGGCGTAGCCGGGCTCTGTGCCAACCCGCAAGCCGGCTAGATCGCCCACCGAGTTGATCAGGTGAGGGCGTGCTCGTGCGTGGAACAGCACCATTGCGCTGTCGGCCATGGCTTCATTGGGGAAAATCATGCCTTTGGCGCGTTCGTCGCTGTAGAACGCATCGAGCAGAATATCCAGTTTGCCATCGCTCATCTTGCGCAAGCAGCGCCGCCATGGCTCCAGCGTAATGTCGTAACTGATATCCAGGTTTGTCAGTACCAGGTGCAGAAGATCAGCATCAATTCCGCGCACCTGACCGTCTTCGAGGAGCGTGTAGGGTGGCCATTCATTGGTACAGACTTTCAGGGGCTGGGCGAAACTGGTGACGCTGCAAGACAGCAGGAAAAGCAGTGCATACAACCTGACCATGGTGCGGTGACCTCGCAGACTTCATTGCAGATACCCTGTCTCACTGTAGCTGCTATCTGCGTGTGTCGGCCGCCCATGACCTATAAACATGTGTGCATGTACGCTCAGGTGATCAACTTATAGCAGGGTACATAGGCGCTGTTGCCCGGCAGTTTCATCCGGTGTTGATCGACAAAGGCCTGCAGCAGCTGGTCGAGCTGGCGCATGATTTCGCGTTCACCGCGAATTTCATAAGGGCCGTGCTGCTCGATCAGGCGAATGCCCTTGTCCTTGACGTTACCCGCGACAATCCCGGAAAACGCCCGGCGCAGGTTGGCGGCCAGTTCATGCACCGGTTGCTCGCGAGTCAGTTTGAGGCTGGCCATGTTGGCGTGGGTTGGCTCGAATGGGTGCTGGAAGCTCTCATCGATCTTCAGCAGCCAGTTGAAGTGGAAGGCGTCGTTATGTTCGCGGCGGAACTGTTTGACTGCCTTGATCCCTTCAGCCATTTCCCGGGCGACCTGCTCGGGGTTGTCGATGATGATGCGATAGCGCTGCTGCGCCGCTTCACCCAGGGTCGCGCCGATAAACTCATGCAGCTGCTCCAGGTAGGCGGCGGCGCTGCGTGGCCCGGTCATGATCAGCGGGAAGGGGATGTTCTGGTTGTCCGGGTGCATGAGAATGCCGAGGAAATACAGCAGCTCCTCGGCTGTGCCTGCGCCGCCGGGGAAGATGATGATGCCGTGGCCGACACGGACGAAGGCCTCCAGGCGCTTCTCGATGTCCGGCAGGATCACCAGCTCATTGACGATCGGGTTGGGCGCTTCGGCGGCGATGATCCCCGGCTCGGTCAAGCCCAGGTAGCGGCCGTGCACGTTGCGCTGTTTGGCGTGGGAAATGGTCGCGCCCTTCATCGGGCCCTTCATTACGCCAGGGCCACAGCCGGTGCAGATATCCAGACCGCGCAGGCCCAGTTCGTGGCCGACTTTCTTGGTGTATTTGTATTCTTCGGTGCTGATCGAATGGCCACCCCAGCACACCACAATCTTCGGCTCGGCGCCGGCGCGTAGGGTGTGGGCGTTGCGCAGCAGGTGGAAGACGTAATCGGTGATGCCTTGAGAGCTGCCAAAATCGATGCGCTGATTTTCCAGTTCGCTCTGCGTGTAGACGATGTCGCGCAGGGCGCTGAACAGCATTTCGCGGGTGCTGGCGATCATCTCGCCATCGACAAAGGCATCAGCCGGGGCGTTGAACAGCTCCAGGCGGATGCCGCGGTCTTGCTGCAGGATATTGATCTCGAAGTCTGGGTAGGCTTCCAGAATGGTCTTGGCGTTATCGCTGTGTGATCCGGTGTTGAGGATGGCCAAGGCGCATTGGCGGAACAGCGCATAGACGCTGCCGGAACCGGTTTCGCGCAGTTGTTGCACTTCACGCTGCGAGAGGGTTTCCAGGCTGCCTTTGGGGGTGACTGAGGCATTGATGGTTTTTCTGCTGACCATTGAGCAACTCCATGGAGGTCTTGAGCTTCAAGCTATGCAGGGTTGACCTAGAGGTCAAGTCGGTATGGGTGATGAGTCACGGCAGGATATGTCTGAGGCAGCCGACTTGGGGGAAGTCACAAACTGTGGTGTGTCGCGGGATAACGTCCATGGCACGTGCAGTGGCCATGGACGCGGTATCGCCCCTCAGCGTGGCAGCTTGAGGTTGTTCCAGATCGCCAGGCTCGGTTCAGCCTGGTTCATGCTGTAGAAGTGCAGGCCTGGGGCGCCGCCTTGCAGCAGGCGCTCACACATTTCAGTGATGACCTGTTCGCCATACGCCTGGATGCTGTCGGTGTCGTCGCCGTAGGCTTCCAGTTGTTTGCGCACCCAGCGCGGGATTTCCGCACCGCAGGCGTCGGAGAAACGCGCTAGCTTGCTGTAGTTGGTGATCGGCATGATGCCCGGTACCACTGGAATATCTACACCCAGCTTGCGCACACGGTCGACAAAATAGAAGTAGCAGTCGGCGTTGAAGAAGTACTGGGTAATCGCGCTGTCCGCGCCGGCTTTGGCCTTGCGCACGAAGTTGGCGATGTCGTCCTCGAAATTGCGTGCCTGCGGGTGCATTTCCGGGTAGGCGGCCACTTCGATATGGAAGTGATCACCTGTTTCTTCGCGGATAAAGCTGACCAAGTCGTTGGCGTAGCGCAGTTCGCCGCTGGCCATGCCCATGCCGGACGGCAGGTCACCACGCAGCGCAACAATGCGTTTGATTCCGGAATTCTTGTACAGGTTCAGCAACTCGCGCAGCTCGGCCTTGCTGTCGCCCACACAGGACAGGTGCGGTGCGGTGGGCACCTTCACGTCGCCGTCGAGTTGCAGCACGGTGTTGAGCGTACGGTCGCGGGTGGAGCCACCGGCACCGTAGGTGCAGGAGAAGAAATCGGGTTTGTAGGTCGCCAGCTGGCGCGCCACATTCATCAGTTTTTCGTGCCCGGCTTCGGTTTTGGTGGGAAAGAACTCGAAGCTGTAACGGCGTTCTTGGCTCATAGGGTGTCTAGCCTTGGAGACGAAAGGTGGAGGGCGTTGTTCCATCCACCTTGCGGGAAGTCGGCGGTGGATAAGCCAGAGGCTTATCCACCCTACGCATTAGTAGCGGTAAGCGTGTGGCTTGAACGGGCCTTCCTGCGGCACGCCGATGTATTCGGCTTGCTTGCTGGTCAGTTGGGTCACCACGCCGCCGAAGCCTTTGACCATTTCCAGGGCCACCTCTTCGTCGAGCTTCTTGGGCAGCACTTCCACGGTCAGGCGCTCGGCTTTCTTGTCGGCGGACAAGTCAGCAAACTTCTGCTCGAACAGGAAGATCTGCGCCAGTACCTGGTTGGCGAAGGAGCCGTCCATGATCCGGCTCGGGTGGCCGGTGGCGTTGCCCAGGTTCACCAGACGGCCTTCTGCCAGCAGGATCAGGTAGTCATCGTTGTGCGGGTCGAAGCTGCCGCTGCCGGTGCGGTGGATCTTGTGCACTTGTGGCTTCACTTCTTCCCATGCCCAGTTCTTGCGCATGAAAGCGGTATCGATTTCATTGTCGAAGTGACCGATGTTGCACACCACCGCGCGCTTTTTCAGGGCCTTGAGCATGTTCGCGTCGCACACGTTGACGTTACCGGTGGTGGTCACCAGCAGGTCAATTTTGCTCAGCAGGGCGCTGTCGATGCTTGCAGCGGTGCCGTCGTTGATGCCGTCGATGAACGGCGAAACCACTTCATAGCCGTCCATGCAGGCCTGCATGGCGCAGATCGGGTCCACTTCGGTCACGCGTACGATCATGCCTTCCTGACGCAGCGACTGCGCGGAGCCCTTGCCCACGTCGCCGTAACCGATAACCAGCGCTTGCTTGCCGGACAGCAGGTGGTCGGTGCCGCGCTTGATGGCGTCGCTCAGGCTGTGACGGCAGCCGTATTTGTTGTCGTTTTTGCTCTTGGTCACCGAGTCATTGACGTTGATCGCCGGGATCTTCAGCTCGCCCTTGGCCAGCATGTCCAACAGACGGTGCACGCCGGTGGTGGTCTCTTCGGTGACGCCGTGGATGCGCTCCAGCATCTGCGGGTATTTCTTGTGCAGGATCTCGGTCAGGTCGCCGCCATCGTCGAGGATCATGTTGGCGTCCCATGGCTTACCGTCCTTGAGGATGGTTTGCTCGATGCACCACTCGTACTCTTCTTCGGTTTCGCCCTTCCAGGCGAATACCGGGATGCCGGCAGCAGCGATAGCCGCAGCAGCTTGGTCCTGGGTGGAGAAGATGTTGCACGACGACCAGCGTACTTCGGCACCCAGTGCAGTCAGGGTTTCGATCAGCACAGCGGTCTGGATGGTCATGTGGATGCAGCCGATGATCTTCGCGCCCTTGAGTGGCTGCTCGCCGGCGTATTTGCGGCGCAGGCCCATCAAAGCAGGCATTTCAGATTCGGCGATGATGGTTTCGCGACGGCCCCAGGCAGCCAGGGAAATGTCAGCGACTTTAAAATCGTTAAAAGCGGCGCTCATAAAAGCTCTCCATTCGTTGTCTGCGAATGGGCGCCGTTGATGCGTATGGTTAACGCCCTGTCCGAGCCTGACAAATCTCTGGTGGCCAGAGTTTGCTGCAGCGCCCCTCGGACAGGTGGCGGGTGCGACCGGAGCTGTGCCGGCCACATAAAGCTGGCGAAGTATAGCCAGCCTGGCGCATAAGCCCAAGGCTTTCTGTCGGGCGGATTGGCTGTTGCGCCATCGCTTTTGGCTGCTTCAGTCATGGTGTTTGCATCCGCGCTGATACAGGCTGCAGATGTTTATTCCCTCAACGCGGAGCGGCCATGACGATTGCTTACTGGTGTGTATTGATTGCCCTGTTTCTGCCTTACCTGTCGACGGTTACCGCCAAGGCCGTCAGCGGTGGTTTTAGCCCGCGTCATAACCATGACCCGCGGGCCTTACTCAACAGCCTCAGCGGCGTCGGGCGGCGGGCCAACAACGCCCAGCTCAACAGTTTTGAAGTGACCCCGGCTTTTTCGGCCGCGGTGATCATTGCCCACCTGGCAGGCGGCGCTGAGCAGGCATTGCTTGATCAGTTGGCGATCGCGTTTGTCGTCAGCCGTATTGTCTATTTCATCTGTTACCTGGCTGACTGGGCGCCGGTGCGCTCACTGGTGTGGTTCGTTAACATGGGGCTGATCATCAGCCTGTTTGTCGTATCGGCTTGATTGCAGCAGGACTGTTCAGTCCTCTGCGGCAAAACACCACGCTTGGCCGGTGGGTACTGGGTGGCGATACTGTCACCCGTTATCCACCCGGTTGTTGGCATTTGAAGGTGTTATGAAGCTTAAAACCCTGTCTCTGGTTGTATTGGCGCTGGCTCTAAGCGGCTGCGGCGGTGTCGACCCCAATTCGCCGCAAGGCCAGCGTCAGAGCATTTTCAAGCAGATGCTCAAGGTCAGTGAAGACCTTGGCGGTATGCTGCGTGGGCGGTTGGCGTTCAAAGAACAGGCATTTGTTGACGGCGCCGCTAAGCTCGATCAATTGACCCGCACGCCTTGGCAGCACTTTCCGCAGGTGCGTGATGAAGGTGAGGAAAGCCGTGCCAAGGATGACGTCTGGCAGCGCCAGGCGCGTTTTCAGGAGCTGGCTCGTGCCATGGAAACCAGCACCGCTGCGCTGGTGGCCGCTACGGCGGCAAAGCCATTAAAGCCTGATGAGCTGGTTGCGCCGATGCAGCGCGTTGAAGACAGCTGCAAAGCTTGTCATGAAGAGTTTCGCGCGTTCTAAAGTTCTCAAAATCCGGCGATCTGCGCGGTGCGCAACTGCGTCTGCAGGGCTTTCACCTCGGGATGCCGGAAGAAAGCCGTTAGCTGCGCCGCGCGTTGCGGGCCGATGCCGTGCTGGCGTAGCCAGTCGGCCGTGCTGCGCTGCGCCAACGTGTCCCAGTCCGCGTTTAATGGCACCTGAGACGGAACTCCGAGGGCACGCAGCCAGGCCTGCTGCGGACGTTGGCGGGCCAATTGAAAACTCTGCTGCAAGGCCGCTGCGCTGCGCGGCCCGAGGCCGGGTACACGGCTCAACTGCTCGGGGGTTAACTCCAGCCAGTCGAGCAGGCCGTTGATCATTCCCGCCTGCAGCAGCTTCTCCCACGTGCCCGGGCCCACCCCCGGTAGGGCTAAACCCTGTTTGCCGCTGAGCCAGGCCAGGCGTGCACGGAACTGGCTGGCGCAAGCGGCGCTGGCTTGCCAGCAGCTCAGGGCGTGGTAAGCGCGGGCATCTGGCACCGGCAATTCAGCGCGCTCTTGGGTGTGCCAGAACACGCTGTCGAGCACCGGGATGGTAAGCCCGGAGAGCCGGATCACCACTTGGTCGCCGGGGCGTATATCCAGCGCCTGCCAGCGTTGCAGTGAGTTGACGCTGACGTATTCGATGCGCCGGTCATCCAACTTTACCGGCTGCACGCGTAGCACCGGGGTGATGCGCCCGCTGCGGCCGATGCGAAAATCCACGGCCTGCACCACGGCCAGAGCCTGGTCGACCGGGTACTTCCAGGCCACTGCCCAGTGCGGCGGTTCCGCTTGCCAGCGTGCGGCCTGCGGGCGCTGGGCCTGACGCAGCACCACGCCATCGGTGGCGAAGGGTAGGGCGCTGCTGTACCACTGCTCGCGCCAGTGGCTGGCGTCGGCCACGCTGCGAAGGGGGTGGCTGAACGTGGCACTGTCGGTGAAGCCCAGCGCGCTCAGCTGCTGCAGGCGCTCTAGCATGCTGGCTGGGCCATCGGGCCAATCCCAGACAAACAGGCCGATACCGGCTGCGTCCTCATGGCTCAACGCCTTGCGGCTCATCAGGCCGGCTACCTTGCTGCGTGTACCTTGGCCGCTATCTTGCCGCTGGATATGCCCAGGTCTGCGCCAGTACAACTCGCCTTGCAGGGTCAGGTTCAGCGCCGAAGGCAGCTCTGCGGGAATTGCTGGCAGCTGGAGGGCCAGCTGGGTCCAGTCCTGCCCCTGACGGCCGTCGCCGCGACTGATCAGTTGCTGCAGGTGCCCTTGGTGATACACCAGGCTGACGGCCACGCCATCGACCTTGGGCTGAATCCAAAGCTCATCGCGCTTGGCCATCCAGCGCGCGACAGCACGCTTGTCCGGCAACTTACGCAGGCCTGTGTGAGCCACCGGGTGCGGTTGCGGGCCGGCGCTGCTGGCCAGCGGGTTAACTGCCGCGCTATGGGGTTGCGGGAAGCAGCTGCGCCAGTGTTGCAGGGTGACGCTGGCCTGGTCATACAGCTCGTCCGCGACCGGGCTTTGCCCCAGACGATGGTAGGCATCGTCCCATTCGGCCAGTTGTCGGCTCAGGGCATTCAATTCGCGTTCGGCGCGCGGGGCGGACCAGTCGGGGCAGGTGGCCCAAATGGGGCTGCTGAACAGCAGCAGGCAGGCAATTCGGAGGTTCACCGTGAGCGTCCTTGCTCGGCAGATATCTCACTCAGCCTAGTCGGATTTACCCGAGTGAGCGCGATGTGTAGGCAATAAAAAGCCCCGCACAAGGCGGGGCTTCGGGTATTGCTTCAGGCTTACAACCCAGCGGCAGCGCGTAGGTCGGCGACCTTGTCGGTTTTTTCCCAGGTAAAGGTGCTGAAGGTGTCGTTACCTACGGTCTTCTGCTTCGGCGTGCGGCCGAAGTGGCCGTATGCTGCGGTGTCCTGGTACATCGGGTGCAGCAGGTCGAGCATCTTGGTGATGGCGTAAGGGCGCAGGTCGAACACTTCACGCACCAGCTTGATGATCAAATCGTCTGCCACCTTGTTGGTGCCGAAGGTGTTGATCGAGATCGAGGTCGGCTGAGCCACGCCGATGGCGTAGGACACCTGAATTTCGCAACGCTCGGCCAGGCCGGCAGCAACGATGTTCTTTGCCACGTAACGACCGGCGTAGGCTGCCGAACGGTCAACCTTGGATGGGTCCTTGCCGGAGAATGCGCCGCCACCGTGACGGGCCATGCCGCCGTATGAGTCGACGATGATCTTGCGCCCGGTCAGACCGCAGTCACCCACTGGGCCGCCGATCACGAAGTTGCCGGTCGGGTTGATGTGGAACTGGGTGCCTTTGTGCAGCAGCTCGGCCGGCAGGGCGTGCTTGATAATCAGCTCCATCACGCCTTCACGTAGGTCAGCCAGCGACACTTCCGGGTTGTGCTGAGTGGACAGCACCACCGCATCGATGCCGACTACCTTGCCATTTTCGTATTGGCAGGTGACCTGGGATTTCGCATCCGGGCGCAGCCATGGCAGCAGGCCGGACTTGCGCGCTTCCGCCTGGCGCTCGACCAGGCGGTGGCTGAAGCAGATCGGTGCGGGCATCAGCACGTCGGTTTCGTTGCTGGCGTAGCCGAACATCAGGCCCTGGTCGCCGGCACCCTGGTCTTCCGGCTTGGCGCGGTCGACGCCCTGGTTGATGTCCGGGGACTGCTTGCCAATGATATTCAGCACGCCGCAGGTGGCGCCGTCGAAGCCGACGTCTGAGTTGGTGTAGCCGATGTCACAGATCACGTCGCGGACGATCTGTTCCAGGTCGACCCAGGCGCTGGTGGTGACTTCACCGGCAACGATGGCTACACCTGTCTTGACCAGGGTTTCCACGGCCACGCGGGCGTGTTTGTCCTGGGCGATGATGGCGTCCAGCACCGCGTCGGAAATCTGGTCGGCAATTTTGTCGGGATGGCCTTCGGAGACGGACTCGGAGGTAAAGAGGGAGTATTCGCTCATCGTGCGGGTTCCTGTTAGTGACCGGTAGTTGTGGCCCGTAGGCCATGATTGAGTGATGGTTTGGCAAAGTGCCGAACCTGAATCTGAAAGCCGTTGCGCAGGCCTACATAGAGGCTTTCGCAGGTGTTGAGGTCGGCGGCGGCGGCCCAGCGCGCCAGGTCGTCCTGTTCGAAGCCTAGCCACAGGTCGCCGCAGGCTTCGCGGGCCCAGCTCTGGTTGTGGCTGCACAATTCGGTGATCAGCAGGCTGCCGCCAGGTTTCACGCGCTGCGCCAGCTGCTTGAGCGCATCGGCCGGGGCGGCGAAGTGGTGCAGCACCATGTTCAGCACGAGGCAGTCGGCAGCCGGATAGTCGTCCTGTAGGGCATCGGCCAGCTGCAGTTGCACATTGCCCAGGCCTTCCTCGGTGCAACGTTGACGGGCCAGTTCAAGCATCGCCGCGCTGTTATCCAGGGCCAGTACCTGCTGGAAGCGTTGCGCCAATTCCGGGAGAAAGCCGCCATCGCCAGGGCCGATTTCCACGGCGCTGGCATCACGGCCAAAACCCAGTGAGTCGAGCAGGGCCAGCACGCTGTCGCGGTACTGCGGCAGGCCTGCGATCAGGTCCTGCTGCGCCTGGAAGCTGGCCGCGCTGCGGGCGAAGAACTCCTGGCTGGCGGCGGCGCGCTGGCCGTGCACTTGGGCGATGCGTTGCTGTACCTCGGCGGGCAGCTGTAGCTGATCGATTTCATCAAGCAGCGCGCTGTGCAGGCGACTACCCAGCTGTTCACCCTGAGCCAGGGCGCGGCGGTAGAAAATCGCATTGCCTTCGCGGCGGGTAGCCACCAGGCCAGCCTGGGCCAGCACCTTGAGATGGTGGCTGATGCCGGATTGACCGGTGGCGAAGATCTGCGCCAACTCCAATACACCGAACGAGTCGTTGGCCAGGGCGCGCAGAATGTTCAGGCGCAACGCGTCACCGCTGGCCTTGCACAGGGCGGCGAGGGCATCGACCGGCTCGAAGGCCAAATTGGAGGCGCGCATATTCATAGGTTGGGCAGTCTAGTCGGTCACTTTTTATCCAGCAAGAGCAATATCAAAAAGTTTTGATATTGCTCTTGCTGGTGCTCAGTGCCTGTTCGACCTGTTCCAGCAGCGCGGCCGCCGCGGGGCTCAGGCTGTGTTCACGGCGCCAGACGGCATGCAGATCGCGGCTGATCTGTAAGTCGCGAACGGGCAGGTGGCACAGCTGTCCGCTGCGCAGCTCCTCCTGCACCGCCAGTTCGGAAATCCAGGCCACTGCTTGGCCGGCCAACAAGCTGCGTTTTAGCGCCTCGCTATTGCCCAGGGCCATGCCGACACGTGGTTGCAGGCCGAGCGCCTGATAGGCCTGCTCCAGACTGGCGCGGGTGCCGGAGCCCGGCTCGCGTATCAGCAGGGCGGCGTCGGCCAGTTCCTCTGGGCTGACGGTCGCCTGCTTGGCCAGCGGATGCTTGGGGCTGGCGACGGGCAGCAACGCATCCGTGCCAAGGTGACGGTGATTGAACTGTTCCGGGGCGAATGGCCCTTCGATAAAGGCCAGGGTGATGGCGTTGTTTTCCAGCTGTTGCAGGCAGGCCGCGGTGTTGTCGATCTGCAGGCTTAGCTGCAGGTCGGGATACTGCTGATGAAACGGCGCAATCAGCGCTGGCAGCAGGTAGCTGCCCAGGGTGGCGCTGGCACCCAGGTACAGCTCGCCGCAGCCGAGGTTGGCGAAGGCCTGCAAGTCACGTTCGGCGGCCTGCTCCAGAGCAAAGATGCGCTCGGCATAGGGCAGCAGGCGTTGGCCGGCAGCGGTCAGGGTGACGCCACGGCTTTGTCGGTCAAACAGCGGCAAGCGCAGGCGTGCTTCCAGCTCGCGGATCTCACGGGTCACCGCCGGCTGGCTGATAAACAATCGGGCGGCTCCCGCGCTGATGCTGCCGGTCTGGGCGATGGCGAGGAAGACCTTGAGGTGATGCAGATTCATAAATATAAGGTATGCCTTGTATCTTTTATATGTATTTTACCTATAGCACGGCTGTGCCTAACCTCCCAGTCATGGATCGCCATTGGCGATTGTCTGTGAGGAATGCCGTGATGTTGCGCCCCTTTACCCGTTTGCATGAGCCGCTGGCTTTTGTTCGTCAATTCACCCCCAACTGGTTCGCCATGACTATGGGCACCGGCGTGCTGGCGCAGGTGGTGGCCAAGATGCCGCTGACTTTCCCTGGGCAGCTGCTGTTGGCCGAAGGCCTATGGTGGCTGACGGTGCTGCTGTTTGGTCTGTTCAGTGTGCTGTTTGCCGCGCGCCTGCTGTTGTTTCGCGACACCCTGTGGCCGATGCTCGATCACCCGGTGCAGTCGATGTTTCTGGGGGCGATCCCCATGGGGCTGGTACAGGTGATCAACGGTCTGCTGCTGTTTGTCACACCTGTGCATGGCGCCTCCCTCGTGGCGCTGGCTCATGGTTTGTGGTGGCTGGCGCTGGTCTTGGCCCTGGGGGCAGCATTCGGTGTGCCCTATCTGATGTTTACCCGGCAGAAGCATGTGCTGGAAACCCTAACCGGGGTTTGGCTGCTGCCGATTGTCGCCCCCGAGGTGGTGGCCAGCGGCGCGGCGGCACTGGCGCCGCATCTGGCGGCTGAGTCGGCACAACTGCTGCTCAGTCTGGGCTATGTGCTGTGGGGCTTGTCGCTGAGCTTGGCGTTTGCCCTGATCGCTCTTGTGCTGTTGCGCCTCGCTCTGCACAAGTTGCCGGATATGGATTTTGCCGCCAGCAGCTGGCTGCCACTGGGGCCGCTGGCCACCGGTTGCCTGGGCTTGATCAGTCTGGGGCAGGCGGCGCCTCACGCCTGGCAGGGCACCGCGTTGCAGGGCGCGGCCGAAATGGCGCAGCAGCTGGGTCTGGTCGGTGGGTTGGCGCTGTGGGGTGCGGGGTTGTGGTGGTTGGTCGCGGCCAGCCTGTTTACCCAGCATTACATGCGCCGTGAGCTGCCCTTCAACCTGGGTTGGTGGGGGTTCACCTTCCCGCTGGGGGTGTTCACCCTGGCCACCTTTGCTCTGCAGCAGATGACCGGCTTGACGTTCTTTATGTGGATGGGCCTGTTGCTGGCGGCCAAGCTGGTGCTGGTCTGGTTGCTGGTGATGCGCCGCACGCTGCACGGTTTGTGGCACGGCGAGCTGTTTCGCGCCCCTTGTCTGGCCACGCAAGCGTCGATTTGAGGCGGCTGACGGGAGCTAATTGCCGATTGTCCGGGGTTAACGACCATCTGTGATTGCCCCCATGGCGCCGCTGGGCGAAAATGGCCGCCTTTTTCGACCCCCCAGTTGCCCAAGCAGCCCCGCAGGAGATTCAGTGATGCCCAGCCGTCGTGAGCGAGCCAATGCCATTCGTGCCCTCAGCATGGATGCCGTGCAGAAAGCCAACAGCGGCCACCCCGGTGCCCCGATGGGCATGGCGGATATCGCCGAAGTCCTGTGGCGTGACTTCCTCAAGCACAACCCGAGCAACCCGAAATTCGCCGACCGTGACCGCTTTGTGCTGTCCAACGGCCATGGCTCGATGCTGATCTACTCGCTGCTGCACCTGACCGGCTACGACCTGGGCATCGAAGACCTGAAAAACTTCCGTCAACTGCACAGCCGCACGCCGGGTCACCCGGAATACGGCTACACCCCAGGCGTGGAAACCACCACTGGCCCGCTTGGCCAGGGCATCGCCAACGCCGTCGGTTTCGCCATTGCCGAGAAAGTACTGGGCGCGCAGTTCAACCGTGACGGCCACCAGATCGTTGACCACTTCACCTACGCCTTCCTCGGCGACGGCTGCATGATGGAAGGCATCAGCCATGAAGTCTGCTCGCTGGCCGGCACCTTGGGCCTGGGCAAGCTGGTGGCGTTCTATGACGACAACGGCATTTCCATCGACGGTGAAGTCGAAGGCTGGTTCACTGATGACACCCCGGCGCGCTTCGAAGCCTACGGCTGGCAGGTGATCCGCAATGTCGACGGCCACGATGCTGAAGAAATCAAGATGGCCATCGAAACCGCGCGCAAGACCAGCGACCGTCCGACCCTGATCTGCTGCAAAACCACCATCGGTTTCGGCTCGCCGAACAAGCAGGGCAAGGAAGAGTGCCACGGCGCGCCGCTGGGCAACGACGAAATCGCCCTGACCCGCGCCACCCTGGGCTGGAACCATGGTCCGTTCGAAATCCCGGCCGACATCTATGCCGAGTGGGATGCCAAGGCTGCCGGTGCCGCCGCCGAGGCCGAGTGGAACGAGCGCTTTGCTGCCTATGCCGCCGCCTTCCCTGAGCTGGCCAGCGAGTTCAAGCGCCGCGTCGCCGGCGAATTGCCCGCTGACTTCGCTGAGAAGACCGCTGCTTATATTCAAGAAGTGGCCGCCAAAGGCGAAACCATCGCCAGCCGCAAGGCCAGCCAGAACACCCTGAATGCTTTCGGCCCGCTGCTGCCGGAATTCCTCGGCGGTTCGGCGGATCTGGCCGGCTCCAACCTGACCCTGTGGAAAGGCTGCAAAGGTGTGTCGGCAGACGACGCGTCTGGCAACTACATGTTCTACGGCGTGCGCGAGTTCGGCATGAGCGCGATCATGAACGGCGTGGCCCTGCACGGTGGCTTCGTGCCCTACGGCGCGACCTTCCTGATCTTTATGGAATACGCACGCAACGCCGTGCGCATGGCCGCGCTGATGAAGCAGCGTGTGCTGTTCGTGTTTACCCACGACTCCATCGGCCTCGGTGAAGACGGCCCGACTCACCAGCCAATCGAGCAGCTGGCCAGCCTGCGTGGCACGCCGAACCTCGACACCTGGCGCCCATGCGACGCCGTTGAGTCCGCCGTGGCGTGGAAATACGCCATCGAGCGCAACGACGGCCCGTCCGCACTGATCTTCAGCCGGCAGAACCTGCCGCACCAGAGCCGCGATGCCCAGCAGCTGGCTGATGTCGCTCGTGGTGGTTATGTGCTGAAAGACTGCGCGGGTGAGCCGGAGCTGATCCTGATCTCCACCGGTTCGGAAATCGGCCTGGCCATGCAGGCTGCTGCCAAGCTGGAAGAGCAGGGCCGTCAGGTGCGCGTCGTCTCGATGCCGTCGACCAGCGTGTTCGACCAGCAGGACGCCGGCTACAAGCAGGCCGTGCTACCGGTTCAGGTGGGTGTGCGTATCGCCATCGAAGCCTCGCATGCCGACTACTGGTACAAGTACGTGGGCCTGGAAGGTCGCATCATCGGCATGACCACCTTCGGTGAGTCTGCACCCGCGCCGGCGCTGTTCGAGGAATTCGGCTTCACCGTCGAAAACATCCTGGAAACCGCCGCCGAGCTGCTGGACGCCTGATCCGGCGAATGATGGGTGATGCCGCTTGCGGCTCACCCATCCTACGGTTCCCTATCGAGACCATCATGCCCAAGCGCCCCTATCGAATTGCCCTCAACGGTTATGGCCGTATCGGCCGCTGCGTGCTGCGTGCGCTGCATGAGCGGGGCGCCGGGGCACAGCTGGAAATCGTCGCGCTGAATGACCTGGCCGACCAGGCCAGCATTGAATACCTGACGCGTTTCGACTCCACCCACGGGCGTTTTCCCGGTGAGGTGAAGGTCGACGGTGATTGCCTGCATATCAATGGCGACTGCGTGAAGGTGTTGCGCCAGGCCAGCCCGGAAGCCATCGACTGGGCCGCGCTGGACATTGATCTGCTGCTCGAATGCTCCGGCCAGTACACCAGCCGCAGCGAGGCGCAGCGCTTTATCGATGCTGGCGCGCCGCGCGTGTTGCTGTCGCAACCCATGGCCAGTGAGGCAGATATCGACGCCACGGTGGTCTACGGGGTCAATCAGGATTGCCTGAGCGGCACCGAGCAGCTGGTGTCCAACGCCTCCTGCACCACCAACTGTGGTGTGCCGCTGCTCAAACTGTTGAATGAGACGGTGGGTATCGAATACGTGTCGATCACCACCATCCACTCGGCGATGAACGACCAGCCGGTGATCGACGCTTACCACCACGAAGACCTGCGCCGCACGCGCTCGGCCTTTCAGTCGGTGATTCCGGTGTCTACCGGGTTGGCCCGTGGTATCGAGCGCCTGCTGCCAGAGCTTGCCGGGCGTATCCAGGCCAAAGCCATTCGTGTGCCGACGGTGAACGTGTCGTGTCTGGACATCACCCTGCAGACCGCGCGTGACACCTCCACCGAGGAGATCAACCGCGTGTTGCGCCAGGCCGCGGAAAGCGGCCCGCTCAAGGGCTTGTTGGCCTACACCGAACTGCCGCACGCCAGTTGCGACTTCAACCATGACCCGCATTCGGCCATCGTCGATGGCAGCCAGACTCGCGTCTCCGGGCCGCGTCTGGTCAACCTGCTGTCCTGGTTCGACAACGAGTGGGGGTTTGCCAACCGCATGCTCGATGTCGCTGAACACTTTCTCTCCCTGACTACTCCAGCCCCCGTGAAGGACTGATATATGACCGTTCTGAAGATGACCGACCTCGACCTCGCCGGTAAGCGCGTGCTGATCCGCGAAGACCTCAACGTGCCGGTAAAAGACGGCGCGGTGAAGAGCGACGCGCGCATCCTCGCCTCCCTGCCGACCATCAAGCTGGCGCTGGAGAAGGGCGCAGCGATCATGGTCTGCTCGCACCTGGGTCGTCCGACCGAAGGCGAGTTCAGCGAAGAGAACAGCCTGGCCCCGGTCGCGGCCTACCTGAGCAAGGCCCTGGGCCGCGACGTACCGCTGGTAAAAGATTACCTCGGCGGCGTTGAGCTCAAGGCTGGCGAGATCGTGCTGTTCGAGAACGTGCGCTTCAACAAGGGCGAGAAGAAAAACGCCGATGAACTGGCTCAGCAGTACGCTGCGCTGTGTGACGTGTTCGTCATGGACGCCTTCGGTACCGCTCACCGCGCTGAGGGTTCGACCCATGGCGTGGCCAAGTTCGCCAAGGTCGCCTGCGCCGGCCCGCTGCTGGCGGCCGAGTTGGAAGCCCTGGGCAAGGCGCTGGGTAATCCGGCCAAGCCAATGGCCGCTATCGTTGCCGGCTCCAAGGTCTCGACCAAGCTTGACGTGCTCAACAGCCTGAGCCAGATCTGCGACCAGCTGATCGTCGGCGGTGGCATCGCCAATACCTTCCTAGCCGCAGCCGGTTTCCCAGTGGGCAAATCGCTGTACGAGGCCGATCTGGTTGAGACTGCCAAGGCCATCGCGGCCAAGGTCAGCGTGCCGTTACCGGTCGATGTGGTCGTCGCCAAAGCCTTCGCCGAAGACGCCGAAGCCACCGTCAAACTGGTGGCTGATGTGGCTGCAGACGACATGATTCTGGATATCGGCCCGCAAACTGCCGCGCAGTTTGCCGAGTTGCTGAAATCCTCGAAGACCATCCTGTGGAACGGCCCGGTCGGCGTGTTTGAGTTTGACCAGTTCGGCAACGGCACCAAGGTGCTGGCCCAGGCCATCGCCGAAAGCCCAGCGTTCTCCATTGCCGGTGGCGGCGACACCCTGGCGGCCATCGACAAATACGGCGTTGGCGCGCAGATCAGCTATATCTCCACCGGTGGTGGTGCGTTCCTCGAGTTTGTCGAGGGCAAGGTATTGCCGGCGGTTGAAGTGCTGGAACAACGCGCTAACGCATAAACAGCCTGATCATGGAGCGAGTCCCGATAATGAAACGGATTACCCTGTTGGCATTGCTTAGCCTGCTTGGCGCCTGCGCCAGTCAGCCTGCACCGTCGGATAACTGGACGCGCTGGGTGTGCGACAGCCAGACCGAAGTGCTCTGGCGTTTCGCCGACAGCAGCGCAGAGTCCGTCGATGTGCGCCTCGGCGGCGGTGATATCGTTTATCGCTTGCAGCAGGAGCCCGCTGGCTCGGGTGCGCTGTACAGTGACGGGATGTTGTCTTTTCACACCAAAGGCGAGGAAGGGCTGGTCTACTGGACGGCCAAGGATGACCTGATCGGCCGTGGCTGCAAGGCACCCTGAAACGACTTGAATACAGGCCGGGTTTGCTCCCGGTCTGAATGACTTGAATAGCGCCTGCCCCTGCGGCAGGCTTGCACGATTAACGAGCCCCACCGGGAGAAAGAACACCATGGCACTTATCAGCATGCGCCAGATGCTCGACCACGCCGCCGAATTTGGCTACGGCGTGCCGGCTTTTAACGTCAACAACCTCGAGCAGATGCGCGCGATCATGGAAGCGGCCGACAAGACCGATTCCCCGGTGATCGTTCAGGCATCGGCCGGTGCGCGTAAATACGCCGGCGCGCCGTTCCTGCGTCACCTGATCCTGGCGGCTATCGAAGAATTCCCGCACATCCCGGTGTGCATGCACCAGGACCACGGCACCAGCCCGGACGTCTGCCAGCGCTCGATCCAGCTGGGCTTCAGCTCGGTAATGATGGACGGCTCGCTGAAAGAAGATGGCAAGACCCCGGCCGACTACGACTACAACGTCCGTGTCACCCAGCAGACCGTGGCTTTCGCCCACGCCTGCGGCGTGTCCGTTGAAGGTGAACTGGGTTGCCTGGGTAGCCTGGAAACCGGCATGGCAGGTGAAGAAGACGGCGTTGGCGCGGAAGGCGTGCTCGACCACAGCCAGATGCTCACCGACCCGGAAGAAGCGGCTGACTTCGTCAAGCGCACCCAGGTCGATGCCCTGGCCATTGCTATCGGCACCAGCCACGGCGCGTACAAGTTCACCAAGCCGCCCACCGGTGACATCCTCGCGATCGACCGCATCAAGGAAATCCACAAGCGCATCCCCAACACCCACTTGGTGATGCACGGTTCCTCGTCGGTACCGCAAGAGTGGCTGGCGATCATCAACCAGTACGGCGGCGACATCAAAGAAACCTACGGCGTGCCGGTTGAAGAAATCGTTGAAGGCATCAAGTACGGCGTGCGTAAGGTCAACATCGACACCGACCTGCGCCTGGCGTCCACCGGTGCCATGCGCCGCCTGATGGCCGAGAACCCGAGCGAGTTCGACCCGCGCAAATTCTTCGGTGCTACCGTCACCGCTATGCGCGATATCTGCATCGCCCGTTACGAAGCCTTCGGCACCGCCGGCAACGCCTCGAAGATCAAACCGATCTCCCTGGAAGGCATGTTCCAGCGTTATGCCAAGGGTGAGCTGGCCGCCAAGGTCAACTAAGCCTGTTGCTGTACTGAAAGCCCCGCCGATGCGGGGCTTTTGTTATTCGGAGGAGTCTTATGACGAGGTTGATCGGGCTGTTCGGTGTACTCGCTGCATTGGCCGGCTGTGCCCATCAGCCACCAGTGAGCGGGCCGCCCGTTAATGTGGCGGTGGCGAGCGATCCGCAGCAGTGCGCCACCCGCGTCGAGTGCACGACCAAGACCGCGCGTACCCTGCTGTTTGTCTTCGACTATGCGGCGGCCGGTGCACCGCTGGTGCAGCGCGATGGGCGCTTGCTGTTTACCCCGGCCGATGTGCCCGTCACTGACTGGCCGGCGCTTTATATCCGCCTGGCCGAAGCCGAGCAGAGCGCCTTTGCCTTTAATGCGCAGTGCCGGGCGCAGACCTGTCGCCTGACGGCACCGCAGCTGCTACAGATCTACCGCAGTTACCTGGCGGACAAACCCTGTGCATTCAGTCCGGCGGTGTGCCGTATCGACTAACGCGGCGGCAGGCTGGCGAGAAACGCCAGAATCGCCGCCTGTACCCGTGGCGTGTCCTGCGGCGAGAGGATGTCGCCGGCCAGCACATGGTGTGACGGGTCCTGGGTGTCCTTGAGGGCGATCAGCTGTTTTTGCGGCGAACCGAAACGGGTAAAGGCGGCCTCGATGGCGGAGGCGCTGACCACCTGATCGTCCTGTGAATAGAGTATGAGAATCGGCGCTTTGATCTGCTCCAGCGGCTGTTCGCGCACGTATTTCACCAGCGCCATCATCGGCAGCAGCGCCTGTACCGGGTAGCGGTGGCTCCAGTAGCGCGCCTGTGCGGCGTTGCGCGGTTGCCATTGATGTTCCGGGCCCAGCAGCAAGGGCACAAAGTGCGTCGCCCAAGGCCAGGTGAGCACGGTCGCGGCCGGGTCTTTGGGGGCAAAGTTCGGCGACACCATGATATAGGCCAGCACTTGCGGGTTATCGCCCTGCAGCGCCAGCCAAGTGGCCAGGGTGGCGCCGGTCGAGGTGCCGATCACCAGCACCTGTTTACCCAAACGCTGACCGATCTGCAGGGCCTCCTGGCTGTCCTGCAGCCAGTCCTGCACGCTGGCCTTGGCCATCGCGGCGCCGCTTCGGCCATGACCGCTCAGGCGGGTGTAGAACAGGTTGGCGCCCAGTTGCCGGGCCAGTTGATCGCTTAGCGGCGCGGTTTCCTGGCGAGTGGCCGAGTAACCATGCAGGTAGATGATCGCCAGGTCGGTCTGGCGTTGGTCTGGATGGGCCCAGACGATGGCCTTTTCCGCTCCGGGCGTGATGTCCGGGTAAGTTGCTTCTGTCTCGGTCAGGTAGCGGTCGAGGTCGGCAGGCAGCTGGATCGCTGTCAGTTGGGTGTCGACGGGTGGCACGGGACCGAGGCTGAACGCCACGGCAAACAGCGCGAGAATCAGCGCACAGAGGGGTAGGGCTTTTTTCATCGTGCGGTTCTTGTGTGGGTTGTTGTCGGCAGGATGGCTGCTGGCATTCTGCTACAGCAGCTGTAGCTGCGCCTATCGCCCATTTGTGGGCTTGGTAAAACCATGTAAAACACCGGGCACGTGCAGCGCGGCGCGCTGGTCCATACTCGGGCCACCGTCGTCTCTGGATATCTGTCTGCATGCCAAGCAAATTGCGCACTCTGTTGTACTTCTTTCTGGCTGTGCTGCTGGCGAGTGTAATGGGCACTGTGCTGCAGACCCAGTTCAATCTGGCTAACCTGCAGGCGCTTGGCGCGCCCATGCCGCTTGGTGTGCGGGTGCAGACCACCTGCCTGGACCTGTTGGGCTTTAGCCCGACCTTCGCGGTGCTGGTTCTTCTCGGTTTTATCTTTGCCCTGCCGGTAGCAAGCTGGCTGGCGCGCCTCTGGCCAATGGGCCGCTGGCTGCTGTTTACCCTGGCCGGTGCGTTGGCGGTGCTGGCGGCGATGGCGCTGGCCAATGCACTGCTTCCGATGCCAACGCTGATTGGCGCCAACCGCAGCCTGGCCGGCACCCTCGGGCTGATGGCCTGCGGCAGCCTCGGCGCGCTGTTATTTGCCGGACTGATGCGGCGCTCATCGCCGACGCAATCCTGATTTATCCCTCTGCAAGCAAAAGGCCCGAATCATGCTGAATACGTCCCGCGCTCTGTTGTTGTCTGGTCTGCTTGGCAGCAGCTTGGCGCACGCCATGGATTACCGCATTGAAACCGTGACTGAAGGCCTGGAGCATCCCTGGTCGCTGGCCTTCTTGCCAGATGGCCGCATGCTGGTAACCGAGCGCGTCGGCCGCCTGCGTATCATCGAGCAGGACGGCAGCCTTAATCCGCAACCGGTTGGCGGCGTGCCTGAGGGGTTGGTCGCCGCCCAGGCCGGGCTGATGGAGGTGATCCTTGACCCGGAGTTCGCCAGTAATCAGCAGCTGTATCTGAGCTATGCATACGGCACGACCCAGGCCAACAACACCCGTCTGAGCAAGGCGCGGCTGGTCGATGGTCAGCTGCAGGATGTGCAGGTGCTGTTTACCGCACAGCCGGCTAAGTCCGGTGCTGCGCATTACGGTGGGCGCATGGCCTGGCTGCCGGATAACACCCTGGTACTGACCCTGGGCGATGGTTTCGACTGGCGCGAGCAGGCCCAGAACACCAGCAACCACCTCGGCAAGATCGTGCGCCTGAACCGCGACGGCAGTGCGCCGAAGGACAACCCGCTGGTGGGCCAGGCCGGAGCGGCGGCGGAGATCTACAGCCTGGGCCATCGCAACGTGCAGGGCATCGTCTATGACAATCAGCTGCAGCGCCTCTACAGCCACGAGCACGGCCCACGCGGAGGCGACGAGCTGAACCTCATCGAGCCCGGCAATAACTATGGCTGGCCGTTGATCACCTATGGCATTGACTACACCGGTGCGCAGATTTCGCCTTACACCGAGCTGCCTGGCCTGCAACAACCCTTGCTGCACTGGACACCGTCGGTCGCTCCTTCCAGCCTGACGATTTACCGCGGGGCACTATTCCCAGAATGGCAGGGCGATCTGTTTGCTTCGACCTTGGCTGAGCGCAGTGTGCGGCGCATTCGTCTGCAGGACGGCAAGTTGGCCGGTGAGGACGTGCTGTTCGAGGAGCTGGAAGAGCGTATTCGCGACGTGCGTGTCGGTCCTGATGGTGCGTTGTACCTGCTCACTGACAGTGCAGATGGTCGGTTGCTGCGGGTTGTACCGAGCCAGTAGCTGGGGTGCCAAAAGCAGCCCTGGTTGCGCGCGGCTTGCGGCATAATCCTCGGCTTTCCCGTGTATACGCCATTTTGACCATGACCCCGCTCAAATACCTGCAAGGCTACCCGGCCCAGCTGCAAGACAAGATCCGTCAGCTGATTGCCGAGGAGCGCCTGGGCGATTATCTGGCGCGGTCTTACAGCGGCAAGCACGCGGTTCAAAGCGACAAAGCGCTGTACGCCTATATCCAGGGCCTCAAGCAGGAACACCTGCGCAATGCCCCGGCCATCGACAAGGTGCTCTACGACAATCGCCTCGACCTGACCCACCGTGCTCTCGGTTTGCACACGGCAATCTCGCGGGTGCAGGGCGGCAAGCTCAAGGCGAAGAAGGAAATTCGCGTGGCCTCATTGTTCCGCGAGGCCGCGCCGGAGTTTTTGCAGATGATCGTGGTGCACGAGCTGGCGCACCTGAAAGAGGCTGAGCACAACAAGGCCTTCTATAAACTCTGCGAATACATGCTGCCGGGCTACCACCAGCTGGAGTTCGACCTGCGTGTTTACCTGACCTGGCGGGAACTGCCAGGAACAGCAGGCGTGCTGTCAGCCACGTAGCAGCAGGTTGAGCTGATCCACCACCTCGGCCCATTCAGCGTCGGCTAAGAACTGTTGGCGCAAAAAGTCGGCCTGGGCTGGGTCCCAGAACGGTGCATCGGCCAGTCGGCAGTCTTCCGGCAGGGGGGAGTGGCGCTTGATAAAGAGGTCGATGCTGATCTGGTCATGCTCGAGACCCAGTTGCTGGAACAGTGTTTCGAGCTCTTGGACGTTGGCTTGCATAGCGGTCTCCCGTTAACGCTATCGGCTGATAGCCCTTTAGTCGACCGACAGAATCTCCAACAGTTGCACACCACTGGCCACGTGCAGGGTCACTTCGTCGCCAACGGTCTTGCCAATAAGGATCAGCCCAAGGGGCGCTTGCGGGCCGATTACCTGTATTGACTGGCCGTCCTGCTGCAGTTTCATCGCTGCGCCGTCCGGGCCTAGGAACAGGCATTGGCGGCGATCTTCATCGTCGCTCAACTCAATCAGGGCGCCGAGCTGGATGCCCAGTAGAGGGTCAAACGCGCGTAACACCAGGAGCTTCCAGTTCGCCAGGGTCTGACGAATGGCGGCCGCACGGCGCGCCTGCCCGGTGGCTAGATAAGACGCCTCCAGACCTAGGGTGTCGTATTTGTTTTCAGCGATATTTTCTTCATGGGTCGCCGTTTCATAGGCGGTGAGCGCCGCCTGTTGAGCCTGCAGCAGGTCATCTTCGAGGCGGGCGATTACCTGTTTCAGCAGTTCGGTCTTGTTCATGGCGGGCACTTTCTGGGCAGGCGTGCAGGGTAGCGGAAAAGCATTAGGGCGGGCAGCTACAGGTGTGCTCCCTCAAGGTCGTGCGGGTGCTGCATTAGCTAGCTGACAGGCTGGCGCTGAATGCCTTTAGCGTGGCCTCAGCAAAGCTGGGTGCGGTTACGGCCTGCCGCTTTGGCTTGATACATCGCCGCGTCGGCCCGGCGAATTAGGGTTGTGGTGTCGTCTTCGTCATGGCTCAGGGCAATGCCGATACTGGCCGCGACATGCACGGTGTGTCCTTCGAGGGTCATCGGCTGATTCAGGTGGTCGAGCAGGCGTTCGGCAAGCTGCTGGACGGCCTCGGCTGAGTGCACGCTTTCGCAGACCATCACGAATTCATCGCCACCCAAACGTGCCGCCAAATCACTCTCGCGCATTTGCAGATTGAGGCGCTGGGCGACTTCAGCCAATACCAGGTCACCAAAGCCGTGACCATAAAGGTCGTTGATGGGTTTGAAACCGTCCAGGTCAATCAGCATCACGGCCAGTAGCTCTTGGCGGCGCTGGTTGCGGCTTAATGCCTGGGTCAGGTGCTGCTGCAGTGCCGTACGGTTGGCAAGGCCCGTCAGTGGGTCGCGCATGGCTTGCTCGCTAAGGCGCTGGTTGGCCTCCTCAAGTGCCTGGGTACGCTCGGCCACCCGCTGTTCGAGTACCCGTTCGTTGTTTTGCAGCGCAGCCTCTCGCTGCTGTTTCAGCTCATTGAAACGCGCTGCAAGGGCGAAAGACAGCAGGATCATTTCCAGGCTTGAGCCAATTTGCATGGAATAGAGCGTCAGAAAATTCGATGGGATGATGGCGAAGTTACGCAGTGCCAGCAGCACTGCGCCGGTCAGTAACATCATCCAGGCTAGGGCAAATAAACGGGCACCTGGCACACGGTAGCCGACGCAGACGAAACTGGTGAGCAGGAGCATGAGCGTGACCGTCAGCCCGGTCAGCGACATGGTCTGCAAGGCGCGCTGTACTGGCAACAGCAAGGTGGCCAGAACGGCCAGTGCTGTCGCGAAGCAGAGCACGACCAGTACACGATCCCAGCGTGGTAGCCACTGACGTGTGTCGAGGAAGCTGCGGGCAAATATCGCCGAGAAGAGGGCTGCCAATGTCAGGCTGACGGGCAGCATGCGGTTGCTCCAAGGCGCTGCCTGCGGCCATAGGTATTGCGCGCCGAGACCGTTGAGCGACAGTACGCCGAGGGCAAAGGCGCACATAAACAGCACGTAGTTGAGAAAGGGCCGCTCGCGCAGCGCGAGAAATAGCAGAAGGTTGTACAGACCCAGGGCAATCAGCAAGCCGCAGTAGGTCGCATGTACCAGGTAGCCGCGTTGGCTGTGCTGCTCGAAGTCGCTGAGCGACATCAGGCTGCCGCTCAGCGTCATGCTGCCAGCCGATTCGACGCGCAGGTACAGGGTGCGTTGCTCGCCAGGTTGCAGGGGGATGTCGAATACGGGCGTGCGGTGGCCGATGCTGCGCTCTGAGTAGGGCACGGTATCGCCAGCGCGTGATGTGCGTATACCGTCTGATCCGACATCGTACAGGCGCACTTCATCCAGCGAGGGGTAGTCCAGCTCTACGCGCCAGGTACGCGCTTGCAGGGTGTGTGAGCGCAGCTGCAGGCGCAGCCAGACCGGCCCGCGGGTGTAGCCGAAGCTGAGATCCTTGCGATGACGAAAGTCGGCGTCGACCTGCCGTATATCTTTCAGGGTCAGTGTGCCGCCGGGGTCCGCCAGGTAATCGGCCAGATCATTGAGGTTTTGCGCGGGTGTATAGTCATCGAGGCGTATTTCAGCCTGGCTCAGGGGCATTACCAGCAGCAGGCAGAACGCTAGGACCAGACTGCTTAGGCTGATTTGTAGCGATCGATTAGCGATGTTCCTGGCGGTGAGCATAGAGCGACCAGGGTGGTATACGTGCGCTGGCATACTGGCAGAAAGCCTGCTCTATGCGCTAGCCAATAGTGGCTGGTGCGCCGTATAGCCTGAGGTTAAGCCTCAGGTTGGCGTTTTTGCAGGTGTGAGGCCAGGGTACGTAATGGTCCGAGTTGACGGCAGATCAGCGCCAGTTGGGTTTGCACCAGTCGTTGTTGGTCATCCAGGTCTTCGCTGAGTGTTTCCAGCGCGCTGGCCAGCTGTTCTTCGGCGTCACTGTAAATGGCCACTGTGCGGTCATCACTTAGGCAGCTGGCAATCTCGTCCAGGCTAGCGGCCAAGCGACTGGCGCTGGCCAGCAGCGGGTTGTCGCTGCCGCTCAGGCTGGTTTCGCCACGGTGCGCGCCAAGGCCTGAGAGGTAACTCAAGAGGGTGTGCGAGAGCACCAGAAAGCGGAAGCCGATATCCGCTTCCTTACGGAAGTGCCCCGGCTCCATCAGCATATTGCCCAGCGTGGTCGACAACGTGGCGTCGGCGTTGTGCGCGTTGCGCCGCGCCAGGCGGTAGGCCAGGTCGTCACGTTTGCCGTTGGCGTACTGAGCGATGATTTGCTGCAGGTAGCGGCTGTTGCAGCTCAGGGTGCTGGCCAGCAGGCGGTTCAGGCGGCGGCCCTGCCAGTCCGGCAGGATCAGCAGCACCGCCAGGCCGGCGATCATGCTGCCGAGCAGGGTGTCGACCAGGCGCGGAATAAACAGCCCGTAGCCGTCGCCGACCTGGTTGAAGCAGAACAGCACCAGCAGGGTGATGGCGGCGGTGGCCAGGGTGTAGCGGCTGCTGCGCAGGGCAAAGAACACCACCCCGGCGACCACCGCAAACAGCGCTTGCACCAGCGGATTTGGGAACAGGTCAAACAACGCCCAGCCGAGCAGCAGGCCGAGCACCGTGCCGCTGATGCGCTGCACCAGCTTGAGCCGGGTCGCGCCGTAGTTCGGCTGGCAGACAAACAGCGTGGTCAGCAGTATCCAGTAGCCCTGGGTCGGGTGAATCCAGTGCAGCACGCCGTAACCGGCCGCCAGCGCGATGGACAAGCGTAAGGCGTGGCGGAACAGCAATGAGGTGGGCGTCAGCTGCAGGCGCAGGCGTTCCCAAACATCCTTGAGCGAGTGCGGTTCGCGGTCGAGCAGGCTGCTGTCCTGCTGCTCCGCCATGGCGTCAGGGTTGCTGGCATTGCCCAGTAGCGTATCCAGGCTGCGTAGGTTGCCAGCCAGCGCGCCGAGTGAGCGCAGCAGGTGACGCCAGGCTGGGTTGCTCTGCACGCGCAGGTGTTCGAGGGAGTCATGCAGGTCGTCCAGCGCCTGGCGGCACAGCTCGCGGTATTCGAATGGCTGACGCAGCTCGATGGCCTGGGCCAGGCGCTGACAGGCTTCGCCATGCAGGCGCAGCAGGCGCTGGCAGCGAAACAGCACATCGCTGTGAAAGAACGCTTCGGCCAGCTCGTTATAGGGGTAGTGCGAGGAACTGGCGCGTTCGTGGATGTCCTGGGCGAGAAAGTACAGTTTCAGGTAGCGGCTGACTTTCGGTCCCGGCCGGCCATTGCCGACCCGGTGCAGGATGATTTCCTTGGCCGCATTCAGCGCCGCCACCACGCGACCGTTCTGTTTGGCCAGGGCCAGGCGGCGTTCTTCCACATCCAGCTGACGCAGCGGCTCGAACAACGCGGCCTTGAGCGTGAGGTACTGACCCAGCTCGCGAAACAGCCGCGCCAGGCTGTGCTGCACCGGCTGGTTGGCGAACAGCGCATTCCACAGCACCGACAGCAGGCCGTACCAGGCCGCGCCTGCCACCAGCAGCAGCGGCTCCTGCCAGAGGCCCGCCGCGCCGCCGCGCTGCTCCACGCCGATCATGCTGTACACCGCGAGAATCAGCGTGGCCGCGCCGAGGGTGGCGTAGCGTTCGCCCAGTGCGCCGAGCATGGTCAGGGCAAAGCTCGACAGCGCCAGGGCGCAGACGAACAGCCAGGGGAAGGGGAACAGAAATTCCACCGCATAGGCCGCCACGCTGAAGCAGCCGAGGGTGACCAGCAGTGCCACCACGCGGCCCTGCCAACTATCATCGGTTTCCGCCAGGGCGCTGGCGATAACGCCGAGAAACAACGGGATCAGCGCATGCATCCAGCCCTGCGACCAGCACAGCAGCAACGCGCCGCTGAGGGCGATAAACACCCGCAAGCTGTAGCTGAATTTATCCTGGGCCCAGAGGCGACGAAGCGAGTGGCGCAGCGCAGTGGACGGCATGGCCCGACCTTGATCAACCGTAACAGGTAGCAGCCTAACGGAGTCTGTGTCGACTTGGCAGCCGTAAGCTGTGTTGCCACCGATTAAAATGTGGCGCCGATCGATGGGTTGGTGTGAATCACGGCGGCCGGGCTACGCTTAAACTATCCGCCATTCGCGAGGCATCTGCCGTGTTGTACACCTGTGTGCGTGGATTGCTCGTGTTGCTGCTTGTCTGCTTGTCGTGCAGGGTTTTACAGGCTCAGCCGCTGCGCTTCTACACCGAAGAATACCCGCCCATCAATTTCAGCGAGAACGGCGAACCCAAAGGGCTAGCCACTGAAGTGGTGCAAGCCATCCTGCAGCGCACCGGGCAGAGCGCACCGATCAGCGTGGTGCCTTGGGCGCGTGGGTATCAGGAGGCCTTAACCCGACCGAACACGGGCTTGTTTGTGGCCATGCGCACCCGTGAGCGTGAACAGCTGTTCAAGTGGGTTGGGCCGATTACCCGCAACGTCACCAGCTTCTACGCCCTGCGCCGCTCTTTTTTATCGATCAGCCGTTTAGAAGAAGCACGCGAGTACGGCGAAATTGCCGTGCCGCGCGACTGGTACAGCCACCAGCGGCTGCTGGCCGAGGGCTTCAGCAACCTCACCCCGGTAACCGGGCCGGCGCAGGTGGTAAGCATGCTCAAGCTCGGTCGGGTCAAGCTGATGGTGCTGGATAACTTGAGCATCAATGCCCTGCTGGCACAGGGCGATATCCAGGCGGATGAAGTGCAGCTGTTGTTCGACTTCATGCACAGCGACAGCTACATCGCTTTTTCCCTCCAAACGGATGATGCGCTGATCAGCCGCTGGCAAAGTGAACTCGACGCGATGAAGAGGGATGGCAGCTTTACCGTGATCCACCAGAAGTGGTTGCCGGGTGAGCCGTTGCCGCCGCTTGAGCCTGCCCCGGCGCCCTGAGTGGTCAGACGTACTGGGCTGCCGCGTAGCCGGAGGCCCAGGCCCACTGGAAGTTGAAACCGCCCAGATGCCCCGTCACATCCAGCACTTCGCCGACAAAATACAGCCCCGGTGACTTCAGCGACTCCATGGTTTTAGACGACACTTCGCGGGTATCGACGCCACCCAGGGTAACCTCAGCGGTGCGGTAACCCTCGGTGCCGGCCGGCACCAGTTGCCAGTTGCCGAGCTGCTCGGCAATCGCCTTGAGTTCGGCGTGGGTGTACTGCTTCATCGGTTTGGAAGCGAACCAGTTGTCGGCCAACAACCCGGCCATCTTCTTGGTAAACAGCTCGGCAAGCAGGGTTTTCAGCTCGCTATTGGGGCGTTCGCGTTGTTGCTGATCGAGCCACTCGGGCAGGTCGATATGCGGCAGCAGGTTGATACTCACGGCATCGCCGGGTTGCCAGAATGAGGAAATCTGCAGAATCGCCGGGCCGGACAGGCCCCGGTGGGTGAACAGGATATTTTCCTTGAAGCTCTGGCCGTTGCAGCTCACCACACAATCCTCGACTGAGGTGCCGGACAGCTCGGTGCACAGCGCTTTAAGCTGCGGGTCGGTGAGGGTAAATGGCACTAGGCCGGCGCGGGTCGGCAGCAGTTCGTGGCCGAACTGCTTGGCCACCTGATAGCCAAAGCCGCTGGCGCCGAGGGTTGGAATCGATAGGCCGCCAGTGGCGATCACCAGCGATTCGCAGCGTACCAGGCCGGCGCTGGTCTGCAGCTGATAACCACTGTCCCGCTTACTGATCTCGCTGACCGAAGTGTCCAGGCGCAGCTCGACGCCGGCCTCATCGCACTCGCTCAGCAGCAGGCCGAGGATGTCGCTGGCCTTGTTGTCGCAGAACAGCTGGCCGAGTTTCTTCTCGTGGTACGGCACGCCATGCTTGGCCACTAGGCCGATAAAGTCCCACTGGGTGTAGCGCGCCAGGGCCGATTTGCAGAAGTGCGGATTTTCCGAAAGAAAATTGCTCGGTTCACAGTACATGTTGGTGAAATTGCAGCGCCCGCCACCGGACATCAGGATCTTCTTGCCGGCTTTGTTGGCGTGATCCAGCAGCAACACCTGGCGTCCGCGCGCAGCGGCAGTCAATGCACACATAAGCCCGGCGGCACCGGCTCCGATAATCACGACCTGGGGGGTAAGCACAGCCATTTCCTCAACCTACGACACGCGCCAAGGCTGGCGCAAAACAGCGCGCATATTAGCGCATGGCCAGTAGGGTGTGGCTGAGCCAGTGATCGACTAGGATTAGTGCTCTGCTTTCTCTGGAATCGCCGTTGATGAATGGACTGCGTGCCTGCCTGCTGTCGTGGCTGCTGTTGGCGCCTCTGTATGGCCATGCTGCAGAGACCTTGCGGTTGGTGGCGGACCCTTGGCCGCCATTCAATGACCAGACGCTGCTGAACAACGGGGTGGCCTCTGACCTGGTGACCACCGCCCTGGCCCGCGCCGGCTATACCACCAGTTATGTTCAGGTGCCGTGGGAGCGTGCGGTGCGGGGGTTGCAGCAAGAAATCTACGATGTCCTGATCAACGCCTGGTACACCGATGAGCGCGCGGTTTTTGGCCATTACTCACAGCCCTACCTGATTAACCGCATTCGCTTTCTGCAACGAAAGGACAGTCATATCAACTTCCGTACGTTGCCGGATCTGTACCCCTACAGCATCGCTGTGGTGCGTGGGTATGCCTACTCCAGTGAGTTTGATCTGGACAGTCGTTTGACCAAAGTTGGAGTGGTGGGCTTCGAGGTGGGCGCGCGGATGTTGCAGGCCCGACGGGTGCAGCTGACCTTGGAGGATGAGCTGGTGGCGCGCTTTCACCTGAGTCGCAGCCTTGCCGGGATTCGCGATCAGTTGGAGTTTCTGCCGCAGCCGTTGAGCGAAAACGGCCTGCACATTCTGGTTAGCCGCAAGCATCCGCAGCATCAGCAAATTGCCGATGCTTTTAATAAGGCGATTGAGGACATGCGCGCCGATGGCAGCTATGCGCAGATCTTTCTGCGCCATGGGCTCTAGGACCTAATGCTGCATCGCCAGCAGACCGCATGCACTACTGCCAGCAGTTGCGCCCGCGGCCTTGGCTCTTGGCCTGATACAGACGCAGGTCGGCCTGGTGCAGCAGGCTTTCCAGGTCATCAGGGGCGCCATGATAGATGCCAGCACTGAATGACAGTGCAGGTGCGCCGATGGCGTACTTCAAGCTGGCGCAGTGCGTGCGCAGCTGGTCAAGGGTGTCGCTGAGGGTGGCGGCGTCCTGCTGGCTGACCATGGCAAATTCTTCCCCGCCCAGACGACCGAGCAACGCGTCTGGGAAGGTGGCGGAAAACGCCCGAGCAAAGCCGATGAGTGCCGCTTCACCACTGGCGTGACCGTGGTCATCGTTGATCCGTTTGAAAAAGTCCAGATCGAGCATCGCCACACTCAGGTCACGGCCACCGGAGCGGGCCTGCTGGAACAGCTGTTGGCCATGTTCATAAAACGCACGGCGATTATTCAGGCCGGTGAGGGCGTCGTACTGCGCCGCTTGTTTTAACGCGCGCAGCAGGTCGCGGCGCTCCAGGGTCGACATCACCCTGCAGTTGAGCTCTTCCGAGCAGAACGGTTTACGCAAAAAATCATCGGCACCGTGCTTGATAAACTTGGCGCTGAGCGAGCCCTTGGTGTCGGCGGACAGGCCAAGAATGATCAGCTCGTGGCGCTTCATCTTCTGCCGCAGCAGTTTGACCAGGTCAAACCCGCTGAGTCCCGGCATGCTGTGGTCGACCACCAGCAGGTCGATGTCCGGCTGTTCCTTGAGGATTCTCAGGGCTTCATCGCCGTCGCAGGCCTCAATAATCTGGTAGCGATGCGGGGTCAGCACGTGGCGGATGTAGTGGTGTGTTGCATCAGAGTCCTCGGCAATGAGGATTTTCACGGTGCTGTTGCTTTCCAGGCGGTGCAGCAGGCGGAAGGCGTACTCGTAGGAGTGCTGGCTTTCCTTGAGGACGTAATCGACCACGCCCTTGAGCAGCATCTGGTCGCGGCGCTGTTCGTTGTAGGTGCCGCTGAGCACGATGCAAGGCAGGTGATAGCCCATCACCACGTCGACGATTTCACCGTCCGGGGCGTCCGGTAGGTTGAGGTCGACGATCGCGGCAAAGAACAGCTCCGCCGAGGTCTCCAGCATCACCTGGGCTTCGCCCAGGGACGCACAGAAGATGGGCTGGAAGCCGGTCTCCTTGCGAAACAGATGCTCGAGAATTTTCAGCACCAATGGGCTGTCTTCGATCACCAGAATATTGCGCAAGGGTGCTACTCCTCTGTCGCTGGTCGCGCCACGGCGACCGTCTGTTTAGCGCTTATGGCAACTATAGGGTACGGATACGCAGCGAGCGGCCCTTGATTTTGCCTTCACTCAGGCACTTGAGTGCCTGCATGGCCACGATCCGTTCAACGGCGACATAGGCCTGGAAGTCGAAGATCGCGATCTTGCCAACCTGCGCGCCAGGGATGCCCGCCGCGCCCGTCAGTGCGCCGAGAATATCGCCGGGGCGCAGTTTATCTTTACGGCCCGCGCCGATGCACAGGGTGATCATCGGTGGCTGTAATGGCGCGCCGCCCTGGTGCTTCAGGCTGCTCAGTGGGTGCCAGTTGAGCGGGGCCTTTTGCAGGGTTTCGATGGCTTGAGCACGGTGGCCCTCGGCCGGGGCCACCAGGCTCATGGCCAGGCCCTTTTCACCGGCACGGCCGGTACGGCCGACGCGGTGAATGTGAATTTCCGAATCACGCGCCAGTTCGACGTTGATCACCATGTCCAGGGCGTCGATATCCAGGCCGCGGGCGGCCACATCGGTGGCCACCAGCACCGACAAGCTGCGGTTGGCAAACATCGCCAGCACCTGATCGCGGTCGCGTTGTTCCAGGTCACCGTTCAGCGCGGCGGCCGAAATACCTTTGGCGGTGAGGTGATCGACCACTTCCTGACACTGCTGCTTGGTAAAGCAGAAGGCCACACAGGACTGCGGGCGATAGCTGTTGAGCAGCTTGACCACCGCGTCCATGCGCTCTTCTGGCGCGATTTCGTAGAAACGCTGCTCGATCTGTGTGTCGTCGTGCAGGGCGTCCGCTTTGACCTGCTGTGGATCGCGCATAAACGTCGCGGACAGCTGCTTGATCCCGGCCGGGTAGGTGGCGGAGAACAGCAGGGTCTGCCGGCGTGTCGGGGTCTGGCTGATGATGTCGGCGATGCTGTCGTAGAAGCCCATGTCGAGCATACGGTCGGCTTCGTCGAGCACCAGGGTGTTCAGACCGTCGAGCTTCAGCGTGCCCTTGCTCAGGTGCTGCTGGATGCGCCCCGGGGTGCCGACGATGATCTGCGCGCCATGTTCCAGCGAGCCGATCTGCGGGCCAAACGGCACGCCGCCGCACAGCGTCAGAATTTTGATGTTGTCCGCCGAGCGGGCCAGGCGACGCAGTTCCTTGGCGACCTGGTCGGCCAGCTCGCGGGTTGGGCAGATCACCAGTGCCTGACAGCCGAAGTAGCGCGGGTTAAGCGGGTTGAGCAGGCCGATGCCGAAGGCGGCGGTCTTGCCGCTGCCGGTCTTGGCCTGGGCAATCAGGTCCATGCCCTTGAGCATTACCGGCAGGCTCTGCGCCTGAATCGGGGTCATCTCGGTGTAACCGAGCGACTCGAGGTTCGCCAGCATGGCGGCGGAAAGCGGCAGAGAAGAGAAAGCGGTTTGAGTCACGGTACAGGCCTGCTAAACGAAATGGCGTGCAGTGTAACAGGCTGCGCACGGTGGCCTGTCTTAGAACAGATCGATGGGGTCTACGTCCAATGACCAGCGCACCGCACGGCCGCTGGGCATTTGTTCCAGTGCATGCATCCAAGTGTTGAGTAAGCGATGCAGCGGCGCGCGGGCGTTAGCCTGCACCAGCAGCTGGGCGCGGTAGCGGCCGGCGCGGCGCTCCATTGGCGCGGGTACCGGACCAAGCAGTTCGATGCCGCTGAGTTTCAGCTCGTTCAGCAACAGCTCAGCTTCCGTGCAGGCATCGTCGAGAAAGCCTTCGGCCTGCCCGGGTTTATGCGCTTCGGCGCGCAGCAGTGCGAGGTGGCAGAACGGCGGCAGGCCGGCGCTGCGACGCTCGCTAAGGCCCTGTTCAGCGAAGGCGAAGTAGCCCTGCTCGGTCAGTTGCACCAATAAAGGATGGTCGGCCAGGTGGCTCTGGATAATCACTTTGCCCGGCTCTTCGGCGCGTCCGGCGCGACCGGCGACCTGCACGATCAGCTGGGCCATACGCTCGCTGGCACGAAAATCGGCGGAAAACAGCCCACCATCGGCATCGAGAATCGCCACCAGAGTGACGCGCGGGAAGTGGTGACCCTTGGCGAGCATCTGTGTGCCGACCAGGATGCACGGCTCACCTTTTTGCACGGTGTTGAACAGGGTGGTCATGGCCTCCTTGCGCGAGGTGCTGTCGCGGTCGACGCGCAAGACCGGCACGTCGGGGAAGAGAATCTCCAGACGTTCTTCGGCGCGCTCGGTGCCGGCGCCGACCGGTCGCAGGTCGACGTTGTTGCACTTCGGGCAGTTACTCGGCTGGCGCTCGACGTGGCCGCAGTGGTGGCAACGCAGCTCGCGTGAGCGCTGGTGCACGGTCATGCGTGCGTCGCAGCGCGGGCACTCGGACAACCAGCCGCAGTCGTGGCAGAGCAGGGTCGGAGCGAAACCGCGGCGGTTGAGGAACACCAATACTTGCTGGCCGGCCTGCAAGGTTTGTGCGATGGCCTGCTGCATGGGGCCGGAGATGCCGGAATCCAGCGGCCGGCTTTTCACATCCAGGCGCAGAAAACGCGGCTGCTTGGCGCCGCCGGCGCGCTCACGCAGGTGCAGCAGGGCGTAGCGGCCAATGTGGGCGTTGTGCAGGCTTTCCAGCGAAGGCGTGGCCGAGCCCAGCACGATCGGGATATTTTCCTGATGCGCGCGTACCACGGCGAGGTCGCGGGCGTGGTAGCGCAGACCTTCCTGCTGTTTATATGAGGCGTCGTGCTCCTCGTCGATGATGATCAGCCCCGGCCGCTGCATGGGGGTGAACAGCGCCGAGCGGGTGCCGATGATGATGTCCGCCTCGCCATCGCGCGCCGCCAGCCAGGCGTCCAGGCGTTCGCGGTCATTCACTGCCGAGTGCAGCAGGGCAATACGAGCGTTGAAGCGCTGCTCGAAACGCGCCAGGGTTTGCGGACCGAGGTTGATCTCCGGGATCAGCACCAGAGCCTGCTTGCCGGCCTCCAGGGTTTCGCGGATCAGCTGCAGGTAGACCTCGGTCTTGCCGCTGCCGGTGACCCCGGCGAGAAGAAAGGCGTTGAAGCTGCCGAAACCTGAGCGAATCGCCTCGCTGGCCGCGCGCTGTTCAGCATTCAGCGGCAGTTCCGGCTGCGCCAACCAGTTGGCGTGGCGCTCGCTCGGCGCATGACGGCGCACGTCAATCTGCACCAGACCCTTTTCCAGCAGCAGGTCGAGACTGTCCTTGTTCAGCTGCAGTTTACTCAGCAGTGCATGGGCAACGCCGTGGGGGTGCTGGGCCAGGGTTTTCAGGGCGTCGCGCTGACGCGGTGCGCGGCTCAGGCGGGGGTCGTCCAACTGCGCGCCGGCGGTGACCGACCAGAAGCGCTGTTGGCGTACTTCCGCCGGCTCGCCCTGGCGCAGCAGTACTGGAAGTGCCCAGCTCAGGGTGTCGCCCAGACTGTGCTGGTAATACTGCGCGGTCCACAGGCACAGCTTGAACAGTGCGGGCGGCAGCGGCGATTGGGCGTCCAGTAATTGCAGGGCGGGCTTGAGCTTGTCGGCCTGCACGTCGCTGTGCTCGGTGACTTCGATCAGGATGCCGATCATTTCGCGTCGACCAAACGGCACGCGCAGCCGCGCACCGGGCTGCAAGGCACTGCGCGGCACACCGGGCGGGGCACGGTAGTCGAACAGGCGGCGCAGCGGCGAGGGCAAGGCGAGGCGCAAAATGACGTCTGGCAAGCGGTGGGCTCCTGGTTGCAGGGCGCGATCTTAGCATGCTGCCAGTCGACGGCCGGCCTTGCGTCGCGGCGGTGCTCTGGTATTATCGCCAGCCTATTTCCGTGCGGTACCTGACAATAGTGTCTGGTGGCGGCACGACAGCCCTGAGGAATCATCATGAAAGCCGATATCCACCCGAACTATGTAGCCGTCACCGCCACCTGCAGCTGTGGCAACGTGATCGAAACTCGCTCCACCCTGGCCAAGCCGCTGAGCCTGGACGTGTGCAACGAGTGTCACCCGTTCTACACCGGCAAGCAGAAAATGCTGGATACCGGCGGCCGTGTTGATCGCTTCAAGCAGCGTTTCGGCATGTTCGGCGCCAAGCAGTAAGCTTGCGCACAGCGACGCAGACCCACATGGGTTTTACCTCGCTACTGAAAAAGGCGTCCCTCGTGGGCGCCTTTTTCGTTTTCGGCGTTTATGCAGGCGGCGCTCTGGCGTTCTGTCCGGCGCCGGGCGACCTGCCCGGTACCAAGGTGCAACGGGTGGTGGATGGCGACACCCTGCGCCTGGTCGATGGCCGCACAGTGCGGTTGATTGGCTTGAACAGCCCGGAGATGGGCCGGCAGGGGCGTTCCGCCGAGCCGTTTGCCGAGGCTGCGCGCCAACGACTGCAGGCGCTGGTGGCGGCCAGTGATGGTCGAGTGGCCCTGCAGCTTGGTCGACAGGCCAAAGACCACTACGGGCGCACCCTGGCCCATGCCTATGACGACCGTGGTAATAATCTGGAAGCGCAGCTACTCGCCGAGGGCTTGGGCTATCAGGTGGCGGTTGCACCTAACCTGGCGCTGGTGCAGTGCCAGCAAGCCGCCGAGCGCAGTGCGCGGCAGGCGCGTGCCGGGCTCTGGCAGCGTTCGCCGGTGCAAACCGCTGCACAGTTGAAAAGCGGCGGCTTTGCTCTGTTGCAGGGTCGGGTTGAGCGTGTCGAGCGCAATGGCGGCGGTCTTTGGCTGGAAATGGGCGATTCGCTGGTGCTGCATATCGCGCCCCGGGCGTTGGGCAATTTTGATCTGCGCGCGGTCGAAAGCCTTGAAGGCCGCCAGGTCGAGGCTCGTGGCTGGGTGATCGATCGCTCCAGGCGTGGCGGCTTGCGCGCGGGGCAGGCGCGCTGGATGCTGCCATTGACTGATAAGGCCATGTTGGAGGCCCGGCCATGATCCTGCGTGTACTGACGCTCTCTGTCCTGCTGGTGCAGTTGGCCGGCTGTGCGGTCAATCCGGCCACTGGCCGCAGCGATTTCGTGATGATGAGCGAGCAGCAGGAACTCGATCTCGGGCGCCGCTACAACCAGGAAATCCTCAAAGAAAACCCGCGCTACGCCGATGAAAAGCTGCAGGCTTACGTACAGCAGGTCGGTGAGCGGGTGGCGAAGAATAGCCACCGCAACCAGCTGGCCTATCAGTTCACTGTGGTCGACAGCCCGGATATCAACGCCTTTGCCCTGCCGGGTGGCTACATCTATATCCATCGCGGGCTGCTGGCCTATCTCAGCTCGGAAGCCGAACTGGCCGCCGTGCTCGGTCACGAGGTGGGCCACGTCACCGCCCGGCACAGCGTGCAGCAGCAAAGCCAGTCCACCGCCTGGGGCTTGCTCGGCCAGGCTGTAGCGATTGGCACTGGCGTGGGTGCTGCTGCCGATGTCACCGGCGTGCTGGGCAGTGCCGTTGTCCGTGGTTATGGCCGCGACATGGAGTTGGAGGCCGATGGTCTGGGCGCGCAGTACCTGGCGCGCAGCGGTTATGACCCGCAGGCGATGATCGAAGTGGTCAAGGTGCTGAAAAATCAGGAAGACTTTGCCCGCGACCAAGCTGCCGCGCGCGGTGAGGCGCAACCTGCAGGCGGCTACCACGGGCTGTTCGATACCCATCCGGATAACGACCGGCGTTTGCAGCAGGTGCTGGGCCCGGCGCGGGCCTTGGCTACCGATCAGCAGGAGGTCAATCGCGAGGCCTTTCTCAAGCGCCTGGAAGGTCTGCCCTTTGGCGACTCCGCCGAAACCGGTGTGCGTCGCGGTCAGCGCTTTTACCATGCCGATCTGAACTTCACCCTGGCGTTTCCTAAGGGCTGGAGCTTGCTCAATCGCCCGGATGCGCTGATCGGTCACACCGTCGATCAGCAGGCGTTTATCGCCATGACCCTGGAAGATAACCCGCAGCAACTGACGCCGGCTGAACTCTTGCGCCAGCGCGTCGGCGGTCAACGGCTGGTGGCCGGCGTCGAGTTGCAGCAGGCTGGTCTCAAAGGCTATAGCGCGGTGATTCCAGGCACTGCCGCCAAGCGAGTGGCGGTTATCCAGTACGGTGCGCGGGTTTACCTGTTTGTCGGAGCAGTACGTGGTCGCGCCTCGCTGGAAACTCAGGATGAGCAGTTTCTCAGCGTGATCAAAAGCTTCCGGCCGATGACTAGCGCCGAGTTCCAGCAGGCGCAGCCGCTGCGCTTGCAGATGGTCAAGGTCAAGCCGGGACAAACCATCGAGGCGCTGGCCAAAGGCAGCAAGTTGCCGGGGGATGCGCTGAAGACTCTGCGCCTGCTGAATAACCTCTACCCATCAGGGCAGCCGCGTGCTGGCGACTGGCTGAAGGTCGTGCGCTAGGGCTGGCGTGTCCATCCGGACTCGTCAGTCTTGTGCAGCTGTATACAACTTGCGTATCCTCGCCGCCTGCCTGTTCAACAGCCCAAAGCGGAAATGCCAACATGTCTGATTTGAAAACAGCCGCTCTCGAATACCATGCGAATCCCCGTCCGGGTAAGCTGAGTGTCGAGCTCACCAAGCCCACCGCAACTGCGCGCGATCTGTCCCTGGCCTATAGCCCAGGTGTCGCTGAGCCTGTGCGCGAAATCGCGCGTGACCCGGAGCTGGCGTACCGCTACACCGGCAAAGGCAACCTGGTGGCAGTTATTTCCGACGGCACCGCTATTCTCGGCCTGGGCGACCTTGGCCCGCTGGCTTCCAAGCCGGTGATGGAAGGTAAGGGCGTGTTGTTCAAGCGTTTTGCCGGCATCGATGTATTCGATATCGAAGTCGAGTCTGAAAGCCCGCAGGCATTTATCGACACCGTACGCCGCATCTCGATCACCTTCGGTGGCATCAATCTGGAAGACATCAAGGCACCCGAGTGCTTTGAAATTGAACGCACGCTGATCGAACAGTGCGACATTCCAGTGTTCCACGATGACCAGCACGGCACCGCGATCGTGACTGCGGCCGGCATGCTCAACGCCCTGGAAATCGCCGGTAAAACACTGCCAGAAGCCAAAATTGTGTGCCTGGGTGCTGGCGCAGCCGCAATCTCCTGCATGAAGCTGCTGGTGAGCATGGGCGCCAAGGTCGAGAACATCTTTATGATCGACCGCAAAGGCGTGATCCACGCTGGCCGCGATGACCTCAATCAGTACAAAGCTGTGTTCGCCAGCGAAACCACCAAGCGCACCATGGCTGATGCCCTGGACGGTGCCGATGTTTTCGTCGGCCTGTCGGGTGCCAACCTGCTGGCGGCTGAAGACCTCAAGCGAATGGCGCCTAATCCGATTGTGTTCGCCTGCTCCAACCCTGACCCGGAAATCAAACCGGAACTGGCGCGCGAAGTGCGCAGCGATGTGATCATGGCCACCGGTCGTTCTGACTACCCGAACCAGGTCAACAACGTACTGGGCTTCCCGTTCATCTTCCGCGGTGCGCTGGACGTTCGCGCGACCCGTATCAACGAGGAAATGAAGATCGCCGCAGCCCTGGCGTTGCGTGATCTGGCCAAGCTGCCGGTGCCCCAGGAAGTCTGTGACGCTTACGGCGGCATTGCCCTGTCGTTTGGCCGTGAGTACATCATTCCGAAGCCGATGGACCCGCGCCTGATCACTGTGGTCTGCGATGCTGTGGCCAAGGCCGCGATTGAAAGTGGTGTGGCGACTCTGCCGTATCCGAAGCATTACCCGTTGCAGTCGGTAAACGACGTGTTCAACGGCTAATCGCTGAGCACTAGTGCAATAAAAAACCCGCTAAGGCGGGTTTTTTATTGGCGCGATTTCCGGTTTGCTAAGCCGCTGCTTAAGGTGCCGAGTGGCTTAGAACAGGTCGATCGGCGCCGCTTCGTCAGCCGGTAACGGGCTGCCCGGGATGTAGGTGCCCGGCTCAAACTCTCCCATGGGCGGTGGTGAGTCCTCACTTTTGAACAGCTCGAAATAGGCTTCCGGTGTATCCGGTGTGGCGGCGCGACCGCTGTGGGGATCTATGCGCAGGGTTAGCAAGCCTTCGGGTTCGGCCAGTAGATGGCTTGGCTTATCCTTCAGGGCGGCAGCCATGTAGCTCATCCAGATCGGCAGGGCTACAGTGCCGCCATACTCATTGCGACCCAGGCTTTCCGGTTGATCAAAGCCGGCCCAGACCGTGGTGATGTAGTCGGCGTTATAACCAGAGAACCAGCTGTCTTTTGATTCGTTAGTGGTGCCAGTTTTGCCTGCCAGGTCATCACGGCCCAAGGCCATGGCGCGGCGCCCCGTACCGCGTTTGATCACATCTTGAAGCATGCTGGTCATGATGTAGGCGGTGCGCCCATCAATGATCTGCTCGGCAAGTACCGGCTCAGGCGGCAGAGGTTGGTCGCCGGTGCTGAGTGGTATCGTGCTGTTTTGTTCTGCGCGCTGAGCGATCCCAGTAGGTGTTTGCGTTGGGTTGGCGTTGAACAGCTGTTTGCCAGTGCGATCCTCAATCTGTTCGATCAAGTAGGGCTCGGTCTTATAGCCGCCGCTGGCAAACACGCTCCAGCCTTCGGCGATTTCCATTGGGGTCAGACTTGCGGTGCCAAGCGCCAATGACAGGTTGGGCGGCAGGTCCTTTTTGTCAAAACCAAAACGCTCGATATAGCTCAAGGTGCTGGCAATGCCGAGGTCTTGCAGCAGGCGAATCGATACGAGGTTGCGTGAGCGGTACAAGGCTTCGCGTAGGCGGATCGGACCCAGGAAGGTGTTGTTGTCATTCTTCGGTCGCCAAACCTGCGACAGCGCGTCATCGGCGAACACAATTGGCGCGTCATTCACCAGGGTGGCGGCGGTGTAGCCTTTATCCAGCGCGGCGCTGTACACGAAGGGTTTGAAGCTCGAGCCGGGTTGGCGCTTGGCCTGGGCGGCACGGTTGTAGTTGCTCTGCTCAAAAGAAAATCCGCCCACCAAGGCGCGGATGGCACCGTTGTTCGGGTCCAGGGAAACAAGAGCGCTTTGTGCTGCGGGGAGCTGAACGAAGCGCAGGCTTCCATCATCCTGAGGCTGCACACGAATCAGGTCGCCTATCTGGCTGACATCCGCAGGCTGCTGTGGGCGTGGACCAAGGCTGTTGGTGTTAAGGAATGGTCGCGCCCACTTCATGCTGTCCCAAGCCACGGCGTGTTCTTCGCCGTTACGCAGCAGGACCATAATTCCGCTTTTCTCTACGCCGGTAACAATGGCCGGTTCCAGGCCGCCGAGAGAGGTCTGCTTGCTCAGTTCGGTTAACCAATTTTCTTTGGTCATGCCGGGTAGTCGGCTTTCTGGTCCGCGATAGCCGTGGCGCTGGTCGTATGTGATCAAGCCTTCGCGTACGGCCTTATTGGCCGCCAGCTGCAGATCGCTCGGTACCGTGGTGGTGACATTAAAGCCTTCGGTGTAGGCCTCGCTGCCGTAGCGCCCGACCATCTCAGCTCGCGCCATTTCGGCTATGTAAGGCGCTACCAGCTCGGGCGTTGGCACGTGGTAACTGACATTGATCGGCTCGGCGAGCGCCTCTTTGTAGCGCTGCTGGTCAATGCGACCCAGGCTGAACATGCGCCCGAGAATCCAGTCGCGGCGCTCAAGGGCGCGTGTCGGGTTGACTAGCGGGTTGAAGCGCGAAGGCGCTTTAGGCAGTCCGGCAATCATGGCCATCTGTGAAAGAGTGACATCGCGAATGGACTTACCGTAATACACCTGAGCGGCTGCTTCGATGCCGTAGGCGCGATTACCGAGGTAAATCTTATTCACGTAAAGTTCAAGAATTTCGTTCTTACTAAGCTCTCGCTCAATTTGCAGAGCTAGAAGTATCTCGTTGATCTTGCGTGAGAAACTTCTTTCACTGGTCAGGAAGAAGTTCTTTGCTACCTGCATGGTGATGGTGCTGCCACCACTCTGGATTTGGCCGCTTTTTAAGATTTGCGTCGCAGCGCGCATCAGGCTGGTCAGGTCGACGCCATAATGATTGGCAAAGTTGTCGTCTTCGGCTGCCAGCAGCGCGCTGATGAAGTCTTGGGGAATGTCTTCGAAGGCGATGGGCGAGCGGCGCATTTCACCAAACTCGGCAATCAGCTTGGCGTCGCTGCTATAGACGCGCAGGGGAATCTGCAGCTGAATACTGCGCAATGATTCGACGGATGGAAGGCTGGGGCTAAGATAGAGGAAGGCACCGCTGAAACTGAGTACCAGACCACAAAAAGCGGCGAGGCTAGACCAGCAAAAAAAACGCAAAAGACGCATCAAGATTTTTGGATTTCCAGATAAAAGAACGGGTTAAGCGAAACACAAGGTTAAAAGAGAAAAACTGATCACATTATAAGCGGTTTTTTTGCCGGGTAGCCATTTGCGCTTCTGTCAAGACTGTTATTTAATGTGAAAAAACATAAATAGTCCGTAAGTCGCGGATGCCAATAGGAAATCGGTCGTGCTAGGGCTCTTCAATAAGAAAGCGAATACGCTACTCGGGATCGATATCAGTTCGACCTCCGTCAAGCTCCTCGAATTGAGCCGCTCCGGAAGCCGCTACAAGGTAGAGGCTTACGCAGTTGAACCGCTCCCGCCAAACGCGGTGGTCGAAAAAAACATCGCCGAGCTGGAAGGTGTGGGTCAGGCCCTTTCACGTGTGCTAGCGAAGGCTAAGAGCGGTGTAAAAACTGTCGCCGTCGCGGTTGCCGGGTCTGCAGTTATTACCAAGACCATCGAAATGGAAGCCGGGCTTTCTGATGATGAGCTCGAAAACCAACTGAAGATCGAAGCCGACCAGTATATCCCCTACCCCTTAGAAGAAGTTGCCATCGATTTCGAGGTGCAGGGCGCATCCCCGCGTAATGCCGATCGAGTTGAGGTGCTGCTCGCAGCATGTCGCAAAGAGAACGTCGAGGTTCGTGAGGCCGCTCTTGCGCTTGCTGGTCTCACCGCCAAAGTGGTTGATGTCGAGGCTTATGCCCTGGAACGCGCCTACGGTTTGTTGATTGACCAATTGGGTGGTGGTCGGGATGAGCTGACCGTAGCCGTTGTAGACATTGGCGCCACCATGACCACGCTCAGTGTTCTCCACAACGGCCGCACCATCTACACCCGCGAGCAACTGTTTGGTGGCAAGCAGTTGACCGAGGAGATTCAGCGTCGTTACGGCTTGTCAGTTGAAGAGGCAGGCCTTGCCAAGAAGCAAGGCGGCTTACCGGATGACTACGACAGCGAAGTGTTGCAGCCTTTTAAAGAAGCCGTGGTGCAACAAGTCGCTCGATCGCTGCAGTTCTTTTTCGCTGCAGGCCAGTTCAATGATGTCGACTACATCCTGTTGGCAGGCGGTACTGCCTCGATTCCAGACCTTGATCGTTTGATTCAGCAAAAAATTGGTACTCAGACATTGGTCGCTAACCCATTCGCTGAAATGGCGTTGAGTGGAAAGGTCAATGCTGGCGCGCTCGCCAGTGATGCGCCAGCCTTGATGATTGCCTGTGGTCTGGCAATGAGGAGTTTCGACTAATGGCGCGGATTAACCTTTTACCTTGGCGCGAGCAGCTGCGCGAAGAGCGCAAGCAGCGCTTTCTAGTAACACTTGCTGGTGTGTTTATCGTAGCAGCAGGGGCTGTATTTCTTGGGGATCAATATCTTAACGGGGCTATTGAGCAACAGGATGCTCGGAATGAGTTTGTCCGTAAGGAAATTGCTGTTCTGGATGCGCGCATTAAAGAAATTAGTGAGCTGAAAACTCGTCGTCAGCAGCTTCTTGAGCGGATGAAGATTATTCAGGATTTACAAGGTAATCGGCCTATTATTGGTCGTGTCTTTGATCAGTTGGTTAGAACACTGCCTGATGGTGTGCATTTCACTGCCGTAAAAATGGCTGCTAAGAATATCTCAATTGTTGGCGCGGCTGAATCTAACAATCGTGTATCGAATCTGATGCGAAATTTAGACGCTTCAGAGTGGCTAACAGCGCCGAATCTAACTGAGGTTAAGTCTGTGACGGCCGGGGCGGTTGATCAGGCCAATGTGTTTCAGCTAAGTGTGCAGCAGACCCAGCCTGCGCTTGCTCCCGAGGAGGCTAAGCAATGAGCCTTAATGATTCTTTAGAAAGCCTGCGTCAGATTGATCTAAGTGATCTTGATTTTAATAATGTTGGCTCGTGGCCAGCAGCAGTAAAGTTTATATCAGGAATTCTTCTGTTCGTGATTGTTGTTGCACTGGGTTACAATTTCCACCTTAAAGATTTGCAAGTCCAGTTAGAGACTAAGCATGCAGAGGAAATTACTCTTAAAGAGCAGTTCTCAACGAAAGCCTTTCAAGCTGCAAACTTAGATGCTTATAAGAATCAGATGCAAGAGATGGAGGTTTCGTTTGGGGCTCTGTTAAAACAGCTCCCAAGTGATACTGAGGTTCCTGGCCTGCTTGAAGATATTACGCGGACAGGGTTGGGTAGTGGCTTAGAGTTTGAAGAAATTAAGCTTTTACCTGAGGTTGCTCAGCAATTTTATATTGAGCTGCCAATTCAGGTGAAGGTTGTTGGTAGTTACCATGACCTAGCAACCTTTGTTAGTGGTGTTGCTAGTCTTCCGCGGATAGTTACTCTTCATGATTTTGATTTGGCGCCAGCGGTTGCTGGTAGTTCATCTAAGTTGAGAATGAATATACTTGCAAAAACCTATCGATATAATGATAAAGGAGGCCAGCAATGAGCTTTCGTTTGTTGTTAATTTTTATTTTATTTTTTGGCATTGCCGGTTGCGGAGCCAGTAGTGATTTTACTGACTTGCAGTCTTTTATGGAGGAGATTCGTGCGCGACCTAAGGGTGAGATCGAGCCGTTGCCAAAATTTCAAGTATACGAGAGTTTTACTTATGGTGCCGCATCATTAAGGAGTCCATTTCAACCGCCCGTTACATTAGAGCTCATTGCAAAGCAGAAAGGGGGCGAGGATGTAAGGCCTGATGAGGCTCGCACGAAACAGTTTCTCGAAGGTTTCAATATCGAAGTGTTTGACATGGTTGGTGTGCTGTCTAATTCAAGCGGATTTTTTGCCTTGATAAGCGGTGCTGGTGGTGTACATAGGGTCAAAGTCGGTGACTACCTCGGGCGAAATCATGGGCGTATTCAGGCTTTAGATGAGTCTAGAATTGAAGTCATTGAGATAGTTCCAGATGGTGAAGGTGGTTGGTTAGAGCGGCCGCGCAGCTTATCCCTTAAGGAGCGCTCTTAATTAAGGGTGTGATGACTATGAAAAAAATAATCAATTTGCTCGGCGGAATAATATTATGAGTAATCAGTTCTCTATTTTTGGTCTCCCGCTCATTGCAGTGATTTTCACTGGTTCTAGTTTTGCTGCGAATTTACAGACTTTGGATGTTGCGGCATTGCCGGGAGACAGGGTTGAACTGAAGCTCACCTTTGATGAGCCGGTTCTAGCTCCACGCGGATATACTATCGAGCAGCCTGCTCGAATCGCCTTAGATTTGCCTGGGGTGTCAAATAAGCTGGGTGCGAAAAACCGCGAGCTAGGCGTAGGTAATGCTCGTAGTGTAACTGTAGTTGAGGCCAAAGATCGGACTCGTTTAATAGTTAATCTTACAACTCTGGAACCATATAGTACACGTGCCGAAGGGAATAATTTATATGTTGTCGTCGGCGAACGTTCTAGTGCTGTTGCGCCAGTTTTGAGTACTGCTCGATCAGATTCGATGCCGCAGAAAGATAAGTATGAATCAATTAGTAAGGGAATAAACAGTATAGATTTCCAGCGAGGTGATCAGGGGGAAGGTAATATTATTATCGGCCTTGCGGACTCAGCTATTAGCCCTGATATTCAGGATCAGGGCGGAAAAATTAAGTTGAAGTTCTCTAAGGCTGAAATTCCGGAAGCTTTGAGGGTAAAGCTGGATGTAAAAGATTTTGCTACGCCTGTTCAGTTTGTTAGTTCTTCTGAGGTCGGTGGAGATGCTGTTATAGTTATCGAGCCTGTTGGTTTTTATGACTACCTAGCTTATCAGGCTGATAATAAGCTAACTATAAGTGTAAAGCCATTGAGTCAGAGCGATGTTGAGCAGCAAAAGAAAGAGAGTTTTGCCTACAGTGGCGAAAAGCTCTCTTTGAATTTTCAAGATATCGATGTTCGCTCAGTGCTGCAGTTGATCGCTGATTTTACTGACCTCAATCTGGTTGCTAGTGATACTGTGTCTGGAAATATCACATTGCGTTTGCAAAACGTTCCTTGGGATCAAGCACTTGATCTCGTTTTGAAAACTAAAGGTCTTGATAAGCGTAAAGTGGGTAACGTCTTGATGGTCGCGCCAGCGGACGAGATCGCGGCGCGCGAACGGCAGGAGTTAGAAGCTCAGAAACAAGTGGCTGAGTTAGCTCCGCTCCGTAAAGATGTTATTCAACTGAATTATGCGAAGGCATCTGATATAGCGAAAATATATGAGGATAACGATTCGCAAGGAACACTTAAGGATGATATGCGCGGTTCTGTTATTTTCGACGACAGAACAAATACCCTTATTGTTACGCTTACTCAAGAAAGGATCGATGAGCTTCGTCGTATTGTTACTCAGCTAGATATTCCGGTCCGTCAAGTTATGATCGAGGCGCGTATAGTTGAGGCCAATGTGGATTTTGATAAGTCACTCGGTGTCCGTTGGGGTGGTAATTTTTGGACTGGTGATAAGTGGAATGCCTGGGGCAAGGATGGAGATTTAGGTGTTGAGGAGAATGATGAAGGCGGTACGGTTGGGCGTTTTCCAGGCCTCAGGACTTCCCCAGTGAATAGTCCTTTTGTTGACTTGGGGGCTGCGGCGGCGACAAGCGGGTTTGGTATCGGTTTTGTTACAGATAACGTTATTTTGGATCTTCAGTTGAGCGCTATGGAAAAAACGGGCTCTGGCGAGGTCGTCTCCCAGCCTAAAGTTGTTACAGCAGACAAGGAGACAGCAAAGATTTTGAAAGGTTCTGAAGTGCCTTATCAGGAGGCCAGTTCCAGCGGTGCAACAAGTACATCTTTTAAGCAAGCCGCTCTATCTCTTGAGGTTACGCCCCAAATTACGCCAGATAATCGCGTAATAATTGAGGTTAAGGTAACTAAAGACGCGCCTGATTTTTCGCAAGCTGCAGCAACAGGCGGTGTGCCATCAATCAATAAAAATGAGGTTAATGCTAAGGTTCTTGTTGCTGATGGTGAAACAATTGTAATTGGCGGTGTTTTTTCTAATACTCAGTCTAAATCGGTAGATAAGGTTCCGTTCTTGGGAGATCTTCCATATTTAGGTCGCCTCTTCCGGCGCGACTTGGTGCAGGATAAAAAGTCTGAGCTACTTATATTTCTGACTCCTCGCATTATGAACAATCAAACCATCGCGGTGAGTCGCTGATTCAGTGCGGAATTTGATTCTTGTTGGCCCGATGGGTGCTGGTAAAAGCACCATCGGGCGTTTGCTTGCTAAAGAGTTGCGGTTGCCGTTCAAAGACTCTGATAAAGAGATTGAGCAGCGTACGGGCGCAGATATTCCCTGGATCTTTGATGTTGAAGGTGAGCAGGGATTTCGTGAGCGTGAGCAGGCGGTGATCGCAGACCTTTGCGATGTCGATGGTATGGTGCTTGCCACCGGCGGCGGTGCGGTAATGCGTGCTGAAAACCGTGTTGCCCTTAGGCGCGGTGGACATGTGGTCTATCTGCATGCGTCTGTCGAGCAGCAGGTGGATCGCACTTCACGTGATCGTAATCGTCCACTGTTGCGGGCGGCGGATCCGGGTAAGGTTCTGGCTGATCTGTTGGCAGTTCGTGATCCGCTTTACCGTGAAATCGCCGACGTAGTGGTCGAAACTGACGAGCGTGCCCCTCGTCTGGTGGTACAAGAGATCCTTGAGCGTCTTGAGGCGCTTTCTCCCCGTTAAAGCGCAGGCTGAACTGCGCTATCCTAGGCCTCTTTGAAACTTGGGGGCTCTATGCAAACTCTTCATGTCGATCTTGGTGAGCGCAGCTACCCGATCTATATCGGGGGCGAGCTATTGGCTCGTGATGATGTGTTGGCGGCCCACATTGTTGGTCGTCAAGTCGCGATCGTAACCAATGAGACAGTTGCTCCCCTATATCTAGCCGCGCTTGAACGCTCGCTTACTGGTTTTGCCGTAACTTCTGTGGTTTTGCCTGATGGCGAAAGTTACAAAACCTGGGAAACCCTGCAGCTGATTTTTGACGGGTTGCTAGGTGCACGGCATGACCGGCGCACGACCGTGATTGCTCTAGGGGGCGGCGTAATTGGTGATATGGCGGGGTTTGCGGCGTCGTGTTACCAGCGCGGTGTCAATTTCATTCAGGTACCAACAACATTGCTGTCTCAGGTCGATTCGTCGGTTGGCGGCAAAACCGGCATCAACCACCCGTTGGGTAAGAATATGGTGGGTGCCTTTTACCAGCCGCAAGCTGTGTTGATCGATACTGCTACGCTCGCTACCTTGCCCGCTCGAGAATTGTCAGCCGGTTTGGCTGAGGTGATTAAGTACGGTTTGATCTGTGATGAGCCCTTCCTGTCCTGGCTTGAGGCGCATATGCCAGCATTGCGCGCGCTAGATCAGGAGGCCCTGACTGCTGCAATTGCTCATTCCTGCGCGGCCAAAGCCCGTGTGGTTGCGGCGGATGAGCGTGAGTCAGGTGTGCGCGCTACGTTGAATCTTGGGCACACCTTCGGCCATGCCATCGAGACGCACCAAGGCTATGGTTCGTGGCTGCATGGTGAAGCGGTGGCGGCGGGTACTGTCATGGCGTTGGATATGTCTGAGCGGTTGGGCTGGATTAGCAAGCCCGAGCGCGAGCGTGCTGTTCGGTTGTTTATGGCTGCAGGGTTGCCGGTTGTTCCACCTGAGGATATGACGCCTGAGGATTTTATGGAGCATATGGCGGTCGACAAGAAAGTCCTTGATGGCAAGCTGCGTCTGGTGTTGTTACGTGGCTTGGGTGAGGCGGTTGTAACCGGTGATTTTCCCCGGGAAATTTTGAATGCCACGCTGAGCGCAGACTATGCGGCTCAGCGGGCTCAGATTAAAAATTAACGAGTGTCCCATGACAAGTCTGCATGCTGACGAGGCGTTTCTCGATCATTACCACTTCACCCACGACCCTTTTGCTTCGAGGGTGCCGGGGTTTAAGTTTTTCCCTGCCCAGCGCAAGCCTGTGCTGGGTCAGTTGCACCATCTGGCGCGTTACAGTCAGTTGTTGCTGGTGGTCAGTGGGCCGGAAGGCAGTGGCAAGACCCTGCTCCGCCAGGCGCTGGTAGCGAGTACCAATAAGCAGGCAGTGCAGAGTGTTGTGGTGTCCGCCAAGGGCGCTTCGGATCCTGCGAGCATTTTGCGTCAGGTCGCGCAGGGGTTGCAGGTGCAGCGGCCAGAGGTGCCGGCCATTCTTGCGCAGGTTGGGCAATTAGCGCTGACCGGGCAGGAAGTCTATGTGCTGGTGGATGATTCTGAAGATCTCAGTGATGCGGCTTTGACCAGCTTGCTGAGTCTGGCTGTTGGCAATGCGGAAGGGCGTCCGCATGTTTTTCTGTTTGCTGATTCGCAGCTGCTGCCGCGGCTTGAGCGTGTGGCTGCGGGTGATGAGTGCTTTCATGTCATCGAGTTGCAGCCCTACAGCGAGGACGAGACGCGCGAGTATCTGGCTCAGCGTCTTGAGGGTGCGGGGCAGGGCATTGAGGTGTTGAATGATGACCAGGTTGCCGATATTCATGAGCAATCTTCCGGCTGGCCGGGCGTAATCAATCAGGTTGCGCGCGAGTCGCTGGTTGAGGCGATGTTGGCGCAGCGTGGTGCGGCGAGTCGTGGTGGTTTTTCCTTCAGTTTGCCGCGCAAGCATTTGCTGGCCCTTTGTGTGGTGGCGATCGGCGTGCTGGCTGCCTGGTTTATGCAGGGGCGGGTGGTCGAGGATATTGAAGCGCCGGTAATTGCACAGTTGCCACTCGGTGAAACTCCTCCGCCTGTTGTGGTTGCGGAGCCGGGCGCGACAGCTGCTCCGGCGGTTGCGCCGGCGATTCAATTTGAGGGTGCCAATCAGCCACTGCCGCTGCCTTTGGTGGGCGAAGCGCAGCCGGTGATTCGTGAGCCTTTGGCGCAGGCCGCCGGTTTGAGTGGCGCTGAAGAAGCTGACGCTGCGGGCGTGTCAGGCGCTGCGGATATCGCGCCTGAGCCGGCAGTGCCAGCAAGTGTTCCGGTGGCGCCAGTTGTACCTGAACCTGTAAAGGTGGCACCTGTGGTTGCGCCGCCTGCTGCGCCTGTGGTCAAACCGGTTGCGCCAGTGGTCGCAGCGGCACCGTCGCCAGCAAAGCCGAAAGCTCCGCCCCCTGCGGCCAAGCCGCCGGCTGGTGGCGATTGGTATACCGCGCAGGCGGGCTCGCGTTATACCCTGCAGATCCTCGGGGCTCGGTTGGAAAGTGGTGCGCAGGCTTTTGTAAAAGCCAATGGCGCGGATTACCACTATTTCAAGAAGCAGCATCAGGGCAAGCCGCTGTATGTGGTTACCTATGGCAGCTTTGCCACGCGTGATGCGGCGCAGGCGGCCTTGCGTACCCTGCCTGCGAAGGTGCAGGCTGGTAAGCCCTGGCCGCGTAACTTCGCCGGCATTCAGCAAGAGATTGCTCAGGCGCGCTAGCTGATACACTTCAGCGCTTGCGCTGACCGGTCGGTCGATACCACGACCTTCCGGTCTTATCCTTCGTTTTCGCGACATATTTTTTCAAGGGTTCGTCACTAAGGTTTGTGACGGCCTAGGTGGGTATGTACAATGGCTGCCCTTTCGCCTGCGCAAAGCTGGGGCTTAGCCCTGCGCGTATGGTAAGTGGTTGAATTAGAAAGTAATTGCCTTGTGATAGGCCGTCTGGTGAGAGTCCCTATGAAAGCAGGTTTGTACCGTCCTGATGAGTTCAAGGATAACTGCGGCTTCGGCCTTATCGCCCATATGCAGGGTGAGGCTAGCCATCACCTGCTGCAGACCGCGATTGAAGCCCTGACATGCATGACCCACCGTGGCGGGATCAACGCCGACGGTAAGACCGGTGACGGTTGCGGTCTGCTTATCCAGAAGCCTGATGCTTTCCTGCGGGCCATGGCCCAGCAGCACTTTGCAGTCGAGCTGCCTAAGCAGTACGCCGTCGGCATGGTGTTCCTCAACCAAGATCCGGTGAAGGCTGAAGCGGCCCGCGAAAACATGAATCGCGAGATTCTTGCTGCCGGCCTGAGCCTGGTCGGCTGGCGCAAAGTGCCAATCGACACCAGCGTACTTGGCCGCTTAGCGCTTGAGCGTCTGCCGCAAATTGAGCAGGTGTTTATCGGCGGCGAAGGTCTGTCCGATCAGGAATTCGCGATCAAGCTGTTCAGTGCCCGTCGTCGCTCTTCGGTGGCTAACGCGGCTGACAGCGATCACTACATCTGCAGCTTTTCGCACAAGACCATCATCTATAAAGGCCTGATGATGCCGGCCGACCTGCAGCAGTTCTACCCGGATCTGGGTGACGAGCGCTTGCAGACCGCCATTTGCGTATTCCACCAGCGCTTCTCCACCAACACCCTGCCGAAGTGGCCGCTGGCTCAGCCGTTCCGCTTCTTGGCGCACAACGGTGAAATCAACACCATCACCGGTAACCGCAACTGGGCACAGGCGCGTCGCCTGAAGTTCGCCAACGACCAGATCTTCGATCTCGATGAACTTGGCCCGCTGGTCAACCGCGTGGGTTCCGACTCATCGAGCATGGACAACATGCTTGAGCTGATGGTCACCGGCGGCATCGACCTGTTCCGTGGCGTGCGCATGATCATTCCGCCTGCGTGGCAGAACGTCGAAACCATGGACGCCGACCTGCGCGCGTTCTACGAATACAACTCCATGCACATGGAACCCTGGGATGGTCCGGCCGGTGTGGTACTCACCGATGGCCGCCATGCCGTGTGCCTGCTCGACCGTAACGGTCTGCGTCCGGCGCGCTGGGTCACCACCAAGAACGGTTACATCACCCTGGCGTCGGAAATCGGCGTGTGGAACTACGCTCCCGAGGACGTATTGGCCAAGGGTCGCGTCGGCCCGGGGCAGATCCTGGCGGTGGACACCGAAACCGGGCAGATCCTCGGCAGCGATGACATCGACAACCGTCTGAAGTCGCGTCATCCCTACAAGCAGTGGATGCGCAAGAGTGCCCAGCGCATTCAGGCGACCCTGGAAGACCGCGACCATGGTTCGGCGTTCTATGACGTCGACCAGCTCAAGCAGTACATGAAGATGTACCAGGTCACCTTCGAGGAGCGTGATCAGGTATTGCGTCCGCTGGGCGAGCAAGGCCAGGAAGCAGTCGGCTCCATGGGCGATGACACGCCAATGGCCGTGCTCAGCCAACGTGTGCGCTCGCCGTACGACTACTTCCGCCAGCAGTTCGCCCAGGTCACCAACCCGCCGATCGACCCGCTGCGTGAAGCCATCGTCATGTCGCTGGAGATCTGCCTCGGTGCCGAGCGCAATATCTTCGAAGAGTCGCCAGAGCACGCTGCGCGGGTAATTCTCAGCAGTCCGGTGATTTCGCCGGCCAAGTGGCGCGCATTGATGAACCTGGATCGTCCGGGTTTCGAGCGCCAGCTGATCGACATGAACTACGACGAGTCGATTGGCCTGGAAGCTGCTGTGCGCAACATGGCCGATCAGGCTGAAGAAGCGGTGCGTGCCGGTAAGGTGCTGCTGGTTCTGTCTGACCGCCACATTGCTCCAGGCAAGCTGCCGGCCCACGCCTCGCTGGTTACCGGTGCGATTCACCACCGCCTGACCGAAAAAGGCCTGCGCTGCGACTGCAACATCCTGGTCGAGACTGCAACTGCCCGCGATCCGCATCACTATGCCGTGCTGCTCGGCTTCGGCGCGTCGGCGGTTTACCCGTTCCTCGCATACGAAGTGCTTGGCGACCTGATTCGCACCGGCGAAGTGCTGGGCGATCTGTACGAAGTGTTCAAGCACTACCGCAAAGGCATCTCCAAGGGCCTGCTGAAGATCCTGTCGAAGATGGGCATCTCCACCGTCGCTTCCTACCGGGGTGCGCAGCTGTTCGAGGCGGTCGGCCTGGCCGATGACGTCACCGAGCTGTGCTTCCGGGGTGTGGCCAGCCGCATCAAGGGCGCGCGCTTCGTCGATATCGAAAACGAGCAGAAGCTGCTCGCGGCCGAAGCCTGGAACGCGCGCAAGACCATCCAGCAGGGCGGCCTGCTCAAGTTCGTCTACGGCGGCGAGTATCACGCCTACAACCCGGATGTGGTCAACACCCTGCAGGCGGCGGTGCAGCAAGGTAGTTACGAAAAATTCAAGGAATACACCACGCTGGTCGACACCCGTCCGGTGTCGATGCTGCGCGACCTGCTGAAACTGAAGCTGGCCGACCAGCCAATCGCGCTGGATCAGGTTGAGCCACTGGGCGAGATTCTTAAGCGCTTTGACTCTGCCGGGATTTCCCTCGGCGCGCTGTCGCCGGAAGCTCACGAAGCCATCGCCGAGGCGATGAACCGTCTCGGCGCGCGCTCCAACTCCGGTGAGGGTGGCGAAGACCCAGCCCGTTACGGCACCGTGCGCAGCTCGAAGATCAAGCAGGTGGCAACCGGCCGTTTCGGCGTAACCCCGGAATACTTGGTCAACGCCGAAGTGCTGCAGATCAAGGTTGCTCAGGGCGCCAAGCCCGGTGAGGGCGGCCAGCTGCCGGGCGGCAAGGTCAACGGTCTGATCGCCAAACTGCGCTATGCAGTGCCGGGCGTGACCCTGATTTCGCCACCGCCGCACCACGACATTTATTCCATCGAAGACTTGGCGCAGCTGATCTATGACCTCAAGCAGGTCAACCCGGCCGCTCTGGTGTCAGTCAAGCTGGTGGCGGAAGCCGGTGTCGGCACCATCGCCGCCGGTGTGGCCAAGGCTTACGCCGACCTGATTACTATCTCCGGTTACGACGGTGGTACCGGTGCATCGCCGCTGACCTCGATCAAGTACGCCGGTGCGCCGTGGGAACTCGGCCTGGCCGAAACCCACCAGACCCTGCGCGGCAACGATCTGCGCGGCAAGGTACGGGTACAGACTGACGGCGGCCTGAAAACCGGCCTCGACGTGATCAAGGCGGCCATCCTAGGCGCCGAAAGCTTCGGCTTCGGTACTGCGCCGATGATCGCTCTGGGCTGTAAATACCTGCGCATCTGTCACCTGAACAACTGCGCCACCGGCGTGGCCACGCAGAACGACAAGCTGCGCAAGGATCACTTCATCGGCACCGTCGAAATGGTGATGAACTTCTTCACCTATGTCGCCGAAGAAACCCGTGAGTGGCTGGCCAAGCTGGGTGTTCGTAGCCTGGAAGAGTTGATCGGGCGTACCGATCTGCTGGAAATGCTGCCGGGCGAAACCGCCAAGCAGGGGCATCTGGACCTGACGCCGCTGCTCGGCAGCGACCACATTCCGGCCGACAAGCCGCAGTTCTGCCTGGTTGATCGCAACCCGCCGTTCGACGAAGGTCTGCTGGCCGAGAAGATGGTCGAGCTGGCCAAGTCGGCGATCGATGCCGCCAGCGGTGCCGAGTTCGATCTGGACATCTGCAACTGTGACCGTTCCATCGGTGCCCGTGTCTCCGGCGAAATCGCCCGCAAACACGGTAACCAGGGCATGGCCAAGGCGCCGATCACCTTCCGCTTCAAGGGCACTGCGGGCCAGAGCTTCGGTGTGTGGAACGCCGGTGGTCTGAACCTGTATCTGGAAGGTGACGCCAACGACTACGTCGGTAAGGGTATGACCGGCGGCAAGCTGGTGATCACCCCGCCGAAAGGCAGCCCGTTCAAGACCCAGGACAGCGCCATCATCGGCAACACCTGCTTGTACGGCGCCACTGGCGGCAAGCTGTTCGCAGCCGGTACCGCCGGCGAGCGTTTCGCCGTGCGTAACTCCGGTGCACACACTGTGGTTGAAGGCACGGGCGACCATTGCTGCGAATACATGACCGGCGGCTTTGTCTGCGTACTGGGCAAGACCGGCTACAACTTCGGTTCCGGCATGACCGGCGGTTTCGCCTACGTGCTTGATCTGGATAACAGCTTCTACGACCGCGTTAACCACGAACTGGTGGAAATTCAGCGGATCAACAATGAGTCGATGGAGGCTTACCGTAGCCACCTGGAGCGCGTACTCGCCGAGTACGTCCAGGAAACATCGAGTGAGTGGGGCGCGACCCTGCTGGAAAACCTGGACGACTACCTGCGCAAGTTCTGGCTGGTCAAACCGAAGGCGGCAAGCCTGAAGTCGTTGCTCTCCAGCACCCGTGCCAACCCGCAATAAGAATGCGCCTGAAGTGGTTTGATGAGGTATTGCAATGACTGAACGTCTGAATAACGACTTCCAGTTCATCGAAGTCGGGCGCAAAGACCCGAAGAAGAAACTGTTGCGTCAGCGTAAGAAAGAGTTCGTCGAGATCTACGACAACTTCAAGCCTGCGCAAGCGGCAGACCAGGCACACCGTTGCCTGGGCTGCGGCAACCCGTATTGCGAATGGAAGTGCCCGGTGCACAACTTCATTCCCAACTGGCTCAAGCTGGTGTCTGAGGGAAACATCCTCGCCGCCGCCGAACTGTCGCACCAGACCAACACCCTGCCGGAAGTCTGCGGCCGCGTGTGTCCGCAGGACCGTCTGTGCGAGGGTGCATGCACCCTTAACGACGGCTTCGGCGCGGTGACCATCGGCTCGGTGGAGAAGTACATCACCGACACGGCGTTTGCCATGGGCTGGCGTCCGGACATGTCGCGCGTGGTGCCAACTGGCAAGCGCGTTGCGGTCATCGGTGCCGGCCCGGCTGGCCTGGGCTGCGCCGACGTTCTGGTGCGCAACGGCGTGACCCCGGTGGTGTTCGACAAGAACCCGGAAATCGGCGGCCTGCTGACCTTCGGTATTCCCGAGTTCAAGCTGGAGAAGAGCGTGCTGAGCAATCGCCGCGAAGTCTTCACCGGCATGGGCGTCGAGTTCCGCCTGAACACCGAGATCGGCAGAGACATCACCATGCAGCAGCTGCTGGATGAGTACGATGCAGTGTTTATGGGCATGGGCACCTACACCTATATGAAGGGCGGCTTCCCCGGTGAAGACCTGCCGGGCGTCACCGATGCGCTGGATTTCCTGATCGCCAACGTCAACCGCAACCTCGGTTTCGAGAAGAACGCGGAAGACTTTATCGACATGAAGGGCAAGCGCATCGTCGTCCTCGGCGGCGGCGACACCGCGATGGACTGCAACCGTACCTCGATTCGCCAGGGCGCCAAGTCGGTTACTTGCGCCTATCGCCGCGACGAAGAGAACATGCCGGGCTCGCGCAAAGAAGTGAAGAACGCCAAGGAAGAAGGGGTGAAATTCCTCTTCAACCGTCAGCCCATCGCCATCGTTGGTGAAGGCAAGGTTGAGGGCGTGAAAGTGGTCGAGACCCGTCTCGGCGAGCCGGATGCCCGTGGCCGTCGCAGCCCTGAGCCGATTCCGGGCTCCGAGGAAATCATCCCGGCGGAAGCCGTGCTGATCGCCTTCGGTTTCCGTCCAAGCCCGGCTGCCTGGTTCAGCGATTTCACGATCGAAACCGACAGCCAAGGCCGTGTGGTAGCGCCGGAGCAGAGCCAGTTCAAGCACCAGACCAGCAACCCGAAGATCTTCGCCGGTGGAGATATGGTTCGCGGTTCTGACCTGGTGGTGACGGCGATCTTCGAAGGCAGGAACGCCGCCGAAGGCATCCTCGACTACCTCGGCGTCTAAGCGTCTGCGTTATTGGCTTGGCCTCACGGGCCGAGGCAAATCGTCGCAATAGATAAAAGGCACGGCACTCGCCGTGCCTTTTGTTTTGCGCTCTGCGAAAATGCCCGCACTTTTTTACCGATTACTTTTCTCGGGAACTGCCATGACCGCCCTGAAGAACGACCGCTTCCTTCGTGCTCTGCTCAAGCAGCCTGTCGACGTCACCCCAGTGTGGATGATGCGCCAGGCCGGTCGTTACCTGCCGGAGTACCGCGCTACCCGCGCCAAGGCCGGTGACTTCGTCAAACTGATGAAGAACCCGGAGCTGGCCTGCGAGGTCACCATCCAGCCGCTGGACCGCTACCCGCAGCTCGATGCGGCGATTCTGTTCTCTGACATCCTGACCATCCCCGACGCCATGGGCCAGGGCCTGTATTTTGAAACCGGCGAAGGCCCGCGTTTCAAGAAAGTCATCAGCAGCATGGCTGATATCGAAGCGCTGCCGATCCCCGATCCAGAGCAGGATCTGGGTTATGTGATGGACGCCGTGCGCACCATTCGCCGTGAGTTGAATGGCCGCGTGCCATTGATCGGTTTTACCGGCAGCCCCTGGACCCTGGCCACCTATATGGTTGAAGGCGGCTCAAGCAAGGACTTCCGCAAGTCCAAGGCCATGCTCTACGACAACCCGCAGGCCATGCACGCGCTGCTCGACAAGTTAGCGCAGTCGGTGACCGCCTACCTCAATGGGCAGATCAAGGCCGGCGCACAGGCCGTGCAGATTTTCGATTCCTGGGGCGGTTCGCTGTCAGCGGCGGCGTATCAGGAGTTCTCCCTGGCCTATATGCAGAAGATCATCGACGGGCTGATCCGCGAGCACGATGGTCGCCGCGTGCCGGTGATTCTGTTCACCAAGGGCGGCGGCCTATGGCTGGAGTCGATGGCGGATAGCGGTGCCGAAGCGCTGGGCCTGGACTGGACCTGCGATATCGGCAGCGCCCGTGCCCGTGTCGGCAACAAGGTGGCGCTGCAGGGCAACATGGACCCGAGCGTGCTGTACGCCAACCCGGCGGCAATCCGCGCTGAAGTCGGGCGTATTCTCGCGGCTTATGGTCATGGCAGTGGTCAGGTGTTCAACCTTGGCCACGGCATCACCCCGGAAGTCGATCCTGAGCATGCGCGTGCCTTCTTCGAAGCGGTGCATGAGTTGTCTGGGCAGTACCATCAGTAAGCCCTGCACAAAACAAAGGCCGCTCATGCGGCCTTTGTTTTATCTGCGTGTTGCTCAGGGCTTACGCAAATCGCGTACGGCCTTTACCAGCGCCAGCTGTTCGGCTTCGCTGAGCGTATCGGCGTAGCCGGGCATGGCGCCGGGACCGTCCTGAATGGCTTCGAGGATGTCGCTGTCGCTGTTGTTGTCCTGCCATTTGGCCTTGCTCAGGTTCTGCGCAAAGTACAACCAGCCGCGCATGGTGTTGGCGCGGCCGTCTTCGGCGTGGCATTTGGCGCAGTGCTGACGGTACAGCTGCTGGCCGTCCACGTCGGCGAGTGCGGGCAGGCTGGCGCTCAACGCCAATACGATGAACAGGCCGAGCCGTAAGGGCTTATTTGACATTGGCCAGGTTTCCTTTGAGGGCGACGCCCGCCATGATCGCGCCAGCGTGGCATTCATACTTCTGGCTGTCCTTGTACTCGACGTTCTTGTAGTTGCTGGCCAGGTCGACCACGGCATTGGCACCGGCCGCTTTGGCCGCGTTCTGGAAGCGGATCAACGCGGACTGCAGGGCCCAGCTGCAGGCGGCTTCATCGCTCTTGTTGAAGGCGTTGGTCTTCTGGCTGGTGGTGACGCCGGATTTAACCACGCTGACCGCGCCAGCTGGTTTGTTGCCAGCCAGGTAGAACTTCACGCTGCCGTCTAGGCGGCCAGCGTTGAGGGCTTCCTGCACGACAGTCTCGAATGGCAAAAAGTGGGTGGTGTCACGAGCTTGGCTGACGGCAGGGAACAGGCTGATGCAGGCTGCTGCGAGAATCCAGGTTTTGGCGTTCATGGGTCGCTCCTTTCTTATGAGGTTTTTCTGGGAACTGCTTTGTGTTGCGCAAAAAGAGGTTGCTGCCGTAGCCAGTGTAATCCAGCTACTTTTTAGCTCCAGCGTTTGAAGATCAGCGACGTATTCACTCCGCCAAAAGCGAAGTTGTTGTTCATCACGTACTGGTGGCTCATCTGGCGGAATTCACCGCGCAGGTAGTCCAGTTCGCCGCAGGTCGGATCGACCGCATCCAGATTCAGGGTCGGCACATAGCTGTCTGCGTTCATCATTTCGATACTGAACCAGGACTCCAGCGCGCCACAGGCGCCCAGGGTGTGGCCGAAGTAGCTCTTCTGCGAGCTGATCGGCATCTGGCTGCCGAACAGTTCCTGGGTCGCCAGGGTTTCAGCGACGTCGCCCTGGTCGGTGGCGGTGCCATGGCCGTTGACGTAACCGATGGCGGAAGGTGCTAAACCGGCATCCTGCAGCGCCAGCTCCATCGCCCCGCGCATGGTGGCTTGTACGGGTTTAGTGGCGTGCTGACCGTCTGAGTTGCAGCCAAAACCGACGATTTCGGCATGGATGGTCGCACCACGGGCCAAGGCGTGCTCCAGTTCTTCGAGTACCAGAATGCCGGCGCCTTCACCGATCACCAGACCATCGCGGCCGCTGTCGTAGGGACGCGGCGAGGTGTGCGGTGCATCGTTTTTCAGGCTGGTGGCGTATAGCGCGTCGAAGACCATGGCTTCGGTGGGGCAGAGTTCCTCGGCGCCGCCGGCGAGCATCATCGGCAGGCGGCCAAACTTGATCGCTTCATAGGCGTAGCCGATGCCCTGGCTGCCGCTGGTACAGGCGCTGGAGGTGGGGATCAGGCGACCCTTGAGGCCGAAGAAAATGCTGATATTGGCCGCCGTGGTGTGCGGCATCATGCGGATGTAGGAGTTGGCATTCAGGCCGTCGGCCACCGAGTTGAGCAGCATATTGCCGAACGCCTTGATCTCGTCGGTGCTGCCGGTGGAGGAGCCGCAGGCCACGCCCATCCGACCGTCTTGAATGCGTTCGTCGCCGAGCAGGCCGGCGTGCTCCAGCGCACGTTCGGCGGCGTATACCACCAGTTTCGAGACGCGGCCCATGCTGCGGGTCTGCTTGCGGTTCCAGTGCTTGGGTTGCACGAAGTCATCCACCGGGCCGCCGAGGCGGGTGTTCAGCTCGCTGAAACGGTCCCACTCGTGCATGTAGCGGATGCCGCTCTTGCCGGCCTTGAAGTTCGCCTCAATCGTCGGCCAGTCGCTGCCCAGCGAGGTCACGCCGGCCATGCCGGTGACTACCACCCGTTTGCATCCGCTCATCAGCACAACCCACCATTCACTGCGAGGACCTGGCGGGTAATGTAGGCCGCCTCCTCGGACATCAGAAAATTCACCGCGCCGGCCACTTCTTCCGGGGTGCCCATACGCTGTGCGGGGACCATCTTAAGGATTTCCTCAACCGGCACATCGGCATCGAGGATTTCGGTATCGATCAGTCCGGGTGCGACGCAGTTGACCGTGATCTTGCGCTTGCCCAGCTCGATGGCCAAGGCCTTGGCCGCGCCGATGATGCCGGCCTTGGAGGCGCTGTAGTTGACCTGGCCGCGGTTGCCAATCAGCCCGGACACCGAGGTGATGCAGACGATGCGCCCGGCCTTGCGCCGCCGCACCATGGGCATGGTCAGCGGGTGCAGCACGTTATAGAAACCGTCCAGGTTGGTGCGCATGACGATGTCCCAGTCGTCCTCGCTCAGCGCCGGGAAAGCGCCGTCGCGGGTCAACCCTGCATTACACACGACCCCATAATACGCGCCGTGCTGCTCGACATCGGCTTCCAGCGCCGCGCGGCAGGCGGCGCGGTCGGAAACATCGAATTGCAGGATGCGCGCCTGCTGACCCAGCGCCTCAATCTGCGCCTGCACCGCTTCGGCTTCCTCGCGGCGGGCGCGGCAATGCAGCACGATGTCATAGCCGCTTTTGGCCAGGCGCAGTGCAATCGCCCGGCCGATGCCACGGCTGGAACCGGTGACCAGAATGGTTTCGCGCAGGGCTGCTGTTTCGCTCATGGCTGAGTTTCCTGAAATTCTTCCTGAAGATAGCTGGCCACCTGGGGTGGCCGGAATACGTTAAGCCGTGCCAAGGCCTCGATGCCGGGACCGCGCAGCTGGCATTCGAACACGCCCATGCCGTTGTCATCCTGCAGCGAGCGGCTCGCATGGATATGCAGCTCGGCTCCGGCCGGGAAGCGTTCGACATTGCATTCGTACTTGCGCGTGCCAAGCAGAAAGCCCAGCTCCACCGGCTCGCCGCGCAGGCGCGCCTGGCAGCCTGCGTAGGCGGCGACGCTTTGCGCCATCAGCTCGATGCCAACCCAGGCCGGCAGGCTGCCGTCCTCCAGGCTGAACAGGCCGCCGTTGCGGATGGTCAGCTGGGTTTCGATGTCCTCATCGCCAAAGCGCAGCACCTGATCGATCAGGATCATGTCCGCGGCGTGGGGAATCAGCTCGGCGATTGGCCATTGGCTCATGGATGTTCTCCTGACGTTTCGCCGTGCTCTTGAACCTGCTCTTCACTGGGCTCTTCACCCAAGAGCAGGCTGATATTGTTGCCGCCAAAGGCGAAGGAGTTGCTCATCAGTCGGCGTGGGCGGGTGTTGCTCAGGCGGGTTCCGGGCTGAACCAGATTCAGTGCCGGCAAGGCCGGGTCAGCTTGGCCATCCCACAGGTGCGGGGGGAGTAGCTGATCCGGGTTGTATTCGCTCAGGGTCAGCCAGCAGAAAGCCGCTTCCAGTGCCCCAGCCGCGCCAAGGGTGTGGCCGACCATGGACTTGCTCGATGAACAGGGCACACCATGGGGGAAGATAGCCTGCACCGCCTGGCTTTCCATGGCGTCATTGTGTGTGGTGGCGGTGCCATGCAGGTTCAGGTAATCGACCTGATCAGCGCGGATCCCGGCTGCCGCCAGTGCTTTGCGCATGGCCGCCTGGGCACCAAGGCCATCGGGCTGCGGTGCGGAAATATGGTGAGCATCTGAGCCGGCGCCGCCGCCAAGCAGGGTGATTGGTACAGCACGCTGGGCTGCGCCGCTTAGCGGCTCTCTGGTTATTAAGAACAGCGCCGCCGCTTCGCCGATATTAATGCCATGGCGATTGACGGAAAACGGATTGCAGCGCTCTGCCGAGACGGCTTCCAGGGCGGTAAAACCATTCAGGGTCAGGCGACACAAGCTGTCCACGCCGCCGCAGATCACCGCATCGCACACCCCGAGGTTCAGCAGACGCTGAGCGCTCAGCAGCGCCCGCGCGCCCGAGGTGCAGGCGGTGGAAATGCTAAAGCACGGCCCGCTCAGGCCCAGCCAGTCACTGAGAAAATTCGCCGGTTCAGCCAGCTCCTGCTGCGCGTAGTGATAATGCGCCGGCAACTCGCCCTCGTTGAGATAGGTGGCGATGCTCTGGCTGGCTTCCTCAATGCCCGAGGTGCTGGTGCCGAGTACCACGGCGATACGCTCGGCGCCGAAACGGCTGATAGCGGCGCGCAGTTCTGGCTCGATTTCCAGCGCGGCAGCCAGCAGCAGCTGGTTATTGCGGCTCGGCGGATGGTCCGGCAAATCGGGTAAATCAGGCAGGCTGCCAGGCACGGCGCCGACGGTCAGCACGCGCTCGGCCACCCAACCGGTTTGCGCCTGCATGCCGCTGCTATCGCCGGCAAACAGCGCTGTCGCCACCGCCTGCTTGCCTTGGCCGAGGGCGCAGTTAAGGCCCAGTGCGTTGAGGTAAACCGGCATCAGGGAATCTCTTCGTCGGCGAGGGCATAGACCCGGTAACTCAGCACCTGGCCCTGACTCAGGGTGAAATCCAGCGGCGCGTGGTAGTCGATCAGCCAGTGCGGATTAAGCCGGCGCTGACCGTCGGCCAGTTGCTGCCAGGTGTCCGGCGCATAGCTGGCGGGCAGCTTGTCGATCGGGGTGAGGGCGAACAACAGGGCGGCGAACAGCTCCTGGGCCTCGCTATTGGGTGGTAGCAGGCCATCGGCGCGCCACTGGCCATTCTCCAGCAACTGCCGCGCCAGGGGCACGCCGAGTGGATCGAACAGCGACCAGCGCAATGCCGATTGTTCGGCCTGCACCACCAGCCACCAGGTCTGCTGATCCGCGCCTTGCTGGCGTTCGACGCGCAGCGCGGCGGGCAGTGGCGCACCAAAGGTCGGTGCGCTCAGCGGCAGCGGCGTGTGAGCGGCGCAGGCGCTGAGTAGCAGGCCGAGGCCGAGCAGGACGAGGCGTCTCATGCCGGGGTTGCCTCCAGCGGCTTGCGCGCCACCACATTGACCAGGGTTTCATTGCGTTGGCCCGCCGGCTTGGGTTTCATCAGCCCCCAGCGCTCCAGCAGGCCGAAGTCCTTGGAACGGCTCCACCACAGATAGGGGTAGGAGACATTATTGGCATCGAACGCGAAGCCCTGGCCGTGCAACATCTGCAGATAACCTTCGGCGCTTTTCTGCACATGCATCGGGTGGCGGAACAGCCAGCGGATCACCCAGGTATCGATGTAGTACTGAGTCGATTCCGCGAACAGCAAGCGCCCGCCCGGCTTGAGCACGCGCCAGAACTCGGCCAGGGCCTGTTCCTGCTCAACCAGGTGGTGGAAGGTCTGGTGACAGAACAGCAGGTCAACGCTTGCATCCGGTAGGTCGATGGCGGCGCAGTCGCTGGCGATCAATTGCACATCCAGGCCCAGGCGCTCCGCCTCGGCACGCGAGCAGTCGAGGCTGTGCGGGTCGGCATCCAGACCGATTATCCGCGCAGGCGCAAACGCCTCGGCGAGTAGGCCGAAGGACTTGCCCTGGCCGCAGCCGGCATCCAGCAGCACCGGTGCTTCTGGCAGTGGGCCGGCAAACAGGCCGCGCAGGTCATTGATTGCCACGCGCAGCACATGGTGCTGCCAGACGTGGCTCTGCAAGAACCAGAAGCCGAAGCGGGTTTCCTCGACGTAGGTGGCGGCCGGGTTGTTCATAAACATCCTTATTTATTGGCTGGCGCAGACTTCGGCGAGTACCCGCAGGCGGCGCTTGGGCTCTGCCACATAGGGGTTCTTCGCGTCCCAGGCATAGCCCGCGAGGATCGAGCTGATCATCCGGCGGATTTCCGGCTGGGCCTTCTCGTAATAGATCACGTCTTGGAAGCTGCCGTCATACCAGCCCTCGACATACACGCGGAAGGTGTCGACGCCGCGCTTGAGTGGGATGGCAAAGTCCTGCTCCCAGTCCACTGTCTCGCCACTGAGTTGGCGGTGCAGCAGGCCAGCGGCCATGCTCGCAGAACGCATGGCGATGGTCACTCCGGAGCTAAACACCGGGTCGAGGAACTCCGCCGCATTGCCGAGCAGGGCAAAGCCTGGGCCGTGCAGGGCTTTTACGTTGGCCGAGTAGCCGCCAATGGTGCGCGCCGGGGTGTCCCACACGGCGTTTTTCAGCACCTTGTGCAGGCTGGGGGTCTCTTCGATAAATTGCTTCAAGCAGGCGTCGAGATCTTCCGGGCGACCTTGATAGCGGGTGGCATCGGCCACTACACCGACCGAGCAGCGGCCGTTGCTGAACGGGATGGTCCAGAACCACACGTCGCGCAGGGTCGGGTGGGTGGTGATGAGGATCTTCTCGCGGTCGAAACCGGTGCCATCGCTGCGGTCTTCGACGTGGGTAAACACTGCCTGGCGTACAGGGAAGCTCGACGGCGTGTCGAGGTCGAGCAGGCGCGGCAGCACGCGGCCGTAGCCGCTGCCATCGAGGACGAAGGCGCACTCGACTTGGTATTCATGGCCATCGGCCAATCGGCGCACGCTCAAGCGTGGGCGGTCGGCGCTGAAATCAACGGCGAAGATTTCTTCTTCATAACGAATTTCCACACCCTGCAGCTCGGCCTGATCCGCCAGTAGCTTGTCGAAATCGGCACGCAGCACCTGATAGGTCGAACCCTGCCCTGGGGTAAAGGTGTCGCGGAAATCGAATTCGGTATAGCGCTCGCCCCAGCCAAAGGCCGCGCCATGCTTGGTCTGAAAGCCGGCCGCGCGCACCGCGTCGAGCATCCCGGCTTCTTCAACAAAGTCCAGGCAGTGCGACAGCAGACTTTCGCCAATCGAGAAACGCGGGAAGCGCTGGCGCTCCAGCACCAGCACGTTATGGCCATTGCGCTTGAGCAGCGCACTGGCAATCGCCCCGGACGGGCCGGCACCTATCACTACGACTTGGCGTTGTTCGACTTCAAGAGACTTCATAGCGGCTTCTGGCCTCATGCGTGGCGGCGTGTGGGTAAGCACCGGCCAGGGCCGGTAACAGGGTCGAGATCAGGCCCATCAGCATCAGGGCGAAATACAGTGCCGGGCTGATTATCTGCTGTTGCAGCAGCAAATTGAGAAAGATGATTTCAGTCAGGCCACGGGTATTCAACAGCAGGCTTTCGCGCCACTGCCCCGCATAGGCGCGCAGTTGTCCGGCGGCCCAGCTTAGGCCCAGCCAGTTACCAGCCAGTTTGCTGATGATCGGCAGCAGCAACAGCGCCGCAAATTGCCAGGCAGAATACCCCAGCCAGGCGTCGTGCCAGTCGATCTGCAACAGGCCAAAGGCCAAAATCAGCGGCACCGCCAGCCAGGTTTGCAGCCAGCGCAGCAGCCCGGCGGGTAGCGGCAGGCGCAAAGGCAAGCGCAGGGCGGTGAGCAGCAACAGGTAGGCGATGCCGAACACCAGGGCATTCAGGTGCAGCTGCTGCATCAACAGCAGCAGGGCGAGAAAGCAGCTGCCATTGAGCAGCGCCGAGCGCAGCGGCAGCAGCTTCAACAGCAGTGGCACGCTGGCGGCCAGCAGCGGCCAGAGCAGGTTGGCCGGATCGCTGCTGCCCTGGGCCAGGCCGAAGATCAGCCAGCACAGCAAATCCATGATGATTGCCGCCTGCAGCAGCTGGCGGATCTTGGCCACCGGGTAGCCGAGATGCTGCAGGTAGAGAAACAGCACCGGAATGGCGGTCAGGGCAAACAACAGGCCCACAGCAATAGTGGCCAGGCCGCTTTGCTCCGGCAGCAGCCAGAACGCGCAGGCCAGGCCGCAGAAGAACGGCACAAAGAAACTCGGCAAGGCGATCTGCAGGCTACCCGGCTCCAGTTGCAGGTCGACTACATCACTGAGGATATGCCCCAGCAACAGGCAGAAGGCCACGCCATACAAAGGCTCCAGCCACTCCGGGGCGAGCAGCTCGCGGGCGCCGAAGCCCAGCGGCGTGGTCCATAGCATCAGCAGCGGCAGGCCCAGGGTGGCCAGCAGCAACTGGCTGACAATCGGAATCAGGCGCAGGCGTTTGCCCAGCCAGGTCACCAGGGCAAATAGCGCGAGAAGCACCCACCAGGCCAGGGCGATGCTCATAGCGTCTGCGCCTGGTTAGCTGTGCTTTGCCGGGTGCCGGCCCAGGGTGCCAGCAGAAAGCAGAACAGCAGGCCAAGGCTGATTGCCAGGCCGAAGTTGGCAATCGCCGGGGTCTCGCTGATCAGCAGCAGGCCGAACGACAGCCAGCTGGTCAGCGCCGAGAGCAGGGTGCCGAGCAGGCTGACCGCCGGCCCGCCGATGTTCTCGCGCATCAGAATGGCGTAATCGACGCCGATGGCGGTGATCAGCAGCAGGCCGAACAGGCTGAACAGCGTCAGCGGCTGGCCCAGCCAACCCAGGCAGGCCAGCGCCGCCAGGGCCGCCAGCAGCGGCAGGCAGACCACCCGCAGTGCGCCGCCGAGGCCGAATGGCAGGCACAGCAGCAAGAGGATCGCCACGCTGGAGATGAGTTTTAGTTCGGCGGCGCTAAGTTGGGTGGCGCTAAACAGCGCGTTGAGTTCGCTGATTCGATCCACCAGCTGCACCCCCGGCAGGCCCTCGACCAGCGGCTTGAGTTCGGCGCTGTTGCTAAGCCCCTGCAGGCTGACCAGTCCGGCCACGCCATCTGCATGGGCTCCGAGCCATAGCGGTCGCCAGGCCTCCCCCAGGGGGCTGGCCAGGGCCTGTTCAAGGCTCGCCTGATCGTTCTGTTGCAGTTCCAGCAATTCGTTATGCAGTGCGCTAGGCGCAATGCCCAGGTCGAGCAGCGGCTGCCAGTGCTGCGGCAGTTCGCTCAGTGCAGCGCGCAGTTCCTGCAGCTGACTCTCGGGAGCGACCAGTTGGCTGGGGGCGCGGTAGTCACGCAACTGACCGTTCTGCACCGCCTGATCCAGACGCTGGCTCAGCGCCGCTTGGCGTTCCAGCAGCTGCTGCGGGTTAGCGGCGCGCACCAGAAAGAACTGGCTGGTGGGCTGCTGGCCGGTCAGCTCGGCGATGCGCTGGGCCTCGGCCAGCAGTTGCGGCTCCTGGCCCAGCCATTGGCGCAGATCATTTTGTGTATGCAGCTGCCACAGCCCGCCGGCGCAAAACAGCAGCAACAGCACCAGCAGCGGCGCGCTGCCGATCTTGGCTAACAGACGTGCCCGGCCGGCCAGCAGGCGTTGGCTAAAACTCAGCAGCTGCGGCGATGGGCTTAGCCGCAGGCCACGCAGCCAGGCCGGCAGCAGGCATACCGAGCACAGATAAGCGGCAATCAGCCCGGCAGCGGAGAACAGCGCGACCTGGGTTAGCGCCGGAAACGGGGTAAAGGCCAGCGCCAGATAGCCGATCAGGTTGGTGCCCAGGCTCAGGCTCAGTCCCGGCAAGGTGGCGCGCAGGGCGTCCCAGCTGGTCCAGCCGTCTGTGCCCTCGGCGTGGCTCCAGCTTTTACTTAAATAGTGTTGTGGATAGTCCGCAGCAACCCCGACCAGGCTGGCACCCAGTACCAGGGTCAGAGCATTGATCTGGCCGAATACCAGCACGCAGGCGGTGCAGCCGGCGAGCAGTGCCATGCCGATGGGCAGCAGGCTGACCAGCACGCGCACGCGGCGGAAGGCCAGCAGCAACAACAGCAAGGTGCCGAGGGTGGCGCCGCCGCCAATCAGGCTGATCTCGCTGGTGGCCTTGGCCTGCCCAGCGGCCGCGTACAGTACGCCGCCAGCCGCCAGCAATTGGCCGCCGGCTGTTTCGATCTGCGCGCGTGTGGTGGCGACTTGCGCGGCAATCAGCGGCGGTTCCTGCATATCAAATGCGCTGCCCTGGGCGCTGGCGCGCAGCAGGGCCCAGGTCATGCCCGGTTCTTCCAGCAGCAGTGCGCCGCTGCTCAGGTCGGCCTGGATACGGCTGCCGGGGTTCAGTGCCTGCTGTGCGCGTACACCCAGGCCCAGCCAATCCTGCTCGATGGGCAGCAGGCTAAAACCGGCGAAGGTGTCGAACAGCTGGGCGGCGCGTTGTTCGATCAGTTGTTGCGGTTGCTCCAGCAGCAGCTGGCGATCCGCCGTCGGTAGCAGGGCCAGGCGGTTGCTGCGCAGGTAATCGCGCAGCGCCGCGAGGTCGCTGTCGACGCTCCACTGCACCTGAGCGAAGCGCCCGCTGTCGCGCCACTGCTCGCCTACCTGCTGCACCAAGGCAATCGCCTGGTCGCGCTGCGGGTGACCGATCAACAGCAACAGGTCGCGGTTGAGCGGCTCCTGCATACGTTGCTCGGCCTGCTGCACCAGGGCGTCGCCGCTGCCGGCCGGCAACAGCGCGAGCATATCCGCAGCCACGGGCGGGCCGTTGCGCCATTGCCACGCTGCGAGCGCCAGTAGGGCGGCGAGCAGCAGCAGAAAGCCGCGCGGCAGCCAGCGTTCACTGCGCAAAGTCGCGCCGCTCCTGTTCCGTCAAGGCATCGCCAGCCTGGCTGTCCGGTAAGCGCAGCACGCTGTGGTCGCCCTGGGTTTCATGCAGCTCGATGCGCTGCACCAGCGCGCCGCCGTCGATCTGGATGCGGCTAAAAATCTGCTTGAGCAACACCGAGTTCGGCACCAGGCGCAGTTGCCAGGCCTCGGCCGTGCCGCTCAACTGCAGCTCGAAATCCCGCGCCAGGCCGCTGTGGTCACCTTTGAGTACGGCGAGAAACAGCCGGCTCTGTTGCGCGGCGACATCCTGGCCGGGCTGCTGTTGCCAGCCGCTGGGCGTGCGTTTGGCGATGCCCTGGCTGTCGATGCGGTAATCCTGCTTAAGCGGGCTTTGCAGTTGCCAGAGCAGGCCCAGGTCGCGGCTCAACACAAATTGGCCGCGACTGGTCAGTGGCTGCGGCAGGGCGCGCAGGTGCTTCTCCTGAATCAGCGGGCCGCGCACCACAGCAGGCTTAGCCAGCTGGGCGCTGAGCTGGTCGAGGTCGAAGGCCAGCGCATTCTGGCTCAGCAGCCAGAAGCCGAGGCCTGCCAGCAGGCGTTTCACGCCAGCACCTTTGCAACGGCGTCGATCAGCACCTTGGGCGAAGCGAACTGCATCTCGCGGGTGGCGATTTCCACCGCCACCTGCACGCTGCTGCCGCGGGTCATGCGCTCGCCGCTGGCGGCATCGGTGATCAGGTAGTTGATCTTCAGGCGGTTTTCCCACTCCACCAGATCGGCGCGCACGATGATCTTCTGACCAAACTGCGCGCCACGGATATAGCGCAGCTGCAGGTCGATCACCGGCCAGGCGTAGCCGGCGGCGCGCATCTGTATGTAGTTGTGGCCGAGCTTGTCGAGCAGGGCGCAGCGCGCTTCTTCGAAGTATTTGACGTAGTGGCCGTGCCAGACCACTTCCATCATGTCGACGTCGAAGAACGGCACCTGCAGTTCGATTTCCGCCTGCAATACGCCCTTGCTACGCATAGAGCCTCCAATGCTGCGCGCGGATGCGCGCCAGGCACAGGCGCAGCTCGGCTTCCAGGGCGCGGTCCTCGATCACCGGGTGGAAGTCCACGGCCAGCTGTTCACGCATGGCGGCGATCGGCGCGGGGATGTCGTTCTTGCCGTCGCGCTGGCGCAGCCACACGCCTTGGTTGGCGGCCAGCAAGGTGGCGGCGGCGACCTGCTCGGTCAGCTCCAGGCTGCGCAGGGCGTCGCGGGCGGCGATGGTGCCCATGCTCACCTTGTCCTGGTTGTGGCATTCGGTGGAGCGCGAGAACACGCTGGCCGGCATGGTGTTTTTCAGGGCTTCGGCGGTCCAGGCGCTGGTGCCGATCTGCACGGCCTTGAAGCCGTGGTTGATCATTGCGCTGACGCTTGGTGCGCCGGACAGATTGCTCGGCAGGCCGTGGTTGTAGCGGGTGTCGACCAGCAGCGCGAGCTGCCGATCAAGCAGGTCGGCGACGTTGCCCACCAGGTTTTTCAGGCTGTCCATGGCGAAGGCGATATGCCCGCCGTAGAAGTGCCCGCCGTGCAGCACACGCTCGGCTTCGGCGTCGATCAGCGGGTTGTCGTTGGCGCTGTTCAGTTCGGTTTCGATGAACTGGCGCAGCAGACTCAGGCTGTCGGCAAGCACACCCAGTACGTGCGGCGCACAGCGCAGTGAGTAGCGATCCTGCAGGCGGTGCAGTGGCGCGGTCGGCGCGTCGATGGCCAGGTCTTGGCGCAGCCAGGCGGCGACTTGCATCTGCCCCGGGTGCGGCTTGGCGGCGAACAGGCGCTCGTCGAAGTGTTCCGGATTGCCCTCCAGCGCCACCACGTTAAGTGCGGTGATACGGGTGGCCAGCTTGAGCAGGTAATCGGCGCGCGAATAGGCCTGGCAGGCCAGGGCGGTCATCACGGCGGTGCCGTTCATCAGCGCCAGGGCTTCTTTTGGGCGCAGGGTCAGCGGCGTCCAGCCGAGCTCCTTATGCACATCGGCGGCGCGGCGGCGTTCGCCTTTGAACATCACGTCGCGTTCACCGCTGAGGGTGGCGGCGACATAGGACAGCGGCGTGAGGTCGCCGCTGGCGCCCACGGAGCCTTCTTCCGGGATCAGCGGCAGCACATCAAATTTGAGAAACGCCTGCAGGCGTTCGAGCAGCTCCACGCGCACGCCGGAAACGCCCTGACACAGCGACTGCAAACGTGCAGCCAGGACGGCACGGGTGCTGGCTTCATCCAGCAGCTTGCCGAGGCCACAGCCGTGGAAGGTATAGAGGTGACGCGGCAGCGCCTCGACTTGGTGCAGCGGCACCGCCACTACGCAGGAGTCGCCGTAGCCGGTGGTGACGCCGTAAATCACGCCTTCCTTGTCCAGCAGGCTGTCGAGGAAACGCGCGCCCTTGGCGATTTTTTCACGGTAGGCGGCATCGCTTTGCAGCTGCACCGCTGCGCTGCGGCTGGCCAGGGCGACAACCTGTTCGATGCTCAGGGGGCGCTCGCCAAACACGATAGGATCAGGCTGATGTGTCGTCATCTTCATTCCAGAACGGGTAGAAATTGAACCATTGCAGGGGCGCATCCAGGCAGCGTTGCGCGAGCTGGTCGGCGTAGCGCTGGGTCCAGTGGCGGATCACCGCGTCCCGCTCGCTGCGCTTCCACTGCAGGCGCTCGGCGAAGGGCTCAATGATCACCTGGTAACGGTTATCGATTTTCAGGCAGTGAATCAGATTGACTGGGCATTGCAGCAGCCCGGCCAGCAACCACGGGCCTTGTGGGAACGCGGCGGGCTTGCCGAGGAAGTTCACGTTAACCGTGCGGCTCCCGGTGAGCGGTACGCGGTCACCGGCAATTGCCAGCCATTCGCCGCGCTCCAGGCGCTCGGACAATTGCAGCATGATTGCCGCATCCAGCTCGCTGACTTGAATCAGCCGCAAGTGCGTGGCCCCGGCCTCACCGAGCAGGCGGTTGAACTGTTCGGCATGTTTGGTGTGCACCAACACGTTCATCGTCACCTGCTCGCCGAGTTCGGCCAGGGCGCGGCAGACTTCGAGGTTGCCCAGGTGTGCGGCCACCAGCATTTGTCCACGGCCTTCCTGGCGCAGCTGGGTGCAGGCGTTGCTTGGGTCGATCAGGGTTACCTGTTCCAGGCCGAGCTTGCCGTTCCACACGTCGAGCTTGTCCAGCAGGGTGTCGGTGAAACTCATAAAGTGACGCAGCACCGACAGGCGGCTGGGTTGCAGTTCGCGGCGTCCGCTCCAGGTGGCCAGGTTGCGCTGGTATTGATAAATGCTGCGTCGCGCTTCGGCGCCGAACAGGTAGAAATACAGCACGATCAGGTACAGCAGCGGGCTGATCAGCCGGCGGCCGAGCAGGCGCGCCAGCCAAGCGGTGAATTTCATCAGGATAAAGCTGCCGCGCTCACGTTGCCCGGCCCAGTGTGGCTGGCTCATCCGCGCCACCTGTGCCAGAGGATCTGCGGGGCGCGCAGTAACATGCCGAAGAACAGCTTGGCGTGCATCTTCGAGATCAGCGCGTTGTCGTGCCACAGGCGAAAGTGCGAAAGGCCGTCCAGCGGGTAATGCACCTGGGTCGGCAACCACTGCATCGGCTGATTGCGCCAGGCCAGGCGTACCAGTACTTCGGTGTCAAAGTCCATGCGCTTGCCCAGGGTTACCGAATCAATCAGTGCCAAGGTGGCCGGCAGCGGGTAAACGCGAAAGCCGCACATGGAGTCGCGGATGCTTAGCGACAGGGTGTTGATCCACACCCAGACGTGGGTCAGGTAGCGCGCGTAGAGGCGGCCTTTTGGCACGCTCTCGTCGTACTGCGGGTAACCGCAGATCAGCGCCGCAGGAGCGGCTTGCGAGGCGTCGATGAAGCGCGGCAGATCACTGAGGTCATGCTGGCCGTCAGCATCCACCTGCAGCGCATGACTGAAACCCAGTCGCGCCGCTTCACGCAGGCCGGCCATTACCGCGCCGCCCTTGCCCTGATTCACCGCCAGCCGCACCAGGTGGGTGTCAGGCTGAACGGCCAGCTGATCTATCACCGCCGCGCAGGCTGGGCTGGAGGCATCGTCCACCAGCACGCAGGGCAGGCCGGCCGCGTGCAGCGCGGCGACCACCACGGGCAGCGCGTGTTCGTGGTTGTAGACCGGGATCACCGCACAGGGGTTATGCAAGGGCAGCTCCCAGCAGAATCCGCCCTGAGGAGCAGGCGGCTTCGCCGTTGCGGAAGGCGAAGTACAGCTTGCCGCGCGCCGCGTCGAAACGCAGGCTCAGTTGTAAGCGATCTCCCGGGCGTACCAGTTGCTGGAATTTCAGCACTTCCATGCCGCTGAAGCGTGGTGGCAGGTCCTTGATCAACTGACGCGCCAGTTGCTGCGCCCAATCGACTTGCACCACGCCTGGCAGTACTGGCGTTTTCGGGAAGTGACCGCTGAAGTGCGCCAGGTCCAGCGGCACCAACAGCTCCAATTGCCATTCACCGTCCTGCTCCACGGCCGACAGTGGTTCCACCTGGGTTGGCCGTGGCTCGGCCAGCATTGCTTCGACGGTGGCCTGGGCCAGCTTGCCCTGATTGTTATAGGGCAGCTGCGCGAGCAGGCGCCAACGGCGGGGCAGGGCGATGGCTTCGCAATGACCGGCCAGGTGGTGACGCAGGGTTTCGGTGACGGTCTTGCGCCCTTCATTGCGCAGCGCATGCAGGCCGGCTGGGCTCAAGGCTACTAGGGCGCCGAGGTAGGCACGGCCTTCCTGCAATACGCCGAGGCGCGCATCGCTGAGCCATGCGTGGCTGCTCAGTACCTGTTCGAGCATGGGCAGGGAGATACGCTTTTCTTCCAGTTTGATAATCCGATCCAGGCGGCCGCGCAGGGCAAAGCGGCCATCGGCCTGCAGTTCCACCGCATCGGCGGTCTGTTCGCGGTGGCCGACGGGCAGGTAGGGGGAGGTCAGGTGCAGCGCACCTTCGGCGTTCTGTCCCAGTTCGACGCCGGCGAATGGCGTCCACAGCTCGCCACCCTGGCGCCAGGCGATGCCGCCGGTTTCCGAGCTGCCGTAGATTTCCGTGGGCCATTGGCCAAGCAGTTCATACAGCTCTGCAGCGGTTTCCGCTGATAGCGCGCCACCGGAGGAGAACACCTGGCGCACTGCACGTAGCGCTGGCCAATTGAGGTTGTCGCCCATGCGCTTGAGCAAAGCCGGACTGGCGACCCAGGCGAAATCGCTGCCGCTGGCCAGGCTTTCGCGTTGCAAGTCTTCGGGGAACGGCTGGGCACGGCGCAGAAACACGCGGCCGGCGCACAGCGGCCAGAGCACGCGAAACAGCAGGCCGTAGATATGCTGGGTGGCGACGCTGCCAAGAATGGTCGCGTTGCCTAGTTGCGCGCCCCACAGTTGCTCCAGGGCGGTCACTTCATTGGCCAGCTGGCGCAGGGATTTGTCGATCAGTTTGGCTTCGCCGCTGGAGCCGGAAGTGCACAGGGTCAGCTGGCAGTGGTCGAGATCGAGTGGGGCTGGTGGCAGCGCAGCGCCGTCGGCGTTAAGAAGGCCATCAAGATTGTCCAGCCACAGGTCGCACTGCGTACTCATGCGCTGGCGGGTTTGCGGTTGGGCTTCGGCTGGCAACAGCACAGCAATCCCGGCGCGCCAGGCGGCCAGCAGGGCGATGGCCAGTTCACCGGCATCGTCGAGGTACAGCGCGAGGCGTTTTACGCCACGGCCTTGCAGCTCAGCCGCCAATTGCAGGGCATGCTGGCGCAGCTGGGGGTGATCCAGGCCCGCGCTTACTGCGCGACCGGGGTGAGCGTCGAGCAGCAGGTGCTCGAGGGACAGCCAGTTCATTCATGTCTCCTAACACGCTGGCGCACCAGCCACTCACCCGCAAACAGCAGGCCCATCAGGCCGTAGGCAATCAGCCCGGTATACAGCGTCCACCAGCTCAGCGGTGCCCAGATATTCAGCGCCACCACCACCAGACCGTTGGCCAGGAAGAACCCGGCCCAGACCTGGGTAACAGTCCGCGTATAGCGCACAGCGACCTCCGGCAACTGCGGCTCGGTCAGGCGCGCCAGGCGCTCGATCAGCGGTGGACCGAACTTCAGGCTGAGGCCGAACAGCGCCAGCAGCAGGCCGTTAAGCAGCACCGGGTACCAGCGCAGCAGCTCAGGCTCACCAGCCAGGCCCAGAAGCAGGCAGAAGCCCAGGGCCACCGCGGTCATCCAGCGATTGCCCGGCTTGCCCCATTGGCTCAGCGCGCGAGCCAGCCACAGGCCACCAAGCAGCAGGGCGAACAGGCGTGGCGACAGGTGCTCCATGCCGTAGTAAACGGCAAAGGGGTAGAGCAGTCCGGCCAGCAGCAGGAGCAGGCCAAATAGACGACTCATTATTCGCTGGCTGGAGCGTTAACCAGCTGCAGCACCGCCTCGACCACGTCACCGACCGTGCGCACCGCCTTGAACTCTTCGGCCGCAAGCTTCTTGCCGGTCTGGCGCTTGATGTGGTCGATCAGATCCACGGCATCGATGCTATCGATCTCCAGGTCCTGATAGAGGTTGGCTTCCGGCGTAATACGTTCGGCGTCCAACTCGAACAGCTCGACCAGCGCGTCACGCAGGGTGTCGAAAATCTCTTCACGGGTTTGCATCGGCGGCTCCCTCAGGCGGTCTGTTGCGATGACACGAATGCCGCCAGGCTGGCTACGTTGGCAAAGTGCTTGCGGGTGTCTTTGGCTTCAGCGTCGATCTTGATGCCAAAGCGCTTCTGGATCGCCAGGCCGAGCTCCAGGGCGTCGACCGAGTCCAGGCCGAGGCCTTCGCCGAACAGCGTCAGGTCGGCGGCAATGTCTTCGGCCGCCATGTCTTCAAGGCCTAGGGCATCGATAATCAGGTTCTTAATTTCCAGCTGTAAATCGCTCATCTTTGGCGAGCTCCTTCATAAAGTGTTGGTGCAGAAAATCGTTGAGTTTGCGCGAGGCTATCGGCGGCGCCCCCATGGCATTGAACTGCTGTGGGTCAATATCCTCGCCTACGCGTAGGCGAATGTGAAAACGGCGCGACGGAATGCTGTACCAGGGCTCGGCTTTGGTCAGGGTGGTGGGGCTTACGCTGATCACCACTGGGGTGACGATGCGTGCGCCACGAATCGCGATGGCCGCTGCACCACGGTGAAACTCCGGGCTCTGCCCCGGCGTGGTGCGCGTGCCTTCGGGGAATATCACCAGGGTCTGGCCGCTTTGCAGCGCGCCGGCGGCTTCGTCGAGCATGTCCATGCTGCCGCTGTTGCTGATGAAGTGGGCCGCGCGCAGGGGGCCGCGCATGCTCGGGTTGTCCCACAGGGTTTGTTTGACCACGCAGTTGGCATCACGAATAAAGGCGATCAGCACCACTACATCGATCAGCGAGGGGTGGTTGGCGATGACCATCTGCCCTGGTTGACCGAGGCGTTCGATGCCTTCGACTTCGTAGGTCAGTACGCCGCTGCGGTACATAAAGCGCACGAACAGGTAGAAGGTTTTGCTCACCACCGCGCGGGCGCGGGTGCGCCGGCTGAGGGCATCGCCTGGCAGCAGGGCCAGCAGGGGGAAGATCAGCACGCGCAGCAGCACACCGCCGATGCCGAACAGGCTGAAACTCAGGGCCGTGGCCACCAGCCGCCAGACATAGGGCGGGCTGTAACGGCTCAGGCCTTGTTGCGTGACCAGGTCCATTGTCGGCTCTTCCAGTGGTGCTGCAGGGTCGGCTGGTCGCTGCACAGGGCGCGAACCAGGTTGAGAGCGTGGGGCCATTCGCTGCCGTCGCCGTCGCCCCGGCTCAGGTGCAGCTGCCAGTCATCGCCCGGTGTCAGCAGCAGGCCAACGGTATAGGGGAACGGGACATCGTCGATAAATGGCGCGTAAAGCTCGGGCGGAGTTTCTTCGGCAATCACCACTAGCACTGCTGGTGCGCCGTCGTGGAGCATGCCGCAGGCTTCCAATATGGCGTTTTCCAGGCCGTCGCCGGCGCCGGCAATGGCCGTCATTTCGCTGTGATCGCCGCGCTGGATCGACCATAGACCGATGATCGCGTTATGCACCGAGAGGCTGAACTGGGTCGGCGACAGCGGCTGGTTGTGCGCCAGGTCACTGAGAATGGTCAGGGTACGCGGGGTTTCGCCATGCCGGCTGGCGAACACCATCGGTAATTGCGGGTGCGCTTCGGCCAGCGGCCAGGCGACGTGGAAGGCCATGCGTGCCAGACGGCTCAGGCGGCGGCGCTGCATGGCCGGCAGCGCGCTGACATCCGGCTGCTGGCCCGCATCCACCAGGCGCGACGGTGCCTGATGCCAGGCGCACCAGTCAGCCGTGCTGTCCAGGCCAGGAGCCCAGGCACGCCATTGTTCGATCCTGAAATGTGTCACGCGGTGGGCATCCATGTCGGCTGCCGCCAGCCGCAACCAGCGGAGGGCTTGGCAGCAGGCATGGCGAAGTGCTGGCATTATCCAGACCGTACGGGCCGTGCGCAAATCTATGGCCTACTGTTCTGACCGGAGGCGGCGGGGTTTTGCCGAAAATCTCGCCCTTGTCACGTAGTTTGCATAGAATCCGGGACCATTTCGGGGTTTATGCGGGATTCAGGGGGTATTTCATGCGGCGCGTGATCTTCAATCAGAAGGGCGGTGTGGGGAAGTCCAGTATTGCCTGCAACCTGGCCGCGGTCAGTGCTTCCCAGGGCTATCGCACGCTGCTGATCGACCTGGATGCCCAGGCCAATTCGACCCATTACCTCACCGGCCTGACCGGTGAGGACATCCCCATGGGCATTGCCGAGTTCTTTAAAGGCACGCTGTCATCGGCGCCGTTCGGCAAGAAAGGCAGCGTGGATATCTACGAGACGCCGTTCGACAACCTGCATGTGGTCACCGCCACCGCCGAGTTGGCCGACCTGCAGCCGAAGCTTGAGCAGAAACACAAGATCAACAAGCTGCGCAAACTGCTCGAAGACCTCAGTGAAGACTACGAGCGCATCTACCTCGATACCCCACCTGCGCTGAATTTCTACACCGTCTCCGCGTTGATCGCCGCTGACCGCGTGTTGATTCCGTTTGACTGCGACAGCTTCTCGCGCCAGGCGCTGTATGGCCTGCTGCGCGAAATCGAAGAGCTTAAGGAAGACCACAACGAGGGCCTGGAAGTAGAAGGCATTGTGGTCAACCAGTTCCAGCCGCGCGCCAGCCTGCCGCAGCAGCTGCTCGATGAGCTGATTGCCGAGGGTCTGCCGGTGCTGCCGGTCAACCTGATGAGTTCGGTGAAGATGCGCGAATCGCACCAGGCCTGCACGCCGCTGATCTATCTGGACCGCAACCACAAGTTGACTCAGCAGTTTGTCGAGCTGCATGACCTGCTCAACAGTGCTGATTGAGTTGAGTCTGGATAACAAAAAAGCTGCCTAGGCAGCTTTTTTGTTGGGCGAAGAAAACCTACCTGACGACGTAGATGTCGCAGGGCGCCTTGTGCAGGAAGTGCTGCGCCAGGCTGCCGAGCAATGCTTGCGACAATGCGCTGCGGCCGTGGCTGCCGAGTACCAGCAGTTCGGTGTTGGTGCTCTTCAAGCGTGCTTGCAGGCAGCGCAGGATGCCGCCTTGCTCCACCGAATGAGTCAAGGTCGGGCCTTTCTCTGGCAGGTTCTGCGCTTCATCTTCCAGCAGCTGGTTGATCAGGGCTTTTTGCGTGGTCAGTTGCGCTTCAACCTGCTTGGGCGTGCCCTTGTCTGGCTCGAAGACGTGCAGGGCGTGCAGTTCGGCCGTTTCCGGCAGCAGGCGGTAGGCCTGGCCGAGGGCGCTGCAGGCGCAGAGTGAGAAATCGATGGCCGCCAGTGCACGCTGGTATGGCTTGAAATCATTACGCGCTACCAGCAGCAGTGGCACCGGACAGTTGCGGGCAATACGGTCGAGGCTGGTGCCGGAGAAGAAGTCGTGGCGCTGGTGATGGCCGCCGAGTACCAGCAAGTCGCAACCCAGCTCATTAAGCTGTTGCAGCACCACTTCCGAGGGCTTGATGCCGGTGCGGATCAGCAGTTGGCTGCCGGGTGGGGCGTATTGGGTCAGGCTGCGGTCCAGCGCCTGCTTGGCCTGCTCATGCTCCTGACTGCTTTTACTCGGGTCGAGCACATGCAGGATGGTCAGTTTGGCGCTGAATTGCTTGGCCAGTTGCGTGGCGCGGCACAGCGCCATATCGGCAGTGTCGCGCAGGTCGTGGGCAATAAGGATGTGGCTGGGCATGGTCGGCGTTCTCCTGCCGATGCATGTCGGCACATTTATTGTGACCTCGAGTCATAGCTGGACTTTTGACCTAGGGCAAGGTCAGGTGTCAGCGTGCGCGCAATTGGTAAAGGCCGCGACTCTCGGCCACTACTTCACCACTCTCATCGGTTAGCTGCAACTGTAAAACATACTCGGCTTTGCCCAGTTCTGTTGCCTGTTTTTGCAGCTGCTGGATTTCCTCTGCTGCAAGGTGTGCCTCGACTCGAATATCGCCGGTTGCCGGGCGGCGAAAGCGCAGGTTCATTTCCTTTATGATGGGGTAAAAGCGCTGGGCATCGAAGCTGGTGAGAAACAGCGCACCGCCGGGAATTTCTGCCAGGGTGAACAGCGCACCGGCGTACATGCTGCCGATGTGGTTCTGGTTGCCCGCCAGCGGCATCAGCAGGCGCACGTGGCCGACTTCCAGCACTTCGGCCTTGAGCCCGCTGCGCTGGACAAAGGCAATCTGTTCTTCGGTGAGCTGGCGCACCAGTTCGATAGGCATCGTCATGCTTGGCTCCACAATTATTGTTGTGCAGCCAGCCTAAGGGTTGGTCGATGGCAGGGTAATGACCGCAATGCTGCCGGTCGATTGACCAATCCGCTCAGATGCCCTGCTGACGCAACCAGCCGAGCAATTGCGGCAAGGGCAGCGCGCCACT
>TARA_R110002072_G_scaffold228234_14_pt1 | contig 78765 bp, 53 predicted proteins | sample TARA_R110002072 | Tara Oceans TARA_R110002072 (sample SAMEA4397118) | marine metagenome | biome: Polar Biome; feature: [SRF] surface water layer (ENVO:00010504); material: water (ENVO:00002006), including particulate matter (ENVO:01000060) such as... | depth 5 m
GCGGTTGGCATCAGTGTGTCTTCGCGTGCGTTCGGCGCGCCGTTATGGCCGGTTCTAGCCGGATTCTGGTAGAGTTTTTTGCCTTGCGTGAAATTCCCCTAAGTGGGGCGGGAAGTGGTTGTGTGTGCAGCAATTGCGGATGTGTGCCTCGGGGAGCATGTTCCGCAATGTGTCCGATGCGACCGGATGCGAAGGCTTCTGCTTTACGTGCGCGGTGGGATGGGACGAAGCGTCTGGTAGCGGGTAGCAGTGAAGGACCCGCGTCCGTTCGACACGCGTTCCGCGTCGTTGGGAGGACGACTGGGCCGCGGTAGCCGCACTGCAATGCAGTTGCCAACGCTGGTCGCCGTTCCTTAGTAGAGCGCGCGTTGCCTACACAGCAGCCATAAGACCCGGGAGGTAGTCATGGCAATGTTCGATGGCGACCGATCGCACCTTGGTGCGATCACTTTGAGTTCGTTCGCGATATGTATCGCGAACCATTCGGAGCTACACGCGCAGGCGCATCCATTCGCGCCGCCCGTGAGCTGTCCGCTATTCAGCCTATCGGCGACTGCGGCGCTGGTTGACGTCAACCGTGATGGTTGCTCCGACGTGATCTGTCCCGGCCTGTTCGTTGGATCACGGCTATCTACGATCGACGAGCACGGCTGTTCGCTAAGTGACAACGTCATTGGCCCATCTCTTACGACGGCGCCCGGCGGGGTTGGCATGAGCCAGATCGTTGCGATGGCAGGTGGTCGCTTGGACGGTGATGAGCTCGAAGACCTCGTAACGGTCAGCACCAATGGCACGGTGCACTTCCATCGCAATCTGGGATCTACCCGGGTCGATCAGTCCAACTGGGATACGGACGTGATCTTCGACAACTTCAGCACCGCGTATCCGGTTGCGCCTCCCTTCATCGGCTACAGCTTCCCGGTTGCCGAAGTGTTCGACTTCGATCTCGATGGCTTGCAGGACGTGTTGATCGCCGGTGCTCCGGTCGATCGTTGGAGCGGCATCTCGCTCCCTGGGTTCGTATGCATCTACAAAGGTGATGGTCAGGGTGGGTTCACCGCACTGCGCTACAACGTGCCTGGAGTCGTGATCGATGTAGAGATCGCGGACCTGGACAATGATGGCAGCGTCGACGGCCTCGTTGTGCTGATCGAGACCGGCGCGACCGGCGTGTTTGGCTACGACCTCTTGCACCTGAGCTATGGCCCAGCCGGGCTTTCGCCCATGGGGCCGTTGCAGAGCGTTGGGCCAGGTCGGCTGTTGGCGTTTGAGTTGGGCGACATCGTTGGCGACAGCAACAACGATTACATCTTTGCTCAGTTGACGGTCGGGTCTGCTGGTTCGGGCGCGAGCGTCTATTACTACCAGGGCGATGGCCAGGGCAACCTCGTCACGTCGGTTTGGGGAACGCTCAACTTGCCACTCAATATCACCGGCATGAGTGACCACATCGCGTCGCTACAGGTTGGTGACTTTGACCGGGATGGCCACGACGACATTGCCATGCTGCGCGGGTTTACGCAGGGGATGACGGCCCCAGCGACTTCGCTCGTGGCCTACGCGAATAGCGAAGTGCTCATCGCGATGGGCCCGGCGCTTGTCTCGGCCGTGGTCGAATCGGTAGATTTGGGCGGCAACACGCCATTTGCGGATTCTTCGACGTTCGCGTTGATCCCGTTGACGGCACAGCCAGATCAACTGCGCTGCCTGGACTTGGAGGGTGACGCGAGCGTGGATTTCTTGGTGACAGGCGTGCGTACTGGCGGCACGTTGAACTCTCCGAAGGTCGTCACGTTCAAGAACACTACGGTGCCGCAGTATGGCGACGCACGGCACCAAAAGGTTGGTGGGCCGTCGGGTGGGGTGCTGGCAAGACCTGCGCGAATGGGGTTTGAAGGCGGGCGGCCGGTGCCCGGCAATGCGGCCTACTCTTGTACAATCCAGAACGTGCAAGGTGGTTGCCTCGTCGGTCTCATGTGGAGTCCGCAGGCGATGCCCGATCTGTTCTCGCTCTACGGCTTCACGTTCCACATGGGGCCACAGCAGTTCGGCTATGCGCGGATTGCGTCGGGCAGCCAGTTTTACGATGGCTTCCATAGCTATCCGGTGCCGATCCCGAACAACCCGGCGCTGGTAGGCGATGTTGGGTGCTTCCAATACTGCTACTACGACCCGGTGGCCGGTGCCTTCGGTGGCACCCAGGCCACGTGTGTCTGGGTCGGCAATTGAGCAGGTAGCCGCGAACAAATGCCGGCAGCCGGTCACGGTGCGCCGGCTCGGTGCCCGGCCTAAGCGTGCTGTGCACGATGGTCTGATGGCAGGTTTTGGGCCATGCTGTGGCCATGCTGCACACCGTTTCCCAACTGCTCGATTATGCATCGCAGCGCTTCGGGGACCGACCGTTCTTGCGGGCCGGAGAACAGTCGTGCTGCTTCGGTGCGTTCGCACTCAAGGTGAAGACCGCCGCCGCGGTTCTGCTCGAACACGGTTTGCAGCCGGGGGAGCGCGTCGCGGTGTTGTTGCCGCGCGGAGAACATGAGGCGGTGTTCTTGTTGGCCGCGATGCTGGCCGGTGGCATGGCGGTGCCGGTGCACGGCAAGCTCAAGGACGATCAGGTGCAGCATATGTTGGCTGACAGCACGCCTCGCCTGGTGATAACGAGCGCAGCGCGAACGGTGGCTCTGCGCGACGCAGAAGACGTGCTGCGTGGCCATCAAGTCTTGCAGGTCGAGCAGTTCGACTTGCAAGCCGAACCCGGAGCGTGGGCGGCGCCTGTTGTCGATGCGTTGCAGCCGGCCGTGTTGCTTTACACGAGCGGCAGTACTGGCCGCGCCAAAGGCATCGTGCAGACTCAAGGCAACCTGCTGATGGGTGCCAAAGTGGTCGTTGACTATCTCGGAATCGGGCCAGCGGATCACCTGCTGGCGCTGTTGTCGTTCAGCTTCGATTATGGCCTCAATCAGCTATTGAGCGCGCTCTACGCGGGATGCCAATTGACGACGGCAGACCATTTGAGTGTCTTCGAACTTGCGGCTTTGCTGGCAACGTATCGGCCGACCGGGCTCGCTGGCGTGCCGTCGTTGTGGCATGAAGTTGCCGAAGGCTTGACGTCGGGACTGTTGACTGCCGATCACGGCAGTTCGCTGCGCTACATCACCAACAGCGGTGGTGCGTTGCGTCCGGTCGATGCGCGAATGGTGCGGGAGCGCTGGCCACACGTTGCCGTGTTCGCGATGTATGGCTTGACCGAAGCGTTCCGCAGCGCCTTCTTGCCACCGAGCGAGTTCGACGAGCATCCGGAGTCGTTTGGTTACTCCATCGATGGGGTCGAATTGCTGTTGGTCTCGCCCGAAGACGGCAGCGTCTTGCAAGGGCCGGCTACCGGCGAACTGGTGCACGCGGGGGCGTTGGTCGCGTCAGGTTACTGGCAGCGCCCCGAAGCGGATGCGGTGCGGTTCCGGCCGGATCCGCGCGTCGGCCGCTCGGGCACCGTCGTGTATTCGGGTGACTTGGTGCGGCGCGATGAAGCAGGGCGGCACTACTTCGTGGCGCGTCGCGATCGAATGTTGAAGGTTCATGGCCATCGGGTGTCACCTGACGAAGTCGCGCAGGCGGTGCTTGCCATGGATGGCGTCGGCGAGGTGTGCGTATTTGGCATCGATGGTGGCGCCGACGGTCATCACATTGTCTTGTGCTTCGCCGGCGACGACCAGGACGGAACACTGCTGGCTGCGGTTCGTCGACGATGCCGGGCTCGGTTGCCTTCCTACATGTTGCCGGCCTTGTATCGGGTGATGCCGGCGCTGCCACACAATGCAAATGGCAAAGTGGACGAAGCTGCGCTGCGTGCCATGCTCGATTGATGCACATTGTTGATGGCACATTGTTGAGGCCACGTTGTTGAGGCCACATCGTGTAGGCAATGCTGTTGCTGAAACACTGATGAGCTAGCCCAGAGTATTGTCCCGACCGCCATGCACCGACATCATCTGATGACCCTGCTCGAGCGCTACGCGCATCGATGGCCAGCCGAGCGTTCGTTGACGGACCGCTTTGTTGCGTTTGCGAAACGCCATGACGACTGTTTGCTACGCACCTGTGTGCCCGGCCATATCACCTCTTCGGCGTGGATCTTGTCGCCAACGGGCGATGCCGTGTTGCTAACCCACCACAAGAAGCTCGGCCGTTGGCTGCAGTTGGGTGGCCACGTCGACGGCGAATCGCAGATCGAGCAGGCGTGTTTGCGGGAGGCGCAGGAAGAGTCGGGCATGCAGGGGTTCACGTTCGTGCCTTGGACCAGCGAGTTGGTGCCGCTCGATCTCGATGTGCACAAGATCCCGGCCCGCAAGCACGAGCCGTTGCACGAGCACTGGGACGTTCGCTTCCTGTTGCGAGCGCAGCCCGGGCAAGAACTCGTGATGTCCGACGAATCCAATCAGCTGCAGTGGGCGCCGGTTGCGAGTCTGGCAGAGTTCACCGATGAGGAGAGTGTGATCCGGCTGCAACGAAAGGCCCTACAGGTGCAACAATAGCCGCATGGTGGATTCCTCCGAGAGCCAGCCTCAAAACGCCACGGCTGCAGCGGGCCAGTCGACTTCGACGACTCCGCAATCAGGTCGCCCGGTAGTGGCCGCGCCGCGCGGCAAGCGTCGACGTCGTTCGCTTTGGCTGGTGCTGGCCGCAGGGATCCTCTGGGTCGTCGGGCAAGGTGTCGGCTGGTTTGGTGCTGGACCCAGTGGTGAGCAGGGCCCGGGGGATGGGGTAGCTCGTGGCGACTCACCAGGCAACGCGGTTGGCGCCGGCTTGCCTTCGGATCGCGGCGCAAATGGTAGTGCGATGCGTGTTGGTGCACCAGATCCTGAAGCGCCGGATCTTGAAGCTGCAGATCCTGAAGCTGCAGCCTCTGTATCCGCAGCTCCCAACGCTGCAGCGGCCGAAGACACTGCCAACACAGCACGGGGCACCCCGGTGTCGGTTGGCCCAGAAGATGGCCGCGCAGTCGCTGGGGCGAAGGTGTCGCCGCCGGCCGCCGCGACTGGCGATCCTGGCGAGGGCGATCCTGGCGACGGCGATCCCGCACGTGCAGGCGAACGTTCGTCTGGCGTGGGGGGTGGTGTTGCCGAGGATCGGTTCGCCAGCTTGATGTCGTTGCTGGAAAGCCATCTCGCCGAGCAGCAACTCGGCAATGCGTCGGCGGCGCTGCAGCGCCTTCTGCAACAGCCGTTGTCGGACGCACAGCGGCTGCAACTCGCCAGTGTGCAGGAGCGGTTGTTGCCGCTAACGAAGGCGCGCGAGCAACGCGTTTTGGAACTTGTACAGCGCGGCGAAGTCCTGGCTGCGGATCGTGAGGCGTCGCAGCTCGTGGTCGCTGGGGTTTGGCGAGCGTCCGAACTGCTGGCCGCGGCGCCGGAGTTGTTGTTGGCCAGCAACTGGCAGAACCAGATCGTGACGGCCGGCAAGGTGCCGATGCCGGTGCCGTTGCTTCGCAACCGCAAGGTTCGGGTTCGCTGGCGCGACGAGTTACGCGCGGGCGTTGTGGCTGGCAGCAGTCGGGACGAAGTGACCGTGCGCTTGGTTAGCGAAGGTGGCCAGACGTTCCCTACCGTCAAAGCGATCGCATGCGAACCGTTCGACTCGAGTTCGAGCGAGGCGGTGGAAATGGGCCTCGCCGCCGTGCGCGCCGGAGCTCCGCGCTTGGCGCGGTTGTGGATGTTGCGTGCGCACCTGCTCAAGGACGAATTGACGACGCGTGGCGAGCAACTGCTCGAGCTGCTGCAGTAGCCAAGCTGTTTGGGCGCATCGCTATTCTGTCGATGTGGTGGCGAGGGTCTGCATTCCGTCGACCGGGTCGGACGCGTTGCGGCCAAGGATCCACAGCATGGCGGCCATGAACAGCACCCCCGCAGCCATGCTGATGGGCCAGATCGAAGGGCCGAACCAGAGGATTGGCAGGTAGCCGCACACGGCGCTCGCCGTCATCGCCAGCAAGGCATACGGCAGTTGGGTGGTGACGTGCGCCAGCAGGTCGCACTGCGAACCGAGCGAACTGAGCACGGTGGTGTCGCTGATGGGTGAACAGTGGTCGCCAAAGATGGCGCCTTCGAGCACGGCGCCGATCGACACCAGCATCAGCGCGGTGCCGCCGATCGCCGGACTGCCACCGAAGGCGGCGTCGGTGCCAAGTTGGTGGGCGAGCACGACGACGTTCGGCAGCAGGATCGCCATCGTTCCATAGCTCGTGCCGGTGGCGAAGGCGATCGCGCCCGCGACTACGAACAGCAGGATCGGCAGGGCGGCAGCGGTCATGGCTTCGCGCGCCGCCGCCGTCAGGAAGAAGCTGGTGCCGAGGTCGCGGCAAATGTGGCCCAGGCTCCATGCCAAGAACAAGATACCAAACGCCATGTACAGCGCGCGCGTCGACAGCAACGATGTCAGCAGCGTCGTGCGCAGCGGCATCAATCGTTGCGTTTGGGTCAGCAGGATCGCGGTGACCCAGGCACTCGCGGAGGCGTAGAGCAAGGCGACGTCGCTCTGGGCGTTCGCCAGCACTTCGCGCAGCCACGAACCCAACGGCAAGGCCATCGCTTCGGCGTCTTGGGCGACGGCCTGAAAGCCTTGCCAGAACATCAGCGACACGGTGCCAAACACGAGCACGCAAAGTGGGATCAGTGCGTTGCGTGCGCGGCGTGGCGTGCGCTCGTCGGGGTTGGCGACCCGTTCGTCGACGGCGGCCATTGGCTTGTGGCCTGGTGCGAGCGGTTGGTTGAGGTGGCGAGCGCGCTGTTCGGCCTTCAGCATCGGGCCGAAGTCGCGTCTCGTCACGATGACCAGCACGACCAACGCCAACGCAAACCACGAGTAGAAACGGAACGGCAGCGAATCGAGGAAGACGGTAAACGCATCGGTCTCGACGTAGGGCGTGCCATCGGGCTTCGTCACCATCGTCAAGGGCGTGCGATACTGCGACATCTCGTAGACGACCCACGTTGAGAACACCGACAGTCCAGCGATCGGCGCCGCGGTGGAGTCGACGATGTAGGCCAGCTTCTCACGCGCGACGCGCACGCTGTCGGTCAACGGTCGCATCGTCGTGCCGACGAGCAGGCAGTTGGTGTAGTCGTCGAAGAACACCGCGCTGCCGGACGCAAACGTGCTGAGCTGCGCCGAGGTTGGTCCGCGCACGAAGCGCTGCAGTCGTCGCACCAAGCCGTGCACGCCGCCGTTTCTGGTGATGACGCCAACCGTCATGAACAAGAACACAACGAACACCGTGATGCGCAGGTAGAAGTCTTCGCAGACGGATCGCCGCCAGAAGGCTTCGCCGAAGAAGTGCGCGGTGCCGTCGAGCAGCACGCTGGTCGCTCCGGGAGTGATGCCGGGTTGTGAGGTGGCGACGAACGCCAGCGCTCCCGCGAGGCCACCAAGCAACAAGCCGATCAGGACCTGCTGGGTCAGCACGGCGATGATGATGGCCAGCAACGCGGGCAGTAGGCTCCAGCGACTTGGAAAGGTTCGCTCGAGTTGGCTCTCGGTGCCGTCGGGCAGCGCAATGCTGGCGCGGATCCCGTCGTTGCCGACGTATACGACCAGGCCCAATTGCGGTCGGGCCTTGCCCGGTTCTGGGTCGGCGTTGACCATCGCCCATTCTTCGGCGAGGCGTTGCAGTTCGTGGACGCGGCGCTGTTGCTCTGCGGGGTCTTCGACTGGTGGGCTGCTCTGCAGCAGCACCGTCAGGACCGCAGGGCCCTGGGCGTCGTGCCATTGCTGCAGGGGCGAGTCCTGAGCGAGCAGCCACTCCCGCACCAGCAGGTAGCTGAGATAGGGCTTGCCGTGCTCCTCGTCTGGCGAAGGCACTGCCACGAACGCCGCCATGAAGACAGCGGCAATCAGAAACCGGAAGCGGCCGCGCATGTGTAGCTGGGAGCTTGTTGTTTTGGCGCGCTAGGCGCGCGCCGATTGGGATAGCTTCGCCGCTCATGGAGTCCGGTCAACTGCAACGGCGTCTTGGTCTCACTTCGGCGGTCTCAATCACCGTCGGAGCCGTGATCGGTTCGGGCATCTTCCTCAAGCCGCTGATCGTCGCGCAGAGCCTGCCCTCGGAGTCGGCGATCTACTTGATGTGGCTCGGTCTCGGCCTCGTCTGTCTGTTTGGGGCGTTTGCGTATGCCGAGCTGGGGGCGATGTTCCCGGAGGCCGGGGGCCAGTACGCGTTCCTGCGCGAGGGCTGGGGCCGCTGCGTCAGTTTTCTTTATGGCTGGACGTTCTTCTGGGTGATCAACGCCGGCACCATCGCGGCGCTCGCACTGGGCTTTTCCGAGAACCTGCTGCCGGTGTTTGGGCTCGAAGGTACCACGACCTTGCCCAATGGCGACAAGGAGGCGTCGTCCGCGCTGCTGATCGTGGCGGTGGCGATGATCCTGGTGCTGGCCCTGGTCAATCACTTCGGGGTCGTGTTCGGCGCAGTCGTGCAGAACGTCACGACCTTTGCCAAGGTGGGTGCCTTGGGAATGATCGTGATCGGTGGCTTCCTCGCCGCCGGTGGCGATGCCAGCCCGGCAGCGGTGATTGCGCCCGTGGCAGGCGATGCACCTGAGTGGCGAATGGCTGGCATCGTGGCCGCGTTCATGGGCATCTTCTGGGCGTATGAAGGCTGGTACCAGATGCCGTTCAACGCAGCCGAACTGAAGCGACCCGAACGCAACCTGCCGCTCGGTCTGGTCGGCGGCATGGTCATCCTGATTGTCGTCTATCTATTCGTTAACTGGACCTACCTGCGGGTCGTGCCGTTCGAAGAGATGCGCGCGATGGCGAAGGGCACGCCCAACACGCACGTCGCGACGTTGACGGTTTCGCGGATCTTCTCCCCCGAGATCGGCGGCTATCTGACGTTGTTGATGGCGATTTCGATCTTTGGTGCCGCTAATCCGAACATGCTGTCGTCGCCGCGCGCGTTCTACGCGATGGGCAAGGACGGTCTGGCGCCGCATGCTCTGACCCGGGTCAGCAAGCGCTGGGGCACCCCGGTGGTATCCATCTGGGTCCAGGCGCTGGTCGGCATCCTGTTGGTGCTGTGGCTCAAGGGCTTCCACGACGTGACCGAGTTCGTGGTCTTTGCGGCATTCTTGTTCTACGCGATGACGGTTGCGGCCGTGTATCGCCTGCGGGTGAGCAGGCCGGATGCCGAGCGCCCTTACCGCTGTTCGGGGTATCCACTCACGCCGGCCCTGTTCATCCTGGTTGCGATCGGCTTCATCGTCGCAGTTTTGCAAGACGCCAAGGCCGTCAAGAACGCGCTGATCGGCCTTGCCATCGTCGGTGCGGGCGTCCCGTACTACCTCTGGTGGCGGCGGGCCTACCCAGCTTCCAAGTAGATCGCTAGTGAGTCGGGCCAGGCGATGCTAGAGTGACGCCCTGATGACGACCCTGCAGTTCAGCCTGTTCTTTGCGGCCCTTCTGGTGGGTTACTTGCTCGTGCATCTGCGCATGATCCGGTTCGAAGAGCATCTGCAAAAGCTGGCTGGCATCCGCGCGATCGATGATCGGTTGCGGGGCATCGACGATCGCGTCAAGCAACTCGCCGAGACGTCGGGCAAAGGCAACCTGGATCGGGTGTCCGCGCAGCTCGAAAAGCTCCACGAGGATCTTGAGGATCTGCGCGAAGCGACCACTGAGGTTCGTGCCGCAGTCGTGCAGATTCCGGTGCCGACAGTCGTCGCTGGAGTGGCCGAAGAGGGCGCTTCGAGTGATCGTTCTAGTGACCGCGCAAGCAGGCGCCGGGAGTCACCGGCGACCCGTATTATTGCGATGATCGAGACGCGGTTGCTGCAGCTTGGCTTCCACCACTTGCGGTTGCTCGGAGACCTGAGTGGCGCGCAGATGGCCGACGAGATCGAGGTGCATGTCGAGGCGGAGCGCAACGGCATGCCATACAAGGGCCGCGTCATCATGCGCAACGGCTCGGTGCACGACGTCAACCTGCAAACGGTCGTGCAGGCCTTCCCGTAGCGACTGGCCTTCCTGTCGCGACTGGCCTTCCCGTCGCGACTGGCCTCCCATAGTGATTGGCCTTCCAGTAGAAACTGGCGTTCGCTCCGACTAGTTGCCGGCCAACCGCTTGGCGACGCGCGGCGCGAGTTTCTCGAGCACCGGCCATGGTGCGTCCGAGTCCAGCTCGTGGCAGAGGTCGAGGTGGCCAAGCTTGCGCAGCATGCGTTGCACGAAGTAGCGCTCTCGAGCCCAACGGCTCTTGCCGGGCAAGCCAAACTGCTTCTCGTCGGCGCGACCTGCCGGCGTTCCCGCCCGCACGATGGCGGCGAGGAACTGCGGCGCGTGTTCACGCTCGCCATGTCGCGCCAGACTGCATGCGGCCGCGGTTCGTAGCGACGCATCACTGTGGCGATCCTGCATGCACTGCAGCAATGCGGCGTCGCCATCGCCGGCTGGCAAGTCGCCGAGTGCGAGTGCCGCCTCGACTGCTAGGGGTGCGCGTTCGGAGACCAGTTGGCTGCAGAGCTGGATCGATGCCTTGCCGCCGATGCGACCGAGGGCCGCCAACGTCGCCTGGCCACCCGGTGCCGCGGGCGTGTCTTCAAACGCTGTGATGAGGAATGGCTCGGCGGCCGCGCCCGCCCGATGGATCGCTGGAAGTCGCTCGGACCACAGGTGAGGCGGCGAGGTTTGCAGTTCGCGGCACAGGGATTCGAGACTGGCTGTCTGGGGCCCAGCGGGGTTGTGCGTTTCGTCTGGGTTGCCGCGATCGGGGTTGCCGACGTCGGACGGTCTATTCTGATCTTGTTCCGGCGTCGAACACGCCGTCACTGCCAGCCATATCGCCAAAGCGAGGCTTGGTGCCAATCGATTGCATCGCATGGTCACCATCGTGCCGGGGCTGCGCGTTACGACAACAGCCAGGGTTCGAACTCTTTGGGTATCGGTGCCTCGTAGCACTGCTCCAAGTCGCTCTCAGGGTGCCGAAGGTAGATCTGATGCGCGTGCAGAAGGTGCCGGTTTGGCGCATCCGCAGTGTCTTCGAAGACGCTTCTCCCAGCCTTCATGCGCGCAACGAAGGCGAGGTAGTGGCTGTCCGGGTGGCCATACAGCTTGTCGCCGACAACCGGGTAGCCGGCTTGCTCAAGATGCACGCGGATCTGATGGGTTCTGCCAGTTTCGGGCAGGCAGCGTACCAGCGTCTTGTTCGGCCCGTGCCGCACGGGTTCGAGCACCGTGCAGGCCGTCTTTGCTTGCTCGGCATCGCTCGCGGCACTTCGCCGCAGGGTGACCTCGCGCCCATGCTTGTGCCCGATGGGCTGTTCGCAGCGCAGCGGCTGGTCCAGGATGCCATGTACGACGGCCAGGTAGACCTTGCGAACCCCGTGGCCGGGTGCGCTCGGCGAGAACTGCGCTTGCACGGCGGCCTGCGCGACCTTGTTGGCTGCGACCATGCAGACGCCACTGGTTTCGCGATCCAGTCGGTGCACCAGCTGTAGATCCTCGCCGAATTGCTCGCGCAGACGGTGGATGAGCGTGTTGCGGATGAACGGCCCGTCGGCGTGCATCGGCAGGTGCGCTGGCTTGTTGATTGCCAGTAGCGACGCGTCTTGGTGCAGCACGTGGTAGTCGAGGCTGACTTGTGGCTCGCGGTGCAGCTTCTCGTAGCGCAGCTTCATGCCGCCGCGCAGTTGCTCATCGCCGGTGGCGCGTTGCCCATTCAGCGCAATACGGCCATCTCGTAGTTCATCAAGCCAGCCAGCGCGGTCGAGGTAGCGGAATCGCTGCGACAGAAAGGCCAGTAGGCTCAGGCCCTTGGCATCGTTGGGGATGCGGGACTGCAGCGTGATCGGGTGTGGCTGAGGGTCGGACTTCGGCATGCGTGCGAGGTCCAGTGTGCCGTTCTGTCAGCTGGGAGTCGATGCTTGTGACCGGCGATGCCCGTGTCTGCCAGGATCGGGTCGCACTCGGTTGCGCCGATCCCACGGACGGGGCCGGTGAGTGCTTACGTGAGGAAGCTCCGCGCAAGAAGAGCTTCGCTCAGAGGGCCGCGCGCTCAAGAAGGGGGCCGGAGACCGGGGCTATTCCGCTGCGGGCGTTTCTTCGTCGCGGCGGCGGCGGCGCAGCAGCGACGCTCCAATGCCTGCGAGACCGGTGCCGAACAGTAGCAAGGTCCCGGGTTCGGGAACGGGTTGGCCACTGCTGGGGTTGCCTCCGCCGCCTTCCCCGCCTGGGTTCGGGCCTTCGCCAGTGCCGCCCGAGCCGTTGCCATTTGAGCCACCCGCCTGCCCGCCAGTCGGCTCTTCGAGGGCTTCGCCGCCTTCGCCGGTGCCTGGGCTGCCAGTGCCGCTCTCGCTACCATTGCTTGGTGCCGCGGTCTCTTCTCCGCCAGCGCCGGTGCCGCTGAAGATGCTTGGATCGGGCTCGTTGATGGGAGCCTCTGGGCCGACGCGATCGGTTACGACGGTCGCGGATCCGTCAGAGCAGGAGTGCAGTGCGAGGCTGGCGATCAGCAGGTTGGTTAACAGTATCTTGCGCATGGTTTCTCTGAGCCGCACGAGTGGGCGGGGCTGCTGGCTAACGAGCAAGCGATGTGCCGTGTTGCAGTCTTTGTGAACATGATTTTTGCTCACCACCAGAACTGTCTCACGGCTGCTTCGCAAACCGTCCTTGCCACTGTGCTGTACGGAGTGCCCACTCAATCCAGATTCTGAGGCTGAGCCTGAGATTGAACAAGTCCAACGAGGGCGTAGGCACAATAGCTGACTGACGACTTGCTGGACTAGTCGCATGCATGCGACTTGTTTCGACTTCCTGTCGACAGTTTGGCGAAATGCTTTTCGGTGGACGCGCCTTGCGATTGGCTGTTGCGCAGCGGCAGGTCCGGTTTGCCGTAGTTGTGGCGATTTCCAGACGGCGTGTCGCAGATCCGACGTCGGCCGTCCGTCAGCGCAGGCGTCCATACGACCGAACCTTGTGGTCACTGTCGGTGATGAACACCTGTCCTTCCGTCACCAAAACACGACTCTTGGTGGTTCCCTCCAGCAGGTATAGGTGTTTACCCGTATCCGAGTCGAGCACTTGCAGGCCTTGCGATTGCAGCGGCACGATCATGCGATTGGCAACGATGGTTGCTTGGCCTCCCCAGTGTTGATCGTTGGCTGCGAACCCGTCGTGTTCTTTGCCCGTCTGGCTGTCTATGCGGTGGATCATATCTTGAGCCACGACGACGACAGTTCCGTTAGCAAGCGCGATGCCGCCCACCAGCGCCGTCTTGAGGTGGCGTTGCCACAGGATCTCGCCAGTTTGGATGTCGAGGCAGAACAGCTGCCCTTGATCGTCACCGACGACCAAGACCTTGTCGTCGTTGGCCGCGTGAGGACTCTTCAGTTTTTCGGTGTCCCGCTGCCAGAGTTGTTTCATGCGTGGCACGGACCAGCAGGAAACCAATCCGTGCTCGCCAACCGCCATCACCCGGAGTCCAGCAGCAAGCAGCGAGCCGTATGCAGCTTGGCCCATATCGACGCTTTGCCGGCGCCGTTCGGCCAGGTCAATGGTGTGCAGCCGGCGGTCGGTGGTCGCCAGCACCAGCGCGCGGTCCACCAGCACTGGGTGCACTTCGGTCGGCAGTTCGTCGAGGCTCCAGGAGAGCTCGCCGTCGGCAAGTTGCAGTGCCCGCAGCTTGCCGTCCAGCGAGCCAATCAAGACCAGCTCCTGGTCTAGGAGCGGCGTCGTCAACCAGCCGGACAAGTCGCCGCTGGAGAAGGTCCACGACGGGTCGCCGAGCGATGCAGGCACCTTGTGCACCTTGCCGCTGCGGTCGACGAAGATGCATTCTTGGTCCGTGGTGAAGGCCGGCGGTCTGTCGATGGCGCTGTTGTGTTCCCAGGTGGATTCGGGAACCAGCAGCAGGCGGGCAGGCCACTCTGCTTCGCCATCGCCAACGACCTCGGTTTCGACGGTGCGGAAGCCTTCGCTGATCACGGCAATCTTGGTCTTGTCGGATGGCACCCGCGACAACAAGAGCGGGGTGACGCCGACCTCGATGTCGTTGACCAGGACCTTGGCCTTGGCCGGTTCGCTGGTGATCTTCAGCGGCAATCGCACCAGACCGTCAAACGGAACTTCGGGGAACGACACGCGCAAGGCCCGCAGTTGTTGCTGTGCCGTGCCGAAGTCGCCGGCTTTGGTCGCCTTGGTCATGGCCTCCAATAGGCGCGTGATCGTTGCGTTGCGCGTGACTCGGTCGCGGAAGTGCGTGCGCAGTTCGGCGTCGCCCGTTGGCTGTGATTCCAATACGCGATACAGCTTCAGGGCGCCAGCGAAGTCGTAGCGGGCTTCCTTCTCGACGGCCGCCTTGAACATCGGGTCGAGGCGCCGTTGCGTGTCGTTGGTTTCGAGGGCTTCGGTGTAGGCCTGGGTCAGCCGGCGATAGGCTTCAATGTCGGGACGCGAAGCCGCTACCGATTCGACCAGGCGCGTCTTGATCTCGGCCGATAGGAACTTCGGCAGGCGCGATTGCTCGGTCAGCTCCGCCAGTTCGTCGAAGCTGCGGGCTAGTTCCGGCGAACATGCCCTCTGTAAGGAATCGAGGTTGGCCGTCACTTCGCTGCGTTCGAACAGCTGGTTCGGATCGGGCGGCATTCGGTTGCGCAGCACCTTGCTGGCGAGAGCAAGTTCGTCGGCGAGCGCACTCATGCGGGTCTCGACCACTTCTTGCACTTCCTTCTCCATGCCAAGCTCCCCGTGCACATCCTCGTAGATGTTTAGGGCGGCAGTCAACTCGCCGCGACCGAGGGCTGTCGCAGCCTTGGTCAGCTCCTCGTTCAGGCGGGTGCGTTGCAGCTTGGCCAAGCGATTCTTCTCGGACGACTCTGCGAAGGCGACGCGGCTTGAGAGATCCTGGATGGATTCGCAATCGCCGAGTTGCTCGCGCCAGCCGTTTAGCTTCTGGCGGGCGCTTGCTCGATCGCCTTGGTCGAGCAGCGCCTGTACTTCGCTGATGGCCAGCTCGGTGGACTTTTCCAATGCCTGTTGCTGCCACCAAACAAAGCCCATCGCACCAATCAGTCCGATTACGGCGATCGCCGCGGCGACTTGAATCAGTCGGCCAGCGCGGGTTCGGCGCAGGCTAGTCAGCAGGCGTTGGATGTCTTTGCGCGAGCGGTCCAGGCGCTGAATGGCTTCGTAGGCTTCGACCGTTTTCGGGCGGTTGCCCTCCGACTCATAGTGCGCCGCCAACTCCAGCAGCGTGGTGATGGCACCTTCAACATCCTTGGCTTTCTGCCTGGCGCGCGCTTCGCGCATCAGGATCTGCGGCTGCATCGTATTGGTGCGGCGCGCGTCGTCGATGATCTCGAGCGCGGTTGGCACCAGGTCGCCGTCGATCAGCGCATCGAGCAAGTCGATGGTGCACTTCTCCAGCTCGGGAGAATCTGGTGGCGAGTGCGCGACCAAGACCGTGCGCAAGAAGCTGAGCGTGCCCGGGTCGTAGGGAACCAGATCGCGCGCTGTGCGGGCGAGATCGAGTGCATCCTCGGCAACCGGCGAACGCTGGGCGGCTTCGAGTAGCAGCGAGCTGGCGAAGCGACGTTCGCCGACCAGCTGGAGCACTTCGGCCATGCCCTTGATGACACCGAGACTGCGGTCGCCCTTGCGATCGCGGAGCGACTGCAGCAACAAGATCGCTCGCTTCTGCTCGCCTTCTTCGGCGAGCTCGGTAGCGATTTGGATCAGACCGGTGTCGTCGACCAGTCCGAGAATGCCACCGCTGACCAGGTCACGCGCGGCACGTGAGAAGGCGAACAGTCCAATCGTGGTATGATCGGAGAGTTGCCGGTAGGTGCTGCGGGAATCGATGCCGTTGAGCACCGCAAGGTGGGTTTCGTCGAGTTCGTCGGGGTTGGCCGGTTGCGCGATCTGGCGCGGCACTTCGTCGAGGCTGCCGACCGCATCTAGGATGCTCTCCCATTCGTCAGACCGCCGCGCGACTTCGAGCAGCAGGCTGTTGACCTCATACTCCGGGCACTGCTCGAACTGCGAGCGCAGCACCTTGTTGGCGGGGTCCCCTTTGAAGAACTCGAACGTGCCGTGGCGCCAGGTGAACAGCGCGAACAAGTCCTCGGCGACCTGCATGCCGACGATGTCGTCGAGCGCGTCTTGGGTGATCAGCTCATCGCGAACCAGCAATTGCCCGAGAGGGATCTTTGCCTTGCGTTGTTCGAGCAGTGCCGAGCGCAGCTCTTCTGGCTGCAGCAGACCGGCTTGGATCAGTCGTTGGCCGAGGCGGCGCAACGTCAGGCGGGTCGGTACGAGGATGCGGACGTAGCCCCCGTGGCAGAAAATCTGGCGTTCTTCCAGGGGGTTGCGCACCCGGAGCACGCCTTCCATCTTGGACATGGCCAAGGTTTGGAAGATGTCGGCAAGACAGATCTGATCCAGATCCCCATGCATCGTGACGGTTTGGTTACCGTCATCGAGCGAGGTGTGTTCGGCGGCCGCGTCCTCTTCTGCTCCCGTGAGCAAAAAGTCGACTTCCGCTTCGTTCAGAATGTCCTGGTTTTCCGTCATGCCAAATCACAGATTGCTACGCCGACAGCCCACCCGCCATCCGTGCGAGTGGTCCATGCAGCTAGCATTGACCGGGCTTATCGGACTCCTTTGTGTGCTGGCTCAACCTGTCTCCGGACAAGTCCGCACAGAAGAGGTCGGCGTGGTCACGGCGCGCAATGCCGTTTACCAAAAGCGATTCAGAGAATTGCTGCTGACGGTCTCAGGCCGGGACTTGCATGCCGGTTGGCAGCTGGCGCGGGATCTCGGTCGGCCCGTCGCACCGGTGCTTTGGCAGATGCTGTCGGCGGAGCGCTCAAATGTGGATCGGCGACTGGTGTTGCTTATCGCAGCAGTGCTGGCGGAAGGGCCCGGTAAAGATTCTCGGCTATTCGAACTGCTAGATCAGCGTCGGCCGATGCTGCAAGAGCGAATTCTCGCAGCAATGTTGATTGCGCTAGGTCCGCACCGCACGCGGGCGATGCCGAATTTCTGGTCACGTTGCATCGGTCCCAACGTCGAGCCGGAGCCCTTGTTGGGGCTGGCTGTTCGCATCGCCTGTGCCCGCTTCCCGGATGCGGCCAAGGGGGCCCCGACAACCCAGGATGATGATCCAGGCATGGTCGCCGCGGCCGCGTTCGCCGGGTTGCGGATGTCGCCACAGATGCAGAAGAAGCTGTGGCGCAGTGAGCGGCGGCACGCGCAGCTGTTCTTTCGTGGTGCGCTACTAGGTGAGGGTTGGCGCCACGACATCTACAAGGTGCCGCCGACCCTGTTGGATCGTGCCAACGACATGTTGGCAAACCGCGACGAACGGTATCAGGCGGTGCGGGCCGCCGCGATCCTGTTGCAGGCACGGGCGGGCGTCTTGGATCCGAAAGGTGACCGGCCCGATTGGCGCTTGTTGCAATTGGTGGCGAGCCAGCCGGCGAGCGGCCGGGCGTTGCAAGCATGGTTGTCCCCGAACCCATTGGCCCGCGAGGAAGAACCACAGCGCTTGGCGGTTGCGCACGCGCTGTATCAACCGGTCGACCAAACGGTCAAGGCGCTTCGTGAATGGAGCGCGGACAAGAACATTCGGCGCCACATCGCGGTGGCTCTGGCGGTTCGTTTGGCGAAGGGCGATCTGGAACGCGGTGGGGTCGACCAGGGGACATCCTCATCGGCGGGAGTCGATATCATCACGCTTTCGTTGCCCGACGTGCCCGAGTTCGGCTTTGCCATTTGGGCGAGCGGTGGGGAGTTTGTCGACGGGCCCAGATGTGCGGACCCGCAGCTTGAGCAGTTGGCGAACCTGATTCGAGCCGGTCGCGTCAGTCGCAGCGTGGTGCGTGCAACGCTGGAAGAGGCACTGTGGCGCTGGGGCAGTCACCCCGGCATTGGTCCCTGGCAACAAGAACGGCTGCTGATTCGCGATCTGATGCTGGTCGGCAGCAAGCGCGGCGGTGGCGAATACCAGTCGCACATTCGGCCGGAGCACCGCTACGTGGCGACTGGCCTCGATCGCAGCGATACGTTCTTCTCGATTGCGGTCGAGATGTATGAGTTCTTGCAGCGACCGGTCGCGCCCGTGCCGGCTCAGTATCTGCTTAAATAGTCAGTATCTGCTCGACTCGACATCTGCTCGACTCGACATCTGCTCGAATCGACATCCGCTCAAATCGACATCTGCTCGAATCGACATCTGCTCGAATCGACTGGGCGCGCAAATCGTGGCTCGGCTCAGCCGGTGACCTGATCTGGCCTTGGTTGCGGGGCTATGGGTGGTGGCAGCCCTCTATGGATGGGCCGAGAATCCCGGCTCGCGGACGGATTGCGGCCCAGCGCGAGCTTGCACCGGTAGGCGGCGCTTGGGAGGATCGCACCAGCTGGGTGGACTGGCATGCAACGGATTGGCAGCCGGGTCGTTGTGTCTGCCGATGAATGCCACCCCAAGCCAGGACCTGAATCGCTCCTCTGGGGCCGACTACGAATCGCAAACGAATCCAATGCTCGAAGCCGACGCAAACCTCAGCAGCGTGAAGGAAGTAGAGGGCTACAAGGTCCTGCCTCCGTGCGTGCTCTACGGGAAGATCGGGCAGGGTGGCATGGGGGCCGTCTACCGCGGCCGCCACCTGAATCTGGATATCGATGTCGCGGTCAAGTGCTTGAAGCCGGACCTGACCGGGGAAGACGAACAGTTCGTGGTGCGCTTTCGACGTGAGGCACGGTCCGCCGCCCGGATCAACCATCAGAACGTCGTGCGCGTGTTCGACGTTTCCGAAGAGGAAGGCTTGCACTACATCGTCATGGAGTTGGTGCAAGGCGAGACCGCGCGGCAGCGCGTCAAGCGCAAAGGCACGCTGACTGTCGGCGAAGCACTTGAGATCATCTACGGCGCCGCGTCGGGTCTCGGCGAAGCGCACAGCAAGGGCTTCATCCACCGCGACATCAAGCCTGACAACGTGATGATTGCATCGAACGGCGCCGTCAAGGTGGCGGACCTCGGCTTGGCGAAGCCGTCCGGTCAGAGCAACATGTCGATGTTGTCGGGCACCAACCTGGTGATGGGCACGCCGCACTACATGCCGCCCGAACAATGGGAGAACACGGCGACCGTGACTGCGGCGGCCGACGTTTGGGCGCTCGGGGCGACGCTCTACTACTTGCTGGTCGGCGGCGAGGCGGTTGGCGAGAAGTCGTTGCCCGCGATCATGCAGCGAATCGTGCTGAAGGATTTCCCCGACGTGCGCGAGAAGCGTGATGATGTTCCGGATGATGTCGCCGAGTTCATCCAGCATGCGACCCAGAAAGACCCAGCAGATCGCTTTGCGGATGCCAACGAAATGGCGTTGGCGATCGAGCAACTAGCAACGCGCCGGCAAACGTTGCAGGACAACGCGGCGGTTTCTGAGCAAGACCCCAATAGCCTGCTGTCACCGCCGCCAGCCAAGACTTTGGCCAAGATCAAGTTCTGGCTTGATGAGCAGTCGCAAGGCGGCTTCGCAAAACCTGACGACGAAGGACAGACGATCGTGACGCCGCGGTCGCGCCGCGCAAGCGATTCGCGTCAGCCCGCGACGACTGCCGCCAAGAAGAGTTGGGTGGTGCCGGTGGTGCTGCTGTCGATTGCCGCGGCAGCGGCCGTGATCGTAGGCCTCTGGCAGCCGTGGCGTCCGGCGGTGGTCTCGCCGTTCGCGGCCGCCGACGCCTACCAGCGTGCCGAACAGTTCGCTGCCGCTGTGTCGGCGACCGAACAAGCGTTCGTCGAAGATCCCACCCTGACGGGCAAACAGGAGCGTTTGGCTAGCTTGCACCTGGAATGGGCCAAGCAGTTGCGCGATCGCGAGGACCTGCGCGGTGCCTTCGAACAGATCGCCGCGAGTCAGGCAGCCGCAGCAACGACGGCAGCCAGCAACCTGAAGCGTTCGATGCTCGCCAAAGCCGCCATCGCGGTCGATGCCGAGTTGCAGCGCACGGCGCCAACAAGCACCGCGGTCCCGCGCGACGAACCGGTAGTGTTTCGCGGTCGCTTCGCATCTGCCATTGGTCGCGAGCTGTCGATCGCCGGCGCTCCGGTCGAGTTGCAAGCCGATGGCTTGTTCCGTGCCGAACGCATGATGTCTGGTCGCCTCAGTGCGCCGGTTGCCGTCGTTCTGGTAAGTGGCGATTCGATCACGTTGGCTCCGTGGACGTTCACCTACGAGAAGCCGACGTCGACGCCGTCCGCCGCGAGTTCGACACCACGGCCGATCGCCAAGCAGCCGGGTGAGGACGAGCAGGCGAGCGTTGAGCCAGTAGCTGCTGATAGTGCCGGGGAGGCTGGTGCTGCTGGTGCTGGTGTTGCTGGGGTTGGCACGGACACCGTCCAGCCTCTGCAGGTCGCGTCGCCAACGGTGCCGGAACTGGCCTTCGCGGTCGAACCGGAGCGCATCGAAGTCAGCGGAGACCTTGCCTCGGTTCTGACGATTCGTGCCCCCAAGGATGCCGTCATTCGCATCGATGGCGCGGTCGTCGAGCGCGATTCACAATCCGATACCTATGTGCACCAGGTTGTCTCGACGCTGGATCGACCGGCGGCGGTGGAAGTCCTCGTCAGTCGCGGCAGTCAGGAAACGAAGCGATCGGTGCCGGTCTCGCGGGTCGCGACGGCGCTGAAGTTCGTGGCGAAGGCGCAGTTCGCTGGTTTGCGCTACGCGCGGGACAACACGTGGGCGACGGACGGCAGCAACGTCACGGTGACGGGCGAACTCAACTTCGTCGCCGATCGCATTCTGGTCAACGGCAAGCCTGCCGATGGCTTGGTTTGGAAGGGGCGCCAATTCACGTTGCGCGCGCCGGTCAAGGCTGGGGTCAATGCGATCACGCTGCTGGCCGAACGTCGCCTCTATGAGTCGATCGAACAGGCGTTGGTGGTCGAGCAGATCAACACGCCGAGCCTGAACGTGGCCGAAGACACTCGCAGCAAAGCGAGCGTTGGCAGCCCGGCGTATGCCGTGGTGTTGGACGTCGACAAGTGGACCACATCGGTCGAAGTGGTCAACGGCACGCAAACGCTGCGATTGGTGCGTGATCCGAACACACAACGGTTCCGCGGTCGGGTGCCACTGAAAGCTGGTGCGAACCGCTTGGTGGCTCGCGCCAAGAACGTGCTCGGCAAGGAGTCGCGTCTCGAACTGAACATCACCATGGCGACGGCCGTGGCGGTGCCGGAAGTGCGCGGTGTCAGGATCCGGGTGGCCGGCGAGCAGATCGAAGTTCGCAATGGTCGTCAGGCCTTCTTGACCGCCGTCGGCTCGTTGGTCATCGACACCAACGATGGCGCTGCGACCGTGCGCATCAACGACGAGCCGGTGGCGCGCAGCGCCGACGGCACGATCTCGTTGGCGGGTTGTCTGACCAAGGAGAAGGCTTCGAAGATCTCCATCGTGCTGGAGAACGGCATGGGTCGCTCCGAAGAGTTCCGCTTCATCGCCTGGTTGGATGAGGACAAGCCGAGTGTGCAGTGGTTGCAGCCCGCGTCAAAGACGGTCGCGCGCGGCCAACCGTTTGCGTTGAGCGGCGTCTGGGAAGACCAAGGTGGCCTCAAGCGAAACGGCAGCAAGGTCGGCGAGTTGAAGGTTCGCCTGTCGCCGCGTGGTGTCGACAAGAATGGGACATGGAGCGTCAAGCATCCCGGCTTGCAGGCCTCCACGACGCTCTACCTGGACGTGGTCGATCGCGCTGGCAACCGGTCTCGCCTGCCGCTGGAAATCACGGTTCAGTAGAGCACGCGCCCGTCAGTAGAGAACACGCCCGATTGTCCTGCGGGTCCCGTCCTGCGGTCCCATCGCTCTCCGGCCCGTTGTCCTACGGCCCGTTGCGCTACCGTCAACTCGCCGCGCGGTTGCGGATCACCTACAAGCTCGCCAGAACCGAGAGCAATGCTTCGACGTCGGCGGGCGAGGTCTCCGGTCCGGTTGCGATGCGCACGGTGCCGGCGGCTTTGGTGCCGAGGTGCTCGTGGATCCACGGTGCGCAGTGGAAACCGGCGCGCGCATGGATCTCGTTCGCAGCCAGGATCGCACCGATCTCAAGAGGGTCGTAGTCTGCATGCACGAAGCTGAGCACCGGCGTGCGAACTTGCGTGCCCGGTTCGACAACGCGGAATCCGTCCAGGCGCTGCAGTCCTGCAGCCACCTCGCGCAAGCGATGCATTGACCTCTGCAGCAGGTTGGCTTCGCCCGCAACTGCGAGCCAGTCCATGGCCGCTGCGAGTCCGAAGATGCCGGGGGTGTTGGGGGTGCCGGCCTCGAACGCTTGCGGCCATTCGGTCGGGTGACGTTCGAGCGCTACGCTACTGCCGGTGCCGCCGTGCTTTTGCGGAGCCATGTCCAGGTCCCTGTGGACTGAGACGAAGCCGGTCCCTGGCGGTCCGTGCATCGCCTTGTGGCCGCTGCCGACGACGACGTCGGCGCCAACGTCGAGCGACAGGTAGCCTGCCGTTTGGCTGGCATCGAGAACGGAGATGGTGCCATGTTCGCGGGCCACTGTGCAGATACGCTCGGCATCGAAGACCGCGCCGGTGACGTTGCTAGCGTGCGAGAACACGACCACCTTGGGGCGATGCTGCGCGATGGCGGCGCACACCGCATCATTTGTCGGCCCGGCGCTTGCGCCCTCTGTTGGCCCGGCGCTTGCGCCCTCTGTTGGCCCGGCGCTTGCGTCCCCTGTTGGCCCGTTGCTTTTACCGTCCGTTGGCACGTCGAGTTGCAGGGCCCGTTCGTCACGCAAGGCGAGCAGCGGTCGCACCACCGACGAGTGTTCGAAAGGCGTCGTGACCACGCGATCGCCGCGGTCCAGCAGCGCGCGCAGCACCATGTTGAGGCCTTCGGTCGCACCCGAGTTGCAGGCTACGCGGTCGGCAGTGTGGCCAGTCATCGCGGCGATGCCTTGGCGCACGCGCTGCACGACACTGGCCGCTTCCCGCGTGCGGGGACCTTCGCCACGGTCGGCGCTGACGCCGATGTCTTGGTACCAGTGCAGCACGGCGGCAACGACCTCGGGGGGCTTGGGGTAGCTGGTTGCCGCGTGGTCGAGGTAGATCATGCCAACCAGCGATCGTACAGCGCCCGTGCGCGCAACGGATCGTGAACCCCGAACAACAACGCGCGCCCGCCGGGAAACACGGTGAAGCGGCAGCCATCGACTTCGAAGCGCAGCAGGTGCGGCGTCTGCGTCAGGCGCTCGACACTGCCCTTGAGATGTTTGGCCAAGGCTGTCAGATCGATCGGTGGGCGGTCGGGCGGATCGATCTGGATGGCGTCGCGGCCGCATAAGGTGACCGCTTGGGCGGGCTCGTCCGTCAGCGCGGGATAGGTGCCGGCGGCGCAAACGACGCAGTCTTCGGCGGGGTGGTCGGCGACCGGCAAGACGCTGTAGCTGCCACGGAACACATCGCAGGTGAAGACGCCCTTGGTCGACGGTTGCCCGAGCAAGACCTTGAGGGCCTCGGCGGATTGGAACGCGGTCACGGCAGCAATGGCTGGTGCGACAATGCCGGTCGTCTCGCAGTTGCCGACATCGCTCTGGGCTGGTGCCGTCGGCCATAGGCAACGCAGGCAGGCCGACTCTTTGGTCACGACCATGCTGGCGCCTTCAGTGCCAACCGCTCCGGCATAGATCCACGGCAAGCCTTGTTGGCGACACCAGTCGTTGATCAGGTAGCGCGTCGGGAAGTTGTCGGTGCCATCGAGAACGAGATCCGGCCGCGCTGGGAAGTTGGCCAGGAAGTCCGGCGAGCAATCTGCGACGTGGGCGGTGGTTTGGATCGTGCTATTGATGGCGCGCAAGCGGTCCCGGGCGGCGATCGCCTTGGGCAATTCCTGCTCGGCGTCGTGTTCGGTGAACAAGACCTGGCGCTGCAAGTTGGACCATTCGACGATGTCGCGGTCGACCAGATGCAGGCTGCCGACGCCAGCCCGGGCTAGCGTATCGGCGAGATGCGTGCCGAGAGCCCCGCAGCCGACGATCAGAACCGTGGCCTTGTCGAGCTTTTGCTGACCGGCTGCCCCGATGCCTTGGACGCGAGTCTGCCGGCTGTAGCGATCGGGGGGCATGCGAAGTGCAGATTGCCCGGCTGACCACTTTGGCCAGCCCGGCTTTGGGCGGCTAGGCGACTCGCATCAGCAGCGATTGGCGGCTAGCCGGTGCGCCACTAGGCGAAGAAATCGGCGTTCTCTTTGGTGTACTTCGACCACTCTGCGGGCAGGTCTTCTTCGGCAAAGATCGCTGTCACCGGGCAGGCGTCGACACACAGGGTGCAGTCGATGCAGTCCGCTGGGTTGATGAAGAGTTGGACGTCGTCGTCCTTTCCGTGGATGCAATCCACTGGGCAGACGTCGACGCAGGCCTTGTCCTTAACGTTGATGCAGGGTTCGGCGATGACGTGGGTCATGGGTTCTCAGAAGGGCTTCGAAGGGGTGAGGAGATCTCGGTGGGGCGAGCAGGGACGTTATCGGCCGGATGTGCCGTTGTCACCGCGCTCGCTGGACCGAAAGTTTGTTCTGGGGTCGTCGCCTTGCCGAAAGCTCTTTTTTGCAAGAAACTCAGCTGCAAGGAAACAAGAAAACATGGTGCGAGTGCAGGGACTTGAACCCTGATGAGTTTTACCTCGCGGGCACCTAAAGCCCGTGCGTCTGCCAATTCCGCCACACTCGCGTGCCGTCAAGCTAGCCCGTGCGGGTGGTTACGCCAAGCTCACTTTGAAACCCCTTGCGGGTCTCGGTTCAGGTCGATGGATTCGATGACGATCTCCAAACCAGCACGGGGCATCTCTGCGTAGAGGACGCGTGTTCGCGAGACAACCATGACACGCACCAAACATCATTATTCTAGCTCGACCGTAACTGGTCTTCGCCACCGCTTTGCGGTGTGTGCTTTGCTCGCATTTGCAGCTTGTGGCGCTGGCTCTGGGGAGACCGGTGGTTCTGGGAATCCTGGCGGCGGCGGCGGTGGTGGCGGCAGCGGCGGTGGCGGTGGTGCCGATCCGGGCGGCGGCGGCGGCCCCGGCGGCCCAGGCGGCTCGGGCAATCCGCTCTCCATCGTGCTCGACTTCTCGGTGGTCAACGATTCCAGCGAGGCCCGCACCGAGACCGTGCGTGCTTCCGTGCCGTTTCCGCAAGGTGGTTATTTGCCGGCGGACCTTGAGAACATGGTCGTCAGCGGTCATCAGACCGCTTGGAAGCCGCTGCAGCTGTGGGCGGACGGCCGGGTCAAGGTTGCCCAGGCGCAGTTCACGGATGAGTTTGAGGCCGGCGAAACGAAGCAATACGTAGTCGCCCGCGACGAGCCGGCGCTGACCGGTGCGTTCACCCGCAATGCTTGGGTCCAGCAGTTCCCAAACCTCGAGTTTGGCGCGGAAGTTCGCGACACGTTCCAGGTGCCGTACCGGAGCTTTGCGACCGGTCCTGGCGAAGTGCTGAGCACCTCGCCGCTAGTTGAGACGCGCCGGCACCGCACGTACCACATGCCGGTCTCGGCGCCGGGCATTGGCCGGGATTATCTGAGCTCGACGTACTACGTTACCGAGTTCCGCGACATGCCGTTTGTGGTCGTCGATTGGGTTCTGGGCAACGATTATCTCGGTGCCGACAACGTGCCGTCCGGAAACACGGACCCGAACCTGGTCGCGCTCGGCAACGCCGATGTGCGCGCCGCCTACTTCCTGTGCAAGGGCGCGTCGCAGTGCATGCCGTATCGCGCGGCTAGTGAAGAGATCGAATCTTCGGTGTCCTTGTCGGGCGGCTTCAACGGCTTCCGCGTCATGCAGGACACCTACCTGTGGGATGCGCAGACGCGTCGTTATCGCTTCATCATCCGCTTTGAGCCAAGTGGTGCGTCCCAAGCTGACAAGGATCGATGGCAAGACACGGCGACCGGCATGATCGAGAAGCCGATCTTCCCCCTTGCGAGCCAGCAAGCTTGGGAGCTAACCGCCGCGGCGGGCTTGCTCGGTGGTCCTTCGCCAGGTCCGGAAGACGCCAATGCGCGGGCTTATGGTGCCTACGAGAGTTGGAACAACTACTCGTGGTTTGGCACCTGGGGCCGTCGCGGCGATGCGCTCGGGACAGCTCAAACCGGCACGCCGCGGAATCATCCGCTCAGTCCTGAGCTCGCTCACGCGATCCAAGGCCAGCATCATCGTTTGCTCGAAGCACTTGAGCAGAAGGCTTGGGCGCAGGCGATGCGTCCCTACCACCTGTGGGACCTCGAAGTTGGCGCCGAAGAGCAGATCCTGTTGTGGGACGGCACGCCGTTCCTGAATGTGTCAGGCGAACACCTTGGTCGCAAGATCTTGCGAGACAACGATCCCTACCCTGCGTATCGCACGCTGAGCGCCGGCCAGGACCGTGCTCATGGTTGGTTTCACTTCGACAATGAGCACTGGTCGACCGACTTGCTGTTCGACTACTGGACGATCAGTGGCGACGAGTGGGCCAAGGAAGAGATGCGCAACCTCGGCCAGAGCCTGAAGGGCACGATGCGTCTCACCTACTACTACACGCAGTTGCTGCAGGCCGCGCGCGCCGAAGGTTGGTGCATGCAGGGCTTCGCCCAGGTCTACCAAGCGACTCGCGATGAGTCGATCAAGCAGTATGCGATGCGTCGCGTCAACGAGATCATCGAGCCGCAGCGTCACAAGGAGCATCCGAGTCGGGCACTGTCGTTCCAGCCGAACTACTCGACGACGCAATACCCACTCAATCACGAGTTCTTCATGCCGTGGCAGCATGGCCCCGTGATCTACGGCTTCCTCGGTGCCTACCGCTCGTTCAACGAGCCGCTGCTGCTGGATATCGCCGAGGACGTGGTCGAGACCGTCGAATACGCCTGGGTCACGAACATGAACCATCCGAACTTCGGGTTCGTCAGTCAGGGGCTGCGCTACTACGCGCCGGTGACCTACAACGGCGCGCCGGTTCCGGTGACCAACTGGGACAACCTGTCGATCGGCGCACACTTCGGAGATTCGCCGCTCGGTGGCGCTCATACGTTCTTGACGGCCAGCCTCTACCTGCTCGCGGACTTCACGGCAGACAGCACGGTTCGTAGCAAGGCGCTGCAGTACGGCGCGGTGCTGCTCGGCAATGTGGATGACGATGCTCTTTGGAGCAAGTGGGTCTACTGCATCCCTGGCAACTACTTGAACCAGTAGTTGCTGTGCGCGTCACCGGCAGATTGCCGGTGGCACATGCCCAGGTCTGTGGCCGTTTGCGTCAAGGCATGATCGTCGTGCCTGATGAGTGCCCGGACGTCGCGGTGTGCCGGCCGAAACACGTGGCTGGCGACGCGTCACAAGAGCGTCGACCCGGCCAACGGTGGCTGCGAGGTCCCTGAATCGTGATTCTTGTAGCTCCGCGAAGCAATCACGGACGCCGCAGGCGAAACTACCGCCATGCCTCGCGTCTCGTTCCCGCAAGTCCTCCAGCGCCATATTGCCTGTCCGCCGGTTGAGGTTGGCGGAAGTACCGTGAGAGAGGTGCTCGAGAACGCGTTCGAGATATATCCAGCCGTGCGCAGCTACCTGCTCGAAGACGGCGGTGGCTTGCGTTCTCATGTGACCATCTTCGTCGATGGCCAAGTCGTCACCGATCGTGAGAAACTGCGTACGACGGTTGCTAGCGGTGCCCGCATGGATGTTCTGCAGGCCCTGTCTGGTGGCTGACTTCACCGTTCCGCCTGCCCATGCCTCGCAAACTACTGATCGGAACCCGCAAGGGTCTGTTCACGGCCACCAAGAAGGGTCGCAAGTGGCGCGTCAACCAGCCGGACTTCCTCGGCGTGCCCGTGTCGATGGTGCTGTTCGACCGGCGCGATGGCGCGTTGTATGCCGGACTGGACCACGGCCACTTCGGGTGCAAACTGCAGCGACGCGTTGGCAAGCGTTGGCGCGAATTGGCGGTGCCGGTCTACCCGCAGAAGAAGGGCCGGCCGGAGAAGACGAACTTTGGATTGCCGTGGCCGCGCTCGTTGAAGTTGGTCTGGTCGTTGGAAATCGATCCTAGCCAGCCCGGTGGCTTGTGGTGCGGAACGATTCCGGGAGGGCTGTTCCATTCGCCGGATCGCGGCGAAAGTTGGCAGTTCAACGATGGTTTGTGGAATCAGAAGGCGCGCAAGAAGTGGTCGGGTGGTGGCTTTGACCAACCTGGCATCCACAGCGTGGTCGTGGATCCTCGCGATGCCAATGTTGTGACCGTCGGCATCTCGGTCGCCGGCGTTTGGCGGACGGAGGACGCCGGGCGCACGTGGCGCAATATGTCGCATGGCATGCGCGCCGCCTACATGCCCAAGGATCTCGCCTATGACCTGGATGCTCAGGATCCGCACCGGCTCGCAATCAGCGCGGCAAATCCTGATCGTATCTGGTGCCAACACCACAACGGCATCTTCGTGACCAAGCGTGATGGGACCAGCTGGCGCGAAGTCAAAGCCAAGGCGCCAAGTCGTTTTGGCTTCGCGGTCGCGGCGCACCAGCGAGATCCGGATACCGCGTGGTTTGTGCCAGCTCAGAAAGATGAATGCCGTGTGCCGGTCGATGGCAAGGTGGTGGTTCTGCGCACCAGCAATGCAGGGAAGTCGTTCGAGGTGTTGACGCGCGGCTTGCCGCAGCGCGACGCCTATGACCTGGTGCTGCGCCACGGCATGGACCTCAGTGACGACCACAAGACCTTGGCGATGGGGGCTACCTCCGGCCGTGTCTGGATAGGCGAAGACGGGGGCGAGCAATGGCACGAACTCGAAGCCAACCTGCCGCCGGTCTACTGCCTGCGCTGGATTCGCACCTAACCCGAACTGATGCCTTGGTTGTTGGTGGCGGGCGCGCTCGTAGAGCAGTTGGCTTGATACCGGTCAGAACATCGTGCTGGCTACATCATCACGCCTCCTGCAGGCACAGTTGCCATGCCGGTCAGGCTGGTCGGATGCGGGCTCTTCTCGCCCCAGTCCTGCCGCCACCGAACGACTTCGAATGGCTGCAGCTGCCGCGGCAAGAGGCCCAAGAGGAAGGCGGGTGTTTCGTGCGGTTCGTCTTTGTTGAACCGGCGCCGCACGTAGTTTCGAAACACCGTGAAGATCGCGAGTTGGCCGCGAAGCCATTTAGCCAGCTTCGACACCAGCCACGAATTGCGACGCAGCCTGCCACAGCCGTCGCGGCTCATCGCAATCATGCTGTTGATCGGAAACAGTGGATTGTGCGTCGTTCGTGGCGCTGAACCGGCGGTTGTCGAATGTGTCACGTCGGCGCCAAGCACTTCGCAGGCCAAGGTTGCGTAGCTCGACTTCTGATCGGTTAGCAACTGGACCTTGCCAGGATTGCGTCGTTGCAGCTCCTCGAGAACGCGGCCGACGCACTCGCGACTCTCATCGGCCCTCTTGCCGTGCTTCTGCTCATCGCGGTGCTGCCGCCTGCGGCGCGCGGTGCCGGCTGGTGCGAGCCGTCGAATCGAGCCAACGTCGGTCGCGACGACGAACCAAGTCTTGCTCTCCATCAGGATCGGCACCGTCAGAGGTCGGATCGAAGCGTTCTCGTAGGATTCCTCTTCGTCCATCAAATAGACGCGATCCTGAGGCAGCGAAGTGCTGAGATTTTGATGCAGTAGCTCGCATGTGCGCGACAACTTGCGCATCTTCTTTTGCGCGGTCGTCGCAGCGACTTTCACCAGGCGGGCGGCTTGGCGCAGCCCAACGCCACTGGTCAACAACTCGAACAGTCGGTCGTTGCAGTCTGGTCGCCGGTCGCGGTAGTCGTGTCGAAACGTCTGGCGAGAGAAGGTCTTGCGGCACGCAACGCAGCGGAAACGCTGCTCGCGACGTTCCCGGCAACGCGCCTGGAAGTAGCCCCATCGGACAAAGCGGCGCGCTGCCGGGTCGGCCTGAGTGGAGCAATTCTGGTTCGGGCAACGAGGCGGGCGGAACGACATCGGCAATCTCCTGCCGGACCATTCCGGCAGTAGATAAGGGCTCCGCAATCGCTAGCGGTGGCAACGTTTTTGCCGCCAACAACCAAGTGATCAGTTGGGTTGCGTGGTCTTGGCCTCTGGGTCAGCGCCCATCCAGGATCGCGTTGAGATCGTAGTCCGGTCGATCGACCACCGTGCCCTCGCGGCGCAACACGCGCACTTCGCCGTAGCGAGCGACCTCGACGAACGCCGCTGGTGCCGAGGCGCTGCGGCTCACGACGTAGTTGACGTGCGGCCAGGCCGGCGTGGGCGTCTTGGGTCGATTCAAGAAGTAGATGGGCACATCGTGGTGCAACCAGCTGTAGCCACCGCTGTATTGCCAGTCGATGTCTGCAACCGCGACGCCGAGCACGTCGTCACGCTTCGATAGGTCTCGCATTGCGGACAGTTCGCCCGAGAACGCGTGCCAGTAGCTGGTCGGCGCTCGCTTGTCGCCCAGGCCGGTCGGTGTCTTCTGGCGATGGAAGTCGACGCCGGCGACCACCGACGCTGCGACGAACACGGCGATGCCGCCAGCGGTAGCCCAAGGTTGACGTTCGCTGCGTAGTTTCGCCACCAGGGTGGCCGCGCCCACGGCGACACCGATCAGCAGCAGCGGGATCGCCGGATAGATGAACCGGTACTCCTTGTGACCGAGCAGCGAGTGTACGCCGATGATCGCAATCGCGACCGCGGCGGGCAGCGGCGCTCGGCGGAGTCCGATCACCCAAAGCAAGCCGAACAGCACCGCGATGGGCGGCGTCCACGTGTTCCACAGGTAGACCGCGTAGTAGTACTTCGGGAGCCACCCCCAATCGAGGCTGCGCCCTTCGCCAACGTTGAAGCTGACGTTGACCAAGAAGCTGTCGAACGCACGGCCGTGGGTGAACCAATCGACAAGGCCGAACAGCAACGTCGGTAAGACCGCTCCTGCTAGCGCGGGCAGAAGGCGCAGTTTTGGGGCTCTCGAAACGAACCACAGCCACGCGATGGCGGCACCTGGAACCACGTGTGGTCGCAGCGCAACCGCCAGTCCCAGTAGGAATGTTGCGATCAGCACAGGGCGCCGTGAGGTCGTTGCGGCGTTCAGGCCGATGGCGATGGCTGGCACGAGCAGATGGCCCGCCACGACCTCGGTCAGTGCCTTCGGCGCGAAATACACGAGGTCGAACCAGACCGCCGCAAGACACGCTGCAAACAGTGCCGCGACCTGATCACCTCGGTGTCCGGCGATGCGCGCGGCAGCCGCTACCGGCCAGATCGACAACAACGAGAGCGCGATCAGCACGCCGCCCAGGTAGCCCGCCGAGCCTGCCCCGAGGGGCTCGGTCACTCGGAGGATTCCGGCGAGAACGCCGGGCAGCACGTAGGACCGCAGTCCGATGTGCCACTCGAACGACTCGATGCCGTTGCCGAAGGCCAGGCGGTGGGCCGGTTCGATCGTCTGGAAGATCTCGTCCGGCCAGAACAGGTTGGGCAGCAGCAAGGCGAGGCCGATTCGCACGGTCGCCGCCAGCGCCAGGATGAAGACCAGTCGCGCGGGGCGCAGGGTGAACCCAGACATTGCGCTCGATCATGTCACCGCTGCGTCGGTTTCGGTAGTAGTGGTTTCGGGCCGCCTCGCGGGTATGGTCGCGCGCAACCTAGCGACGCCCATTGACCATCCCAGCCAACCAGAATCCCGGCGGCGAACAGCCGACGAAGAGTGAGCCGCTGGTGGTCGTAGCGGATTTTCCCGCCGCTGAGGCCAAGGTGCGCAGCGGCGTCGACAGTCGTCGACTGGTCATTCTGCAGGGACAGGATGAGGCTGAAGCGGTTACTGCCGCCGAGCTCGGCTGTCGCGAAGGTCGCGGTCCCGTTCCGACGCGCCCACACCAGGCGCCCTGGCGCACTCTGGTCGTGATTCCGACCTACAACGAGAAGGACAACCTCGAAGCGATCGTGCACGCGGCGCACGACTATCTCGATTGCGACGTGCTGATCGTCGACGACGGTTCTCCCGATGGCACTGGTGCGATCGCCGATCGCATGGCGGCGGCCGATCCGCGCATCCACGTGCTGCACCGGGAGGGCAAGCAGGGTCTGGGAACGGCCTACATCGCCGGGTTCCGCTTTGCGATCGAGCAGGGATTCTCGCGGGTGTGTGAGATGGACGCCGACTTCAGTCACGCACCTTGGGACTTGCCGCGACTCGTGCATGCATGTGATGGCGCAGAACTGGTGATCGGCAGTCGCTACGTGCCGGGTGGTTGCACGGTGGGGTGGAGCTTTCGCCGCCGCATGCTGTCGCGCGGCGCCAATCTCTATGCCCGCATCGTGCTGGCGTCGGGAGTCAGCGACAACACGGCTGGCTTTCGTTGCTTCCAGGTTGAGGCGCTGGCCCAACTCGACCTCGATTCGGTGCATGCCCAGGGCTACGCCTTCCAGATCGAGATGGCGTTCCGGATGAAGCGCGGCGGGTTCCGAGTGCGCGAGATCCCGATCCACTTCATCGATCGCCGCGTCGGCCAGTCGAAGATGGACGGCAAGATCGCCATCGAGGCGCTGCTGCTGGTGCCGCGTCTGCGCAGTCGCGTACCGGCCAAGCCCCGGGCGAACTGAGTTCTGACGTTGTTTGCCCGCGCACTGTCTTGCGGCGATGCCTTCTTCTAGGAGGCCCTGATCTAGAAGGTGCTGACCTAGAGCGTGCTGACCTAGAAGGCCCTCACCTATTGGGCCGTCACGACGCGGCCGCAGGCACAGGATTGCGAGCCGGCCGGTAGGTTGCCGTGCTCGTCCACTCGGGCAACGAGTTTGCCGCAGGCGCAGACCAAGCCGGTGACACGCGCGGGGTTGCCAACGACGAGTGCATGCGTTGGCACATCACGCGTGACGACGCTGCCCATGCCAACCATGCAGAACTCGCCGAGCGTCACGCCGGGTCCAATCGTGCAGTTCGCGCCGATGGTCGCACCGCGACCGACAACCGTCGACAGCGTCGCTTCATCCGGATCACTCGAGCGCAGCTCGCGAACGTCCGGATCCGTCGCGCGCGGCGTGATGTCGTTGGTGAATACGGAGTGTGCAGCAACCATGACGCCATCGTGAAGCGTGACGCCGGCGCACAGATACACGCTCGCGTTGATCTTGCACAGGTTGCCAATGACCACGTCGTAGGCGATGTAGCTTTTTTCGCCGACGATGCAGTCGCTGCCGATACTGGCTCCGTGCCGAATGTGAACGCCATCCCAGATACTGGTGCGGTCACCGATGCGAACGTCCGGTTCGATGATGGCGGTGGGGTGGATTTGCACGGAGTCATTCATTGCTTACTGGCACTGCTTGCTGGCAAGTCATTATGGCGCACTGCTAGACCGGAATGCTGACCCACCGTTCTTGTTGAGCCGATTGGTAGGCGCAGTCGATGACGACAACCGAGGCCATTGCGTCAGTGTCTCCGATAACCGGCTCGCCGTCGCCTTGCACGCACGCCACGAAGTTCTCGAGCTGCGCCTGGAATGCGGCGATCTTGTCGTAGCCGCCACCAAACTCCTGCCACTCGCCATCGCTGGTCTTCCACCGCGAACCACGCCAGCCGATTTCGAGTGTGCCCTTGGTGCCGTGAATGCGCACGTAGGCGTCGGTTTCCTTGCGGATGCTCCACGATAAGTCGATGGATCCGAGGGCGCCACTGGCACTCTGGAACAGCATGCGGGCGGTGTCCTCGACTGCCAATGGCTGAACGCGCGTGCCGAACTGTGCCTGCACCTTGGTGAGCGGGCCGAGCAAGTAGCGGGCGAGATCGACGCTGTGGCAGCCATTGTCAATCAGCACGCCACCGCCGCTGACTTCGGGCTTCGAGTTCCACCGTTGCGTCATGTCTACGTGCGAGCAGAACACGTTCTCGTAGAGAATGATGTCGCCGCAGACGTTGTCGTCGAGCAGCGCGCGCGCCGCGGTGACGTCGGCCGTGTAGCGGAACTTGCTGCCCATCATCAATCGTCGGCTGGCTTGCTGCGCGCATGCGAGCATGCGCTTGGCGGTGTCGACGGTGGGCGCTAGCGGCTTCTCACACAACACGTGCATGCCTCGTTCCAGCAGCGTGCAGGACAAGGATGCGTGCACGTTTGGAGGAGCTAGCACCAGCGCGGCATCGATTCCCTTGAGGGTTTCGATGTCGTGGTGCTGGGTGACCATCTGCTTGGAGTCAGGCGTGTCGCTGCCGACGATGCGGGTTCGCGCCGACTCGTCAGGGTCGACGATGGCCGCGAGGCGCGCGTTGGGCATGCGCTGCAAGGCCTTGGCATACGCGTCCGCGATTCCGCCACAGCCAACGATCGCCAATTGGCACTCAGTCATTGCTCAGTTCTCGGTGCGCCTTGACGATGGCACTGGCCACGCGTTCGACGTGATGGGGGCGATAGCGTTCGTTGATCGGTAGCACGACGACTTGCTCGAGTCCTTGCACCGAGCCTGGGTAGTCGTCGCGGTCGAACAGCGCGCCGTTCTGTGTGCCGCGTGGATTGTTCTGCAGCGGCAACGAACTGACCGGTGAGTTGTGCCAGTCGCGGAACAGCTGGCATTCGAACGCAGGCTTGACGACGTAGCGTGGTGCACACGCGATGCCTTGCGCCCGCATGCGGCTGCCAAGCTCGACGGCGCCACCTTGGATCAAATCGGCGTCGACCCGGAACGCGAACTTCCAGTAGCTGTGCGTGCCGTTTTCGGGGTCTTCGGGGCAAGCGATGCCGGCCAGGTGCGACAGGCGCGAGTACAAGTCGGCCGCGATCATGCGGCGATGGGCGACGACTTCGTCGAGCTTGGGTAGCTGCGCACACGCAACCGCACCTTGCAATTCGGTCAGTCGGTAGTTGAGTGCCGGGAAGTAGTGGTCGGGATGTTGGTCGCCGTAGCCCCATGCCTTGTTGACGAACAAGAACATGCGCCGCGCGATGTCGTCATCATCGGTGCAGACGATGCCGCCTTCACCGGTCGTGATGTGCTTGCCCTGCTGTAGCGAGAAGCAACCGATCTTGCCGATCGTGCCGATGGCCTGATCCGAATCGTCGCCATCTGGTCGGTAGGTCGCCCCAAAGGCTTGCGCGGCGTCTTCGATGACCGGCAAGTTGCGCTCTGCTGCCAGAGCCATGATCGGCTGCATATCACAGGGCCGGCCGAACAGGTGGGTGACGATGATCGCCTTGGTCCGATCCGTCAGTTGCGCGGCAATCGTGGCCGCGGTGACGTTGAGGGTCTCCGGATCGACGTCGGCGAAGACCGGCACGGCGCCTTCATAGAAGATGGGTGTCAGCGCACCCATGTCCGTGATCGGCGTGGTGATCACTTCGTCGCCCGCACAAAGGCCGACGGCAGCGATGGCGCAATGCACGGCGGCGGATCCGTTGGCGCAGGCAATCGCGTGGCGAGAACCAAGCCACTCAGCGAACTCACTTTCGAACCGGTTGACAAACGTGCCGCGGGTCGAGTTGAGCGTGCCCGTGCGCAACGCCGCGTTGAGCAGCCGAAGCTCGGATTCGTCGAAGGTGCGCCCCGTGGCGTTGGCTTCCGTTGGCAGCGGGTCGCCGGAAGTGTCGGCCGGGCCCGTGTCCCCCTTGGTCGAGTCGCCATTGGTCGAGTCGCCACTGGTCCAGGCATCAATCGATTGCAGCACGTGCTTGGCGGCATCGATGGTGGTCTCTGACACTACCGCACCGGCCCGGCGTTCGAAGGCCTGTGGGATCGCTTGCCGGAGCTCGATGGCGCGATCGACTACTTGCACGGCACCGCGGACCAGCAAATCCCAGCGGGCGCCCGCCGGCGCGAGCACGATGCACGGGATGTTGGCCGCCGCGGCGAGCTCTTGGTAGCCGAGGCTGTCGGTCACGATCACGCTGGCAGATCGCGCCATGGCCAATTGCTGCACGGCTGGAATCGTGGCGTTGGCCTGTTGTAGTGCAAGACCGCTGGTGCCTGCGGCTTCCTCGCAATGCACCGTCAGTTCGTCCCCGTGGAACTCGTTAGTTTGCGAGTGTTCCAACGCCAACCACACGAACGCCTTGGCTGGCGTAGCTGCTGGTGGCAGCTCTGCCAGGACCTGTGCCGCGAGCGACCCGACTACGGCGATACGCTCTTCGGGGAACCCTTCGCCAAGCAGTTGCTGGCGTTGGGTGTCGGTGCTGACACACCATGCGTCGGCGGCATGATCCGCGCGACGCCGCTTGGCATCGCGGGCATCGCCAACTCGTTCGCCAGCACCGAGTCGGATGACCATGGCGTCGCGTTCGTGAGCCGTTTCGGCAAGAGCTACGGCGAAGGTGTCGTGTCCGACGCTCAGCACGACCGGGCATTGCAGCCAATCATCGCCCAAGAACTCGCAGGCCTGTAGCAGGCGCGAGTCCCCGCCGGACTCCTGATCGAACTCTCCGGCGATGACCGCATCCGCATCCGGCAAGCCGAGTGCGACAGCCTGCTCGAACTCGGTCGCCGAGCCGAACCAGGCGATGCGCACTTCGTGGCCGCCAGCCAACAACGCGCGGATAACGGGTGCAGAAACGTTGGCCTCTTGGCAAGAGGCCAGACCGATCAGGATGAGGGTCAATTCCGTCGACTAGCCCGGACCCGGGCGCTGGTTGATGCGAACCGCCACGTGGCTGAGCAAGTCGTTGATCGCCTTTTCGGCGCGGTTCACGTTGGCGACGTTGTCGACCACGATCGACTTCTTGGACGTCATCGGACTGAAGATCAGGCGACCACTTCGCAGCAGCACATACTCTGCGACATCGTAGATTTCCTTGTTCATCTCGAGACCTTCGGTCGACCAGCGAGTGACATCACCGAGGTAGCCGTGGTGGTGCAAGATCTCGCGAGCGTTCACTTCGTAGTAGTGGAAGCGACTGTTGATGAACACGATCAGCAGTAGCAGGCCCATGCCGCCACTAAACCAACCGTAGAACTGGGCGTTGTTCTCGATCGCCATCTCGTGGGCGACCTTGCCGATGTATTCGCTGAGGTCGAGCCACAGGGTGATCACGACCAGCAAGGCGCCACCGATGATCATCACGATTGTCCAGATCCGTGAGAAGTCGAACGCGAAGATCAACAGGTTGAGCAACCAGACTGCCATGAAGGCGTTGCCGAGGATGCGGGCTTCGACGAGGTTGGTCCAGCTGAGCAGGAAGAAGATCGTCGCGACCACAAAGGTCGGGTAGAGGAAGACCACCTTCGGCCATGGCCGAATGATCACGCTCTCGGCGGGACTGAACGGCGCTGGGGTGACTTCGGGAGTTGGGGCTGCGGTCTCGGTCATGAGCTTGGGGTTGCGGGTTTAGAGTTCGGCGGGCCGTACCCCTACGGCAACCGCGGCCGAGGATTGTGGGGGCGTTGGCTTGTTGGCGCCAGAGCCTTGCTGGCTCGTGTTTGGAATCTGCCCAGAATCCTGGCGGGCCAGACTACGCAAACCCGCCCAAGTATTCATGAACCTGCGCCGCCACTTGGTCTTTCTCACCGTCATGTTAGGCCTGCTCAGCTGCAAGCGCAGCAGCTCCGGGCAACTGGTGGTGAATGTGCCTGCCGTGATTGCGGCCGTGGTATTGGGCGGCGGTGACGTCTTGCTCAATCCTGTAGCGACGACGGCCCTGCTGGTGGGGCTGGTTGAGCTGCGCAATGAAACCGCAGTTGGCACGGTCAATGGGGATATCGAATACCGCGTGGCTTGTCCAGCCGGCTGTACTGCGGACCAGTCCACGGTGGTGCTGGGCCCTGGCCAAATCGCTGCGGTGCAGATTTTCACGACGCTGGTGCTGGCGGCGACGCTGACCATCGAGGTGTTCGCTCGCTATGTCGCGGGCACGGCAGAACTGGCGTTTCCCATCACGTGGAACAATGTCGCGTTCAACAGTGCGGCGATCGGGATTCTGACGCTGATTTCGCCACCAGTGTTCGCGCTGCTGTGGGCGGCGAGCGCGGTGCTCGCCCCCGTAGGAGTGCTGACCCGCCAGAGCAACCCGAATGTGCCTCGTCGCATTCCAAACCTGGCGCAAGATGTGCGAACGTTTGGTGCCATCATCGGCCTCCTGACCGTCGTGCAGCTGATCGCGATCTTTGGCGGCCTCGATGACGGCAACCCCGAGTTCCCGGTTGGGCCAGGACCGAACGGCTACACGGTTGCCGCGAGTCCTGGTGAGACCTTGGCGGATGGAGAATACATCACCTTCTGGATGTCGGTCTCCGATGACATTCCGTTGGCGTCGACGACCGAGTTGTTCCAATACGCGTTCGTTTGCGACAGCGATGCGAACCCGTCCAATAACTATGTTCCCGCGCCGGCGTTCCCTGATGACTTCTTCGGCGGCACCGATCGTTGGTATGAATTGAACTACGCGCCGACCACTGGCTGGGCGTTGCAATGCAAGTCGATCGGCGCTGGCAACTCGATCAACGTCGTGGCCAGCGGCGCACGCGCCATCATCAACGGCGACTCGATCGTCATGGTCGTGCCGCGCAGCGAGTTCACGGTGTCGAATCCGCCGTTCCGCGTCTCGACCTTTGCACACCTCGGCGACTTTGGTCAGGTCGCCCCGTTCACGTGGTCCGGGGATCCGACCCCGACCGTCGCGGCAGGGCTGCATACCTGGCAATAGGCAAGCACCCAGAGCAGGCGGCTACTTGGCGAACGGCTTGCCCGTCAGATGCAGGCTGTGTTTGGGGATGCTGTAGATCAGTGCGGTCACCGCGCTGGCGGACAGCCGGGAATCGGCGCCGTAGCCAGCATTGTCGCGGTTGGGTTGGTAGTAGAACGTGCCATCGCTGCAGCGCGACAGGGTGAACCACCAGCGGTTCTGATCCATCAGGCGACGGAAGTCCTTTTCGTTGGCGTTGGCGGCAAGTGCCGTGAACACCATGCCCATGGTCGGCGAGCCATGCGTGTCCGGAAAGCTGTTCGGGTGTTCGCCGATGCAGTTGGCGTGGTCCTGCGCGTGTTGCTTGTAGATGGCGTCGCGATACGGACTCATCATGTAGGCCAAACCTGCGGCTCCCGTGCGGCCCATGTCGGCGTAGTTGTTGTGGCCCGCGACTTCGTCGGCATACCACGTGTAGCCGTTGCGGCCCGTCGCGCGCGCCAGGAAGTCGTAGGCTGCGTCGTGCAGCTTGCGGTCGACGTCGATGCCGCAGTGCTTGATCATCGCCAGCGTCAACGCGCCCTGACCGGTGATCATCGCAATCGGGCCATAGCCTTCGAAGCCGGGATTGTGACCCCAGCCGCCGTGTGCCTTGCCGTTGTCCTTGGGGACCGACCCCGGATGGGTCTCGCGCGCCTTGGGATTGATTTGCGAGACGTCGGTGTATTGGCTGTGCAGCAGGAACTGCTTGATCTCTTCGAGTTCGGCGAGCACCCACTTTTTCTTGGTCGCGAGGTAGTACTCGGACAAGAAGATCCCGGCCGCCATGTAGCGCCAGTTGATCAAGGAGCCATGGTCCTTGGCTTTGGTCGTGCGGGCGTGGAAACGTGCGCACTTGTCGATCGCCTTTGTGTACTTGCTCTCGCCGCTGGCAAGCAGGGCCAGCGGTGCGAACAGATTGTGTGGCGGGCTGCCCCACGAACCATCGTCGCGTTGTTGCTCGACTAGGTACTCGAGTAGGTCCTTCAGGATCCGGTCGCTCTTCTTGCAGTTGTCAGGGAACGTCTTGCTGTAGCTGCCGTGCTTGCTGCCGAGTTTGAGTTCCACCTGTAGCCGGCGGCTGCCGCGTTCGATGAGCAGTGGCAGTCGACCCCTGCCATCCGGCAGCATCGCCTTCTCGAGCGCGTTGGCGAAGTCGAGGATCGGACCATTTGGGCCGAACACCTGCATGCCGTAGCCATTGCGATGCGGCTCTTCGAAGGCCTGGTCGAATGCGCCGACGATGTGGTCGCCAACTTGCACGCGGCGATGCGCTGGCGAATCGGCGAATACATGCCGCACGACCAGGTGCGTCTTGGCGTTCTCGACCAACTCGACTCGCAGACCCGTGATGCCAAGGTTGTAGAACCAGCCAGGCACTTCCTGGTCGGGACCCCTGCGAGCCTTCTGGTTCCACGGCCGACCATCCGGGTGGTAGTGAACCTGAGCGAGAATGGGGGCTGTCGCGATCGACAGCACGAGCATCGCGAGTGCGTGACGCAGCATGGCGAACAGCGTAGCGACTATTGCGGCCGCTGCTTGATCAGTTCGTCGTGCACGGCCAGGACTTCGGTGGCGAACGCGCGGTGCTCCTTGATGACGGCGTCGACCGCAAGTTGCACGTTGTCGTCTTGTTGACGCGATGCGTCGCGCCGGCGAAGGATGCGTTCCGCGTAGGTGCGACGCAGGCCGTCGTGCGCGAGCAGTGGGGTTGCATCGATGGCATCGACACCATCGATGCCAACGCTAGACAGTGGCCAGCTTGCGGCGAGTCGCCGCACGACTTGGCGTCGAGCATCGTTGGCCGCCAGCGAGTCTGCGCGGGCTGCCAAGAACGGCAAGTGGCGCATCACCAGGTCGACCGAGAAGTGCGTCGCCGATTGTGAGGTGTCACTTGGACAATGCGTTTCCCGAGATGCAGCAACATCGCTGGCTTCGCCGAGGCTCGACCACAACGCGTGCAATTGCTCGGTGGCCCAGGCGGCCGCCGCCAGGTCCAACTCGGGCAAGTCCTCAGGGCGATCGAGCCGCACCGCTTGGTCCAGGTTGCGCAGTGCGTCTGCCAGGTTGCGGTCATTCGGTTCGCTCACGGGAGAGTTGCCGACGGCGCGCGGGATGGCGGGCAGCGTGCGACTCTGCAGTGCGGATAAGAAGGCGACCAGTTCCATCCAGGCAGTGTGCCCTGCCAGCAGCCAGCCGCAAGCTTCCCGCTGCTTGGGGCACTGTTGGTCGTCGTGCCGTTGGTCACAGCGCTTGCGCGCGGGCGGCAACCGCTAGGTGCAGGGTCTCGCTGCCGGACAAGCTCCATCGATCCTCGCGGAATCAGGATTCGTTCCCAATGAGACTCCCTCGTGCAAGGTCTTCGCCCTGATGGGTTATCCGGCACATGTTGCTGGTCGCTGCGTCCTGCTGTGTCCCTCGTTCCGAACAGCCTGCGCAGTGGAACCGTGGAACAAGCACCCAAAGTCATCACCTCCCTAACCCCGACCGAAGTGTCGGCAAGCAAGGCAGGTGACCGATTCTCAGAACTCAGAAGACAGCCGTGCTGGCGAGCAGCGCCTAGTTGGCTACCCGAGCGCGGCGTCGGCCACGCGCGGATGCTGGTTCTGACCGAGTAGCTAGACCTACATCCCGACTACCAGTGGGCCGCGTGCGCCTTCCTCAGTAGTCGAGACTCAGCAACAGTCCATTCGAGTTGACGAACCCGAACGCGTTGGCTGTCGGCGCGAACACCGAGCTCTGCGCTGCGAGTTCGAAGCCGATCAGATTCGCTTGGTTGGGGACCGTGAGGCCGTAGCTGGCTTGGCTACCGGACACAACCATCGTGTAGACCGCGTCGAGGTTGGTGTATGCCGAGCATCCCGGCATGCCGAGGAACGCCAGATCGATGCCTGGGTTGTGGGCGGTCAGGCTCAGTGCTTGGATCGCCAGGACCGATGTCGCCGGGATGTCCGTCGTCGTCAACACACAGGTTGTGCCGAGTGTCGGCGGCGTGGAGCTGAGTGCAACCGGGGCATGGTTGACTGGGCTTGTCTGGAACGTGCCGGGAAGCGCAGTGGAGATGTCCGTTTGGCCGGCGTTGTTGTCGCCAGTACCACTGGCGTAGCCAACCAGCCACTCGTCGCCTGACGCGATCACGGCGTCCCAAACGTAGGTGACGTTGCCCGTCGCCAGATCGAACTGAAGTTGCCAAGTGTTGGCATCAGTCGTTCCGTAGCTGACCGCGCCGTCCCAGGTCACGTAGGCGATCGTGCCGATCTGTTCGAACGTCACGGCACCGCCCGTCGGCACGTTGAAGTCGTGCCAAGAACCCCAGCGTGCTACCGATGAGTTGAGCCACTCCGCGACGGTGGGCGTGTAGTCCGTGCCGTTGCCGGTGCCGACCGACACGAAGCCGTTCGAGCAGACCACAAGGCTGGAGGTCGTGCCGCCGTGGTAGGGGAACGAACCGGTCAGCGTGACGGTGCTCTCGTCATCGAGGCCGAGGGTCAATTGGGTCGCGCCGGTGCCAGGCGCCACGAACGTGCCTCCTGCTTGTGCGGTGTAGTTGCTGCCGTTGTTGATCAGGCGCATCGCCGAGCCGCTGAGGTCGAACGCGTTGCCCTGCATCAGTTCGTAGAACGACTTCGACGTGCTACCACAGCCGGAGCCATACGATGTGCTCGATGCGGCTCCGCCGTGCGGCCACACGCGGATGTCTGAGCTCTGCACCGAGCCACCGACAATGATGCTTTGGCGGAACACCATGAGCCCATCAAGAACAACGCTGGCGGACGGCGTGCGCATGGCAATCGCGGACTCGAGGTTGTAGGAGTAGCTGGCGATGCTGCCGAGCCCGTACCACCCGCCGAGTTGGGTCATCGTGGTCGTGTCGAACTCACCCGACATCGTGTAGGGACCGCGCGGTGCATTCCGTTCTCTCGAGTGCCCGACCAGGAATCGATCGCCATAGATTCCGACTGCGGGTTTGGTGTGATTCACGCTGGGATCCGCGATGAGGGCTCCGAGGGAGTAGCCGAGCGGCGCCGATCCGGAGCTCGCTGGGATCGCCAGTCGTATGCCCCAGAGATCTTGCTTGGGGCCGCTGGTCGCGGCCTGTTCCCAGGTCATGACAAAGCTCTGGCCGTCGCCGGTAACCTGAGGGTTTCGCATCCGGGTTCCCGGGAGGCCACCGACGCCGCTGAGAAAGCTGGAGTTGCGATCTAGGAAGCGGAAGTAGATGAAGGTCTCGGGGTCGGTGCCGATCCAAGTGATCAGGAAGCTGCCGCCGACGCCCGCGTCCTTGCTGATTTCTGGCGTGTGGTCGACGCCGAACATCGCTGGCACCGGGATTGGCCCGACGTTGCGTCGACGCGAGACGACCTCGGTAAGCGTGCCGGTGTTGCTGACCGTGATTTCTCGCGAATAGATCCCCTGGCTGAAGCTCTCGAAGACCAGGATGCACTCGTTGTCTTGTCCAGACGAGTCGCCACCCAGACTGGGATTCAGTTCGTCGGTGAACTCGGCCGCCAGATCGGTAAGCGAGCCCATTGAGCCGGTCGCCGCATTGACGGTGCGGCCGACGACATCCTGCGTGAACGGACCGGCGTGCTGGTTCCGCTCCCATGCGACGACGAATTGACCGCTCATTGCGACCGCACAGACCGTTGGATCGGTTTCGCGGCTGTTGCGCGTGTCGATGCTGAGCAGGCCGCCGACCAGCTGGCCGGTGCTGTCGACGCGCTGACCCTGGATGTCGTCATCGCTCGCGGAGTAGGTCCTCTCCCATACCACCAGGTAGCGATCGGTACCCGGGTCGTACGCGATGTCGGGATGCTTGACCTCAACCGAGCCGCTGTTGACGATCGCACTGCTGATCGGCGGATCGAGGACCAGCGGGTAGTTGGCGGTTGCGACGAACGCGTGCGGCAGTACCAATTCGAGGTGCGAGCCGGTGTAGTTCATGTGTCCGGTGATCTTCCTGCCGGTCGCATCGATGCCAACTACGGCGCCGATATGGACGGCCTCGACTTCGCCCGCGCGCAGCGTCAGGCCCTGCAAGAACTCACCGGGGGCGGCGGCCATATTGGTCTCCACCAGCAAGCGAACGATCAAGTCGCCACTCCCGGCGGGCTGTCGATCAAACACGAAGCTCTGCTTGAGCGCGTCGGCACGCACGTCGAACCGTTCGACGATGGCGCCGTGACGGTACTGCGCGATGCTAGCATCGATTTGCGAGAGGTCTGGTCGCGCCGGAGCGTTTGCTGCGAACACCGTTGCGCCACCGCGCCGCACGGAATCCAGTGTCAGGCGCAGGTTCTGGTTCACTTCGACTGCATCACCCAGTGCCGGCGTGAACATCACGCCGCCGTGATCGAAGACAACCTTGTAGTCGCCGCCGCCGCCGATCGGGACGCCGTCGTCAAGGTTCACTCCGTGGGCCGCGCGGGCGATCGAGATCGACTCTTCTTGGCCGTGCGTTGCGTTGGTCGGGTCGAGTGCCAGATCCTGGTCCTGGGCGGAGAGAGCTGCCGAGCACAATGAGCTGGCGAGAAGTAGCACGAGTCGTTTCGTCATGGCGGGTATCCCGGCGCAGCCACCATGACCGCACCCAGAGCGACCAGAATCGCGGCGGACCAGGCGTTCCCATGTTTCCCTAGAATCTTCACCTGGCAAACGGCCGCTTGGCCGCGCCGCGTTGTGCATGCGGTCAGCCCCGGTGCGAAGGGCGCCCCTGATGCGCTGCGCCGTCGCGGGGCGTTGGTGCACAGGAGCCAATCCTCGACAGGTCGCCCGCACAATCACCATGCTTCACATTCAGCCGCGAACTGCCTCGACATTCCAAGTTCGTCGCGCGGTGGCGCATGCTGCAAGCCAGTCGAGTTCGTGCTGAAGTGCGGCCCAGGAGTTGGCACATAACACTGCGACTTGGCATACAAGGATCAACAGACCCAAATCGATGGCGCCTGCTGGGATCTTACTGGCTGCTTTTGATGTGACCGTCGAGGATGGCGCCCAAACGAACGTCGGGAAGCCTGACGTTACCCATCATGAGGAAAACTGCAGTGCTCCCCCGGGCCGTCTCCTTCGGTCTGTTTTGCCGGTGCGCCGTCCTGCTGGCGGTAGCCACTCTTCTGAACAGCTGCCAGTCGCCGACTCGAGCGGTCGACTGGTCCCAATACGACGGTCCCGGTGCTCGCTACTTCCAACAGGACGAGGTTTCGTTCCCGCACGTGCCGGATCCGATCGAGCCCTTCAATCGCGCCGTCTCAATCTTCAACCATGGACTCATGACTTGGATCGTTCGGCCGATCCATAGCGTCTACTGGTTTGTCACACCGACGATCTTGCAGACCGGAATCTCCAACGGACTCGACAACGCTCGATTTCCGCAACGTCTGGTCGGCAACTTCCTGCAGGGAAAGCTATCGAATGCGGCCTCCGAAACGGGTCGCTTCTTGATCAACTCGACCGTCGGGTTAGGTGGGTTGATTGAAGTCGCGGAGCCCATTTTCGGCCTTTCGCCCCAGAGGGAAGACGTCGGACAGGCGTTCGGTCGTTGGGGCTGGCAACATTCGACCTACCTGCAGCTACCCCTCCTTGGTCCGACCACCGTGCGGGACGGCATCGGCCTCATCGGGGATGCTGCGGTCAATCCACTGACTTACGTCACGTGGGCGTCGACCATCCAGAACGCGAGCGAAGTCACCATCGCGTATCCCACATACGCGCGGTTCGTCGAGTCCAATTTCGACCCGTACGAGCTCGGCAGGCTGCTGTTCGTACTCGATCGCGAGCTCAGCATCGCCGACGCGCCTTCACCCGGCCTAGCCCAAGCCTCCGGTCAAGCAGAGACACTTGGCATCGTATATCTAGAACCGGAAGATCCGCGCTTCCTCGACCGAAGCGACACCTATGAGGTGCAAGTCCCGGTCGCCCGAGAGCCGCTTCCCTACACTTGCTGGATCCAAGACGAGGCCGCCCCGCTGATCTTCTTGCTGCCGGGCACCAGCGGCTACCGACTCGCGGACTCCACAGTCGCCGTGGCAGAGCGCGCCTTCGGTCGTGGCGCATCTGTCGTGACGATCTCTGGCTCCTTCAACCACGAGTTCCTCGCGGGTGGCACGACCAACCCCGTTCCTGGCTTCCTGCCCGACGATGCGGCGGACGTCTACTCGGCACTCAACCTCGTCGCGGCCGATCTGGAGCGCCGGTATCCAGGTCGTTTCGAAGAGAACATCCTGCTGGGTCTCTCGCTGGGTGGCATGCAGACCCTATATCTGGCGGCTACTGAAAACCCGACCTTGCCTGAGCATGTCAAGTTCGATTTGTTCGTCGCGATCAACGCGCCCGTCGACACCAAGCACGCCATCACCACACTGGACCGCTTCTACAATTCGCCTCTCGAGTACGAACCTCACCAGCGGCCATACAAGATTCGGAGGACTCTCCGCAAGGCCTTGGATGCGGTCCGAGGCATGACCGACGCGCACGCTCCACTGAACTTCTCTCCGAGCGAGGCAGAGTTCCTCATCGGGCTCGCGTTTCGCACGATCATTCGTGACGTCATTTATCAGGCGCAGGAACAGCGCGACTTCGGCGTCCTCAAGACAGTCCGTGGCAACTGGACCCGAACCGCTCCTTATCGTGAGATCCTCCAGTTCTCGTTCATGGAGTACTTCTACGCCTTCGTGCTGCCATACTACGCCGAGATTCGGCCAGACGTGACGTTCGACGAGGCGGGAGCGGAGCATCTCCTCGCCGCGTGCGACCTACGAGCGTATGCCGCCAAACTCTGCGGTAACCCGAAGGTTCTCTACTTCGGTAACAAGAACGATTCCCTTCTGTCCCCGGCCGATGTGGCTTGGTTGCAAACAGAGTGGTCTGCCGATCAGGTCGTGCTGTTCGAGCGAGGAGGCCACATGGGCAACTTGCACCGTGACGATGTTCAAGGCGTGATCGCAGCGGTTCTCGAACATGCGATCGCCCAGCAGACCGAAACTCCACCGAAGTAGGCCGTCTTGCGCCATGAACTTGCTGTTTGGATGGCGTCCCTGGTCTACACGACCCCTTGGCGATGTGCCTACCTGCTGACTGATGACAACCAAGTGGACCGGATCGACCCCGGAGCGACCTTCAGCAGTTTGACGAAGTTCCATGATTGGCCGCGTGGCAACATCGAGCTGCCATTCTGCGCGCGCGCTGTCGACGCAAGACGCAAAGCCAGTCGGGCTCGACTGCCCGGTCGACGTATTCTGATCGAGCGTTGGCGGCGAGAGCAACCTACGCGGATGTAGTCGTTACCACTAGCCGGCATGGGTCGTATGCTTGGCTGGCATGCGTTGTATGGAGAGCTTGATTCCATACCGGTCATGGCTGATCACAGCTAGATGACAAGGCCCTTAAGACTGGTCGAATCCGATGTTGCCGCCCGCGTCAGGCAGTTCTTGGGGCAGACGTTCTTGCTGACGGATGGTGACTTCCCGATGTCGGATACCGTTTCGCTGCTCGAAGCAGGTGTTGTTGACTCAACTGGCGTGCTTGAACTGATCATGTTCCTGGAAGAGTCGTTCGAAATCGAAGTGGCGGATGCGGAGGCACTGCCGACGAATCTGGATTCCGTTGCGCAGATCGTCGCGTTTGTGCAGCGCAAGCGCGGCAGCGCGCCGGCGCGTGATGCTCTGTGAGCGCGTCGAAGTGGCGCTGCAGCACGCCTCTTCCCGCTGGCCTGACAAGCTTGCGTTGGTGTGTCGCGAACACCGTCTGAGCTACGCCGAACTTTCGCATCGTGTCGATGCGCTGGCTCAGGTGATTGCTGATCGCGGCATCGGCCGAGGCGATCGTGTGGTCCTGTGGCTCCCAAACAGTGTGGAACTGGCCGTTGCCATCTACGCGGTGTTGCGTTGCGGCGCGGTGTTTGTCGTCTTGGATGCGACCAGCAAGTCCGAGCGCGTCGCGCACGTTTTGGCGGACTGCCAGGCACGTGCGTTGCTGGCACCAGCGACCAAGCTGACGCCTGCCATGGTAGCCCACTTCGCCGCGCAGGTCGTGGACTCACTACGCATTCTTGCTGTGGGGGCCAACGATGCCGCTGGCACCACTCTCGGTGCGTCCTGCGTTGCGTCTGACAACCTCCCGGAAGCCACCGGCGAACTACCTGCGACGCCCGGCATCGACCGTGATCTCGCCTGTCTGATCTATACCTCAGGAAGCACGGGACTTCCCAAGGGAGTGATGTCCGCGCACTGCAACGTGCAGTTTGCGGTGCACTCGATCCTCGCGGCGCTGGGAACGAATCATGATGACGTCGTGATCTCGCCGTTGCCGTTGTCGTTTGACTATGGCCTCTATCAGCTGCTGATGACGGTCGCGACTGGCGCCACTCTGGTGCTCGAACCATTCACCTATCCGGCTGCGTTCTTGGCCAAGGCACGGGTCGAATGCGCGACGGTGATACCGGGCGTGCCAACGATGTGGTCGATGTTGCTTAGCATGGAACTGGCAAGCTTCGATCTGCAGTCGCTGACGGTGCTGACCAACACGGGGGCGGCGCTTTCCGCGGCGCACATCCATGCGCTCAACACCGCCTTGCCGCAGGCGAAGATCTTCTCGATGTATGGCCTGACGGAGACCAAGCGCACGTTGATCCTGCCGGCTGACCAGCTGCTGGCGCGACCGGCATCGGTTGGCATCGCGATCCCGGGCACCGAAGTCTGGTTGGAAGACGGCAGTGGCAACCAGCTCGGTGCTGATGAGGTCGGCGAGCTGGTGGTCCGCGGTGGCCACGTCATGCTGGGCTATTGGAACGCGCCGGAAGCCAGCGCCGCACGGTTCCCGCCTGGGCCATTGCCAGGTGAACGCCTATGCCGCACTGGAGACCTGTTCCGTCGCGATGCGGATGGCTACTACTACTTCGTGGCGCGCACCGATGACGTGCTCAAGATCCGCGGGCAAAAGGTCGCGCCTCAGGCAGTCGAGAGTGCGTTGCAGGCAATGCCTGGCATCTGCGAAGTAGCGGTGATTGGGGTCGACGATGATGAGCATGCACAGACGCTGCGAGCCTATATCGTGCGCACCGAGCAAGGGCTTACGGAGTTGGCTGTGAAGCGTCATTGCCGCGAGCACCTGGCCGACTTCGAGGTGCCGGGCTCGATCGTATTCGTCAACAAGTTGCCGCATACCAGCAATGGCAAGATTGCACGGCGCGAGTTGCTGACGCGGCCGATCGACTAAGGCGACTTCCCGATCGGCTCCAAGAAGTCCTGCAGCCGTTCGCGCAAGGTCTCGGCTGGATGTTCCCACCAGCGTTCTTCCAGCAGTTTGACAATCTGCTCCGGGTCAAATCGGTAGCCAACGACGCGCCCTGGATTGCCCTGCACGATTGCATAGGGAGGAACGTCTCGTCCGACGACGCTGCCAGCGCCGATGACGGCACCATCGCCCACCGAGTTCACCGACGGCAACAGCACTGCGTTGTGTGCAATCCAAACGTCGTTGCCAATCTGCAGCTGGGTAACGTTGGCAAGGTGGCCCGACACCATGCCAAAGAACGGATGGAAGAACAGGCCGCTAGTCGAGCGGGTCTGCAGCGGATGGTTGTGGGTCAGAACGCGTGCCGTTTCGGCGATCGAACAGTAGCGACCAATCGTGGTGCCTTCGTCGATTTGGAATGGCTGCATCCAGCCACCGTGCGTGTATTCGCCAACGGCGACACCATGGTAGTGCGCAAAGATGCGGCGCAGAGTGCACGAGAACATCGAGCCGCCTTCGCAGCGATCCAGCAGCCAGCGGGTGAACTGCCGCCAACGACGGGAGCGCAGCGCGTAGGCCCGAAACAGCAATGTCCCGAGCACCGGGATCTGTCGCGGGCGCACCGAGCGCAGGCAGGTCGAGTTGCTCATTGCAGCGCTGCATGGGTCAATGCCGGTTGCAGCAGTTGCTGCGCGTGGCGTTGCTTGGCATGCAGATCGCGATAGGCGGCCTGCACGTGATCGGCGGGGATGGGCAAGATCGCCGCGACCGCATCAGCCGGCACGTTGTGGTGCAGCGCCCACAACAGCAGGTCGAGTTGTCGCAGCGGCATCGCGAAGAAGAACTCCTCCTGCGATTGCGGCAGCGTGTAGGTCTCGGTCGACGGCACCTGTTCGCGAATGGCCGCAGGCAGCCCGAGATGCTCGGCAAGTGCATAGACCTGCGTCTTGTAGAGGTGGGCAATCGGCTTGATGTCGGCGAGTCCATCGCCACCGCGCACAAAGAAGCCGAGTTCGTATTCAAGGCGATTGGGCGTGCCGATCACCGCGAAGTTGTGACTCTCGGCGTGCGCGTATTCGACCAGTTTGCGAGCGCGCTGGTTCATGTTGGTTGCGGCTACTAATTGCAGGTAGGCAGGCAGCGGTAGGCGGGCGCGGCGTAGGGAGCCATCGGGCGCTTGCGCAATCAGGTCAAACAAGCGCGCCCGATCGGAATCGAGGGGGCCGCTGGTCACCACGATCTTGTGCGGTGAGCCGGGCGGTAGATCGGGAAACACCGCGGCAATGGCGTCGTCGCGCATCCGGTCGCCGCCGAGTTGCTGGATGGCCGGTGCGATGTTGGTGGATTCGATCGGCAGATTCAGGTCTGTGCACAGCAGGTCCGCAAGGGCTTCGCTTGCAGCCGTGGTGCCGTTGCCGGGCAGGGCGAGGGCAAGCACGCGTTCGGCGCCGAGCGCCCGCACTGCGAGTGCCGCACAGACCGCCGAGTCGATGCCGCCACTGACACCGAGAACCGCACCGCGACGCTTTAAATCACGACTGATCGAGTGGCGCATCCAGGCAGTGATCGCGTCGCACTCGGAAGCGACATCATAGGCGAGCACGTCAGGGCCGAAGGCCATCTGCTGGTTCTCATTCATCATGCGGAGCCGCTGCGAAAGGTGGCTGTCGAGCGCTCAGGTCGACTGCGATGTCCGGGGAGTTGGTGAAGACTTCGGGCCCGGTCACGTAGGCAGTGAAATTGCGGCAAAACTGTTCCTCGAGAAGTTGCACGGTCAGCAACCCGCAGAGCGCCATGGCTTCTCGCTCTGACAATCGTTGCACCCCGCGTGCTCGGTCGCGCAGCAACTTGGCGGCATTGGCTGACAGCAACGGGTTGTCGTCGATGCGTCGGTCACCAAGTAGTTCGCCGACGTAGTCATCCGCTTGGTGGCAGAACAGCCCAGCCTCGATCGGCGCGCGGTAGGGCTGCTTCTTACGCTGCCAGGTGCTGTCGGGCAGATACCGCCGCGCAACATCGCGCAGGACGACCTTGGTCGTCAAGCCGCGAACTTGCAGGTGGTCGGGCAGTCCCGCGCAGAAGTCGGCAACTTGCGGCGCTAGCAATGGGTAGCGCGCCTCGATGCCGTGCGCCAACGCGACGCGATCTCCTTGACTACTGAGCAGGTAGGGCATCAGCAAGCTCACGACCTCGATCGCTTCGGCCTTGGCCAGCGACGTCCAGGATGAGAACGCCTCGGGCAGCCGTTCGCGGATGGTCTGCGTCATGCGATCCGTGGCGTCGCCTGACTGGTAGCCGTGGCGCAAGAGGCGCGTCGTCCAAGCGCCGTTGCGCCAGCGTGGTGCGTGCGAATAGCAGTTGCGTTCGGTGTCTTGCAGGCCGGCAGCATAGAACGCACGCCACATCGAACTTGCGCGCACACTGCTGTCGCCAACGAACTCGTGCACACGTTGCAGCAACGCTGGACGCATGTTGGAGTCGGGTTGTCGCGCCCAGAATCGGCGCACGCGATCTTCGAGGAAGACGCTGTAGCCGCCGAGCAACTCATCAGCTCCTTCACCGGTCAACACGGTCTTGATGCCGTGCTGCTGAACCGAGCGCGACAGCAGCCACAGCGGCACCGGGGCGGTGCGCATCAGCGGCGCTTCGCAATGAAAGACCACCTTTGGCAGGTTGTCGCGCACGTCGTTCTCGGCACACTGCAGGATGTGATGATTGGTGCCGAGCGCGCGGCTGACCTCGTGCTGGGCGTGCGATTCGTCGTAGCCGACGTCGGGGAAGCCGATGCCAAAGGTCGACAGCTTGCCTGTTTGACGCGCCGCCATGGCTGCCAATAGCGACGAATCCACGCCGCCGCTCAGGTAGCAGCCAACGGGCACGTCGGCTTGCAGGCGCCGCGCGACACTGGCCTCCAAGTGCGTCGCCAGCTCGTCCGCTGCTCGCTGCCGTTCTTGCGGCGAACGTCGCGTGGTGCTACCTGCACCTGGAACCGGCAAACGGGTGAAGTCCGGTTGCCACCAGCAGTCGATCTGCACGTGGCGCGCCCCGGTGATGGTTGCCTGGCAGCCAGGAGGCAGCATCGCCACGTTACGGAACGCGGTTGCCGGGGGGGGCGAAGACCAGAATGCAAACGCATCGCGCAGTGCATCTTCATCCAGTTGCGCACTGAGTCGACCGCCGGCAAAGATCGCTTTGGCTTCGGACGCGAACACGAACGAGTCGTCGGTCGTCGCAAACTGCAGCGGCAAGATGCCGAAGCGATCGCGTACCAGCACGAGTTGACGCTGGATTGGATTCCAGATGGCGGCCGCAAACTGCCCATCGAGGCGCTGCCAGGCTGAGCGACCCCACTGTTCGAAGGCGTGCAGCAGGACTTCGACGTCACTATTGGTGCGGAACCGGTGGCCGAGCTGTTCGAGGCTTCGCCGCTGTTCGTGATGGTCGAAGATCTCGCCGTTGGCGATTAACCATAACGACCCATCTTCGTTGGCAATGGGCTGCGCACCGCCCGCCAGGTCAACCAACGCTAGACGGGTGTGGGCGCAGCCAAACTCCTTGTCGAGCAAGTAGCCATGCCCATCCGGACCGCGATGTTGTAACGCGGCAGCCATGCGGAGCACCTCGTCGGCCGTTGCACGTGCGGCCGATGTCAGCACGCCGGCTATGCCGCACATGCGCAAGAATGAGGAAGGAGCACGTCCCTTCTGTAGTCTGCTGAATGATGCGCGGCAATGAGTCGCTATCCATGCACTAGCGGGCTGACTTGCGTAGTCCGACTACAGGCGGTGCCGCTGCTCTGCCGCAAGATGCGGGCAACGAAATCCCTCAGTTGCTCCGTCAAGTGCCGCCGCTCGTAGGCGTCGAGCCCGGGTGGCACAGCGGCATGATCAAATGCGCCGTCGCGCCATTGTTGATGTAGCGAGACCAACTGTTCGGCAAGCACTTGTTCATCACATGGCTTGCTCAGGAAGGCCCGCGGCGAGGTCGCGACCAGGTCGCGGGCATCCCCTTCGGGCAGGCCCGCGAGGATCGGTCGGCCAGCAGCAAGGTACTCGTAGGTCTTGCCCGGCACGATGCGCGCGCGTCGTGAGTTTGGCAGGCCGTGAAGAGTCAGGAACAGCGCGTCGGCATGTTGGAGCTCGTGAACCAGGTCGTGATGGCAGCGGTAGCCGCACAGTTCGACGGCGTCGGCAACGCCCGATTCCTGCACGCATCGGTGCAAGGCGGGGTCATCCTGGCCGATCACGCGCAGCTGTACTTCGTTGCCGGCTGGTTCGCCGGCTTCGCGCAGTCGCCGGATGACGCGCAGCAGGTGCAGCGGCGTGCGACCACTCGCCTGGATGGGTTCTGGACGGTGGCGCAGCCAGCCGAGGCATCGCCGCAGCATGCGATCGCGCGCGTAGAGCTCGGAACACAAGAAGTTGCCGCCATGCACAAGGCGCAGTTGGCTACCTGGTCGTACGATCGTACCAGTGTCTGCGAAGCTATCGCGCTCCCAGCCGTTGGTGATGTGCGTAATGCGCGCCGGATTGAGTTCGGGAGCTGCTGCAAGGATCGCGGTGCGACTCTCGGCGGTGTTGGCAATGATACCGCTGGCTCGGCGCAGTATGCTGCGCATCGCGCGCCAGTCGCGCCACCAGTGCCAGATCGACCGGTAGTCCTGCACGCCGTCCAAGGCCCACGGATCACGCAGGTCGCAAATGGTCGGGAGGTCGTGTTGTCGACCCAGTTGGTTGGCGATAGGCCAGAGTTCGAACGGCGACATCGTCGGCAGGATGACATCTGGCCGTTCCTCGGCGATGGCATTGCATGCGGTCGTGATCAGCGCAGCGTGCAGTTCTGGCCAGTTTTCGCACGGTTGCGCGCGCACGACGCGAACCTCTGCCGTCAGGTCCGCGAGCAGCGTCGCATCCTCAGGATCAAACAAGCCGCGATGCGTGGCGATAGCGCGCGTGACCACGGTGCAACGTACGCCGAGACTCGCCAGGTGACGCGCAAACGACAGCGGGCGTTGGCAACCCGGGCCCCCATCAGGTGGGAAGTAGTAGGCAAGCAGCAGAACGTGCACACTTCGACTGTTGCCCAAACGGCTGGCGCGCGCAATGGCGCACACGCTGGTGCACATGATGGCGCACACAATGGACCGAAGCCTCACAAGTGCTGCGCAATGCCTTGCTCGGCATCGCTGATACTGGCAACTGATCCAATCACTTCATCATGCGCACGATCTGCTCACGTATGGACTTCATGAGTCCGGGGCGGTCCACGTCGACCTAGTCGCCTGCCTTTGGCGGCGAGGCGTTGCCGTTGATCATCTCTCAGTCGCGGCCGCTTATCGCCGAGTTGCTCCTTGCGCACGCGGATCTCTGCCGCTGGGGCGTCGATGACTTGTGCTTGTTCTCGGTGCATCCATGCCGCAAACGTGGCGAGCAGGAACTGCTGCGCGTGGCGAACATTCATGTGCAAGGTCATCGGCGAACTAGCCGCCGTATCCAACGGACCGTGAGTCTCATCGCCGCGGGAATGTGACTCGGTCAAACTGCGTCGCGGCTTGCCCGTTCTGACATTGTCGCTGGACCGTTTCGCGGAGCTGCACCAGCAGGGGATCTTGGATAGGGGGATGGGGCAGGTATCGCGGTGATTCTGGCCTGCTACAGTAGGGTCATGATGCGCCTACTCATGGTCCTTCTGCTCGGCTCCTGGTGCTTGTTGGGCGCTCAAGAATGTGTCGAGATTGGTCCTGAGCCTGGCGCCGGCCCTGGTGGAGGGTGGTTGCCGCGAATCAGTTCGACTGGGGCAGCTGTGCATTGGCGCAAGCAGGTCCTGATTCCAGATGTTTGGTTCGCAAACGTGCCGATGTTGATTCGCGATGTGGCGGTCGGAAACGAGTATGGCTGGCTGGCAATGGAATACGGCCAGCTTGAGGTTCGCATGGGCCACACGTCAGTCCAGACGCTCGACTACATGTTCGCGAACAACATCACCTCCCCAATGCAGTTGGTGCTCGATGTCGATGACCACCGAGTCATGTTCGGTCCGGGGCCAATGTGGTGTGCGTTGGGTTTGCAGGATGCGTTTCAGTTCGTGCCGGGGCAAGGAAACCTGTTGATCGACTTTCGCATCGTTGGCTCGACGATGGTCGGTGGCTCTGTGAGTCACTCCTGGTCGAAGGCTACCTTGTCGACAGACTATGATGTCGCTGTCTCGCAGTTCAGCACATCACCGCCACTGACGAGTAGTGGTGAATCCAAGGTGGCGCTGCGCCTTTGCGCGGATCGAGCTTGGACAAACGTCTTCGGTAGCGGGTGCGGCGGCGCGGCTGCACCAATCCTTGGGTTGAGCGGAGATCCGAGGTTGGGTGGCTCGGTCGGTTTCTGGCTAAGCAATGCAGGTGCCGGGTTGCCGGCTGCTCTTGCGTTCGGCTCAGACAACTCGCCGCCGTTTCCTTTCGATCTCGGCTTGGCGGGCGCGCCAGGTTGCCGCCAATACTTCGGGGTCAGCTCGCTCGTTGGGGTTGTGGCGAACGCCAGCGGGTTTGGATCCCATTTCGTCCAAGTGCCGGTTAATCAGGCTCTGGTCGGGGCCGTTGTCTTCGGCCAATACGCTGCTCTCGCGCCGGGAGCGAACTCTCTGGGGCTGCGAACGTCCGCCTACGGACGGATCCAAGTCGGTTTGTAACTCGTGGTCAGAGGTGGCTCGGACTGCGCCAACCCCGAGTTGGCACCGGCGTGTGCGCCACCAGGTAGTTCGGCGCGTGCGCCGCCTGGTGGTCTGGCGCGTGCGCCGCCAGGTGGTTCCGAGCAGTAATCCTTGCAGTTCGGTTGGTGAGCAGGGGTGGTTTGGGGAGCGATGGGTGAGCCTACGACGGTCTGGCAGGTCGTGATGGGGGAGCGATGTGTCTGGCGGCGGAGAACGCATTCCCGTAGCGACCAGCTACGACGGACAGGGCCGGATCTCGCTCACGGTACCTGGAGCGTACGTCGACCACGCCAACTACCCGCTCACGGTCGACCCTGCGGTCGGCCCGATGTTCTTGCCGTCGGGAACGCCTTACGACGACAACGCCCCGGACGTTGCGCATGATCCCAGCAACGGCCGCTACATGATCGTGTGGCAGCGCACGTTCTCGCCGACAGCGTGCAGATTCGCGGTCGCATCTTCGACGACTCAGGTGTCGCCGTTTCGCCCCTGCTCTACATCACATCGACAGGCCGAAATGAGCGACCTTCGGTGGCTTGGGTTCGCGCCGCGCATGCCTACGCGATCGTCTGGGAGGACGGCCACCGCATCCGTGGCTTGCTCCATGATGAGATCACTGGAGTTGCGGTGATGCCGCTCAAGACAATCTCCCAGGCACCGATCAACGGACGCGATCAACGTGCAGAATCGTTGCGGTCTACGGTCTCGGAACGGTTGCTGTCTGGGATCGCACGGACCCCGGTCAGAACGAACCCAGCCGCATCGTAGCCCGGGCACAGGAATGGAGCGGACCGTTTGCACCGATCGGCTTGGAGGTCGAGATCGAATCCATTCCTGGCGGCTCGGGATACTTGCGCGCTCCGAAGTTGACGCAGTCGGGCGAATCCGACCCGGCAACCCCTCAGTCGACTTGGACCCATCGAATCGTGTGGGAGCGCTTCTGGTAGATCCCAGCTCCCGGCGACACCGACATCCATCACGCCGTGGTGCTCGTCTCGTTCGTGCTCTCTCCGGCAACGATAATCCAACAGCCGGCGACTGCCGTTCCGGGGGCGAGCGACATCGGGCCCAATGAAGTCACGCCATCAATTGCACGCATCAAGATCGCTCGTTGGTTGCGTGGCGCGGCGACGACGACGTGCTCGTCACCATCTTCCCATCAACGGCGATGACTCCGGTGGTCGGCACGTTCCCGATCAGCGCTACCGCAGATATCGAGAGCATGCCCGCGGTTGCTGGTGGTGCCTGTGAGTTTACGGTCGCCTCTGGACAGGCCCCTGCGAACGCTCCAAGTAGCGTCAACATTCGCGCCGCCCGGGTATTGCCGGACGGCTCCGTGCCAGTCACGCATCGCCCTGTCGATGTCGGCAACGGACCGATCCAGGGAGGCCTGCAGGTAGCCTCGGCGCTTGCCTTGAACTCGACGCATCCCTCAAACCCGGTCCAAAATGAAGTGAACACGGCGCTGCTGGTCTGGTGGCGAACGACGGGCCCAGTCGGCCCCAACACCAACGACGTGCGCGCCAGGTTCTTCAAGCCGGTCGCCCCGTCCGTGACTCCGTTTGGCTCGGCCTGCTTTGGACCAGGCGGTTCCCTGCCGCAGATCGGGACCATGAACGGGCCGTCGATCCCTGGCAATTTCACGTTCCGCGTCACGATCGACAGCGGGCCAGCCAACTCGATCGCGTTCTTGCTGATCAGCCACAACCTGACAACAACCAGCATCCCCGGCGCCCCAGGCTGCGATCTCAACGTGGGCTTCCCCCTGCTCAATGCCCTGCCGGCCGTGGTCTTCGGCAATGGTTCGGGCAGCCACTTCGTGCCGATACCGTGCAGCGTGCCGCACGGAACGACCCTGGCCTTCCAATGGATCGTCTACACGCCCGGATGGGACCCGGTTGAGTTTGTCGCCAGCGACGACCTCGACATCTACTGGTCCCATTTGTGATTCAGGCGCGTTGCGGTTGGGATCCCGGTGCAGAATATGCCACACCGAGAATCCAGCGATTGATGTGGGCGGTCGCGGCTGCTTGTTGCCTTGGAGTTCGCGGAAGATGCGGTTCTCTTCAAACAGGTACGCGATCAGGCGCGAATGGTCACGGTTGACGAAGCCTGCGAACGTTTCCCGCTCTGCACACGCAAGAAGGATCAAAAAAGAGGTACGTTGGTGGGGTTTCGGTCGGTTACGCGATGTGACCCACTTCTTCCCTTCTCATATGACCAGATCCCCGCAGTTTGATTCGCGCGAGGTGGACCCTGAGTCGTTCGTGCGCGAGCACCAGGCTGGTGTCTGGCGTTACTTGAGGCTGCTCGGAGCATCGGGTGCCGACGCCGAGGATCTACTGCAAGAGACGCTGCTGGCGTTCTTGCGCAAGTCGAGCAATAGCGGGGACCCGCAGCCGTTGCTGCGCACGATTGCGCGTGGCTTGTGGATTGATCGGCAGCGCTGGTTGGCGCGGCGCCGGGCCGTCGAATGGGCCGAGCAGCTTGATGCTGCGCTGGTGGGGGCGCCATCGGACCCGCACCTCGAGGGGTGGCTTGACGCACTGGCCGCATGTCGCGAACAGCTTGGCGAACGGGCGCAGCGCGCGCTGACGCTTGCGTATTGCGAGGGGCTCGGTCGGAAGGAAGTGGCGAGCGAGTTGGGCGTGGCGCCCAACACCGCGCGCAACCTGTTGGCGCAAGCGCGACAGGTTTTGCGCACCTGCATTGAGGCCAAGATGACGGACGGAGAACGGTGATGACGACTAACCAAGAAGAACGTGACGATCTGTTTGCTGCCCGCGTGAGCTTGGGGCTGCGCGAACTGGATGGGGTCGAGTGTGCGCCCGACGTTGCGGAGACGGTTGCGCGGCGGCTTGCAGATCATCAGGCCAGCCCAAGAGCGAATCGATGGCGCGTATCGCGGTTGGCAATCGCGGCGGCCCTGCTGGGTATTGCCGTGACGGCAACGCTGTTGGTCGAGGCTGCTCGGGGCGACGGCCCCGGTTCTGCCCCGGCTGTCGCGCAGGATCCGCAGGGATCGTGGCGCTTGGAATACGAACTGCCCGTTGACGAACTGCAGCGCTCCGTAGAGGCCAAACAGGGGAAGAGCAAGGAGCAGCTGCTTCAGGACTGTGTGGCTTGTGTCAGCAAACGTCTCGGGACGAGCGCGGTTGTGCGGCGACATGGGGCCTCTGGCTTCACCGTGGAGCTTGACTACGCTTCCCGAAAGAAGGTTGCCGAGGTGCGGGGTCTGGTCGAGGCATCTGGGCGCGTGGAGATGCGCATGCTTGCCGATGCGGACTACCAGGAGAATGGAGTTCGGTTCGACATCGACAAGGAGCGCAAGCAGCTACAGGCTTGGCTCGATGCTGGTGGGCGCGCACGTCTGCTGCGCGATGGTGCGGCAATTCGCGACTACCAGGCGATCAGCCGGCAGCTGCAGTGGTTCGTGCGGCGCTTGCACCCGGACCCCAGGCGGCCCAACCGCTGGCAGTCTCGCTTTGGCCCCGAGGGCAATCGTGCGGTGTTCGTCAACGACGAATCGGATTGGAGCGGAGGCGTCATCCCAGCGCATATGCAGGCCAAGCCCCTCGCCGAGCAGCAGCTGCTGAAGCTGGTGCCGGTCAACATGCACGAGGAACACTTCACGGGGCGGGATCTCGATCCAACCGGCAGCAAGGTGGTCGAGACACAGAATCTGTTCGGCTTTCATTACCGCCTGCGCAAGCCCAGGGCTGCGGCGTATGCCCAATGGACGGCGAAGCACATTCAGAAAACGTCTGCCATTATCTGGGATGGCGAGGTGATCCAAACGCCAACCTTCGTGTCCAGGATTCCGGGGCAAGGCATGATCGACGGCATGACTCGCGAGCAGGCCGAGCGTATGCTGGCCGCATTGACCGGGCAATTGCCGGTGATGCCGCGCCTGCTGCGGCAGGCAGCGGGCCCTGCGGCCAGCGGCAGGTAGGCGCAGGGCGTTCGATCATGAACTCTTCGTAGGCGTGCGCTTTGTCCCGGGCGACTTGGCCGTGCCAGGTTCGCATGGATGCCATGAATGGGATCTGTTGCCGGCTCGTCGTTCGCGTCGCGGGTTTCTGCGTCGAGGCCTTCCGGAGTATTGCTGCTACTTGATCAGTTCGCGCAGGCGTGCAACCTGGGTGTCTTGGAGTTCGAACTTGAGCTTGAGGTCTTTGTTCTCGGCGATCTCCACGACGTGCTCGCTGACGTGGACGGTCGAACTGCGACTGCCGTTGCGTTGCGGGATCGTCAGCAGGAGATACATGCGGTACTTGCCGCGCGCTGGCATTGGCAGGGACACCGTGTCGTTCGCTGGCAGGAGCTGTCGAGGGCCGGCGAAGCGCTCCCGCACTTCATCGCGTAGCCAGACCTCGAGATGGGTCCGTGGCACATCCGCAGGCAGGCCAACAACCTCGATCTGCACGCGTTTTGCCTGCTCGAGCGTGACTACCAGCCCATCCGGCCAGTTGTCGCAGCGCACCGTGCGTTTGCCTGGCATCTCGACCGTGCCAACGGTCTTGATCGTGCGTGCGAGGTAGAGGGTCGCGTTACCCGTCCCGTCGGTGCTGCGAACTGAGCCAGGAAGCATGACGGTGGCACCGGCGATCGGTACGGATTGTTCGTCGACTACGTGCACAACGACCTTGCGCATGTGCTTCATGTAGTCCAACCCATCCAGTCGCGGGTCCAGACAGGGGCCGTCACCCGGTACGACGAGCTGATCCAGCACGACGAACTTGCCATGGTCTGGCGCCGCCGCAAGCAGCTCGTAGGTGCCCGCACGCAGCTTGGAGAATGTGATCTCCGTACCGCCGTCGGGCAGTGCTTTGGCCCGCGGGAGCCGGCCGACTCCGAATCTGCCTTGCAACTGCAACACGCGATGGGCATTCCTTGGGTCGTGCTTGCTGGTGAGCCGCACGACGACGCTACCGTTTGTGGCGACGGGTTTGTGCGCCGAGGGAGCCCGCGGTTTGATGGTCAGCGTCACGTCTCCGGCGACACCGCGGCCCCATTCGCTGGCTAGTTGACCGTGCCGCGCTCTGGCGAAGAGTTGCAGGGGCACACCTTTGGCATCGCGCAGGAGCGGCCCCGAACTGACAAACCGACCGTTGGCATCGGTGACCTTGACGTAGCCGCGATTGGGCTTGTCGGTGGCTGAAATCACGACTCGCACGTTCGCGACCGGCTTGCCTGACGTGTCGAGAACACGGCCGCTCAGTTGTGGTTCGTGGGCGGTCAGCGCGAACTCACCGAGGTCGATAGCAACCGTACGCAGCGAGTGATCGCATGCTTGTGAGGCAGAGTAGTTCGCACAGTCGACATCGATTCGAAGCAGTCGTGTGCCCGTGATGGCCCGACCAAGGTCGATCACGAATGCGCCTTGGCCCTTGCGGGACGCGAATGATTCTTCTTCGCCAGCATCGGTAGTCAGGCGCACCCGCACCGAACTGCGCACGTTGTCGCCGTCAAAGCCGCGGCAACGCATGGTCATCACCGGCCCCAGATCTATGTCGACGTCGCGAACTTCGCCGGCGGTCGTTGGCCCGGCGAAGGCGAGGCGTTCGCTGCCACCAAACTGTGAATACGAAGTCATTTCGATGCCCAGTGCCACATAGGGATAGAGCACGCCCGCTGCGTTCTTGGCAGTGGCGTGCACCGGAGCATTCAGGTGTGCGTAGGCTGTTGGGTGTTGGAACTGCTGCGCCGAGACGGCGCCAGCTTGGCGCACGCCGCCGCGCAGCCGACGCAAGCGGAGCGCGCCGTGTGGTGGCACGGTCATCGTTACACCACGCCGTCCAGCAAGCGATTCGGCCACCGTGGGAAACGCATCTCTCGGCCCGACCCATCCCGCTGGGCAGATCACGGCGCGGGCCTTGAAGTCGGCGGTGATCCCAAGCATGGCCCGGCCTGTCTTGTCGGTGATCGCAACCACCATGTCCTTGCCGGCGGCGTGAAGCGCCACCGGAAATCCAACCATGACCTTGCCGTTGGTATTGACGACCCGGACACCGACGGGCTCATTCTCAAGGACCTTGATCACCCATTCGTCGCCCACCTGCACGGCAGCCTCCGAGCGAACATGCGGCTCGGCAATGTGGAACTGCCACCATTGCAGCGGAGTCGGCGCCACGAACGTCGCGCGGCCATCGGGGTCGGTGCGAACCGCGTGCGCGTGCCGCAACCGGCGCACTTCGCGGTCTTCGGCCACCAAGAAGCCATCGTTGTCGATTCTTGCGGCGTCGCTTGCGCGCAAATAGACCACGACTCCAGGGCGTGGCAGGCCATCCTTCGCGCCGACCACACGGATCACTACGTTCTTCGCAATCGGGTCCGCTGGGTCTTGGCAGCCGATGAAGCCAGCAACGGACACGATGCTGAGGATGAGGGCAGGCAGGTGGTGTGGCATAGCGAGGCAAGTGGGGTTCGGTGCGACCAGTTGTTCTAGCCGGGCACGCCGGCGAGGTTCGGTAAGCAATCTGCAAAGGCGCAGCCGCACGCTGTCGTAGAGGCTCCCGCCTGGCAATCCCCGATTCATCTGGCTCCAGGCGAATGGTCGCCACCGAGCAGGTGCGGCGCAAGCGCCTGCGAACGTCCGGCGGCCAGGCGCGGTTGGCGATTTGAGCCGGAGTACTGCGTTGCGACGATGCGGGTGGCGACATGTCGACGCACTGCGTCGGGCTTCCGACGCGGTAGCCGTGCCCACAGCGATCGTCGACCGGTATGATCGGCGAACCACGAGGGCATGCAAGTTGCCTGTGCGTGGCAACCCCGTTCCGAAGCAGGTAGATGGCCATGCAACGATTGCTCCCTCCGATTGTGCTTTCTCTCGTGTGTGCGCCGGTCTTCGCGCAGCAGTTTGGTGCACCTGCGTTCGAGGTCCCGATGGTCGTTCTGCATTCGAACCAGGACGCCATGTCGGAGTTGCTGGACCACGATGGCACTGGCTCCACGGAAGCGCTGTCGTTCAAGATCTCTGTTGGCCCAACCAGCTCGACCGTGGTCGGCAAGATTCGCCGCATCTCTGGTAGCGCCTACTGGCAGAACTGGACGCCGGTCGTCGCGTATGTGCCCACGATGGGCACGATGGTGCCGGTGTCGGACGTCGGTCAGATTGGTGTGCCCGACGCAGCACAGGAAGCGGTGTTTGCCGTGTCACACACGGTTTGGGTGATCGCCAACTTCACCCTGATCGACACGTGGACCAGTGGCAACCTGGTGCTGGATGTTGCCGTCGGCGACTTCGATGACGATGGCGATGGCGACGTCGCCGTGCTGTCGGAGTTGCCCAACGGGGATCGAACCCTGCAACTGCGCTTGTGGGCCGGTGGCACCTTCCAAAGCTCACCCGCGCATGTTTTGCCGCAGAACGCCGGCTCTCATCTGTTTGCGACGGACACCAATGGGGATGTGATTCCCGAAGCCGTCGTGATCGGTCAGTCCATGCAAAGCACTGCGTGGACGCCGTCCGGGTGGTCGGCGGTACAAGACCTGGTGGTCGGCGTCGCGTCGCCGATGCCGACGGTTGGCGACTTCGACAACGATGGCGATGTCGACATCGTCGTGTTTGGTCACACCGACTATGTGGTGCTGCGTCGCGTCGGTCCGCTCAGCTTTGTCGTCGAGCCCCCGGTGACTGGTGGACCGGCAACGCACCTCTACGATCTCGATGGCGATGGCGACCTCGATGGCGCGTGCTGTAGCGGAGGTGGTTCGCCCGCGACGGCGCTGCTCAACCCGATGACCTACCACGTGTCGATCAACGACAATGGCACGTTCCTGCCCGCGTACAAGATGCATGGCGTTTGCGGCTACCACCTCGCCGGCGTAACCGATGTCGACGGCAACGGGTTCCTCGATCTGGTAGCAGGCAGAACGACCTACTACAGCCAGCAATCGCTGGCTATTCCGCCAGCGGCTTCCTTGATGACGGCGGGGCCACAGCCGCTGGCCCTGTTCGACGCGGATGGGGACGGCGACGTCGATCAGCTTGGCGATACGCTCGCGTGGCAGCGCAACCGCGGCGACGGCACGTTCGACGCAGCCAGCCTGGTGTTGTTGACGCCACCGCCTTTGGGCGTGAACTACCAGGCACCGGTGGTCACGGGTGACTTCGACGGCGACGGGGACGACGACCTGATCGTCAATGTGCACGATAGCAGCGGGGCCATCGGGACCCGGCTGTTGCTGCAGCGCGGCGATGCCTACGCCGATGGCGGCGTGCCCTTGCCTTCCGGCATGACACTCAGTCCGGCTGGTGGTGGCGATCTCGTCAATCTGGTCTGCGCCGACCTCGACCAGGATCAAGACCTCGACCTCGTGCTCAACGCGCCCGCCCCCGCGATCGCGTCGACGCTGTTGTACAACAATGGCACGGGACAGTTCACGGCGACGCCGTTGCCGAACTTCACCGTCAAGGCGGCAGCCGACTTCACCAACGATGGTCTCGTCGACCTGTTGGTCTGCGATGGTCGCTTGCTGATGCGACGTGGCATGATCAGCGGCGGTTTCCAAGCAACCGAGAACCTGACGCTGACAGGCTTTCCGCACCTGCATCATGCGAATGCCAGCGATCCGCACGGCGAACCAGTGCTGGTCGCCGACTGGAACAACGATGGCATCCTGGACCTGATCGCGCGCGAGAACTACCCATCGGCGACGCCAACGGCCTACAATGCGATCCTGATCAGCTCAGGAGGCGGCACGCCGCCGTTCTCCTTCGACTACCTGCCGACGTGGGCCACCGGCACCGCGTCGGCGTTGCCCACTCGCTACGCTGCGGCCGACATCGACGCCGATGGCAATCTCGATTGCATCGTCGGCAATGCGGGCTACGGCGGTGACGACAGTGTCGTGATCCTGTTCGGAACAGGCAACGCGCAGTTGTTCGACACCACCAAGACCCAGAACCTGATGTTGCCGTTCGGACCGTTTGCCGACGTGGATGCCGACGGCGATGCCGACGCGCTACGCAACAACGTCGTGCCCAACAACAGTGTCGCAGCACCTGCCGCTGGCCAACGCGTTCAGTGGAGTGCCGGTAGCCCCGGGGCCGGCGGTCGCACCCCGTTGCTCGGCATTGGTGGCGTGGTCGCGACGGGACACACGATCGAGGTGCGCGCCGCGGCCTTGCAAGGCCAGACCTTTGGCCTGTTGGCTCTCGATTCGACTACCTGGAACGTGCCGTTGTTCGGTGGCACTTCGTACGTGGACCCAACCGTGAGTGTCGGCTGGGCCGCAAACGGCGCCGCTGCCCTCGCCGGTGACGGCAACGCGAGCCTTATCTTGCCACTGTCATCCAACCTCGCGGGCCTGACCTTCCACTTGCAGGCGGCATTCTTGGATACTGCTGTCGGAATCAGCCTGAGCAATCCGGTGACGATCACGATCGGTCAGTAGGGGGTGTTGTCGCAACAACTCGACCGACAACATCCACCGTCCGCATCCTGTCGAGTGCGACCAAAAGCAGCGGACGACGTCGCTGTTCGAAATATCGCTCGGTGCTGACTGCGAGGGAACCGTGTCGCTCGATGCAACCCAGAACGACCGCTCTCATGGCAGCGGACGTTCAGGTATCCGCTCGGAGGGATGGCTGACGCAACCGGCCGTACCAGCGACCGCGCCGGTGATCGTGCTTTGCTCTGAGCGCAGGCCGCTCCGGCGGCGTCGGTGTGCGCAGCTAACGCAGCATTACCGAAGCCGGTGGGCTAACGATTGCACCCGTGGCATCAGGATGATTTCAAGCCTGGTCGCACCGCAGCACGCCGACGACTAAACTCCAGGTTATGCGCGTGATGTTCGTATTGGCCGTCTTGGCTGGCTGCGTGACTACTCCAGCCCAGTATCCGCCGACACTGGTGTTGCCACCGCGGGCACCGAACGCCGTCACCGGTAGCCAGCTGATGAGTGACCTGCAGGGCCTGTCCCTCGTCGACCGCGAGGTTCTGCTCTGGCACGAGTTCGCGGCCGGCAACGTGCCGACGTTCCTGCGCACGCTGGTACCGATCACGACCCAGGCGGTGATCCAGGGCCAGACGCGCACGGCGACGTTCTGGTGTACGAGCGATTACCTCGGCATCGGTGACGACGCCGATTGGTTCCGCATGCCGATGACGCCGACACTCGGCCAGCAGCTCGCCGATCGGCTCGCGTGCGTTCTGCCGACGCGGCGCATGGTCGACGCGATCTGGGCAGCGGCACCGCTGCAGCTGCAGCCGTTTCCCTACAGCCCGGCCGTCTACAACATCCTGTCCGTCGACCTGTTCCACCAGCATCACCTACAGATCGAGACACAGCGGGGTGGTCAGCCGCAGCAGTTGCTGACTGCCGGGATCAAGAAGGACGTGGTCGCATCGGCGCTGATCGGCAGTTGGCCGGGTCGGGTCGTGATCTACGGCTGGCACTACCCGAGCGGCGTGCCGATCCAGCCGTTGTCGAAGGTGCACACGTTTGGCCACGTCGATTACAGTCACGGCCTGCGGCTGGTGGCGCGGCGCATGGAGGTCGATGGCGTCATCACGACCGTCGACTCGGTGCTCGCCGATCCCGTGCTGCACCCGTTGCTCAGCGACGAAGGCGCGTTTCCCAGCTGGCGCTATCCGGTTGGCGTGGCCGAGTCGTTTCCGGTGCAGGACACGTTTCCGGCGAGCGGGCCCGAGCGCTCCGGCTGGCAGGCGAAGTTCACCCAGCCGACCTCGATCCCCGTCGTGCCGCCGCCGCCGAGTGGCGATGCGACCGTATTGCGCATCATCGACCCCGCCGGCGGCACCGACAGTCTGCGCTTCGATCCAGGCCTGGTGCGCGACCTCGGCTACCAGGCGGATCTGTTGTGCGACTACCGACCGCACCTAGCGGCCAACGGCTACGAACGCGTTGGCATCTTCGTGCGCGATCGCGCCAACGGGGCGTTTGACGGCACACTGAGCCAACAAGGTGCCTGCTACGCGCTGACCTTCGACTCGCACGACGGGCGCGTGCGCTGCCTGCGCGTACAGGACGGCGTGCTGACCGACCTGCTGCCGACACCGCGCTTGTTGCCGGTGACCAAGTGGCGGCGTTTTCGCATCGAGGCCGTCGGTGATCAGCTGACGTTCCTGCTCGACGGCGAACGGCTGCTGCAGGTGAGTGATGCGACGCATGCCAGCGGCGCGTTCGGCATTGGCTACCACGAGTTCTTCCAGCAAAACGCCAACATGCGCGGCGCGCGTGTCGACGGCTGCCATGCCGACGTACCCGGAGCCTTTGCGACAGAGCTGCAGCCCGGCCTCTCGTTCGGCGAGTTATCGGTGCGGCGTTCGCGCGGCGTGCCGGGAGATCTCTACCTGACGGCGATGACGCTGTCGCCAGGCGCGTTCCCCAACGGGTGGTTCTTCGGCCTCGATCCGACGATGCCAGAACTTCTGGCCCAGCTGGGTACCGGGCACCCGGTGTTCGTCGGCCTGCTCGATCATGCCGGTAGCCGCGACGTATCGGTGCCCGGGTTGCCAATCGGCCTGCCGCTGCAAGCCGTCAGTCTCGAACTCGATCCGACAGCCCGCTGGCTGCAGGCGTCGGCGCCGGTCGCCGTGGTCGTGCGCTGAGTTGGGAGGCGGCGGGACTACTCAGCAACCGGCACCAGGGGCGCGAATGCGGCAGCTATCGCTGGGGTGAAATCGGGCGTACGGTGTCAGGACCAGAAAGCACTTCTTCGCACGACATCCAACCGCGTGAGCCAATCGCTGAGCCCATCAGGAATGCGCGGAGAGTCCGAGACGGTTGTTGCGCATCTGGCGCTCCAACCATGGTTGCACCTACTCTGACTTTGCCACGCCGCCAAATCGCCACGTCCCAGCAACACTCCGTCACCCCATCCACCGCGAGTCAAGGTTGCGCGCGATTCTCCTGAAACCCGAGCGCCAAGCTCACCGCTCCCCTCAGCGGCCTGACCACCGGCTGCGTTGCTGGCGCCATCTCGATGGCGACGACGTAGATGCGCCATAGCGAGGGTTCGCGCACCTCATCAACGAGTTCTTGTGGTGCGCGAGAACCCGCACCGGGCCCTAGGGCCAAGCCGATCGCTCCGAGAACAGCACTGTCTTGCCAGTGCCGGTCGGTATCACGACCAGCGCCGAACGTGACCTTCGCGGTTGTTGGTGCGCACGGCCGAGAGGGCCGCCGCTTGGCAGGGGCGCAGTACCATGTAGATCTGTCAGCGACTATCGTCGCACGGTCAGGGTGTGTGCTTGGTGCGTCGCACTCGCGAAAACAGATGCGGTCGACGGCCTGAGTCATTCCAAGCGCCCCGAGCTCACCGGAGTAGATTGTCGCCAATATCGGGGGCTCCGGTTTGCTCACCGCGTTGCTATGGCGCCACAAAAGTCATCCGTCGATCCGCGACCGCCATCCAGGTTTGCGATGGGTAGGCCCCGCTTGCGATGCGCCGACCATTTTGCTCTCAGGCTACGGAAGTTGGAATCTGGTCACAGCTGGCAGGCTTGGGCGTGCAAGATATAGTCACCGCCAATGGTGCAGAGGCGAAGCGCATTAGAGTTCGAAAAGGGCCCAGATGGTCTTGAGTTGCGGCTGCCACGTCGATTCGGCAACTCCAGCGGTGCGCTGTCAGTGTTCGTCGTGACCCTCGCATTGTTTGGGGCCCTGTTCGTGTTTGCCGGATCACGCACGTTGATGGAAGGGTCGGATGATCCGCAGTCAGCCGGTGGTACCGCATTGCTTGTGGGCCTTGGGATGTTGATCGTTTCGTGGCTACTATTCTGCTCGCGCACAACCATTCGCATTGCACGCGACAAGATCGTCATCTCCGAAGTGATCGGTTGGTTGGTGCGACGGCAGGCGATTGCGCGAGAAGGGCTTCGCGGTTTGCGCGTGCAAGAGGCTGTCGGTCGCGGTCACGGCAACAGCAACAGGGTGCTGACCGCATGCATTCAGATTCGCTTGCCCGACGGGGAAACTGCGAACATCTGTAGGTGGTACCTCAAGGGGCTGTTGCGCGACGTTGCCGAACGGCTTGCGGGCGAGATCGGATATGTTTCCGACGGCGAGCGGGCCGACGAACGCGACTACGTGCCCGAAGGCGTCGATGTTGTTGATGACGACTTTGACAACCTGCCTGAGGGTAGCCGTGCGACAGTTGTGTCAACTGACGACGGCCTGCTGATGACCGTGCCGCCCATGGGCCTGTTGCGGCAACACCACGCATTGATCGGGTTCGGAGTGATCTTCGCGTTGGCGGGCTCCATCTTCAGTGTGATCCTCATGGTCAAGATGAAGGAAGGGGACCCAAGGTGGGCGATTTTGTTGCCAGCGACGTTTATCGCAGTTGGGGCAGGCCTCATCGTGTGGTCGTTGGCCTTGTCGCGGCGGCGCTCAGTCTTTGAGATTGCCGACGGCGAGTTGATCGTGCGGAGGATTGGCGGCTTCTTCGGTTCGAAGGTGCAGCGTTGGAAGGCCGACAAGGTGCAGGGAGTCGAGGTCGTCGATGGTTGGGTTGCCGTTCAAGATTACGAACTCAAAGTGTTGTCGATCAAGGTCGCCTACGTCGGCCGGCACATGCTCATGGGGCGCGATGTCGTTGAGCTGCAGTGGATCGCGGCGAAGCTGCGCGAAGGACTCGGGCTTCCCGAAGTTGACGAAAACGGCGACAAGCTTACGGGTCACGTGGACGCCCCGTGAAGCGGATCGTACCAGTCACAACGGCGAGGGTGCGGCCCGCAAATGCAGTGGAGGCCAGCAACGACCAGTGACGCGAATGCGGACACTCCATCGCCCGCAACACACGCCCATCGAATCTGGTCCCTGATCCAAGGCACCCCAACTAGGCCCACAGCCCAGCAGAGGCAAACGCTCCGCCAAGCACGGCCTTGTGATCGACGCCGAACCACCGCAGCAGGTCCGCATAGATGCGACGGAAGTCCATGGTCGCAACCAGATCGCCATCGACTAGTTCGCCGAGGTCCGGCACGGCACCGACTGTGCCACCGATGCTCTTGCCGCCAAGCACGAAGGCCGGCCCGGCAGCGCCGTGGTCCGTGCCCTGACTGGCGTTTTCGGTGACGCGGCGACCGAACTCCGAGTGCACGAGCACAACGACCGACTGCCATTTGCCGTGGTGTTGTAGGTCCTTGACGAACGCTCCGAGGGCCGCGTCGAGCTGCCGCAACAGTCCCGAGTGGGTCGGCAACTGGCGCGCATGCGTGTCGAAGCCACCAAACGGAACATGCAGGAGCCGCGTGCCAAAGCCCGTGACCACCAACTGCGCGACCAGTCGCAGATGACGACCGAGGGCCGTGTCTGGGTACTCCGTGGCCGGGACGTAACGAGCCAACGCCTTCGACAGGCTGTCCGCCATCGTCACTGCCCGTTTGGCGCGCTTGGTGATGAAGCGCCGCAAGTCCGAGCCCTTGTCTTCGTCCACGGCACCGAGCACATCGCGGGTTGGGTGGTCCGCCGGTATGGCGCCGCGCCGATCGGCGCCGAGCCACTGGAAGTCCTCAACCCGGCGCAGACTTGGCACGGTCGCCGTTCGGGCCTTGAGCACCAACGGCACTTGCAGGCTGCCGACGGCCGCGGCCGGCACACCTGTCGCCCCGCCTTCGTCCGCACCTTGTGCCTTCGCCGCCAGCAGGTCGGCGGCGCGGCCAAGCCAGCCGGTCGTTCCCGCCGCGACGCGCTGGTGCGTCGGGTCGGCGACGTGCCAGATATCCCGGCTACGGAAGTGGGAACGATCGGGCTGCGGATAGCCAACGCCGTGTAGCACGGTCGCATGCCCCTCGCCGACGAGCTTGTGCAACCGTAGCAGCGACGGATGCAGTGCGGTGCCATCGAGCAACCGATGGGAACCCTTGCGGACTTGGGACAGTGCCGGCCGCCGCTTGGCGTAGATCTCGTCGCCAACCGGCACGACGGTATTGAGCCCGTCGTTGCCGCCCTCAAGTTCCAGTACCAACACCGTGCGCTCGTCGCCGCGCGGCACGAAGAACCCGGACCCGGACAGCCCCAGACCGAGCGGAACGGCGCCGGCAGTGGCGAGGAACGAGCGGCGGTCGAGTGGCATCATGGGGTTCAGGCCAGGTGGTAATCGGGTAGACAGGCGGTGGCGTGTAGCACGGCGTCTGCACGCTGGTCTTTGCCGACTTCGGCGCAGAGCGTCGCCAGCTGCTCGACGTCGGAGGCGGGCGCACGTCCGTCCAGCAAGTGCAGCACGGCGGCCTTCGCGATCTGCTCGGGGCGTCGCAAGCCAGTGAACAAGGTCGAGGGACGGGGCGCGAACTTGCCGCGGCGACCAGCGAAGAGGTCCGCAACGAAATTGCTGCGCAACAGCCAGGATGCCTCCGACAGCCACGAGCGTTCGCCGTGCCAACCCTCGACGGACGGCGGCTCGAGCCACGTCTCGCCAAGCCCGGCCATCGTGCGTGCGAGCGCGGTCGGCGCGGCGCGTCCACCAAGCAGCCGCACCGTGCCGATGACGAAGTCCGCCGGACTCTTCACCTTGCTGCGAAACGCTCGCGGCGAGAAGAACAAGCGACTGCGCAACAACGTCGTCAGCGTCGGCAGCACGCGACGTTCGTTTCGGATGTAGACCGAAGCCAGGGCATCGACTTCCGCGGGCTCGGGTTCGGGGAGCACAAACCACCGCAGCCACTTGTCAGCGAGGAACTCGGCCGACTCCGCGCGTGGCAAGGTCAGACGCAGGACGTCGTCTCCATCGAACGTGCCAGTCTCGCCAAACACCGTCTTGGGCCCGCGATCGTGCCGGCGAACATTGAGCTTGAACCGCCCCTGCCGTACGTGCCACCCCGTGAAGCAACGCGCTGCTTCACGGATGTCCTGCTCGGTGTAGTGGCCGCGGCCGAGCGTGAACAACTCGAACAGTTCCCGAGCAAAGTTCTCGTTGGCGGACTTGTCCGTGTTGACGTCGTTGTCGAGCCAGCGCAGCAACGCGGGATCCTTGCACATGGCCGCCGCCAAGTCGTCGAACGAACCCAGCCCGAGCTCGTCGAACGTCTGCATCTGGCGCGCCATGGCGCGCGGGTCCTTGATCTTCTGGTTGCTGGTCGCGAAGTGGTCGTGCCAGAAGTAGCTCAGGCGCTGACGCAGCGGATCTTCGCCGTGCAATGCCAACCACACGCGATAGGCGCGCACGCGCTCGATGTCGTTGAAGCTGACCACGACATCGTGGTTGTCGGCCAAGTTACCTGCGCGGTTCAGCCACGTCATCGCCGCGTCCACTCCCTGGCGCACAAGCCGGCGGCGCACGGACAACGACGCCGAGAACCCGCCGCGGCGCAGCAGGTGGCCGACTTTGGCCAGGTCAAACGGGTCGGCCGGGGTCGGTCGATACGGAGCCAGCGGGTCCGTCATCGCCCCTGCTCCTTGAGTGGATCCTCGCCCGTCGCCGGCACACGTTGCAGGCGGACGGTGGCCCGCGTCACCTTGGCCTCCGCCATCAAGCTCACCTCAAGCAAGTCGATGGCCGCGAGAACGCGTTCGACGACAACAAAGAACTGGTCGGCCTCCGTCGGCGAATCGCCCTCGTCGAGCATGCGAGCGAACGCTAGCGGGCGGTGGTTCGCGATAAGTTCCCGGGCAAGCGGTCCGCCTCGCACCAGCAGGCGATCGCCCCGGGTTGGCGCTCGACCGGCCTTCTTCGCGGCGGTGATTGCCTGGATTGCCGCGGCCTGAGTGCTGGCAAGCGCGACGAAGCCACCGTCGAACCAGATCGTCGGCGTGACCTGCTGCTCGATCGGCGGCCGACCGGGACCACGCCAGGTGCGCGGCTCACCGACCATTCCGTGACCGCTATCGTCGCCGCGGCGATTGCGTACGAAGAACGCCTGCTTATCCATCCGTGTGCGCTCGGCATTGACGATCGTGGCCAGCAATCGCAGCATCCGGGTCAACAATGCCTCGGTCGGCTTGCCGGTTACTTCGGTCAACAACGCAAACTGCGGCAGTGCTAGTGGCGAGCGCTCGTCAGGTCCTTCGCCAACATTGGCAGCAAACACCATTAGGTCAAGCGGCTCACCAAGACCCCCAAGACCGTCCGCGACAAACGACGTGTGCGGACCGTCGAGTGCGTCGGCGATCGACAAGAACTCGCCAATGGCCAACCGTTCGTCCTCGTTGAGGAAGGTCTCCGGCGTTGCAAACAGCCGGTGCAGGCTGCGCTCCAACCGCATCGCCGCGATTCCGTCGGGCGGCAGCACCGGCAGCGGTCGAGGCGTCGTCAATAGCATCTGCCCATCGTCGCGACCGCGCACGCTGGCGTCGGCTTCGAGTTCGACGAACAGGCGGTCGCCGCCGCCGATTGCAACACGTAGCCATCGCGCTTCGGCGAGTACGTGCGCGACTGGCGCGAGCAAGAAGCGGGCACCGCCATCGAGTTTGGCCCCGTCAGGCCAGCGGTCGCCAGCCTGCTTTCGCCAACCGTGCACGTCGACCAGAATCCGGATGTCGGTGGCTCCGCCATCGGAGCAATCCGATGCGGCTGCCACCTTGCCCCACCTGCCACCCCGCTGATCCAGGTGCTCGCGCAACCTTGGCAGTGCGGTCGAGACGCCAGCCACCAACATGTACTTGCCGACAACTGCGTGTCGGTCGACACCGACCGCGCGCGAGAACCACTTGATCGCCGCGGCCATGTCGCCCGGCTGCATGATTGCGATCGGCACCGCTTTGCCCTTGTGCGGCAGCAGGCCGAGCACCGCGCCGCCGCCAGCGACACGTTGAGCCCACCGCTGGGGCGTACCACCCAGGGCAAAGGCCAGGCTGGCGACCCCGACCGCGACCTTGCCGCGAACGAGCATCGGCAGACCATCGGGCACGTCGCCAAGCGCCGCCAGCATGGCTTCGACGGCAGCGGGCGGATCCGCGATCTCGACCACCACCAGCGCCTCGTCTGGCAACATCGCCCGCTCGGGTTGCGGTTGCTGGCTGGCGAGTCCCAAGGCCAGCATCAAGACCGCGGCCCGCGAACAGCCGGTTGTCACGCAGTGCATCATCACGGCAAGCCGAGTGGCCACTGCGTCCCGCAATCTGTCTCGAACAGGCACCTGCGCTACCGTAAACCATGCTGGCCATTCGAACAGCCCATGTTCACGTTGACAGCACGTCCATGTCACCGTCGCCGATCAAGATCGGTCGCGTCGACGGAACGGGCATCAAAGGTCGCTGTGACGTGTCGAAGCCGAGGCTATCGCTCCGGCAAGCGGCGTCGGGGTGGCCTTCGCTTGGCCATCATCAATCCGTTGATGACCGGCACAGTCCCCAGCACGCCGTCGCCACTTGCCGAAGTTGGCTAGGCATCCGTCGTCTTGTGGCGGCGGTTGGCCACGCGTCCCGTTCAAGGGGTGTGCCGGGCAGCTACTTGGTCAGGTGCTTGGTCAACGCGCTGCGCAGGCCGGTGAGTCTCGCTGGCTTCTCGAGGAAGTCGCTCATGCCAGCAGCGATTGCGGCGTCCCGGTCGGCACCAAAGGCCGCAGCGCTGAAGGCTACGATCGGGATCTCGCTGCATGGGCCACTGCCGGATCGGATGCGGGTGGTCGCCTCGATCCCGCTCATGTTTGGCATCATCAGGTCCATCAGAATCATGTCGTAGTGGGTCGACTCGGTGGCTTTGACTGCACATAGCCCATCGTCCACGATGGTCGCGGTCACGCCCAGCCTCTCCAGCATCTTCTTGGCGATGAGTTGATTGGTTAGATCGTCTTCGGCAACCAGTACCGTTCTTCCCGCAAAGGACTCCGGCATGGTGCAGTCGGAGCTGTTGTCTGGCGGCGTTTCTGGCGCACAAGCCGTCTCTGCTGCGATGCGCATGCGAAAGTGGCTACCGGCAGTGCTGCTATGCATGAGCTGCACATCGCCTCCCATCGCAATTGCGAGCTTCCTTGAAATACTCAGGCCGAGACCGGTGCCCCCGAAGCGACGGGTGGTGGATGCGTCCGCTTGCATGAACGGTTCGAATAGCCGTTGTTGGCTCTCGATGTCGACGCCGATACCGGTATCACGCACGTCAACTGTGAGCTCGTTGGTCTTCGAATACCTCGCGTGCAACTCGATGTGGCCTTGCTGGGTGAACTTGAGCGCGTTGCCCAGCAAGTTTGTGATGACCTGGCGGACGCGGTCGAGGTCTAGCGATAGCCAAAGGTCATCGGGGACATCGATCCTGGTTCGCAGATCAACACCGCGTTCTTTGGCGGATGCCCGAAACAGCTCTGAGATGCGCGTGATCGCCTGACCCAACCGCACCGGCTCACGCGTGACCTCAACCTTGTCGGCGTCGAGCTTGGAATACTCGAGTATGTCATTGACTAGCACCAATAGGGACTGCGTGCACCCATCCATGGTGTCGAGATTCTCGCGTTGATCTGCCGTCAGTTCGCCATCGCGTAGCAGGTCAATCATCGATCCGAAGCCGTTGAGAGGCGTTCGTATCTCGTGACTCATGGTTGCGAGAAAGCGGGCCTTGGCTTCGGTTGCCGCTTCTGAGGTGCGCAACGCGGACTTGAGCTTCTCGCCGATCTTGTAGGCGTCATCCAAAGCGGATCGTGTCGCCTGCATGCTGAGGAGCAAGTCTGGAGTCGCATCGCTGGGTGGGAAGTCGCTGATCTGCAGGCCGCGTTGCTTGAACTCCTTGATGTCGCGCACGACTGCACCACCCCAGAACGCAATCAGGGCCCCGCCGTCGAGCGCCATGGTGCTGCCCTTCAGTTCGAAGTCCGCGTTCACGGCTTGCAGCAGCACAGTAGATTTTGTGCAAGCCGGAAGCGCGGTGAAGGATTCGGTTTTTGCTGGGCGGGCGACCCGAAAGACATCGTCGATCTGCATGCCGGGAACAGTCCCCAGCCGTCGGCGCAGCGCGGCACCGACCATGGTCAGTGTTCCAGCGGCATCTACCACGAAGCCGAAAGGCACGGCGGTAGCAAAGTCGGTCTCGCTCAGGAACATGTCTACATTGAGCTCATGTCAGGTGATTCGAACCAAGAACCGAGCGTGGTCAGATGTGCCGGCTTCGAGCTGCTCGATGTCTATGGACACCGAAAAGCGGCGCGCTAGTCCCCTGAGCAGTCCGAGCACCATTGGGGCCAAGCCCTCACGCTCCGAGCGGTAGTGCAGGATGCTCGAGCCATCATCGCAGGCTTCGCGTTCGAAGCTTGGCGGCATCAACTCGGGCATGGTGCCGGCGATGCGCGCATGCATCGAGTCCAGGTTGTCGAGGAACTCGTCGAGCGTGCTGCCCATCATGGTCAGCAGATCGCCGTAGCCTTCTTCGATTGTATAGGTTGTCCAGTAATCGCCAAATGCTTCGAGCACGGCCGCTGGCGTCAGTTTCAGCTCGGCAGATGCTGCCGCCACCAAGCCAAACGTGATGGCGTCGTCATAGGCTTCCATCGCGACAAACTGGGGGTCTTCGATCCCTGCTCGTTCACAGATGCGTTGCCACGCATCGTCGCCGAAGTTCTCTTTCACCAAGCCTTCTACTGCGCGATTCACGAGTCCATACATGGTTCGCTAGTCATCGGTCGATTCTCCTTGGAACGTAATTGCTCGCTCAAAGTTCTAAGTGGAAACCCGGATATGCTCCCTTGGTATGGGGACTTTCGATCGCTGGTCTACCGGCCGCCATCAGGCTGTTGCCGCGTCAATCCTCGTTGGCAATCCACATGCGCTGGAGTTGCCTGATGTTGCCGGGCGTGTCTTGGTAGGCCGTGCGATTGTGTGCCAGGACACGGTTGTTGACCCAAAGGATGTCGCCGCGCTCAAGGCGGAATCGCACCACGTTGTCCGCGTGTTCAAGCAGCGCATCGAGCCGATCCATGGCTTCGAGTTCGAGGGCGTCAAGCGGTAGGCCGGCCTTTCGGTGGCCTACTTCGATCCAGTATCTCATGTAGCGGAACAACACTGCGCCGCCCCGGCTGCAGTCGGAGAAGATCGGGAAGCGGTTGCGCAGCAGGTTCTCGTGGGTCTTCTCCTTGCCCGGTGTGACCACATCGCGGTACTTGTCGCAGCGCAACGAAGCGAGCAGCTCCGGGGATTCACGATGCAGAATCTCATGCACGCGCAGCGCGTTGCTCACGAGGCTGTCGCCTCCCTGCTGACTTGGTTGTTCGCAAAGCAATCCAACGAAATCGGGAACGACATCCACGGCGCTGCTATCGGTGTGGAAGCAGGTCTCCGAGTTGGTCATCGAAACGGGTACGGACTGCTCTTTGTAGGAGGCGCCGCGATCGACCACTGGATACAGGAGACCATATTGCAGCATCGGCTGGCCTAGCACCGAGCCGAATGCGATGTAGAAACAGCGCAGTTGTTCGGCGCTGAGTTCTAGCGACCCGAGTCCCTGCAGGCAGAACACCCCATCACCCGCCACCAGTTGTTGCTTGACCTGTTGCCCGAACCTTAGCAAGCACGGCCATTGCCCTGGATGCCATCGGAACGTTGCCGCAGTGATGCGCGGTTGCTTGGTGCCAAACTCAAGTAGCTCCTGGCGCACATCATCCGGTAGCTCGCAGCGCCACGTATCCCGTTCTTGGAGTTGGCAGGCAGACCAGTTGAGCTGCGCGTTGCCGCCTTGGGTTGAACTGATGAGGTTGTTCATGGTGGCATCCTTTGAGTCGGTCGGGACTTCGATGTAATCGGTTGGTCTTACTTGGTGAGTCGGAAAGCCAGGTGCAGTGGTTTGTCTTGTAGAGGTCCAAACCACTCGGGATCGCTTTGCAAGTGCTCTTCGGTCGCTCGCAGTTCGGTGATTTCAGGCATCTGCGTGAAGCCCGCCCCGGCTAGAGCACCGAAGTAGTCTTCGAGGTTCTTGTGGACGCTGCGAACGCGCACGCTCTTGCCGTCCTTTCGCCAGATCTCGCCTTCGAACTGGCGGTCTCGGCCCGAGTAGTAGCCCTTGCCTTCGGGATCGAAGTAGAAAGGAGCAACGTTCTCGCCCAGGAACGGCAGCGATGGGTGCGGAACAGCAAAGATGAAGCGCCCGCCGGGCCGTAGCAGGCGATGCACCTCACACATTGTGTGGCGCGTCTGCTCAAGACTCAGGTAGTTGAACAAGAACACTGCGACACACAGGTCGAAACCTGCGGAGTCGATGTTGCCAAGGTCGGTCGCGTCACCGGCGCGGTATTGAATGCCGAGTTGTTCCTGCGACTCGCGTTGTTGTGCGCCTCGCACCATCTCCTCCGACACATCGATGCCGAGAATGCTGCCGGCACCACGGCGTTTCAGGGCGCGCGAAAAGTAGCCTTCGCCGCAGCCGAGATCGAGCACGTCGAGCCCCGTCGCCGACTCACTCCACTTCAGCAGGAATGGACGCGCGGTGAAGTCGGACAGCAGGATCGGCTCGGTGCGTTGCCAGTCATTGCTTGCGTCGTTGTAGAGCTGTTTGGTAGTGACGTTCATGCCGGGTTTGCCAGTTGGTCGTTGGTGATGTCGTTGTAGAGGCTGTCCCAGAACTCGCAGCGCATCGCGAGTGCCGTGCGCATGCCATGCCGCAATTCGGCGATGCCGCCGGGCTGTTCGGCAAGATCACTCGCAATCTCGAACAGGTCCTGTTGATGCTGGTCGTCGACCAGACAGTGCAATTCGAAGAAGACGAACTCGTCGCGGCGAAGGGTGCCCAGGCTGATGATGCCTTTGAGCAGCTGTTCGTAGACTGGGCGAACGATGTGTTCCGTGCCGAGGCCGAGTGCCCCGACGGCTTCGGCTGCCGTCGCGTTCTGCAGGAAGCTCAGGAAGCGCGTGCGCCAACGCGCGGATGCGGACGAATTGGCGCCGAGGTCTTCGCGACGGATGCCAAGTGCGTCGGTAAAGCGACGGAAAAGTGCGGGGTGAGGGACGCCAGCCACCGATGCCGGGTTGATACCTTGAGCGAGCAGCTCTTGGCAGTCGTCCGCTCCGAGGTTGCCCTGTTCTTCGGCGAGGTTGTGCTCAAGCTTGTCGCGGTGGTCTGCCCGCTGGAGGCGCGAGATGACCGTGGTCAGGTAGCGCGGGAACCACACGGAGTAGCCGCTGTATTCGAGTGCATAGCGGCGCAGCGCTGAGACCATGTTGGGGAAGTCGCACTCCGCGAATCGGGACAGAAACGGGTGCCGGACTGCCGGGTGTGCCAATGATTCGCGAATCAGCGACTGGAGTGCAGCGTCATGGTTGTCACTGGATTGCAGCGAAGGAGCGGTGCTGATGGTCGTCATGGCAGCGGGGGGGGGCTCTGG
>TARA_R110002072_G_scaffold16666_1_pt1 | contig 78656 bp, 71 predicted proteins | sample TARA_R110002072 | Tara Oceans TARA_R110002072 (sample SAMEA4397118) | marine metagenome | biome: Polar Biome; feature: [SRF] surface water layer (ENVO:00010504); material: water (ENVO:00002006), including particulate matter (ENVO:01000060) such as... | depth 5 m
ACAAAAATTTTTAGGTGCTTGAGCGGCACAGAGATAGGCCTAGTTCTAACAGTATTTTCGTTGTTGGCGGCATTCGTATTTTTCATTGTTCAGAGTAAAGAATCCACAAGCCAAGGACAACAGCTTAAAGCAATGGAAAAGTTACTTCTAGAAATTGCTGATAAGGGGTTTATGCCATTAGCCAATCCAGGAGGTAAAGTTCATCAGGTTAAGACCGAGTGGAAGGTAAGTTCCGCCCTGACAGAAGATGCAAATATTGAAGCAAAAGATTTCACCACATTGGAATCGCTAAAAGACTCTGCATCGCCAGGCCCCATAAGGAAGGCGTTCAATGAGAGAATGGTAGTTCCGTGTATGGTTAAAGATTGTGATGCTAAGGCAACATATTCTGGTTGGGGGCCAGATCAAGGAGGTTCTATGACCAGTTATTACATGTGCGATAAAGGCCATAGATTTCCTAGCCCATATATTGAAGACCTTATGGACTGAGCGATAGCCTGCGATGATTGGATAGCTGCACTAGAAGGAGTGCACCGTCTAGGTGGAGTCAGTTAAACAACAACACTCCGAAAATGCTCAAATCCGATTATGCTGGGGGCCTGTGGGCGGGGCTATGTGTTTCTAAGTCGGGGGAGGTTGCCGCATAGGGGGAGACTGCCTTTAATCATCTCCGTATTTTCATCAAAAATTTCTCTTTTTAATGGAACCCAGAATGGAATCCCGAATAGTGTGCGATATTAAGAAGGGAGGCAATCGATCGTAAGTTATTGATTTTACTGGTCGGTGTGAGAGGATTTGAACCTCCGACCCCTTCGTCCCGAACGAAGTGCGCTACCAGGCTGCGCTACACACCGAAATTGAAGGCGCAAAAACTATACCAAAAAGCAATCCCGGAAACCAATACCGTAGGCGCTCTAGTAAACACCTGCCCAGCGAGCCAGGAACTGGCTAAAGAGACTGAGAACGGACACCACCACGATCAACATTATTACAAGCCGCAGGGGCTTGAAGGGTTTACGCTCAACTGAATTGATGCCGCGGGACACAAAATCATCGACCCTTTCCTGATCCTGGGGATAGAGGCTATTGGAATGGCTGCGGTCTTGAGGTTCATCAGTCATGGTGTTTCACGCGGTCTGTGCAAAAATTAAAGGGGCTCATATCCTTCTATCTTCCCCCTTCAGAACCGGAAAGTCATCCCAGCTGGAGAACTTTCCAGAATAGCTTTCAAAGCCTATAACTGAAAGAGTTCCTCCGGCATATCCATGAGGTTTCCGGCGCCCGCAAGCATGGTAACTTTCAGCGATTCGGTGCGCGGCAACAGTCGCTCAAAATAGAATCGTGCCGTCAGGATTTTCGCCTCATAAAAAGATACATCTTCGTCGGAAGCGGCTATCTTTTCCTGTGCTACCACTGCCATGCGCGCCCAGAAATAGGCAAGTGTGATGTAGCCGCTGTACATGATGTAATCGACCGCCGCGGCGCCCGCTTCATTCGCGTCGCCCATGGCGGCCTCGCCAATTTTCATCGACACCTCAGCCCACTCGTCCTTAAGCGCGCGCAGTGGCTTGACGAACTCAGCATGCTCGGTCCCACTGTGGGCGTCGCAAAATTCGCTGATAATATCGGTGAAGCCAACCAACAACTTGCCACCACTACCAAGCACTTTTCGTCCGATAAGGTCCAGCGCCTGAATACCCGTCGTCCCTTCGTAGAGGGTAGCGATACGGGCATCGCGCACTATTTGCTCCATGCCCCACTCTCGAATAAAGCCGTGGCCGCCGAATACCTGCACACCGTGATTGGCTGCCTCAAAACCTACTTCTGTCACAAACGCTTTACCGATAGGCGTCAGCAGTGACATCAGGTCGTCAGCGGCCTTCGCCTGCTCCTCGGTTCCAGCGACCATAATATCGCCCTGCTGTGCCAGAAAGTACAACAAGGCACGACTGCCTTCAGCGAACGCCTTTTGCGTAAGCAGCATGCGCCGCACATCCGGGTGTACGATGATGGGGTCGGCGGGGCCATCGGGATTCTTCGGCCCGGACAGGGAGCGCATTGCAAGACGATCCCGGGCGTAGCTGAGAGCGCCCTGAAATGACAATTCAGCGTGAGCGAGACCCTGGATAGCGGTACCGATCCGGGCCACATTCATGAAGGTGAACATCGCATTCAACCCGCGATTGGGCTCGGCAATCAGAAAGCCTTTAGCACCGTCAAAGTTGAGTACGGCGGTAGCGTTGCCGTGAATACCCATCTTTTCCTCGATGGACGCACAGTGCACCGCGTTGCGCTCACCGAGGCTGCCATCCTCGTTCACATTAAACTTTGGCACAATGAACAGGGAAATACCCTTGGTGCCTGCAGGTGCATCGGGTAAGCGCGCAAGTACGATGTGCACGATATTCTCGGTTAAGTCATGCTCGCCAGCGCTGATGAAAATTTTCGTCCCGGTGATGGAGTAAGAGCCGTCCGACTCGGGTTCGGCCTTGGTGCGCAATAACCCCAGGTCAGAGCCACACTGGGATTCTGTTAGACACATCGTTCCCGTCCACTCGCCGGAGACGAGTTTAGTGAGGTATTTCTTCTTCTGACCGGCGTCGCCGTGGGTCTCAACCGTATTAACAGCGCCATGGCTGAGCCCCGGGTACATATTCCAGGACCAGTTGGCTGTACCTGCCATCTCGGTCATAACAATGCCTAGCATGCTGGGCATACCCTGACCGCCATGCTCCGCATCTGCAGCCAGCGCCGGCCAGCCATTATCGACATATTGTCGGTAGGCCGCTTTGAATCCTTCAGGCGTAGTCACGCCCTCCGCGGTCCAGTGACACCCCTCTTCATCACCATTGCGGTTCAGTGGTGCGAGCACGTTCTCGGCGAAACGAGCGCCCTCTTCTAGAATGGCATTCATAAGGTCTTCAGTAGCCTCCTCAAATCTGGGAAGCGTCTGATACAACTTCCCGGACTCCAATACTTCGTTTATCACAAAACGAATATCGCGTACGGGCGCTTTATAGTCTGGCATAGTGTGGTTCCTCTAAATGGTCGCATTCTATGAACAGGCGGATGAGAAGTCCGCTGCTCAAGTGATGTGTTCGGCGCATACATACTGCGCAATTGGCGCGGGAAGTCAAATACCTTTTTGCACAAAAACTGGGCAGCCGGTCCGGCTCTCAGTTATACCGGTCCTTGCTGCAGCTTCAGCGCTACTGCGGTCAACGGACCAATAAAACGTCAATATCGAGGAAATTGGCTGCCTCTGCGGCCTCCCACCGGGGCAGAAAAGGAACGTCCCCAAGAAAAGGTGCCGCCAGCATTTGCCGCAAAGTGTCCAGGTTTTCTTCGTGGCAATCCATGCGCGGGCCCGGTTGATTGGCAACCCAGGCAGCTACCTGCAAGCCATCACGGCGGATCGCCTCTGCCGTCAGAAGCGCATGGTTGATGCATCCCAGGCGCATACCGACCACCAAAATAACGCCTACCTTCAACTCTACGGCCAGGTCAGCAAGCGTTTCACGGGGGTTCAGCGGTACCCGCCACCCACCAGCCCCCTCCACCAGTACAAAGTCCGCCTCGCTCAACATCACGCCTCGGCATAGCCCGGCAAGCCGGCTCGCCTGCAGGCTTTTGCCTTCGCGACTGGCAGCGATATGCGGCGCTATAGGCGCAGTCAATAGCACGGGATTCACCTGACCGTAGTCCATATCCATAGTCATCGCAGATTGCAATTGCAGGGCATCCTCGTTATGGCCCTGATCATCGCTCCCGGCCGCCACCGGTTTTATCGCTGCCGTGCGCAAACCAGTCCGGGCCGCCGCATTCAACAGTGCGCAACTCACCGCCGTTTTTCCCACTCCGGTGTCGGTGCCTGCCACAAACCAGGATTTGTTCATGTTTTCTCCAATACGCCAAAAATGACATCGTAGGTAGCCGGCAGTAACCCGTTTGCGCGAACACCCTCATAAGCTTGCAGCATCCCCTGAAGAGATCGCCGACTGGTGAGCCCTGCGGGTCGACTGCGGTTCATGTTGTGAGCTCCGAGGGCTTTCAATTCATCGAGCAACTCCCTCACTCGCTCATATTCCATCCGAAAGGCGCTGCGCTGTAATGTCATCTCTATCGCCGGAACCCGCTCCGCCGCAGCCACCAGGTCGGCGGTCGGCAGAAACGTGTTCACGTGCTGATGGGAATCCACACTTGCCCAGGCATTGCGCAGCTCACACAGCGTATCCGGACCCAATGAAGTGAACACACACAAACCTCCAGGTCGCAACACACGCGACAATTCAGCAAAGAGATGCTCGGGACGATAACACCACTGAACCGCCAGACTACTAAACACCACATCCACAGATTCGCTGGCCAGGGGCAATGCCTCGGCATCTGCAACGGTCCAGTAACAGGACTCATCGCAGCGCGATCGAGCGTATTCCACCATACCTGCGGCGAGATCCAGGCCCAGGTATTGCGCTTGTGGAAAATGATTTTTCAGTTCTGCACAAAAATGGCCTGTGCCACAACCCAGATCGAGGACAATTCCAGGGGCTTCCTGATATCTATCCAGAAATGTGAGTAATTGCTCGCCAACCTCCCGCTGCAGCTGTGCCGAAGAATCGTAGACCGCTGCTGCGCGACTAAACGACGCCGCCACATCCTTTTTTTGCAGCTGCGGAAGGCCCTGCTCCAAACGCTGCAAACCGCCCATCGACGGCAGAAACTGATGAATGTGGTGCTCCAACTCCGCCGGAGAATCTAAAGGAGCCAGATGACAGGTCTCCGGGAGCATAACCACCTGCCCTGAAGGCCTGCCCGCCATGCATGCGGCAAGATTCAAACCCACCGCAGCGGGAACCAGCGCATCCTGTTCTGCCAATAAGTGCAGCTGAGGTTGCCTCAGCGTCAGCAGAAGGCCGCGCTGATCGAGCGCCTCGAGCCAGCCCAGACCCGCCAACAATGCATCCGCTGCAACATCGCCGGGGATTTGCAACTGTCGCAGCAACTGCCTTGGGCTACTAGCACCGCCGACCTGCAGTGAATGAAACCGCCTTAATGTGGCCGAGGGGTTGATGGCCATCCCTTCGCGAAACACTCTAAAAATATCGGCGCTCATGCCCGGCCAGGCTTCCGAGGCGACAAATTGCGGGTTGTTACAGATAGTCACAACGGCATCCACGCGCTCCGGTTCAAGGCGCGCGAGCTCCAGCGCCAGCTGCCCCCCCAGCGACCAGCCTACAAAAACCGCATGCGGTGGGCTGCATTGAAGTATCTCCGCCAGTACGTCATTCAGTTCTGGAACAGCGCATGACGTGAAATCGATCGCACAACCGGGAATATTGGGCAGCGTGACATTTGCCCACGGCCGCAACCGCGCCAAGAGAGGCCGCCACGCTTCGCGACTGCTGCCCCAGCCGTGCAAAAGTACGAGTTCCTGCTGTGCATTGCCGGTGGCCGGCAGGTAATCACACTGAAGCGACACTTAGTCCTCCGACCAACAATCAGCTAGCCGCTGCAACAATTGGTCTACCTGCTCTTCGCTGTGTGCCGCACTCAAGGTAATGCGCAGGCGAGAGGTGCCCGCGGGCACCGTGGGGGGCCGGATTGCGCTAATTAGCAAACCGCTCTCCCGGAGCTGAGCACTTAAGCGAAGCGCTCGCTCGGGATCGCCCACCAACAGAGGTTGAATGGCGCTGTCGGACGCCATAAGCGGCAAATCCAATTGCTGGGCGCCCCGGCGAAACCGCTGGATCAGATCAGCCAAAAATTCCCGCCTCCAGCCCTCTTCACGCACCAGCGACAGGGCCTCCAGACTCGCCGCAGCAAGCGCCGGCGGCAACGCGGTCGTATAAATATAATTCCGAGACTGCTGGATTAAACCCTCGACCAATAGCTCGCTGCCCGCGACAAATGCGCCTGCTGTACCAAACGCCTTGCCCAGGGTTGCCATCAACACCGGCACCGCAGACGCATCCAGTCCGGCCGCCTCCGTGCTGCCAGCCCCGCGGGCTCCAAGCACGCCAAAACCGTGGGCGTCATCCACCATCAACCAGGCATCACGGCGGGCACACAGGCCTGACAGGTCCGCCAACGGGGCAGTGTCCCCATCCATGCTGAACACACCGTCCACCACTACCAGACTGGGGCCCTTGGCTGACTGCAACTTTGCCTCCAGTGCAGCAACATCGTTGTGTGCAAAGCGCTTAAAGTGCGCACCGCTGTGCAATCCGCCGTCGAGCAGGGAAGCGTGGTTGAGCCGGTCTTCGAACACATAATCGCCGCGCTGCAGCAGGCTGGTTAACACGCCGGTATTGGCCATGTAGCCGCTGGAAAACAATAGTGCTCGAGGCCTCCCGGTGAACTCAGCCAAAGCCTCTTCCAGTTCGTGATGAGGAGCACTGTGGCCGCAAACCAGATGTGACGCGCCGCTGCCAACACCGAATTCGACTGCAGCACTGCGAAAACGCTCTATAACGCGCGGGTGCGCTGCGAGACCCAGATAATCATTGCTGCAAAAATTGAGATATTCACGCCCCTGAATACAAACTTTCGCACCCTGAGCCGAATTCAGTGTTACGCGATGCCGGTACAGCCCCGCTGTTTGACGCTGCGCCAGACCAGTGCGCAAGCGCTCGGAAAAAACCGCCATGCGGGAGTGCTAGATATTCGCAGCGTTATAGAACTGCGGATTGGGGGTTTGTGGGGGGGTTTTCACCTGCCGACGCTCGGGCTCAATGCCCAATCGAGCGAACAGCGCCATATCAGAATTGGCTTGCGGGTTTGGTGTGGTGAGTAGTTTTTCTCCATAAAAAATGGAGTTAGCACCTGCAAAGTAGGCCAGGGCATGCATTTGTTCATTCATTTCTTCGCGCCCCGCCGACAATCTTACGTGCGATGCGGGCATCATTATACGCGCCGCAGCGATGGTTCGAATGAATTCAAAGGGATCGAGATCTTGCTCGCTTTCAAGTGGAGTGCCTTTTACCCGAACCAGCATATTGATGGGCACACTTTCCGGATGGTGCGGAAGATTGGCCAGCTGTTGCAGCAAGCCAGCGCGGTCGGTCTGTTTTTCACCCATACCCACAATGCCTCCACTACAAACTTTCATGCCTGCATCACGCACATAATCCAGGGTTTCCAGTCGATCCTGGTAGGTGCGGGTAGTGATAACGTCGCCGTAAAATTCGGGCGAGGTATCCAGGTTGTGGTTGTAATAATCCAAACCGGCATCCGCCAGTTCCTCGGCCTGATCCTGTGTCAGCATGCCGAGCGTCATACAACTCTCCAGCCCCAGCTCCCGTACGCCCCTGACCATGGCCACCACTTGCGGCATATCACGCTGTTTGGGCGAGCGCCAGGCTGCACCCATACAAAACCGGGTCGCGCCGGACTTTGCTGCTGCCCGCGCCTGCCCCAACACTTTTTCCAGTTCCATTAATTGTTCTACCTCCAGACCGGTATCGTACCGGGTGCTCTGGGGGCAGTAGGCGCAGTCTTCCGGACAGGCGCCAGTTTTGATGGAAAGCAAAGTGCTGACTTGAACCTCATTTGGGTCAAAATACTGTCGATGAACAGATTGCGCTTCAAATAGCAGGTCATTGAAGGGCATGGTAAACAGCGCCTCGACTTCCGCGCGTGACCAATCATGACGAATTGCTTTTGTTGTCGACTCGGGTTGCGACACAGTTGCTGCAGCGGGGGATGGCATAGTGAACTCGGGGAATAAACCGTTGAAAATAGAGTCCTTTATGATACCTCCCGTGCTGCCACTGTCAACCTGGCTGCCGCACCATGGTTAACAGGCCCGCCTCTAGTCTACTTGAGGGCCTGTTCCCAAATCACTGTGCTTTGTGTGGCCTGCGCAGCCACCGGCCCATACCATTATGTCGCGAATGTGAGTTTGAAATGCCCAGAAACCGACATTGCTGTGTCCACTGCGCCCTTCCTCTCCCCATGACCGATGAATTACGCACAGCCAGGGTCTGCGGTAGCTGCCTGAAAAGGCCTCCCCCGTATAACCGGGTGATCGCACCCTGGATTTACGGCGAGTATTTCGGCCACCTGATTCATCAGTGGAAGTTTCAGCGGCAAAGACGTATGACGACACTTTTGTCTTCGTTGTGGCGACAAGAGACTAATCTGCCCAGGCCGGTAGATGCGCTGGTACCTGTGCCGCTTCACTGGCGGAGGCAGTGGCGCCGTGGCTTCAATCAATCCGAGCTGTTGGCCCGTCAATTGCTCGCCACCTGCCCCGAGCTGCAATCCTGCAAGCTTGAACACCGGCTTGTGAAGCGCTCTCAATCGACCGCCGCACAATCCGGAATGAGTGCCCACCAACGAGCCAGCAATCTCCGGGGTGCCTTTACAGTGCGCGAACCCTGTGACAACCTGCGCGTTGCCATAATAGATGACGTGCTGACCACCGGAGCCACTGTCACGGCAATGGCCGATGTACTGGCATTTGCAGGTGCCAGTTACATAGAAGTCTGGTGCCTGGCTCGCACCCCCGCCCCCGGGCATTAAAGCTGCATTTTCTGAGGTTTTTCTATGCGCACTATCGTTTTTTTATACTTGCTGGTTGCTGCCCCAGTCTGGGCAGGCGAGCCCATACGCATCGCCGTCGCGGCCAATTTCAAACCAACCCTGCAGAAAATAACCGAACCCTTTCTGGCTAACTCAGGAATTGTTGTGACCTACAGCAGTGCATCTAGCGGTGCATTGACAACCCAGATCATCAACGGTGCGCCTTACGACATCTTTTTTGCAGCTGACTCAGAAACAACGAAAACTATCCTGGCCGCACCAGGACACGAACAAGATCAAATATTTTGCTATGCACGTGGCAGCCTTGTCCTCGCTGGCGGCAATGGCAAATTGTCAGCATTGGCAAACCCAAATCTTAGTTTAGCGATCGCCAATCCAGCCACAGCCCCCTATGGACGTGCCGCCCGTGAAGTCCTCGCCAGACCTGAGTTTAGTGCGGGGGAGGGACGCAAACTCGTGCGGGGAAATAGTGCCGCCCAGGCCTATCAATTTTGGGAAGGCGGCTCCGTTAAAATGGCATTGCTGCCACGCGCACTGGTACTGACAGGCGCCACGCCTATACCCTCCGACTGGCATGGCCCTCTGGATCAGCATGCCATTGTCCTTCGGCAGAACGCTTCGGTTGATGCCTACCTGCACTGGCTGCGAAGTGATGCCGTCCGCGCGCAGATAATTGCAGCCGGCTACGACCCTTGTCCCTGAACAGTGCTGAACTGGATGCAATTTACCTCACCCTAACGCTCGCATCTGTCTCCACCATTCTGCTGTTGATTCTGGGGACGCCGCTGGCCTGGTGGTTATCCAGGCGCCGCGGCACCGTTCCGGCTGCGATTGAGGCCATAGTAGCGCTGCCACTTATCCTGCCACCGACAGTGCTGGGCTTTTACCTGCTCTTGTTGTTTGCGCCACAGTCTGCGCTCGGTCATTTCTGGCAGCAGTTGACTGGGACACAACTGGCGTTCAGTTTCAGTGCTCTGGTTATCGGCTCGGTAATTTATTCGCTCCCCTTTGTCGTTCAACCCTTGCAGACTGCATTCCAACGCATACCCCAGGGCCTACTAGAAGCTGCCGCCACACTAGGCGCACGGCCACTAGACCAGTTTCGTTCGGTGGTGTTACCCCTTTCGCGTCGCAGTTTTTTAACCGCCGCCAGCCTGGGTTTTGCGCACACCGTCGGTGAGTTCGGTGTGGTGCTTATGATCGGTGGCAATATCCCCGGGGAAACCCAGGTACTCTCCATTGCTTTATTTGACTACGTTGAGTCCCTGCGCTTCGACGAGGCGCATCGCCTGGCAGGGGCGCTGATAGTTTTTTCCCTTGCTCTATTATTTTTACTTTACCGGAGCAACGGTCAAGCTGGCTGGCGGATACGCGCGTGAGCGGCCTTGTCCTGAGCATCAATTACACTGCCGATCAGAACTTTTCTTTGAAACTTGATTGCGAACTTCCGGCACGCGGCATCACCGCTGTGTACGGCCCAAGTGGCAGTGGCAAAAGCACACTGCTGGATTGCATCGCCGGGCTGCGGGCAGGCAAATCGGGCAGTGTGGTAAAACTTGGCAGTACCTTATGGCAGGGTCCAAATCACCTTGTGCCTGCCTGGAATCGCGAAGTCGGATACGTATTTCAGGATGCGCGTCTTTTCCCCCATCTCAACGTGCTGGGGAACCTGCGTTACGCTCTGACGCGCTCCCGACAACGCGACACCATTTCTCTGGATCAAGTCATTACCAGCTTGGAACTGAACGAGCTATTACAACACACTACTGACACGCTATCTGCGGGACAGAAGCAGCGTGTAGCAATCGCCAGGGCGCTTCTTTCCTCTCCAGCACTCTTATTACTGGACGAGCCACTGGCTAATCTGGACCATGCCGCTAGCCAGCAGTGCCTGCGCGGGCTGCAAAAACTCTCTAAGGAGCTACAACTACCGGTGCTCTACGTAAGCCACGATATTGAAGAGGTGGCCCAACTCGCTGATTACCTGCTGCTGCTAGAACAGGGTCGCCTGGTGGAGCAGGGCTCGCTGCTGGAACTATGTAGTCGGCTGGACACCCGGTTATCGCGCGAAGAACGCGCTGCTGCCATTATCACCGCGAGTGTAAAACAACATGATATTGACTTCGATCTAACAGAGCTTGAAGTTGAGGGCCATTCCCTGTTCGTCAATCGGTTGTCCCACTCACTCGGACAACAGCGACGCGTGCGCATACCGGCGCGTGATATCAGTATCTGTCGTTCCCGACCCAGCGACACCAGCATTCTGAACATTTTACCTGTCACCATTGACGAGATGGAACATTCCGACGGCGCACGCATACTATTGCGCCTGTGCCTGGGTTCTCAGTACCTCCTGGCTCGCATTACCCGTAAGTCAGCGATGGAACTTGAGCTGCAAGTTGGTGACAAAGTCTTTGCGCAAATCAAAAGCGTGGCACTGCTAATAGAGGCATCGGACGCAGTATGACTACACATCCCTACGACCGCCTCAATCCGGACATGATTATCGACGCGGTGGAATCAGTGGGCTACCTGAGCGACGCGCGTTTACTGGCGCTGAATAGTTATGAAAACCGGGTATACCAAGTTGGCATTGAGGATAGCCTGCCACTGATAGCCAAGTTCTACCGCCCGGGCCGCTGGAGCGAAGCACAAATACTGGAGGAGCACAGCTTCAGCCTGGAATTACAAGAGGCTGAAATATCAATTGTGGCGCCTATAGTGAACGATCAGGGGACCACTTTGCACACCTACGAGGGTTTCCAGTTTGCATTGTTCGTCCGCCGCGGAGGTTACCCGCCAGAGCTAGACAATCTCGACAACCTACTCGTGTTGGGAAGAACCCTCGGACGCATCCATGCTGTGGGACGTGCCGGACAGTTCAAAGAGCGAACGTCTATCTCAATGAAGGCAATGCTCACAGATAGTATGGAATACTTACTCGATGGGTTCATCCCAAGCGAACTAATCCCGGCTTATCAATCGTTGACAAAAGATTTGGAACAACGAGTGGCGGTCATCTATAGCGAAGTCACCTCCGAGGACTTAATTCGTCTTCACGGTGATTGTCATGTGGGTAATATTCTGTGGCGTGATGACACGGCGCACTTCGTAGATTTTGATGACTGTTGCTCGGCCCCGGCGATACAAGACTTGTGGATGTTCCTCAATGGGGAGCGTCATGATCGCCAGTTACAGTTGTCAGAACTGATAGAGGGCTACTCTGAATTTTGCGACTTCGACCCGCGCCAGATTCGCTGGATTGAATCTCTGCGCACGATGCGGCTTATTAACTATGCGGCGTGGCTGGCTCGGCGGTGGGAGGATCCAGCTTTTCCGCGCAGTTTTACCTGGTTCAACACGGAGCGGTATTGGGCGGATCATGTTCTTGAATTGCGCGAACAGATGTCCGCGCTGCAGGAAGAGCCGCTTCAATTGCTTTAGCGTGATAATAGTAGGTTTATGGATGGCGGCCCAAAGGGCCCCGGCGCCAAACAATCAGCGGCCACGCGACGCCGGGTAAATCACCCCCCACAACCAACGCCAGAAACTGTTCCCGGCAAGCACCTCCCGATCGACGCCATCAAAAAATTTCTCTAGCCCAACCGGGTCCGAGTAATAATCCATACGCGTCTTAAACCCCCGCTCAGGATCCAGCTTCGAAATAATCTTCGCCGGACTCCCGGCCACAACAACATTTCCAGGAACGTCCCGCGTCACCACAGCACGCGCCGCGACCACACTGTTATCGCCAATGGTCACACCTTTGAGTACCGTAGAATGATCCCCCAGCCAAACGTTGTTTCCAATGCGCACCGGTGTAGGCGTTTCTTCGCGCGCCATGCGATCATAAATCGTGTGCCAATCCGAATCAGTGATATATGCCCCGTTGGCCAGCATCACTCCATCACCGATTACGATTTCATCGCTGGCGCTGATCCGGGAGCCGGGGCTCATCAGGCAGGCATCGCCAATCACGACCTGACCTTGACCCACATCCCGCCCCCATACACCGACTTCCACCCTGTTTCCGGGCTCACCGATAGCCGTAAAACTACTCCCTATGCGGATGTTGTTACCCGAAAATTGCACGTACCAGGGTTTCATAATCGTATGGTAAGGCCCCAGGTATGTGCACTCCGGTCGCAGGAAATAATCCGCGTACCAGCGCCTGAATTTCAAGTAGCTCTTCTTCAACCAGTAAGGTCGTAAATCGTCGCGCATCTGTCGTCTCTATCCTGGTAGATATCCCTTGTGTTGGGCGTTATGATCGCAGCGACCGTGACTAACATCAAATCATCAGCAAACAAGATACGCGATCAGGAGGCGTTTCACCCGCTTGCAAGCCAATTCACCTCCTGTCAGCAGTTCCCAGCAACACCTGCACCCCAGGTTGGCCGAAGTGGTTCACCGACACCTACAAACGATGCACCAGGCATTGGTATCAGAGCACAGCCTAGAGGCATACGGTAAGCTGTCCGAGGCGCTAGCTGAAAACCCACGCTCACTGGTGCTCGATTCTTTCTGCGGCACGGGCCATAGCACAGCCGCTCTCGCAGAGCGTCATCCCGGACATCTGGTCGTGGGAATTGACAAATCCGCCCACCGACTGGCAAAACACCCCGGCGGCAGCAACGACAACTACATACTGCTGCAGGCAAACTGCGAAGATATCTGGTTTCTACTGGCACGCGATGGGCTGCGGCCAGACTACCATTACCTGCTCTATCCCAATCCGTGGCCCAAGGCGAGCCACCTGCAACGACGCATACACGGCCACGCCAGCTTCCCACTGGTCTTGAAGCTTGGCGGACAAATCGAGCTGCGCTCCAATTGGCAGATTTACGTGGAAGAGTTCGGCGTGGCATTGCATTTGGCAGGCCATCGCGGGTGGGTAAGCCAAGTGGTAGAGCCCGAACCGGAGCTGAGTTTGTTTGAGCGGAAGTACAAATGCAGCGGTCATACGCTATGGTCATATACCGCCCGTATCATACCGTGACGTAATTCGCCCAATACGCTAAAGTGCTGGCTGAAAAAGGAGGTATACCCATGTCCTCGAAAAAACCCGACCCCGTGTGGGAACGGATACGCAAGGAGGCCGCCGAGCATGCCGGCGAAGAGCCAATTCTGGCGAGCTTTCTACACTCCACTATTTTGAACCACACACAGCTGGAAATGGCGCTGAGCTTTCACCTTGCCAGCCAACTGGACAGCTCCACGGCATCCTCGCTTTTATTGCGGGAAGTGATGCTGGAAGCGTTGGAAAATGACGGCACCATTCGAGAAGCAGTGCGCGCAGATTTGCAAGCGGTTGAAGATAGAGACTCTGCCTGCAACGAACTCTATATACCCTTTCTCTACTTCAAGGGTTTCCACGCTATCCAAACTCATCGCGTAGCCCACTGGTTGTGGAACAAAGGGCGCCAGCCACTAGCACTCTTCTTTCAAAATAGAATGTCGGCGGAGTTTAGTGTTGATATCCACCCCGCGGCCCGCATAGGGCATGGCATTTTACTGGACCACGCCACTGGTGTTGTTATCGGGGAAACTGCCGTGGTCGGCAATAACGTTTCCATCCTGCAGTCGGTCACACTCGGCGGTACCGGCAAGGACGAGGGTGATCGTCATCCAAAGGTTGGAAACGGTGTCCTCATAAGCGCGGGGGCCAAAATCCTTGGCAACATTTGCGTTGGGGAAGGGGCGAAAGTCGGCGCCGGCAGTGTGGTGCTGGATGATGTTCCGCCACATACGACTGTGGCAGGAGTGCCCGCAAAAATCATCGGACATCCCGCCTCTGATCAACCCGCACTGGAAATGGATCATGATTTTTGCTGTGATGAAGAAGCGGCAAAACAGGAAGTGCTTTAACGGGCACGGCTGCTCTCCGCAAATGGACTTGTACCCCATGGTGTCAGCGCTCGAAAGCTACCGCAAGAGCGCTGTTTAGTCGCCCTGATGATACTGCGGCGATAATTCCTGCACCGCATCCACAAAGGCCGTCACATGATCAGGGTTCACACCCGGCGTGATGCCATGTCCGAGATTGAAGACATGCCCACTCCCATGCCCGTATGACGACAATATAGTGCCCACCTCACTGCGAATCCGTTCGGGCGAGGCAAACAACATGCTTGGATCCATATTCCCCTGCAGCGCAACGCGGTCACCAATTTTCTGCCGCGCTCCGCCAATATCCGTCGTCCAGTCAATTCCGACCGCCTGCGCACCACAATTGGCAATAGTATTCAGCCACTGGCCACCGCCTTTGGTAAACACTATCACCGGCACCTCGCGGCCATCCGCCTCCCTCGGCAGGCGGGAAATAATTCGCCGCATGTAATCAAGCGAAAACTCCTGATAGCCGGCGGCACTAAGACTTCCGCCCCAGGTGTCAAAAATCTGCAGCGCCTGGGCACCCGCGTGCACCTGGGCAGTTAAATAGTCTGCCACTGCATCTGCCAATACAGTCAATAGCTGGTGCATGAGCTGAGGTTTGTCGTATGCCATGGTTTTAATGTGGGCGAAATCTTTGGATGATCCACCCTCAACCATGTAGGTCGCCAGAGTCCAGGGGCTCCCTGAAAAACCAATGAGGGGTACTGAACCATTCAGTTCCCGACGAATGGTGCTCACTGCGCGCATTACATAGGCCAGGTCATCATCTGCTCTGATCGTGTTTAATGCTGCAAGGTCAGCTTCACTGCGCACCGTTTTTCGAAACCGTGGACCCTCGCCTTCCTCAAAGTACAGCCCCAGACCAAGCGCATCTGGAACAGTCAAAATATCGGAAAATAGAATTGCCGCATCCATTGGATAGCGGCGCAGCGGTTGCAGGGTAACCTCGCAGGCCAACTCTTCATTTTTACAGAGATCCAGGAATGACCCCGCTTGCTCCCGCGTGGCACGGTACTCGGGCAGGTAACGCCCCGCCTGGCGCATCATCCAAACAGGCGTGCGATCAACACTTTGGCGCATGAGCGCGCGCAGAAAGCGGTCGTTTTTGAGTTCACTCATCGAAGAATCGGGCGCTCCCTGTCATTGAATTGGGCCAGCCACGCCCTCGACGTATAACTCCGGATAACTCAAGAGATACACGGAGCGTATTCTACCCAGATGGTCGCCCTCGAACAAACCTCAGCCTACGATGAGCCCATTGCCCGATCGATCAGGTTATGTAATTCACGCTCAGTCACATCGTCGACAATGCACCCCTGGCCAATGTCTTTCAGCAGTACCACGCGCAATTGTCCGTCAATAACTTTCTTATCCCGCGACATCAGCGACACAAAAGCCTCGGCGTCCATATCCTGAGGTGGTTGCACTGGCAAATGCATACCCAGCAGTAACTCGCGAAAATCCTGTACATCCGATGCGGCAATCCAACCACGGCTAGAAGACAGCTCAAGTGCCAGCAACATGCCAGTGGCAACGGCCTCACCGTGCAACCACTTTCCGTAGCCCTGGCCGGTTTCGATAGCGTGGCCAAATGTATGCCCCAGGTTGAGAATTGCCCTGATACCGCTTTCTCGTTCATCCGCAGCGACAATCTGACCTTTGATTGAACAACTGCGCTCAATGGCCTCCGCCAGTGCCGCTTCCTCGCCCGCCAGTAATCGCGGCATGTGTTCCTGTAACCAACGGTAAAACGACGCGTCACTGATAAGACCGTACTTCACCACCTCCGCCAAACCTGCACTCAATTCTCGCGGTGGCAAGGTTTGCAGCGTGTCTATATCAATAAGCACGGCTTGAGGCTGGTGAAAGGCGCCTATCATATTTTTGCCCAGTGCATGATTGACGGCAGTTTTGCCACCCACAGAAGAATCCACCTGGGCCAGCAAGGTGGTAGGTACCTGAACAAAATTGACACCTCGTTGATAGCACGCAGCGGCAAATCCTGTAATGTCTCCCACTACGCCGCCTCCGACCGCGACAAAAGTTGTAGAACGGTTGTGTTTGTCGGCCATCACCCGGTCGAAAATTTCTGCCAGCGTATCCAGCGTTTTGTAGTGCTCTCCATCGGGCAGTACCACTTCCGTAATCAACTGTCGTGCGCCCAGAGCAGCCCGAACTCGATCCACATAAAGTGGCGCCACGGTTTCGTTGCTGATGATTACGACTTGCGAACCGGTTACATGTTGGGCCAGCAAGGTGGTATCGGCCAATAGTTCCCGGCCGATATAAACGGGGTAGCTGCGCACGCCCAGTTCGACATGCAGCGTATGCATTAACAACGGCACGATGGCTCCTCAGGTTGTTGGTTAGTTAAGCGCTTATGATAACGCCAAGCGGGGGAAGCTGTCTTTACTACTGTACCCGTTCTAGTCTGCAGTAAGCTGCTTTACCAGACGCTGAGCGACAGTCCGCGGGCTGCAAGCATCGGTCTCGATAATGTAATCTGCAATTTCTCGATAAAGTGGGTCACGCTCTGCCATTAGTGCTCTCAGAACTTGTTCCGGATCACCTTTTTGCAGAAGTGGGCGTTTCCGGTCGCGACGAGTTCGCCGCACTTGCTCATCGACTGTCGCATAGAGGTAAATGACATATCCCCGCCCCGCCAGCGCCCCGCGGTTCTGCGGACGCAAGACCACGCCGCCGCCCGTTGCCAGCACCACATCGTCCCATTCAGTCATTTCCGCGACAACCTGTTGCTCGCGGTCGCGAAACCCATCCTCGCCCTCAACATCGAAGATCCAGGGAATGTCAGCGCCTGTTCGTGCTTCTATTTCGGAATCGGTATCAGCAAACCGCAGCTTCAATTGTTCGGCGAGGTATTTTCCAATAGTGGTTTTGCCGGCCCCCATGGGGCCCACCAGAAATACTCTACGGGGAGAGGGCATGTAGCTTTATACAACCCTAGTCGAGCAGCGTATCAGCCAAGATACGAGGAGTAATAAAAATGAGGGTCTCGGTCTTTTTGTGGGAGGTCGTTTCACTCCTGAAGAAAGCGCCGATGTAAGGGATATCGCCAAAGAACGGCACTTTGTTCACCGACTCGATATCCTCAGTCTTGAACACACCGCCCAATACAACAGTCTCTCCATTCCCCACCAGAACCTGGGTATCCAACTGGGTAGTATCAATAGAGGGGATAAAACCACCGTCACCGGTGGGCACCAATTCACCGACGGAGTCCTGATTGACCTGCAGATCCAGCATAATGCGGTCATCAGGGGTAATATTAGGTGTTACAAACAGCGCCAGTACCGCATCCTTAAAGGAAACTGTCGTTTCTCCGCTCGCCGAAGACTCCTGATAGGGAATCTCGACACCAGATTTGATGGAGGCCTGCTGCTTGTCACCTGTTATTACCTTGGGTTGCGATACGACTTCTCCCTCACCTTCTTGCTCCAGCGCAGACAATTCAGCTGTCAGGAACAAGTCACTGCTCGCAAACCCAATCGCAAATCCGCTGTTGGCGGCCACACCGAGATCAACGAGAAGCGCTCCGGGGTAATCAACCGTAGGTTGGTTACCACCGATCACATCATTATTCAATTCCACCACGTTGTCCCTATTGCCTGACACCGACAATACGTTGTCATTATTCACGTCCAGATAACCACCGCCCCACTCGATACCGAGATTTTTAGCAGCGTCCGACTGCGCAATCACAATGCGGGCCTCTATCATTACCTGCCGAACCGGAATATCCACCAGTTCCAGGAGATCTCGGATATCGGCCAGTTTCACCGCAGTATCTGTAATAATCAGCGAGTTGGTGCGATTATCGACCACCACAGAACCGCGCGAAGAAATCAGGCTGCCACCATCCTCCGATCCCGCCTGGAACAACTGCACAATATCACTGGCATTCGCGTAGCGAATCCGTACAAACTCCGACTGCAATGGGGCCAACTCGGCAATCTGCTTATTGGCCTCTATTTGCTGACGCTCTCGCTCTGCAATTTCAGTTGCCGGCGCGACCATAAGCACGTTGCCCACTTGGCGCTTGTCCAGGCCCTTGGTTTTCAGCACGAGCGCAAGTGCCTGATCCCAGGGCACATTTTGCAGCCGCAGTGTAATACGCCCGGATACCGTATCGCTGGCCACCAGGTTCAATTCGGTAAAGTCCGCTATGAGCTGCAGTACAGCCCGGACCTCAATATCCTGAAAGTTTAAAGATATTCTGTCACCCACATAGCTGAATTCGTTCTTGCGTCGCTCCAGCTCCTTCTTGGACAGCGGCTTGACACTGAGTACGTATTGATTATCTGTCTGGTACGCAAGGTAATCATAGTTCCCGGAGTTTTTCAGAACAAGCGATGCACCGCGCTCGGACGTGTTTACATCTATACTGTTAACGGGTGTTGCAAAGTCAGTTACATCGTAGCGACGCATCAGGCGCTCGGCGACAGTTGTGTCAAGGAATTCAATTTTAACATCGCCGCCTTCACTGAAGACGTTGACGTCCACGGAGGGATCACTCAGTTCCAGTATTAACTTGCCCTCTCCATCCCCGGCCCGCTGAAATTGCAAGTCGAGTATCTCTGATACTATTTTCGAAACAGTAACCGCACCAGTGTCTACCAGATACGGATCGGATGTCGGCTTGATATAATCGGTTCCCTCCTGACCAACAACCAGGTACATGTTCTTACCTTCAATACGCGTCTCATAGGGAACCAGCTTTACCAGATCAAGTACTAGGCGAGTGCGATCTCCAGATTCCAACACGACTGCTTTGGTGGCGTTCCCATAGGGCAAGGAAAACCGTTTCTGTTCCAGGCTACTTGTCGCGCCCGGGAAGTCGACTGCGATACGCGCCGGCTTTTCGATTGAATAAGACTTGATATCCGGCGGTGTTTCATTGAATTCCACCCGAACCTCAAACTTACTCCCTGGCCTGGAACTAAATTCAATATCCTGCACCGTCGGCGCGGCCAGAGCCAAACTGGCCCCAAGGCTGAATGCAAGCGTTAGCAACGTGCTAAGCAACTTAACCCCTAACCTCTTTATTTGTATAACCACGGCCTTTGTCCCCAGCTTTTGTTTTTTACATGACATGGCTCTAACCCATGATCTCGGCTTATAAACCGCTTAATTTGATTGTGCGGGGGCGTTCAACCCAACCTTCCGCGGTGCCATCGCTTACAATTTCAATCACCGCTAGATACGTGTCTGTCATATCCACAATTTTACCGTGATGACGCCCCAAATAATCCCCCATCTTGACTCGGTGCACGCCCCCGTCGGGATCTTTGATCAATGTCCAGTTCGTTGCGTCCCGCTCTAACGTACCGACCATTCGCAGAGAGTCGAAGGTATACTGCTCCAGAAACTCTTTCCCTCGGTTGTCATCTGGCTTGATCGCCACAATCGCCTGCAATTGTGCAATTTCCCGCACTTCTATAGGCCGATCAAAAGGACTGCGAAAGCTGGTGGCGCTATAACCAAATGCTTCGTAAGCCTTGAACGTAGGAATCGGGGCAATGATGCCCCCCGGACGCAAACGCTTCTCAGCCATGAACGTATCCAGGTCAGACAAGTTCTGGCCAGAACACCCCGCGAGGGCAGTTCCCAGCAGAACAAGCATAATTAGAGTCCGCGGGAAGACATTCATCGCTAAGAGTCCTCGTCCTTATAGCGATAAGTTTTCGCTATGATGCTCATGTTCAGATCATTCGCGTCATCTTTATTGCTAGAAATCTGGAAATCGTGAAGCGTGACGATACGAGGCAGACCGGCCATGCCACTAATAAACGCACCCAGATCATGGTACGAACCCGAGGCTGCGATGGCTATCGGCAGCTCTACATAAAACTCTCTCGCTTGCTCTTTTTGCAGATCAATAGACGCAATATCCAAGCCGTTCAGAAGGCCCTTGTTCGTAATATCTTCAAGCAGGCCAGGGACTTCGGTATCACTGGGTAACTGGCTAACGAGCGCGCCAAAAGATTCTTCCATTTCCACCATCTGCTGACGGTATGCGTCGAGATTAGCCGCCTGAAACGCTTTTTTCTCAAAATCTTTCTTCAGTGCAACTTCCTTTTTTTCAATGCTCGCCAATTGCACTTGTAAATCCTCAATATGGTAGTAGTAACCCCCTACCAAAACTGCGACCAACAGTAACACCCAAGTCAACGCCTTGATTGGAGTAGGCCAAGATCCAATATTGTCGAAGTCTAAACCACCGAAATCGAAATCGCGCATCGAGCGCATTGCATCTTCAAGTGCCATGATTCATCCTTCTCCCGACTCTTCTTCGATTGTCGGGGCCTTCACGTTCACAGTCAGATTGAAGTTATTAGCTTGATCGCCAAACGTGGGGGCCGCCTTTACCACGTCGAGGTTCGGGTTTGCCAACCAGTCCGATGCCTCCAGACGCCTCATCAAGCTAGACACGCGATTGTTTGACTCGGCAATACCACTGATAGATATTTGCTTTCCCTTGGTTGTCAACTTAGTGTAAAAAACGCCGTCGGGCACGGTTCTCACCAATTGGTCAAGCACACGGACAATAATCGGTCTGTTGCCCTGCAATTCTTGAATCACTTTCATACGATCCAACAGTTGATTGCGTCGCTTCTGCAGTTCGACAATCTCAGCTACCTGCTTGTCCAGTTCCTTAATGTTTCCTTCCAGGTATTGATTGCGCGCGTTCTGATTGTCGATCTGGCTGCTGACAATCCGATCAGCCATCAATATACAACCCGCAGCGAGCGCCAACACTAGCGCAGACGTGGACAGAAATGCTTTTTTTGACTCCTTGCGCCGCTCTTCCCGCCAGGGCAGTAGGTTAATCTGCGCCATCAGTCAAAGCTCCGCAATGCGAGACCACAAGCAATCATCATGGCCGGGGCATCACTACTTAGGGCAACTGCATTCACCTTTGGTGAAATAGCCATCTGCCCAAAAGGGTTCGCCACAGAAGTGGGCGTTGCCAGCTTCTCTTGCACCAGCTCTTCCAGATGCTCCATAGAAGAGACACCGCCGGCGAGAATGATATGGTCAACATCGTTGTACTGACTGGAGGAAAAAAAGAACTGTAATGAACGCGCAACCTGCTGCACCACGGCACTTTTGAAGGGTTCCAGCACTTCCGGCTCATAGTCGTCCGGCAAACCACCCTGTTTTTTGGCCAGCCCAGCCTCCTCAAGAGGTAGGCCATAACGGCGCATGATTTCGTCTGTTAGCTGCTTGCCGCCAAACAATTGTTCTCGGGTATAGATAGTCTGGCCGTTGTGAAGCACGCTCAAGGTCGTCATGGTGGCGCCGATGTCTATGACGGCTACCGTACTATCGTCATCCAGAGCCAGTTGACTCTGCAAGACGGAAAAGGCCCGCTCCATGGCATAGGCCTCAACATCCATAATCTTGGGGATCAGCTCCGAGCCCTCGATGGCTTCTACGCGAGTTTCAATCGTCTCCCGCCTGCAGGCTGCCAGTAAGACTTCCACCTGGCTGTCCCCCTCCGGAGAAGGGCCCTGGACTTCGAAATCGATCGCGACTTCCTCCAGGGGGTAAGGAATATACTGATCGGCTTCGAGCGTGAGCTGCATTTCCATCTCGTCCTCGCTCAGGCCGTCGGGCATATCGATCATCTTGGTGATGACGGACGACCCGGCCACGGCGGCTGCGACATGTTTCAGCTTGGTCCTCGATTGCGCGACCACGGTGCGAATGGCGTTGGTAACACCATCCACGTCGTTCACGCTCTTTTCGATGACCGCATCTTGTGGCAACGAACTGACCGCGTAACTCTCCACGCGATAGCGGCCCCCTGAATAGCTCAGCTCCAGCAACTTTACCGTCGTTGAACTAATGTCCAGCCCCAAAACCTGCGTCGCTTTTCTTTTTCCTAATAGTCCGAGCAACATTTTTCCCTATGCGTATCACTAACTTAGGATATATTTATACTCCAATACATTAATTGTAGTTGTACCACAGTGGAAAATATATCCAAACACAAAAAAGGCTTATAATTACCAATGCAAACGCCTTACCTCCGTTTCACTTTTCTATAAGCAACTGTTTTACAAAGGGATAAATGAGCTTCCTCCGACTTGTTTTACGACTCTTCCTTTTCGGGCTTTTGGGTGCCCTGTGGCTGTTCGCCGGCACCTACCTTTATCTGAGCCCAAACTTGCCCGACGTTGAAACGCTGAGAGACGTCAAGCTACAGACCCCTATGAGTGTCTATACGCAGGATGGGGAATTGATCGGCCAGTTTGGCGAACAGAAACGCAGTCCTCTGCCATTTGACGCAATTCCGCAGCAGTTCATCAACGCGTTACTGGCGGCAGAAGACGACAGCTATTTTCGACACCGCGGCATTGATTTCATGGGCCTCATGCGAGCCGTATCGGAGCTGATACTCACCGGAGAGAAGGGTTCCGGAGGTAGTACGCTCACCATGCAGGTGGCACGCAACTATTTCCTCAACAGTGACCGGACCTTTATCCGCAAGTTCAATGAGATTTTGCTGGCCATTGAAATCGAGCGAAACCTAAGCAAACAGGAGATTTTTGAGCTGTATTTCAATCGCGTGTTCCTGGGGCATCGGGCATACGGGTTCGAGGCTGCCTCTCAGGTGTACTACGGCTCCGGCATCGGTGAACTAAGTCTGGCCCAACATGCGATGCTTGCCGGGATCCCAAAGGCACCGTCCCGCAACAATCCCCTCAGCGGCGCCAAAGCTAGCGTAGAACGCCGCAACTGGATACTCGGGCGCATGCAAACGCTGGGTTATATCTCCAACTTGCAGTACCTCGAAGCACGAGAGCAGCCTGTAAGCGCGAGTCACCACGGCGCGCAGCTTAGTTTCACCGCTCCCTACGCCGCGGAAATGGCGCGACAGGAAATGCTGCAGCGTTATGGTGCGGCCATCTACACCAATGGCTACCGTGTTTATACGACGATCGACAGCAAGTTACAGCACATCGCGGATAAGTCTGTCACCGACGGACTTATTAGCTACGACAAACGGCACGGTTACCGCGGCCCCGAACAACAGTTTCCACCCCAGACCGGCAATGAGAACACCCTCAAATCATGGCGCTCTGCACTGCAAAAGGCCACATCCATTGCGGGACTGCTTCCCGCCATTGTCACATCGGTCGAAGAGGAAAAAGTCACCTTGCTATTGGTCGACGGCACTACAGCAGAGCTACTTTGGGAAAATGGCATTCGCCAGGCCAGGCCCTATCTCAGTGAAAACGCCACGGGCGCCGGCCCAAAATCAGTAGCCCAGGTGCTGGCAATTGGCGACCTGATTCGGGTCACGCAGGAGGAGGGCGAATGGCAACTGGCCCAAGTGCCAGCGGCGCAAGCCGCTCTGGTATCGCTGGACCCTGAAAACGGTGCGATCATCAGCCTTGTCGGTGGTCTGGTGTTTGAACGCAGCAAATTCAATCGTGCCACTCAAGCGCAACGCCAGCCCGGCTCCAACTTCAAACCGTTCCTGTACAGTGCAGCCCTGGCTTCGGGGTTTACCGCCGCCAGCATTATCAACGATGCGCCGGTGGTAATGGAGGGCGGCTCCCCAAACGATATCTGGCGACCAAAAAACGATGAGGGCAAGTTCTATGGGCCAACGCGATTGCGCTGGGCGTTAACAAAGTCTCGTAACCTGGTATCAATTCGCTTGCTACAACAACTAGGCGTCAAAAAGCTCATTAGCTATGCCAATGAACTTGGCTTTAATACCGCTGAATTCGTACCTGAACTGTCGCTGGCACTTGGAACACAATCTCTCAGCCCGCTGGATCTGGCCACCGGCTACGCCGTGCTGGCCAACGGCGGGTACCGGGTGGAGCCATTTCTCATTCAACGGATCGAAAGCTTCGAAGAAGAAACTTTATATGTAGCCAAACCACTGACCGTATGCCGGGATTGTGAGGTGATTCCGGCAGTGCCCGCAGCCGAAGAAGAACTCAGCATGGAGCAGATTATGGCAGGTGAAATGCTTGAACAAGAGCGCTTTCCGCCGGCACCCCGGGTTATGGAGGAGGGCGTGAATTTTATTATCGACAGTATATTAAAGGATGTGATCACCCGCGGAACCGGACGCCGGGCCCTGGTGTTGGAACGTAGTGATCTAGGGGGGAAAACCGGCACTACCAATGGCCCTATGGACGTTTGGTTCTCAGGCTATAACCAAAAAGTAGTCACCACCACCTGGGTCGGCTTCGACAATTACACACCCTTGGGTCGAAGAGAGTTTGGGGGTACTGCCGCGCTGCCTATCTGGATCGAGTATATGCGCGCTGCATTAAAGGATACGCCTCAGCTCAAGCGACAGATGCCCGCCGGTATCGTCAGAGTGAAGATTGATCCGAGCACCGGGCAACTCGCACGCACTGGACAACGGGATGCCATTTTCGAGTACTTTAGAAAAGACAATGTACCTCGACGAAGTGCACGGGATGATGGCCTCCATAACGACAATAGGGATGCAAACGACCAGATTTACGATATTTTCTAGTTCTTATAGAGTGGGATGATAATTCGCCGGATAGGGCAGGCGTGCGACGCCGCTATCCACTGCAGCCCTGGCCACCGCGGGGGCAATATGAGTGAGCAATCGCGGGTCCAGGGGGCTAGGGATAATGTAATCGCGGCCAAATTCCAGAACATCCTGCGCGCACGCTGCCAACATATCTGCGGAAAGGGGCTCTCGAGCCAGCGCACTTAACGCTAGTACCGCGGCCACTTTCATCTCTTCATTGATGCGCCTGGCGCGCACGTCCAGAGCACCACGAAAAATAAAGGGAAAGCCCAGTACATTGTTCACCTGATTGGGATAATCCGAGCGTCCGGTGGCAATTATCAGGTCGTCGCGGGTCGCCAGAGCCAGCTCCGGTTTGATTTCCGGGTCGGGATTCGAGCAGGCAAATACCACCGGGCGTTCGGCCATCGAGAGCAGCATCTCCGCGGTCAACAAGTCCGCTCCAGAGAGACCGATAAAAACATCGGCCCCATCGATAGCATCTGTAAGGGTTCGCTTGTCTGTGTGGTTGGCGAACTCCTCTTTGTACACATTGAGACCTTCGCGGCCCTCATATATAACGCCGCGACGATCCAACATAAAAATATTTTCCCGCCGAGCACCCATACTCACCAACAACCGCATACAGGCGATGGCTGCGGAACCAGCACCGAGGCAGGTGATGATCGCATCTTCCATGCATTTGTCTTGAATATTCAGTGCATTGATCAGCCCGGCTGCAGTAACAATGGCCGTACCATGTTGATCATCATGGAATACTGGAATATCACATTGCTCTATCAGGGCAGATTCAATCTCAAAACACTCTGGCGCTTTGATATCTTCAAGATTGATACCGCCAAACGTGCAGGCGATATGCGACACCGTCGTAATAAAAGCCTCCGTGTCCTCAACGTCAACTTCGATATCAATTGCATTAATGCCGGCAAACCGCTTAAAGAGGAGGGCTTTACCTTCCATCACCGGCTTTCCCGCCAGTGCCCCGAGGTTTCCCAGTCCCAACACTGCAGTGCCATTACTGATTACGGCCACCAGGTTACCCTTACCGGTGTACTGGTAAGCCAGATCTGGTTCGCGGGCAATTTCACGGCAAGGTTCCGCGACACCTGGACTATAGGCGAGGGCCAGATCCCGCAGCGTTTCCGCAGGCTTGGTCAATTCAATACTGATTTTTCCGGGCACTGGTTCGGCGTGATAGGCCAGTGCGTCTCGTTTCAAGTCTTTGGGCATGGGACTACCTGTGCGCGCGGAAGGACCTGCGGAAAATGGCCACCGAGAATATAGAAAAGGGGCATGAGTAACAAGCTTAGAAATTTACCCTTTTGGAAAGTTTGGGTGCACGCTATCAAAAACGCCTAATTTGGGTTACCAGCGATACTTGAGGCAAAAAAAAAGCGCCGGCCCGGTGAGGCAGTGGCGCTTTCGGAGCTATCGGAGTAACCCCGCGACGTGCCTTCTTCCCTTAGCGCTTGGTCCCACGACCGCCAAAGCGCTTGTTAAAGCGATCCACGCGGCCACCAGTGTCCAGAACCTTTTGCTTGCCGGTAAAAAATGGATGGCATTGTGAACACACATCGACATGAAAATCTTCACAGAGTGTAGAGCGTGTTTGGATGGTATTACCACAGCTACAGGTAGCTGTAACGGCTTCATACTTGGGATGAAGATCTGCTTTCATTGAGTGTTGCTCCTTGTCGTTGGCACCGCCACCCGACCAACGCCGAGCACCGCACCTTAAGGGGAGTAAAGCGGCCTTAACCGAGGGCTGCTCAAAAAATAGGCGGGCATCTTAACAGACGCAGCGTGATAAGCAAGAGGACCGCTCGATTTGCTACAATGGCTTTTTCTCATCATTCACTAGGCCGTAATGCCCGTACTTCGTTTGGTAATACCCACTCCTTTGCGCCGCCTTTTTGACTACCTGCCTCCGGCTGGGATGACAGCGACCGAGTTGGCCTCCCTGCAACCCGGCGTCAGGCTGCGCGTGCCTTTCGGGCGGCGAGAAGTAACCGGCTATTTACTTGGCGTCTGTGAGAACAGCAGTATCGCGGCCAACTCGCTCAAACAGGCGCTGGAACTCCTCGACCCAACCCCCTTGATTGACCCGCAACTAATACAGCTGTGCCAGTGGGCAACACACTACTACCATCACCCCCCGGGGGAAGTGTACAGCGCGGTGTTTCCCAAACGTCTGCGCGAAGGTAAGCCGCAGCAACATGGCGCGCCCGGCTGGACACTGACGACTCGCGGTAAAGGTCTTCCCAAAGAAGCCCTGCCAAGATCACCCCGGCAAGCCGAGGTGATCAGAATGCTCAGAGAAAAGCCCGCCATCGACAACAGCGAGTTCAAGCAACAGAACATCAGCACCAGCGTGTTGCGCAGTTTGCGGGAAAAACAGCTGATTGAGACTTGTGCGATAAGCCCGGCAGAGCAATCTGCCACCAGCCATCCCGGGCTGACGCTAAATGCAGAACAGGTATCAGCGCTGGCAGCGCTTCGAGACTCTCCAGAGGGGTTCAATTGCCACCTTCTGGAGGGTGTCACCGGCAGTGGCAAAACCGAAATCTACCTACAGTTAATAGCAGGCTGTCTGCAACGGGGTCATCAGGCGCTTGTTCTGGTTCCAGAAATTGGCCTAACGCCGCAGACACTGGCGCGGTTTGGGCAGCGGTTTAGCGCCAATATCGCAGTCCTGCATTCCGGTCTCACCGATGCCCAGCGCTACCGCGCCTGGGAGGATGCCCGCACTGGCGCCGCCCACATCGTGATCGGCACTCGCTCGGCGATTTTCACACCACTGGCCAAGCCGGGCCTGATTATTGTGGATGAAGAGCACGATGGCTCCTACAAGCAACAGGACGGATTCCGCTACAACGCCAGAGACATCGCGGTAAAGCGGGCTCAGATACATTCCTGCCCAGTCCTCCTAGGCAGTGCCACCCCCTCCCTTGAAAGCATTCAAAATATACTGGCCGGCCGTTATCAGCATCATCGTCTGACTCACAGGGCCGGCAGTGCAAGTTTGCCAGGCATAAAAGCGCTGGATATACGCCAGCAAACACTGGGGGCAGGGCTGTCAAGGGCCCTGATAGACGCGGTTGATGCCACATTGACCTCAGGACACCAGGCATTATTGTTCCTCAACCGTCGAGGCTACGCTCCCACCCTACAGTGTCACGATTGCGGCTGGATCGCCGAATGCAGTGCCTGTGACGCGCGCCTGACCATACACCGACGCCGACAACGTCTGCGCTGTCATCACTGTGGCGATACCAGTGTGTTGGTAAGGCAGTGTCCCACCTGTCATAGCGAACAATTGATGGCCGCCGGACTGGGTACGGAGCAAACGGAGGAATTTCTACACACACGCTTTCAGCAGTGGCCTATCCATAGGGTCGACAGTGACTCCATGCAGGGCAGAGATGCCATGCAAACGCTAGTGAACGACATCGGCAGGGGCGAGCCCTGCATTCTACTGGGCACGCAGATGCTCACCAAAGGTCACCATTTTCCCGGCGTGAGCCTGGTTGCGGTTATTGACGCCGACGCTCTGTTATTCAGCGCTGACTTTCGTGGCGAGGAACGCATGGCTCAGCTACTCACCCAGGTGGCCGGACGCGCCGGGCGAGCTGACGTGCCCGGACAAGTCATTCTGCAAACGCACTACCCCGATCATCCGTCTCTGCTGGCCATGTTGAACACCAGCTATGCCGAACAAGCCAGGGAGATGCTAAAGCGACGCCAGGAATCGGGTATGCCTCCCGCGGGCCAATTGGTGATACTGCGCACTGACTGCGCCAACGCAGATCATGGCGAGCAGTTTCTGCAAAACCTGAGGCAGCAGTCCGCTCGCCACCTCCCCAGCGATGCAGTGCTGATCGGGCCTCTGCCCTCCCCGATGCAGCGTCGCGCGGGCAAGTATCGGTGTCAGTTGCTGCTCACCGCTAGCAGCCGCAGGGCCGCGCAGGCTGCCGCCACCACACTCGTGGCAAAGGCGGAAGAAATTCCAGCACGGCACGGGCTCAAGTGGTCGATAGATATCGACCCGCAGGACGTATTCTGAATGCGGGTAGCCCCACAGTTTGCAATTAAAGTAACGTGTCGCAGGATGAGGTCAGGCCCCATTTCCAGTTTGAGCTAATACCCGACTGCGACTTCACTGGCCATTGCCTGTCGTAATAAGGATAATACCCAGAGTTAAGTCCGAGGCTATTTCAACGCCGGTTTCCACTACTGTATAACCACGCGTCTGAAGCCTCACGTCCATTAACCTTTTGAAGTAAACCAGGTAAGTCCTCAATACAATGAAGGAAGATCTCGCTCGGCTGATCCATGAGGCTTTGGATTCGCTGGTTAAACAAGGCCTGCTGCCGACAGATATCGCGCCGCAAGTACACATCGATCACACCCGCGACAAGAGCCATGGCGATCTGGCTAGCAACATCGCGCTCTCTCTGGCAAAACCGGCACAGACGAAACCGCGTGAGCTCGCCGCCTTAATCTGCGATGCGCTCCCAGCCAGTCCGTTGGTAACACGCACTGAAATAGCTGGCCCCGGGTTTATTAACTTTTTTCTGTCCGATGCCAGCAACCAGACTGTTGTCAGCACCATTCTTAATCAAACCGCTTCATTTGGCACCAGCAATACCGGCAGTGGCCGCAAGGTACAGGTGGAGTTTGTTTCCGCTAACCCCACCGGGCCACTCCATGTCGGACACGGGCGGGGGGCCGCAGTAGGCGATAGCCTGTGTCGCCTGCTAACAGCCACCGGCTGGGATGTCTCCAGCGAGTTCTACTACAACGACGCCGGTGCGCAAATTCAAAACCTGGCATTGTCAGTGCAGGCCCGTTGCACAGGCCTGTCGCCGGATGATGCGGGATGGCCCGAGGATGGCTATCGAGGTGAATACATCGCGGAACTCGCGAACGCCTATTTGCGTGGTGACTCCGTTGATGCGCAGGACCGACAAGTCACTGGCTCAGGCGACCCGGAGGACCTTGAAAGCATTCGACAGTTCGCTGTGGGCTATCTCCGGCGGGAACAAGATCTGGATCTGAAAGCGTTTGCAGTCCATTTTGATGCGTATTTCCTGGAATCATCCCTGTACCAGGACGGTGCTGTGGAGCGCACGGTCGAGCGCCTTATCGAAAAAGGACACTGCTACGAGCAAGACGACGCCCTGTGGCTGCGCACCACTGATTTCGGCGATGACAAAGACCGTGTGATGCGCAAGCGAGACGGCAGCTACACTTATTTTCTTCCAGACGTCGCCTATCATTTTAACAAGTGGCAGCGCGGATTTGAGCGGGTCATCAATGAACAAGGTGCGGATCATCACAGTACCGTCACTCGCGTTCGCGCGGGCCTGCAGGCACTGGAACTGGATATTCCAAAAGGCTGGCCGGACTATGTCCTACATCAGATGGTCACCGTGATGCGCGATGGCAAGGAAGTAAAACTCTCAAAACGCGCCGGTAGCTACCTCACCCTCCGGGACCTTGTTGACGAAGTCGGCTGTGACGCGACCCGCTATTTTTTGGTGGCTCGAGCTCCCAATTCGCAATTAACTTTTGATATTGACCTGGCTCTATCTCAAAGCAACGACAACCCTGTGTATTATATTCAGTACGCCTACGCACGAGCCTGCAGTGTTATGCGCAAACTCAAAGAACAGGGGTGGGAGTGGCAAGCTGAACGCGCGTTGCAGAACCTCGACAAATTGCAAGAGGAACACGAGAAAACTCTATTGAGGCGTCTGGACCGATATCCCGAGGTGGTGGTCAGCGCGGCCCTTAATAGTGAGCCACACACTGTGGCGGCTTATCTGCGCGAATTGGCCGGCGATTTTCACACCTGGTACAACGCGCACAAAATGTTAGTTGACGATCAGGGCTTGCGCGATGCACGGATTGCTCTTAGCCAGGCGGTAGGCCAGGTTATCGCCAACGGGCTGAGCTTGTTGGGCGTATCCGCCCCGGAGACGATGTAAAAATGGCCCAAGACTATGCCAAAAAAGGTCGTTCAAGCCGCACCAAAAAAGCACCCGCCAGGAAACAGCAAACCCAACGAAGCGCAGCCAAGGGTCATTCGGGAGGCAGAGGCTGGCAACTGTACTTTTCCGGCGTGGCGACAGGTCTGTTCATAAGCTTTCTGGCTTACCTGGGAGCACTGCCTACCTCCACAGGCTCTTTACAGGACCAACAAGCGCTCGCGCAGCCAGCGGAACCTGTTCCCAAACCCCGCTTTGACTTTTATACACTCCTGCCTCAGCAAACTTTTGAAACGGATCCGGAAACATTGGCAGTTGAGCCCGCAGCCGATGTCAGCAAACCCAATGTCGCCGCTTCGGTAGACGTGTATGTTCTGCAGGCGGGATCATTCCGGCAGAGGAACGATGCTGACCAGCGACGGGCTGAGCTACTGCTGTTGGGTTTGGAGCCCAGAGTGCAAGAAGCTGTCAGCGACAATGTCCGCGTGTTCCGGGTTTACCTCGGCCCGTTTGAGTCCCGCGCAGCTATGACCAAAGCCCGCGGTCTTACGGCCAATCAGAATATAGCCACGCTGCTACTGAAGCGAGGGAACCCCTGAGATCGGCACCAGGGCTTGAATTTTCCTGACTTTGCCCCATATCACTCCAAACAGGGTCTACTGAACCTATACAGCTAGACCCTCATTGAACGCACATGCATCGCCACTCCCCTTTGCGACGCTCGGCAAGTTGCCAAACGGAGAAATATTGTGGAACAGTTTCGAGGTACGACCATTTTATCCGTACGCCGCGGAAACAGTGTAGTCATTGGCGGCGACGGTCAGGTGTCCATGGGCAATACTGTGATGAAAGGGAACGCCCGCAAAGTGAGACGCCTCTATCATGATCAGGTTCTGGCCGGTTTTGCCGGTGGCACCGCCGATGCATTTACCTTGTTCGAACTGTTTGAAGCACAGCTGGAAAAACACCAGGGCCACCTGGTCCGCGCAGCAGTGGAGCTGGCCAAAGCCTGGCGCACCGAACGTGCCCTGCGAAGACTTGAGGCACTGCTGGCAGTAGCAGATAAAGAGACCTCCCTCATTATCACCGGCAACGGTGATGTCATAGAGCCGGAGGATAATCTTATCGCTATAGGCTCGGGTGGGCCCTTTGCCCAATCGGCCGCCCGCGCTCTGCTGGACAACACCGAGCTGGACGCTAGCACCATCGTGGAAAAAGGCCTGGGCATCGCTGCCGACATCTGCATCTACACCAACCACAATCGAACCATCGAACAACTGGATTTTTAGGCCCCTACATGTCCAATATGACTCCCCGCGAGATTGTTCACGAACTGGACAAACACATTATCGGCCAGGACGACGCCAAGCGCGCTGTCGCTATTGCTCTTCGCAATCGCTGGCGACGTATGCAATTGCCCGAAGAGCTCCGAGCCGAAATCACGCCCAAAAATATACTGATGATTGGCCCCACCGGCGTCGGCAAAACAGAAATCGCTCGACGACTGGCCAAATTGGCCAATGCACCTTTCGTCAAGGTTGAGGCAACCAAGTTCACCGAGGTAGGCTACGTTGGGCGCGATGTTGAATCGATTATTCGTGACTTGGTGGATGTTGCCATCAAAATGTACCGCGAACAGGAAATGACACGCGTACGTTTTCGCGCAGAGGAAGCTGCCGAGGAGCGCATTCTCGATATACTGCTGCCCCCGGCCCGCGACTCCGAACCTGATACAGCTTCCACCACACGCCAACTGCTGCGCAAAAAGCTACGCGAGGGCGACCTCGATGATAAAGAGATCGAACTGGAAGTAAGCACTAGCCTGCCGGGGATGGAGATCATGGCCCCGCCAGGTATGGAGGAGATGACCAATCAGCTGCAAAGCATGTTTTCCAATATGTCCCGGCAGCAACAGAAAACCCGCAAAATGCCAGTGAAAGCGGCACTAACTGCACTGTGTGATGAAGAAGCAGCGAAAATGATCAACGAGGACGACCTCAAACAAAAAGCGGTAACCGAAGCGGAACAGAACGGCATCGTATTCCTCGACGAGTTAGACAAGGTAGCAAAACGTGCCGAAAACGGCGGTGGAGGGGAAGTATCCCGCGAGGGGGTGCAGCGCGACCTGTTGCCATTGATCGAGGGATCAACCGTCAGCACCAAGCACGGAATGATCAAAACCGATCACATTCTATTTATTGCTTCGGGGGCGTTTCATCTGGCCAAACCCTCTGATCTCATTCCCGAACTGCAGGGCCGCCTACCTATACGGGTGGAGCTCGCGGCACTTACACCGGACGATTTCGAACGTATTCTAACAGAACCCAGCGCCTCCCTAACCGAACAATACCAGGCACTGCTGGCCACCGAAGGCCTCGAGCTGACTTTCAGCGCGGACGGATTACGGCGTATCGCAGAGACAGCCTGGAAAGTGAACGAAAGAACCGAAAATATCGGCGCGCGCCGACTGCACACAGTGATGGAGCGGCTGCTGGAGGACACTTCCTTCGGCGCTGCGGATGCTGGCGTTCAAGATTCCTCCCTCAGCGTTGACGCTGCCTACGTTGACAAACAATTGCAGGAACTTAGCGCTGACGATGACCTGTCCCGGTTCATCCTGTAATTGTGGCCGAACAAACTAAACCCGTTGCCATACAATTGCACAGCCGCTCCCGGCAGCTTGAGCTCGAGTATGCCAACGGCGAACGCTTTAGCCTGAGCTGCGAATATCTGCGCGTTTACTCTCCTTCTGCGGAAGTGCTGGGCCACGGACCCGGGCAGGAAGTATTGCAAACGGGAAAACTTAAGGTTGCCATCACTGAGATCAAACCGGTGGGCAACTACGCCCTGCAACTCGTCTTCGACGACGGCCACGATACCGGGCTGTACGCCTTTACTTACCTGTATGAGCTGGGCAAAAATCAGGAGGCCAAGTGGCAGGTCTACCTCGATCGACTGGCTGACGCTGGCGCCAGTCGTGATCCAGACGTTCAGGTGCTAGATCTCTCCAGGTAGTGTGCACCCAGTAATTTCCTCTTCAGACACTTCGGTCGTTGAGTTTAAGCTCGGAAGTCTTAATAGGTTGAGGGCGCTAATTGCTGCCAGGCGCTCGCATCAGGTTATAATGCACCCTTGCCCCAATCCCGGGCGGAGGCAGTATGAGCGAGAAAGACACCACACACTTCGGTTATAAAGAAGTCGACAAGGATGCCAAAGCCGGACTCGTGGGCGAGGTTTTTCATTCAGTGGCGGCACGCTACGACGTGATGAACGACCTTATGTCAGGCGGCATACACCGGATCTGGAAGCGCTTCACGATCGAGTTGAGCGGCGTGCGCAAAAACAACGCTGTACTGGACATCGCCGGCGGCACCGGTGATTTGGCGGCGCGTTTTGCCGAACTGGTAGGGCCGGAAGGTCGCATAGTCCTGGCCGACATCAACGATTCCATGTTACAGGTGGGCCGAGATAAACTGCTGGATCAGGGTCGCCAGCGCAATATCGAATTTGTGCAGGCCGATGCCCAGTACCTGCCATTTCCAGACGACAGTTTTGACTGCATCACGATTGCCTTTGGCTTGCGCAATGTCACCGATATCAACCTGGCGCTGCGCTCGATGTTGCGCGTGCTCAAACCCGGGGGTCGACTGCTGGTGCTGGAGTTTTCCAAGCCGGGCAATCCTTTGCTCAGCAAAGCTTACGATACTTATTCCTTCCGCGTGTTGCCGCTCATGGGACGTCTGATCGCCAATGACAGTGACAGCTACCAATATCTGGCAGAATCCATCCGCAAACACCCGGACCAGAACACCTTGTTGGGTATGATGGAGGACGCTGGCTTCTGCCAGTGCGAATTCCACAACATGACCGGCGGCATTGTCGCACTGCACCGCGGTATCAAGGCCTGAAATGACTGGCGCCGCAGACCCCACACTGCACACGGCGGCCCTGGCGGCTCTGGAGACGGCACTCAACCGCGCTCTGGATCTGGCCCCCGAGAGCAAAAACGAACTGGCTCGGCTTAAGGATTGTGTGTTTGCACTGCATTGCACCGCGCCCAGCTTCGAAATCTATTTGCACCCGGGTGAGCAGGGCATTCGCCTCGCTGGTGTCCACGCTGGCCCAATCACAACCAGTGTGAGAGGCGAGGCATCGGATTTCACCGAGCTTGCTACGTCCAAAGACCCGACAGCCACCCTAATCAACGGTGGCTTGGAACTGGAAGGCGACAGTGCACCACTGATCGAATTGCAACAGATTCTGGCAACATTGAATATGGATTGGGAGGCACCTTTGGTCGCGACCCTTGGTGATGTTCCCGGACATCAGCTGGCACAAATGTTACGCAACGCCTTCGTCTGGGGCAGACAGGCCTCTGCGAGCCTGAGCAGACAGCTGGACGAGTTCATCCACGAGGAGGCGCGACTCAGCCCACCACGGCTGGAGGTGGAAGACTTCTACCGCGATGTACATGAGTTGGAATTGCGCGTGGATCGATTGCAATCTCGCACAGAGCGCCTGCGTCAGCGCCTGCAAACGTTTCGGGGCTGACCGATGTCTCGCATCCTGCGCCTCACAAAAATTCTGCGGATCATCGGTCGCTACCGGCTGGATGAATTTGTTGACCGCGAACAACTTCCCGCGCTACCACGCTTTGCGCTGGGACTCTTGCCCTGGCGCCTGCATGCAGTACCGGATCTATCACGCGGAGCTCGACTGCGCCGCGCCCTGGAAGAATTGGGGCCGGTGTTTATCAAGTTCGGCCAAATGTTATCGACCCGGCGCGATCTCCTGTCTGAGGATATTGCTAACGAACTGGCCAAACTGCAGGACGATGTCCCACCCTTTCCGCAGGAGCAGTCCGTCGCCATTATCGAGCATGCCCTGGGGAAACCGGTCACTGAGCTGTTCGCGAGCTTCGAGAGCACGCCCATGGCCTCGGCTTCCGTAGCCCAGGTACATTGCGCCACCCTGCACAGTGGTGAACAGGTTGTGATCAAGGTGGTCCGCCCAGATATTGAGTCTGTTATCCGTGAAGATACGGCTCTGATGCTAACGCTTGCAAAACTGGCAACAAAGTACCACCCACAGGGTAAGCGTTTGCGTGCGGTGGAAGTCGTCTCGGACTACGAACTGGTCATCCTTGATGAACTGGACATGACCCGAGAAGCTGCAAACACCAGCCAACTACGACGGAATTTCGAGAACAATAAGCTGCTATATGTTCCTGAAGTTTACTGGGACTACACCTGTCGCGACATATTAACCATGGAACGCATATCGGGCATTCCTGTTACCGATGTTGAAACGCTGCGAGCCAAGGGAACCGACCTGAAGTTGCTCAGCGAGCGCGGCGTGGAGATTTTTTTCACTCAGGTTTTCCAACACAGTTTTTTCCACGCAGACATGCATCCTGGCAATATTTTTGTAGACGCTACCGACCCTGCCGACCCCACTTATATTGGCGTGGACTGCGCCATCATCGGCAGTCTCTCGGACGCCGATCAGTACTATCTGGGACGTAATCTTCTCGGCATTTTTCACCGCGACTATCGCGAAGTGGCACAACTTCACGTGGAGTGCGGCTGGGTGTCGCCGGAGACCAGCGTGCAGGATTTTGAATCAGCGATGCGCGCTGTATGTGAACCTATATTCGAACGACCCATCAGCCAGATATCCTTCGGCCAACTCCTGGTTTACCTTTTCCAGACCGCCAGCCGCTTTGACATGGAGGTACAACCCTCTTTGGTGCTGTTACAAAAAACCCTGTTAAATATTGAGGGGCTGGGCCGCCAGCTGTATCCCGATCTCAACTTGTGGGACACAGCGCAACCTTTTTTGGAGAACTGGGTACAACAGCGCTACTCACCACAAGCACTCCTCAAGCGCCTGCAGCGCCAGGCACCTTCCTGGATAGAGCAATTGCCACAGCTATCAGAAGCTGCGCTGGAAAACCTGCGACAATCCCGGGATTCTGGCCGCCGCAGGCCAGTACACGCAGAGGCGTCTAACGACAAGCGGGAGCAAGGGCTGATTGTGGCCAGACGGCGACGCCATATTGTTGGTGCTGTTGTTTGCATCGCTGCCGTTGCAATCGCCATTCCCGACATCCGGCAATACGCCGCCGATATCCCCTTGGCTAGCTGGTTGTTGGCTGCACTGGGCCTGGGCCTGATATGGCCCAGGAACCGCTGAACCTATGTGCCCCATAGCGCCCTGTGCCATAATGCGACTCTGCGGGAGACAAACATGACTGAGCCCAGTGCGCTGGCGCAAGACATCAAATGGAACGAGCAGGGGCTAGTCCCTGTCATCGCCCAGGACTGGGAGTCCGGCGAAGTACTGATGCTGGCCTGGATGAACAGCAATGCTCTGCAGTTGACTCTCAGTGAGGGTCGCGCTGTTTACTGGTCGCGTTCGCGGCAGGCGCTATGGCGCAAAGGAGAGGAATCAGGTCACATACAGCACCTGAAAGAGTTGCGTATAGACTGCGATGCGGACACAGTGCTTATGAAGGTTGAACAAATCGGAGGCATTGCCTGTCACACTGGCAGACGCAGTTGTTTTTACCAGCGAATTGAAAATGGCGCATGGCGCGTCACCGACGACGTGATTAAAGCACCTGAAGACATTTACGGGAACAAACCATGAGTGACGTGCTGACACAACTGGAAGCTACCCTCGCCGCGCGCAAGGGCACTGACCCAGAACAATCTTACGTAGCAAGCCTCCACCACAAAGGCCTGAACAAAATCCTTGAAAAAGTGGGCGAGGAGGCTACCGAAGTTATTCTAGCAGCGAAGGATGCGGAGGCGGGCGGTGATCGCACAGCCGTCGTTGGCGAAATAGCGGACTTATGGTTTCACACTATGGTGATGCTGTCTCATCTGGAAATCGATTTAGATGACGTATTGAAATGCCTGAGCGGGCGGTTTGGCATTTCCGGGCTTGACGAAAAGGCAGCACGTGGCAACTGAAGAGCTGTCAACAGTGAACGAATAGTAGGAGAGAGCAATGGGAATCGGTGGAATCAGTATCTGGCAATTATTAATCGTCCTGGCGATTGTGATCATGTTGTTTGGCACCAAACGACTACGCACCTTGGGCGGTGACTTAGGTAGCGCGGTAAAGGGATTTCGCAAGAGCATGGCCGACGATGGCGAAACACCTCAGCCGGGAGATGACACAGAACCCGACGATGCTGCAGACAACGGCGCCAAAGAAAAGTAACCGCTAAATGTTCGATATAGGATTTGCCGAGCTCATCATCATTGGCGTAGTTGGCCTTCTCGTTATTGGGCCTGAGCGCCTACCCGAGGCGGTGCGCACGGCTAGCCTGTGGCTAAATCGAATCAGGCGAGGCTTTAATGAAATTAAACATGAAGTGCAGCAGGAACTTCATAACGATTCAATTATGAAGGAGTTGCGACAGACCGGGGAAAAATTGAAGGACGATACGCAAGCTATCGGTCACGAACTAAAAAGTACTGCCGATTCATGGGCGACTCCCGAAGACACCCGCTCTGGTGAGCAACAAGAGAATCAAACGGAAAATAAATCCGAATGAGCGAGCCTGAACCGGTCGATCAGCCACTACCGCTGGTTACACACCTCACAGAATTGCGCGACAAGCTACTGCGTGCCCTTTTAGCAATTTTAGTGATGTTTATTTGTTTGTTTCCTTTCGCCAATGACATCTACGCCTTCGTATCAGAGCCACTGCGGTCCATACTGCCTCCTGGTGCGAGCATGATAGCAACCGAAGTCGCCTCGCCCTTCTTCACACCCTTTAAGCTGAGTCTGGTAGCAGCCGTTTTTTTGGCCATGCCTTATGTGTTGTACCAGGTCTGGAGCTTTATCGCGCCGGGTATGTACCGCCATGAGAAACGCTTGGCCATTCCACTACTGGCTTCGAGCGTTCTACTTTTTTACGCTGGCGCCGCCTTCGCGTACTACGCTGTCTTTCCACTTATATTCACGTTTTTTACCAGCGTCGCGCCTGATGACATCACCATAATGACCGATATCAACAGCTACCTGGATTTCGTACTCAAATTGTTTTTTGCATTTGGGCTGGCCTTTGAAATTCCCATCGCCGCAATCCTAATGATTTGGGCTGGCATAACCACGCCAGAGGCACTCGCCAAAAAACGCCCCTATATCATCGTCGGCTGCTTTATTTTTGGCATGCTACTGACGCCGCCGGATATCATTTCTCAATCTATGCTGGCGATTCCCATGTGGCTGCTGTTTGAGGTGGGGGTCTATTGCGGACGCCTAATGCAGCGCCGCTCTGCAGGACAACCCAGTGACTAACGCTTGGCCATCAAGCCGCCGTCGGCGACCAGTGTTATACCCGTAGTAAAGCTCTCTGACGCCAAATAGAAAACCGGATTGAGAATTTCCTCGGTCTCCGCCACGCGCGGTATCAGTGCCGCATCTACCATACCAGCGGCATATTCAGGTAGAGCAGCGATCGCGCCGTCAGTCAGGTCAGAGTGATAACTTCCGGGGGCCAACGCGTTGACCCGAATATTCCAGCTCGCCCACTCCTGCGCCATGACTTCGGTGAGCGCCTTCAGTGCTGCTTTCGTCGCAGCGTAGATACCAGAATATGCTGGAGTGCACAGTGCAGCCACAGACAGCACATTGATAACACAGCCACCGCCCTGTTCACCCATGCGCGGTGCCAATCTCGATGCCAGGTACCAGGGGCCCTTCAAGTTGACATCCACCATTTTGTCAAAGGCGGCAGGTGCAATATCCGACAGAGGCCCTAGAGCGACGTTGATGCCGGCATTGTTAACCAGTACATCCACGCGGCCAAAGTGCCTGTAGGCTGCTTCAATCAGTGCATCGCAATCGGCGATGTCACCCATGTGGACGGCCTGAGCCAACGCTTTTCCGCCCTCGGCTTCGATAGCCGCGACAACTGCCTGGCAGTTTTCAATTTTGCGGCTGGCTACCACTACATGGGCACCTTCGCGGGCAAACCCAAGTGACATAGCGCGACCGAGCCCACGACTGCCGCCAGTGACGATTACCACTTTATCTTTGAATTTTTCACCCATAACCGCTTACCCCATTTTCCTAATAGTTCAGTTCGAATTGCAGTTGTGTGGCGGAGGTTGAAACATCTATTTATCGCCGGGATACATCAAAAAACGCACATGCCCGATGAGGCGGGGCAAGCTCTGAAGGTGCAGGCTTGCTGGCAAAATTCTTGTCGCCAGTCGGTCCCATCGATAAATACATGTTGCAATCTCCTTCAGTCCAAATGTCAGATCATTCAAACCAGGCAAGAACCTTTTTCTGCTCGATATCAATCAAGCCACAGAGCAATTACACTATCACGAAGCAGTTACCTCTCCACGGAACCACGCCATGAAACTCACTGTAGTCAATTCTATTGATCCAAGCACCACTGCATACTCCAAGGGACAGCTCGAATACCGCCCCGATAGACTCAGCTGATGTCCTCACGTGCAAAAAAAGGAATGGGGGCCCTCGTGCCAATCATTCGCCTGCTGTCGCAATACAAATTACGTCTTGTAGGAGCAAGCATCGCACTGTTGTTCACTGCCGGCGCTACGCTGTCGCTGGGTCGCGGCCTGCAGGTGTTGATCGACCAGGGCTTTGGCGGCGGCACGCGTGCGGACTTGAAGAGCGCAATCGTCCTGCTTATCAGTATTGCCGCGGCTATGGCGGTGGGTACGTTTGTGCGGTTTTATCTGGTGTCCTGGCTGGGGGAGCGAATCAGCGCTGACATCCGAAAACAGGTGTTCGACAACGTCGTGCGTCTGCATCCTGGCTTTTTTGAAACCAATCGTAGTCTTGAGATCATGTCGCGTCTGACCACCGATACGACACTGCTACAAACTATAATCGGTTCTTCTTTCAGTATGGCGCTGCGCAGCAGCCTGACCACCACTGGCGCACTGGTGATGATGTTTATCACCAATCTTAAGCTCAGCTTGATCATTGCACTGGGGGTCCCGCTGGTGCTGTTACCCATCCTGGTATTTGGCCGCCGTGTGAGAAAACTCTCCAACCAAAGCCAGGACAGTATTGCCAGTGTCGGTAGTTATGCCGGTGAAGTCATCCAGAACATCCGCATCGTACAAAGTTATACCCGCGAGCAGTTTGAATCAGAGGCCTTTAATCGCGAAGTAGAGCGTGCATTTGAAATTGCACGCCGTCGCATCTGGCAGCGGTCGATGCTCATTTGCGGGGCGATCCTGCTGTTGTTCGTTGGCATGTCCGGAATGTTATGGGAAGGCGGGCAGGATGTTATCAGCGGCAGTATGAGCGGCGGTGAGCTGGGTGCTTTTGTCTTTTATGCCATCATGGTGGGCAGTGGGGTGGCGACTATCTCTGAAGTGTGGGGAGACCTACAGCGGGCCGCCGGCGCGGCAGAACGGCTTATCGAGTTAATCAATACCGACAGTCTTGTTGTCGATCCGGGAACAGCCGTCGAAACAACAACCAGTGTGCAGCCGGAATTGCGCATGGATGATATCTCTTTCTACTATCCAACTCGACCCAAGCAAGCTGCACTGCAGGATTTCACCTTACGCATAGAGTCAGGCAAATGCCTGGCATTGGTGGGCCCCTCCGGAGCGGGAAAATCCACCGTATTCGAGTTGTTATTGCGTTTCTATGACCCGCAAGAGGGGCGTATTCTGCTCGACGGGCAGGATATTCGCGAGATGGGACTTAAAGAAATGCGCAGCAATATTGCACTGGTGCCTCAACAACCGGCCCTGTTTACCGGCGACGTGCGCTATAACATCGCATACGGAAAATCGGATGCTTCTGATCAAGAAGTTGAGGCTGCAGCTCGGGCTGCCCATGCTCATGAATTTATTTGCGCGTTGCCCGATGGCTATGCCAGCCATTTAGGTGAGATGGGCGTGCGTTTGTCCGGCGGACAACGCCAGCGGGTCGCACTGGCCAGGGCAATTCTTAACGATCCAAAAATTCTACTGCTGGACGAAGCTACCAGTGCGCTGGACACAGAGAGTGAGCACCAGGTGCAGCTGGCTCTTGAGGAACTGATGCAACATCGCACCACTGTCATTATCGCCCATCGCCTGTCCACTATATTGCACGCTGATAATATCGCGGTGCTGGAAGAGGGGCGAGTGATTGCGACCGGCACTCACGAACAACTACTGCGCGACTGCGCTCTCTACGCGCGACTGGCAAGCCTGCAGTTTCGCGAACCCCAGGTCAGCTTCGAAACGCCTCCTGATCCAATAGTCGAATCCGATCAATACGTTCCCGGTTGACCCTGGACAAATCATCGAGCGTTTCACGTGAGATATCAAACACATCGCCAAGGAGTCGAAAGGCGACCCTGGTGTTGTTAACCGCGCAGCGCAGGGGAGCGGACATGGGATCTTTTTTAGCGTATTCGACCGCATCCCGCACGGCCCCTCGCAGGTGGTCACCCGCAGTGCCAGCAGCAGACTCATAGGCGATGGAAACCACGTCCAGCGACTCCATAAAGGCCTCGACACCAATCCATTCTACCGGGGTTCCACGCTCCACTGAGTGTCGCAGGCTGCGACGCAACTTGCGTGTAAGATTGCGAAATTCTCGCTGCACGCTGGGCCCAAAAACCGAATCGGCAACCTCCTGCAACTCATTATCTTCTGCCAATTCGCGCCAGTCACTGGCTGATAGCGCGGCTTGAATGCGCGGAAAAACCAGTTTCTCCTCTACATTCATATGCTCATAGATGTGATCTACATAATCCCGACCGTTATTAACCACGACCTTCCCCGAGGCTTCACCCAGTCGCCAGCGCTCGATGTCACGCAACACCGCCCGTCCACATTTCGCAGTGTGATCATGGTCCCGCTGCAGGGTGTCTACATCATCGAAAGCCCGGGGGTCGACTTCCACAGCCCGCAAGTAAATCAAATCCTCGCGCGGATGGTGAAAGCGATCCGGCCAGGTCACCATGTAGTGCATGATCTCATACACCACGTGAGTATCGATCAGCTCTCCGTTTTCAATTATCTTGAGTTGTTCCAGGAACAATTGCATCACTGTCCCCATGTGCCGATGCTCCGCGCGTAACGCCTTCATCAGCGGCTGTTCTGCGGAACTTTTCTGCAGCTCTGAGCGCAGTCCAGCGGTACTTGCCGATCTCCCCTTGAGCCCGGCTGCGGATTTTCTCTGCCCGCTAGCCCGCTTGGCCGTGGCCTTTTTTTCCTGCGCTGCGGGTCGCTTACGCGTTGAAGATTTCTTTTTTGCAGCTGTTGGTTTATTCGCCGCGGCTTGGGTATTGGCAGCCATTTTCTGTCCTCCTTATCTTCGTTCTTTCAATTGTTTTGTTCAGAATAGGTCGCCAGCCCAGCCTGTCAGATCATTGATTCGCCTCGTCAATCATGGAGGCAAATAATATCGGCAGATTTACGGCAGGTCCCCGCAATCTGCTCGCGATGTGACACCGCTCTGGTAGCTTAAATCACACTATCCTCGCCAGAAGCCGAATTTCTAAACCAACGACTCATTCGTCCGACGCTTCGCACAGCACCGCCGGCCCGTAACCGCTAATAAACTCCGGTGGCAGTCGTCTGGGGCGGCCACTGCTGAGCTCCACACACGCAAAGCGCATACCCGCACGCAGCAGTGTGACCTCATCCTGCAGTCGAACAACCTGAAACCGCCGTTCCATGGTGATTTTCTGGTCCCACGCCACAATCCAGGTGGCGACCAAGATTTCATCCCCCTCACGAGAGGCGCATAGATAGTCAAATTCACTGTGGGTGATCACCATCGCCCGGTCCAGAGCGCGATAGCGCTCCAGGTCCAGGCCCAGAGCCACCGAGTGCGCCCACGCCACCTCCTCGCACCAGTTGACATAAACTGCGTTGTTGGTGTGATTCAAGCCGTCCATATCATCAGGCTTTACACGAGTCTGCAGCAGATGCGGATTGGGATACTGCCAGAGATGTCTCAGTCCTTCCATTAAACGGCGGCCTGTGGGCGATCCGCTCTCTGCTCAAGCGGCTTGATCGCAAATTGGGTATAACCGTAAATAATCGCAATCACCGGGCACAAGAGATTGAAAAACGCATAGGGCGCATAACTGAAAGTGGCGACACCGAGTGTGGCCGACATATACGCACCACAGGTATTCCATGGAATAAGCGCCGAAGTCAGCGTGGCTGAATCTTCCAGTGTTCGGGACAGGTTTAAACGCGACAGACCATGGCGTTCGTATTCATCCGCGTACATACGGCCGGGAATCGCAATGGAAATGAACTGATCCGCGGTCAACACGTTCATGCCCAGACAGGTCAGCACCGTAGTAGTAATGAGTGAACCGGTGCTCTTAACACCGCGCAGGGAAATCTGCAGCAGGTAGGAGAGAATCCCGGTTCGCTCCAGCACACCACCCAAACCGAGCGCACAAACTATCAACCACACGGTGTTGAGCATGCTGCTCATACCGCCCTTACTGAGTAACTCATTGAGAAAAGTACTGTTGCTATTGGATGTGTAGCCCGCAAACAAGCTAATCCAGACACCCTTGAATAAAGCGAATGCTCGTCCAAGTTTCTCATCACCACCCGCCAGTTGGATCACAGTATCGGGCTGGAACACCAGCGCAAAAATGGCTCCTGTCAGAGCGCTTATCACGATAGCCGGAAATGCCGGCACACGTTTAAACACTAGTCCGAGCATAAGCAGCAGCGGGAGCAGCAGGTGTAGCCCAATGTTGAACTCGCTGGCGATCGCCTGTTGCAGTTCTTCGATTTCCTGGGGAGCAGTGGCTTCGGAGCTTCCTATGCTCGCAAAAATAACCAGAGCCAGCACAAACGCGGGCACAGTCGTCCACAACATGTGTCGGATATGCTCAAACAGATCAACGCCGGTCGCCGCTGAGGCCAAATTGGTGGTGTCGGACATCGGCGATAATTTATCACCGAAATACGCGCCGGAAATAATTGCCCCGGCGGTAATCGCAGGCGACAACCCAAAACTGGTGGCAATTGCCATAAGTCCAATGCCAAGCGTACCTGCTACTGTCCAGGAGCTACCGATACTGATCGCGACAATCGAACAAATGACGGTGCTGGCAGCATAAAAAATGTCTGGATTGAGCACTTGCACGCCGTAATAAATCATTGCTGGCACCGTCCCACATAAAATCCAGGTACCAATCAGCATGCCCACAGCGAGTAAAATAAGGATTGGCGCCAGCCCCACACCAATGCCCTCTATCATGCCATTTTGCGCTTCGCTCCAGGAAATACCCACGCGACGACCTACGAGCGCGGCGACGCAGGTCGCCAGAATCAAGGCTATCTGGTTGGCGCCATAAGATGAATCCGCACCAAACAAATAAACTGAACACGCTAGCAAGGTCACTAGAAAAATGATGGGAATCAGCGCCAGCAGTGGTGTTAAACCTGCGGGCGGTTTTGAGGAAAGAATCAAGTCTTGGGGCACTCCATAGGACTGTTCGGGACCCGCAGCGCGGGATCGCCTCATTATCTGGTCAGCTGGCGAGCAACACTGCCAGAATGCCCTAAATCATGCGCTCGGTACAGTCAGGCCAGACAATGCCAATAGCCCCGTCTGGAAATTAGTTACGTGGCAGAGGATTGGATATCACTTTTTTAAACTGAACCAAACCCCACAAAAGGTATTGGCTAATGCTTCCAAGTGCACGCGCAATCTGACTTCCGTGAACCGTTCGCGTAGCATTGGTCAAGCTATGACAGACCTCGAAAAAATTGAACTATCCCCCCATTACTATAGGGATAATTTCCTGCGCCTGTGCGACACCGTTGAGGCGCAGTACGAGGACATTCTGACCAACGCTGAGCGCGCTGTACTAACATGTTTTCGTCAGCTGGAATTCAAGGCGCAGTGCCTCTATGTAAGGCTGGTGTCCCGCACAGGTCCGTGGTTCCGCGAAAGCAAACTCGAGTACCAGGAGCTAGGGGCCATAGCGCCGATTCTGAATGAGCTGATTGACTGCAAGATGGTACTCGAAGCGGATGGATTAACACTGGAGGTGGTGACCAGGTTGTACACCCGAAAGGAGTTGCAACAGGCATTTTTCCCCGACGTCCCCCCCGGCCGGTTCGCCTCAAAAGCGACGCTATTATGTGCTATTGAGGCTTTATCGCTGGATGAGCAGAAGCTGCTGCAAACGCTGCGAGGCTGCGACTCGCAGCGGCTGATTGCTCCGCTTGGTGCAGAACTGTTGGCGAACCTACAGATACTCTTTTTTGGCAACAGACACCAAAGCCTCACCGATTTTGTACTGGAAGACCTCGGCGTCACCCGCTATTTTTCGTACCAACTCGATCGCAACCATCGGTTGTTTTCCAACCGTGACGCGTTTGAGGAGTACCTTTTCTGTGCAGCTTTGAGTGACGAGCACCGAGTATTGCTGGAAGCGGGACAGAGGGATAGGCTGCCCGAACTCGCCGAGCAAGCGCTCGCCCTGAACATCCGTTTTGCCTCCAGCGAAAATCGCTGGCATCGTCTGTGTAACGCGTTGGCCAGAGACCTGGAACGACAAGAACATTGGGAAACTGCGCTGCAGCTTTACCAGCGGAGTAAGCTGCATCCCGCCAGGGAACGGCGCGCTCGAGTACTGGAACGGTGTGGCGACTGGGCCGCGGCAGACACACTGTGTACACACATGCTCCTGGACCCCTGGTGCGAAGCGGAGCAAGAGGCCGCCGCTCGGATACAGCCAAGGGTGAAACGCAAACTCGGTGGTAGCCGCCAAGCACGGCAACGCGATGCCTTCACGAATGTGACACTGTCGCTGCCAGCGGGCGACAAATCAGTGGAGCATCTGGCCGCGGCACAGCTGTTGGATCAATGGCAGGCGGTGCACTACGTTGAGAACAGTCTCATGTCCTCACTATTTGGGCTCGCATTCTGGGAACAGATTTTCGAAGCGGTTCCCGGAGCCTTCCACCACCCCTATCAAAGTGCGCCCGCCGATATGTACGAGCGCACGTTCTGTGCCCGGCGCCAGAACTCTATAGCCACCAGACTAGATCAACTGCGCAGTAGCAATCTGGCCGACATATTGCGTCAGGCCTACCAACGCTACCAATTCTACCGGTGCAATTGGATGGACTGGCGGCGTATTAATGTCGAACTGGTCGAAGCCGCCGCGCGCACCATTCCGGCTGCTCACCTGCTGGCAGTCTGGGAACGAATTCTGTTTGACCCGCTGGAAAATCGTCGTGGCTTCCCGGACCTTATCGCGTTGGGAAGCAGGGCAGGGGACTACTGCCTGATAGAAGTCAAAGGTCCAGGCGACGCTCTGCAAGACAATCAGAAACGCTGGCTGCGTTACTTCCAGACTCATCAAATTCCCGCACAAGTGGCCTGGGTAGAATGGACGACGTAACTGAGCTTTCCATTACCGTGACAGAATTGACTCAATTCTGTCACCGCCGCGGTGATATTGACCAGCGCTTTAAACCCTCGCCCACGGGTGTGCAAGGAGTAGCGGGACACCAACGCGTCTATACTCGCCGTCAGGCATCTTATCAGCGCGAGTACGCAGTTGAATATCAGCACACCGAACCGGGACTAATACTAACGCTGCGCGGACGTGCCGATGGCTACGATCCGGAAGTGGGGCTGGTCGAAGAAATAAAAACCTGTCGTGTCCCTCCAGATACAATCAGCGAACCTGTGGCGCAGTTACATCTGGCGCAGGCACGTCTATATGCAGCCATTATTGCTGCGCAGGAATTGCCCCCGCACTTAGACGTTAGGGTGACATGGTTTAATATCGACAGCGGGGAGGAATTCAATCGTACCGAGACGTATACGAAAGAAGCGCTAGCGGAATTTCTTGATGCCACCCTGTCCCAATTTGCAGAGTGGTTGCGCAAACTGGCAGATGCACGACGCGCGCGAGATGTCAGTCTCGCCGAGCTTGCATTTCCCTATGGGGAATTTCGCGAGGGACAGCGGGACATCGCTGAGCTGAGCTACAAGTGTATTGATCAAGGTGGACACTTATTACTGGAAGCGCCCACCGGTAGCGGCAAGACCTCGGCCGTGTTATTCCCGGCGCTGAAGGCCATGGCCACCGACAAACATGACAAGGTAGTTTTCCTCACCTCAAAGACGGTGGGACGCCGCGCTGCCGAAAACACACTTGCAGACCTCTCCGCAGCCGGCTATCGCGGCACTGCCCTCAGCCTGACAGCGAAAGACAAAATATGCCTATCTCCGGGACGCGCGTGTCATGGGGATGACTGCCCCTACGCGCGTGATTACTACGAGAAACTCCCCGCAGCAATGTTCGCCGCCATCGAACAGGGTACATTGCGACGCGGCGATATCGAGTCACTTGCCCAAACATTTGAAGTCTGCCCGTACGAGCTGACCATAGACCTGCTGCCCTGGGTCGATGTGATCGTCGCCGATCTACACTACGTTTACAGTCTAACGGCCACGTTGAGCGCTTGTATGGAATCCGACAACAAGCGTTGGACCGTATTGCTCGATGAAGCCCACAACCTCCCGGGCAGGGCACGAGACATGTACAGTGCCGGCCTGGAAAAAGCATCACTGATGCGAGCAAAAACTCACGTGAGCGGGAACATGGCCAAAGCCCTATCGCGTCTCAACCGCCAATTGCTGGCACTGCAAAATGCATCCTGGCAGGAGGCTGAGTTTAACAGCAGCGAAAGCTTGCCACCGGATCTGATAGCGGCCCTGCGGAGTTTCGTCAGTACCGTCTCGGAAGAGCTGGCGCAGGACCCAATATTTTTGCACCGCCACCCAGAATTAATGACCTTCTATTTCGAAGTTCTGCAGTTCCTGCGAGTGGCCGATCAGTGGGGCGATGACTACCGTTTTCAATTGAGCCGGGGGGCCGGCCGCCAGACCTTGCGCGTTACGCTGAACTGTCTGGACCCTTCGCGCCAGTTGGCCGCGCGGCAACAACGCGCTCACTCGGTGATTGCCTTCTCGGCAACACTTTCACCCCTGCCCTGGTCCAAAGCGTCACTGGGTCTGGAAAAAGGGGCCGTGTGCTCTCGTGCCAACTCACCCTTTGACAGCAAACAACTACAAGTGTGGCTGGCAACTGATATCGATACCCGCTTCCGCCAGCGCCACACGACTCTCCCGAAACTGGCACGGCAATTACAGCGCTGGCTAGCAGGCACTCCCGGAAACTGCATTCTCTATTTTCCCTCCTATCGCTACTTGCAGGATTGCCTGGTACAGATGCAGTCCGCTGGTGCCTCACCTGAATCGCGCACTCTTTGGGTCCAGCACGCCCAACAGAGTGAGGGTGAGCGCGAAGAGCTGTTGCAGTTACTGGCAGAGCGCAGAGATATGGCGGCGTTCTGCATCCTTGGGGGTGTATTCGGTGAGGGGATTGACCTCCCGGGCGAGCAACTTTCCAGTGTCGTGGTGGTAGGAATCGGCATGCCACAGGTTAATCGCGATACCCGATTGCTAAAGGACTGGTACCAACAGCACCATAACGCGGGTTTCGAATATGCCTTCATGTACCCGGGGATGCAGAAGGTCGACCAGGCGCTGGGCAGAGTAGTGCGGCGACTCCAGGACACCGGCAGCGCGCTCCTGATCGATCCGCGCTACGGCGAGAAACAGTACCGAGCCCTTCTGCCCCCCTGGTGGGAGTACAAACCCTGGCCTCAATCGTAGTTTTCAGCCGCCTGGGGTGTCAGTTGGAGTCAACTTTATTGGACGTTACCGCCCTTGTTTCTGCGCGCGAATCACTTAAATTGGCTCGCCCTAAGCCAACCGGATCAGATATCTCGCCACAACAGGGCGCAGATGTCACCTGTTTACAATGGGGAGCCAATGTTCCCGAGAAGTACCGGCTGTGCTAAAGTCGGCGGCGGCTCAGCACAGTGGCCTCCACCGGCCGGCCGGTAGTCTGTTACTCGGCCCCACGCGGCGCCCTGATAACTAAATCAGCCATTGGTTGCCGGCTGCTCGAATAAATAAAGGTACGGGGTACATAACGCATGCGCATCGCCATTCCGAAAGAAACCCATCCAGGGGAAAACCGGATACCCATCACGCCCACCCACGCCAAAAAGTTGTGCGCCATGGGCGCGGAGCTTGAAGTGGAGGCCGGTATGGGTGCAGGTTCAGGCTTCACTGATGCGGAATATGCCGCGGTAGGAGCCACCATTTCACAGGACCGCCAGGCCATGTTTGGCAACGCCGACTTACTGCTGCGCCTGCGCAAGCCGGAGCCAGACGAAATCCGCCTGATGAAGCGCGGAGCCATCCATATCAGCTATCTGGACCCCTTCAATGAGCACGCGCTGGTCAACGCATTCAAGGACGCAGGTATCACCTCCATTAGTATGGAAATGATTCCGCGCACCACCCGCAGCCAGAAAATGGATGCCCTGAGTTCCCAGGCCAACCTGGCCGGCTATGTGATGGTCATGCAGGCGGCAATTCACCTGCCCCGAATTTTTCCTATGATGATGACCCCGGCAGGCACGCTTAAGCCGGCCAACGTTTTCGTCATCGGCGCCGGCGTGGCAGGCCTGCAGGCAATCGCCACCGCCAAGCGCCTGGGTGCCAAGGTCACAGCCTTTGACACCCGCCCGGTTGTGGCAGAGCAGGTGCGCTCCGTCGGTGCGAAATTTCTGGAAATTGACCTCGGCGAAACCGGCGAGACTGCCGATGGCTATGCCAAGCAGCTGACACCAGAGCAAATAGCAATACAGCGACAGGCGCAAAAAGAAGTGATCGCTAAATCAGACGTAGTGATTACTACTGCGCAGGTATTTGGACGCAAGCCTCCGGTACTGGTCACTAAAGACATGATTGAGGGAATGGCACACGGATCGGTGATTGTCGATATGGCGGCTGAAACAGGCGGCAACGTCGAAGGCTCCGTCCCCAATGAGATTGTTCAAGTCGCAGGCGTTACCGTCATCGGCAAGGGCAACCTCGCGGGAGAAGTGGCTCGCGACGCCAGCCAGATGTACTCCGCTAATCTGTTCAGCCTGGTGGAAGATAACTGGAGCGAAGATGATAAAAAATTCGTGGTCGATTTCGAGCACGATATTTTACCCGGCTGCATCATCACGCACGGTGGCGAAGTGACGAATACTACGATCAAGAATATTCTGGAAGGAGGCGCATAACATGATATCTGTCGAAGTTTTCATCATACCGGACGAAGTTTTCCTCACATTTATCCTCGTGTTGTCCATCTTCCTGGGCTTTGAGCTGATCAATAAGGTGCCCGCCACCTTGCACACACCGTTGATGTCCGGTGCCAACGCAATCTCAGGAGTGACCGTGGTAGGTGCGATAAGCCTGGCCGGTAGCGGACAGCAGGATCTGGCCAACTGGCTCGGTTCAGCAGCCGTCGCGCTTGCCACTATCAACGTAGTCGGCGGTTACTTGGTCACTGATCGCATGCTCGCCATGTTCAAGAAGAAGGGGAGCTGATCGCGATGGATATTCTAACTCAATACGCCTACATCATTTCCGCGGCACTATTCATCTATGGCTTAAAGCAACTGAGCTCACCCGCAACGGCTCGTCGTGGCAACGCGATTTCGTCTCTGGGCATGTTAGTGGCTATCGTGGCGACTCTGCTGGACCAGGATATTGTCGACTTCCAGTGGATTGCAATTGGCATTGTGGTCGGTGCCATCATTGGTGGCACTGCAGCGCGAATGGTTAAAATGACTAAAATGCCGGAAATGGTAGCGTTGTTCAACGGGTTTGGCGGCATGGCCAGCTTACTGGTTGGCTGGGCTGCTTTCGCCTTTAGGCCAGACGCAGGCACCTTCACGCTGATTACTATTATCCTGTCCATCCTGATTGGTGGCGTAACCTTTACCGGCTCCATGATCGCCTACGGCAAACTCTCGGAAAGAATTAGCAGCGCCGCGCTTTTGTTCAACGGCCAGCAAGTGGTGAACAGCCTTGTCGTGCTGGGCATTGTCGCTAGTTCGGTCATGTTTTGTCTGGAGCCGAGCAACAGCGGATGGCTGTTTTGGGTCATCGGCCTGTCATTGCTGTTCGGTGTAATGGTGGTCATTCCCATCGGCGGGGCTGACATGCCGGTGGTAATTTCACTGCTGAACTCCTACTCAGGCTTAGCCGCCTGCGCCGCAGGTTTCGCAGTAGACAATAACATCCTGATCGTGGCGGGAGCTCTGGTTGGCGCCTCCGGTATCATCCTGACCCAAGTCATGTGCAAAGCCATGAACCGTTCTCTATCCAACGTGCTGTTCTCGGGCTTTGGCAGCGGCAAGGTAGAGGCCACCGAAGTGGAGGGCGAAATCAAGCCCATTACCGCCGAAGACGCTTTCTACATATTGGAAGCCGCTTCAAGCGTTGCGATCGTCCCTGGTTATGGCATGGCGGTCGCTCAAGCCCAGCACGTGGTTAAGGAGCTGGCTGAATTGCTGGAGAAAAACGGCGCTGAAGTGAATTTCGGTATTCACCCGGTGGCCGGTCGTATGCCCGGACACATGAACGTGCTACTGGCCGAGGCGGATGTTCCCTATGACCAGCTGCTGGAGATGGACGAGATCAACCCGCGAATGGAAACGGTGGATGTGGCGATTGTTATCGGCGCAAACGACGTGGTTAACCCCGCTGCGCGCGAGAATGAGTCTTCACCTATTTACGGTATGCCCGTGATCAATGTAGACAGTGCCCGCACGGTATTTGTGCTAAAGCGCTCAATGGCATCCGGTTTTGCAGGGATCGAGAACCCGCTGTTCTACAAGGACAATACGCGAATGCTGTTTGGTGATGCCAAGGAATCCATTTCCGGGCTGGTGCGCGAATTCAGCTAAGCGATTCGAAAGAGCCTTAACATGCCGGCCCACGCGCCGGCTTTTTTTAGCTGCGCGTCCAATCAAAGGACAGCACATCCCTGATATCAGATACACCGGTTACCAGCATTAATAACCGATCGATACCCAGAGCAACGCCGCTGCACGCCGGCAGCCCATGAGCCAGCGCTGCCATCAGCTGTTCATCTAAAGAACGCTCAGGCTGATCGCGTTGTCGCCGCACCGCGTTATCCTTCTCAAAGCGCTTACGTTGCTCTTGCCCATCGGTGAGCTCGCAATAGCCGTTCGCCAACTCCATGCCATCTACGTACACTTCAAAGCGTTGACCCACGAAAACATCCGCGTCCCTAACGACTACTGAGAGTGCCGCCTGAGACGCTGGATAGTCATAGATAAAACAAATTCCCTTTGTTCCCAGCGTCGGCTCCAATACATGACTCATTAACAAATCCAGCCACAGCTCACGATCCCCGGTCAAACCACCCGTATCGATGTGCAGTTCCGCAACAGCTTTGAGTTCGTCTGCGGTCGCCACAAAGGGGTCAAGCTGCAGGCGCTGCAGGAAGAGCTGACGATAACTGTATTTCTGCACCGGGCGCTCGCCCAGGCAATAACACAGGAGTTCGCCCACTTCTGCTATCAGCTGATGGTGATCAAATCCGGGGCGATACCATTCGAGCAAACTGAATTCGGGATTGTGGCGGGAGCCAGCTTCACCATCACGGAACGCTTTGGCAATCTGAAAGATAGGTTCACCATAAGCAGCGAGCAGGCGCTTCATGGCATATTCAGGAGAAGTTTGCAGGAATCGCTGTCGCTGCTCTCCAATAGAGACTCCGCCCTCCACTGTTAGCGACTCAATTGAAGGGTCGGTGATACCAGCGCTTGCAAGCAGTGGCGTCTCTACTTCCAGAACGCCTCGTTCACTGAAAAACTGACGCAATCGAGCGAGTAATTTCGCCCGTTGGCGAAGCGATTCGAGACCTGAGCCGGGCCGCCAGTTCACTCTGGGGACGGTCCGTCTCTCAGGACTTGGACGACGCGCGGCTCTGGTATTCCCCAGTCCGTGTGTCCACACGAATCACCTCACCCTGGCTGAGAAACAGCGGCACTTTTACCACTGCTCCGGTGGTCAACGTCGCCGGCTTGGTACCGCCGCTGGCTGTGTCGCCCTTCAGCCCAGGATCCGTTTCTGTAATTTCCAGCTCCACAAAATTGGGTGGCGCGACCACCAACGGTGTGCCGTTAAAAAGAGTGACTTCGCACCTGTCCTGCTCTTTCAACCACAGGTGTGCGTCTGCTACCGCTGCTGCATCGGCCTGAAATTGCTCGAAAGTATCAGGCTCCATGAAGTACCAAAATTCGCCATCTGTGTAGAGATATTCCATGGTGCGGTCCATTACATCTGCACCCTCGAGGCTCTCCCCAGACTTAAATGTGCGCTCCCACTGCCGTCCGGTTTTGAGATTGCGCAGCTTCACCCGGCTAAATGCCTGCCCTTTGCCGGGCTTTACAAGTTCATTGTCCAGAATGGAACATGGATCGCCGTCGAGCATGACTTTCAGGCCCGAGCGGAATTCGTTGGTGCTATAGTTCGCCATGGTGTTCTCAGTAAAAGATGATATTAAAAGGCACCCATAATACCTCAGCGGGCACGGCAATGGCAGATATCCATAGGCGAGTGGCGGCAGGCTCCCCATTTAGGATATTCTATTCTCGTGGAATAGGGCCACGAACAGAGTTCAGGAGTGCCTACGTGGAAGATAAAACGAGAGTCAAACTACATATTCCTCGCCAGAACTTAACCACTGCGCCTCTGTTTCAGCCCAATACTGAGGCGGCCCGCAACTGGGTTGAAAGTTTCCCGGTCACCAATGCCATTTCTGTAGTTGAGCTGCTCGTCCACGCCCTCAGTGATCTCAACCGGATAAAAATCTCACCCGAGACCCGCTACGACATCATGGAAATTCTGTGCCCCAACGTCGAGGTGGCATTAACCAATCTCTCGCGGCGCTACCTTCACCAAGCCCTTATTCTGCCTGAAGCACCCCGAAAAATGGCCGAACTCAGCTACAATCTGTGCACACTGACTAGCACGGCGTACACGATTGTAGCGATCGAAGCCATTCAACAACGCGACGCCTTACGCGCAATGAACCCTGCACGTCTCACCTGTGAGGCAATACAGCGTGCCCTATTGTACGCGGGGCGCAAAGTGCTGCTCACTTTTCAATTACACCGGCCCATGGAAACCCGCGGCTGGCAAACGCTCCACCAGCTCTACGCTCTGGGAGAAAACCAACGCCTCACCAACCTCCCTGTCTCAGAGCCGCTTGCTGGCGGCAGTACCATCACTTCAACTTACCTGCGGGCCATTATATTGGGCTGCTGCAAATCAAATCAGCTACGTCAAAGTGACCTGACAGCCATCTATCGCGAGCTGCAACAGTGGAGCGAGCTAGTGCTCCTTGACACTGAAGATTCAGAACAGGCATTGTTTCTGGTTGCACTAAACAGCGACCAACCGCCTATGTATAGCTCTGTGTATAATGTGGCGCCCAAACATCCCTGTCGATATCTCGACGCGACAGCGCTGGTAACGCACCTTAAGGCGCTGAAAGAAACGACCATTAATGCAGACACCCACTTTGATCAGAACACCCGTTTCCCAGGTGCTATGTTCGATCACCTTATCGCTGCCCTGGGCAGCGTTAGCTTACGAAATTTCAAGCGTTCTCCAGCCGACAGCACCCTGCGGATTTGTGTCGGTCTAAGCAGTACGCATTTTCATGTAGCCAGCCAACAGTCATTCGAACAATTACTGTACGGAGAGGACAACCTACCTTGCGAAGACAAGGTCGTGTCGGGCAATCTGCTTTTACAAACAAACATAAAAGCAGACACATGGCAGAAGACAAATCCAGGCCAGGACTATACGAGTTTCAACGAGGTCGACCTCTCTCCTGAAATCGACGTCGATCGCACCGGCATGGTTAAGCTAATGGATGAAGAAGAAGGGGCACTGTCACCCAGTGAGCGCTACCCGGTATTCAAGGTTCAGTTAGCCGACTTCAGTTCTGGAGGCTATTGTCTGGAGTGGAATGATGAATTACCCGGAAATATCAAGGCCGGTGACGTTGTCGGCTTGAAGGAAGAGGGAAATAAGGATTGGGTAATTGCCGTAATCCGATGGTTGAGCGGGCTGAAAAATGCAAAAACTTTAGTAGGGCTGGAGCTCCTGAGTCCACGGGCTATACCGTATGGCGCCTGCATCGATATAAAGCCGGGCGAAAAAAGTCCTCCTGTAAGAGTACTAATGTTGGCCGAAATCGCGCTCATTGGACAGCCTAATACACTCGTCACTCCCCGCGCCGGGTTCAAGGAACAACAACAACTGTCTTTGGGAAACAGCAAAGAGGTGCATTCGGTTGAGCTGTTACGGCATATTGCATCAACAGGAAGCTTTTCACAGTTTGAGTTTCGCTACATAGAAGAGTTGGAAGGTGTGCTGGCGAAGAATCAGGATGGACAAGCCACAAAGGATTTTGACTCCGTGTGGAGCAGTATTTAGAGCGCCTTCAAACACTCAAGCCTAAATGTGCTGTTGATATTTGTCAGAGATACCCAACAGGTAGAGTATTGCATCCAGACCCAGCGTTGAAATCGATTGTTCTACTGACTTCTGCACCAACGGTTTCGCTCTGAATGCAATGCCCAGCCCGGCGATACTCAGCATGGGCAAGTCGTTGGCGCCATCACCCACTGCAATGACCTGCTGCAAATCTATTCCCTCGTCCGCTGCCAGCTGGCGCAGCAGCTCTGCCTTACGCGCTCCGTCTACAATGGTACCCTTGATTTTGCCTGTCACCACGCCCTCAGCAATGTCCAGTTCATTGGCGTAGACGTAATCGATTCCCAGTCGAGCCTGCAGATGATTGGCAAAATAGGTGAATCCGCCTGACAGGATTGCAGTTTTGTAACCCAGGGCGCGCAGTGTGGATATCAGATGTTCTGCACCCTCTGTAATTTTTAACTGGCCAGCTACGCGCGCTAGCGCACTCTCTTCCAACCCCTCCAGCAAAGCGACTCGAGCACGAAAGCTCTCGCTGAAATCTATCTCGCCACGCATGGCCCGTTCGGTAATCGCACTGACCTGCTCTCCCACACCCGCCAGTTTTGCCAATTCGTCAATTACCTCCGCTTCGATCAAAGTGGAGTCCATGTCGAACGCTACAAGTCTGCGGTTGCGACGATACATATTGTCCTGTTGGAATGCCAGGTCGACCTCCAACGCACCAGCTACCTCCATCAAATCCCGGCGAAAAGAAGCTGGATCGCGCAGTGAGCCACGGGCCGAAAACTCTACGCACGCTTTACTTAGAGCGGGTAGTTCACCCATGGGAATACGCCCTGAAAGGCGGTTTATGCCGTCTATATTCAACCCATGTTGCGCGACTACCGCCGTTACTCGAGCAAGCTGGTCTGCGGTAATTTTGCGCGCCAGCAGTGTGATAATAGAGCGTGCCCGGCCCTGAGATGCGACCCAGTCACTATAGCTTTCTGAAGAGACAACACTGGTTACGACGCGCAGATCGCGCTGCATTGCAAAGCTTCGCACCGCATCCTCCACCTGCGCGCATACGCAGCTTTCAGGTAGCTCGACCAATAGGCCCAATGACAGGGTGGCGTGAATCACAGCTTGACCAATGTCGAGGATATTCGCAGCATGCTCCGACAATAGAGCCGCGAGTCCAGCGGTAACACCGGCCTGATCTTCGCCGGAGATGGTAATGAGCAATATCTGGTTCACACGGCCGCTTCCACTTTTATTTCTAGATACCATTCTACCCGCTGACGACAAGCACTGAAAAGCGAGTAATCTAACTAGTATTCAGTCAGTTGGAATTATGAGTTTGTCTCACCTTGGCACAAAGAGAACAATTGCCGCCGAGTCTGGTTTATAATAGCGGGCATACTAACCTGGTAAGCCACCCATACTCGCGTGAATAGCCGCTTCAGTAATACCAGCCTCGGTCAGCAACTGGCAATCCTCACGGCGGGGTTGTGCTTGCTGGTCAGCCTCGCACTGGTCGCATTGAGCGCAATTTCCAGTCGCCATATGCAACTGCAATTGCAGGAAGAATATGGCACGGCCCTGGCCATACAAGTAGCGCAGCGAGTCAGCATCGCCATGGAAAGTGGGGATCTGCTCAGTATATCGGCGTCTCTGCAGCGCTTTATAGAAACCTCTGCGGCACAGGCTATCTCCTTTACTGACGTGGAGGGAAAGGCCCTGGGGCAGGTGGGGGAGACGCATGGGCAATCCTTGCAACAATACACCGCCCCCGTTCTGATTGAATCAGATATCGCCGGGCAAATCGTGATCACCATCAACTCTAGTGACACCCGGGCAGCTCAATTACGTTTTGTATTGAGCCTGATCGGCCTCGCCGTATTACTAAGCCTGACAGCGTATGGCGCCTGCCGTCGCATTGGACAGCGCTATGGTAATCAATTATCCACCATGGCCAGGAAGATCACCCTTGAACAGGAGGGTGACAGGCCCACTACCTTCAATGAGCTGGTGCAGCTCCACCAGCAGATCGAAGCTCTGCCCATGGACCTGCTGCGCACACGCAGCGACCCCCGACCACAGGATGAGAACTACCACCCCACAGCGGTTTTATACCTACACCTGTCCAGCCTGGTAAATTATGTGGACACGCTGGACGATCAGGCACTACAGCGATATACCGCCCGCCTACACCAGATAGTGTACGCGGCCGCCGGATTCTACGCAGGTGAGTTACAGGTGGCGCGTCAATTTGGCCTGGCAGTCTACTTCAGTGGAGACAACAAAGCCGGCAGTGCCGCCTTCCGAGCCGCGTCCTGTGCATGGCTGGTGCAGGCCGTCAGTAAAGAGATAGAGCAACAGATGTCACTTTCATTATCGATAAATATGGCTATCTCACAGAGTGAGTTGGGCGCGGGCAACGGAAACGATATCTACCCCGGCCTTTATACACAGCATACGCTGGATGAACTACAGGGGGTATGCGCCAGCAAACCGCCCGACGTTCTGCTTTCACCCATTGCCTGCCAGGACATGGACATATCCGCGCGCCTGGAGCATCGCGCTACTGACGTGAACGGATACGCAGTGATCGAAGGATTCGAAGGCCCTTATCAGGATTTACTCGAGAGGCAATTACGGCTGATATTGACGCGCTTGATGGATCCAGCCAGGGCTTAATGCGCTTTACTTCTACTCGGGGCTTAACAGCGCTTTTACGCCAGTAGATGGTTGCCAAATTGAGTAAAGCCCCTTCAATCTAGACGTTCCTGAAGTCAAGCCTCCACTAACATACTGTCCACTTTCTGAAAACCACGGGGCAGCTTGTTGCCGCGGCGACCGCGCTCTCCGCGATAATGCTCCAGGTCTTTGAACTTGAAATTCTGGTGACGCTTACCGGAGAAAACAACCAGCGTATCCTGCGCTGTTACCACCTGGATCGCTATCACAAACTCCTCCCGCGCCTGCACACGAGCGGAGGGAATGCCAATGATTTTATTGCCCTTGCCGCGCGCCATTTGTGGCAGATCCGCCAGCGGGAAAATCAGCAGTCGACCCTCGCTTGTAACCGCGGCAACCAGCGAGTCGTCCACGGAACCGATCGCCGCAGGCTGCAATACCTGGCCCCCCTTGGGAAGCGTGATGGCCGCTTTTCCCGCACGATTCTTGGTCTGTAAATCGCCCAGCTTGGCAACGAAACCATAGCCGGCGTCGCTGGCCAGCAAAAATAGCGCATCTTCGGCTCCCATCATCAAGCCCTCAAAGGTCGCGCCGGAAGGCGGATTAATGCGCCCGGTTACGGGTTCGCCCTGCCCCCGTGCTGAAGGCAGGTTGTGCGAGGGCACCGTGTACGCTCTGCCCGTTGAATCGAGTATGACAACAGGTTGGTTGGTACGCCCAAAGGCACACATTTTATAGCCATCACCGGATTTATAGCTGAGGCTGGTGGCATCGATATCGTGCCCCTTGGCAGCCCGAATCCAGCCTTTTTGTGACATCACCACCGTGGTCGGGTCGGCGGTCAGCAGTTCAAGTTCACTGAATGCCTTGGCCTCCCCTCGCTCCACCAGAATTGAGCGACGCTCATCACCGTAGGTTTCCGCAACTGCCAGCAATTCCTTTTTAATCAGCGTTTTGAGGCGCGCGTCGCTGCCCAGCACTTTTTGTAGCTGATCCCGCTCCTTTTGCAAATCATCCTGTTCGGCACGGATGCTAATCTCTTCAAGCTTTGCCAGATGGCGTAATTTCAAGTCCAGGATGGCTTCAGCCTGAATATCGGATATTTTGAAGCGCTGCATAAGCGCAGGTTTGGGCTTATCCTCAGTACGAATGATATGGATTACTTCATCTATATTAAGAAAAGCCACCAAATACCCGTCAAGTATGTGCAGCCGCTTCAGTACGCGATCGAGTCGGTATTCCAGACGGCGCCGAACCGTTACGGTACGGAACTTCAACCATTCCCGCAGGATCCGATCCAGGCTTTTTACGCCCGGGCGGCCATCGATCCCAATCATGTTGAGATTCACGCGGTAGCTGCGCTCCAGGTCGGTGCTGGCAAACAAATGGCTCATCAGGGACTCGAGGTCAACCCGGTTGGAGCGCGGAACAATAACCAGTCGGGTGGGGTTTTCATGATCTGACTCATCCCGCAGGTCTGCTACCATCGGCAGCTTCCGGGCCTGCATCTGCTGTGCAATCTGTTCCAGCACCTTGGACCCAGAAACTTGATGCGGCAGCGCATTGACCACAATATCACCGCCCTCTTTCTCCCATACCGCGCGCATACGCAGCCCGCCACGCCCCGTTTCATACAGCGCGAGGATTTCCTCGCGCGGCGTAATGATCTCAGCGTTAGTAGGAAAATCCGGCGCTAAGACATGCTCACATAACTCTGCCACAGTGGACTTAGGTGACTCCAGCAGTCTCACAGTGGCCGCTACCACCTCACGCAAATTGTGCGGCGGCACATCTGTTGCCATTCCCACGGCAATCCCAGTGGTCCCGTTCAACAATATATTGGGAACTTGAGCCGGTAAAAACGCGGGCTCGTCCATGGTGCCATCAAAATTGGGCGTCCAATCGACCGTGCCCTGGCCAAGCTCACCCAGCAAGACTTCCGCATAGGCCGTGAGACGTGACTCTGTGTAACGCATGGCAGCGAAAGATTTAGGGTCGTCGGGAGAACCCCAATTACCCTGACCGTCGACCAGAGGATAGCGATAGCTGAAGCTCTGGGCCATCAACACCATAGCCTCGTAGGCGGCACTGTCACCGTGGGGGTGAAATTTACCAATCACATCCCCCACAGTACGCGCCGACTTTTTGAATTTCGCCGTGGCTTTCAGGCCGAGCTCACTCATAGCGTAGACGATCCGCCGCTGCACCGGCTTCAGGCCGTCGCCAACATGCGGAAGTGCCCGGTCGAGAATGACGTACATGGAATAGTCCAGGTAAGCCTTCTCGGCATAAGTTTTAAGTGACACCTGTTCGGTGCCATCGCTATCAATTTCCAAAATATCAGTCATTTGACCTACAACTATCTGTGTTTTCTTGAGTTAATACTTCGCGCCGATGCACATACTCTGTTTCGATCAGTATTTAGCTGCTCGACTCCATTCTCGCCATTTAAGTGCACAAACGAAAGAAAAATTGGCCAAAGATAAGAGAGAATATCGCATTGTGTAAAAATGCCCTGGTTAAAATCCTCTGCGCTTTTTTCTGAGCTGAATTCAATGAGCGCATCAATCGCGATGAGGCAAGGAGCCCACCACCGCGGAAAGCCCAATTCACCTCAATCTCGCTACTATCGCTCACTGAGACTTCTGGACGTGAGCACTATGAGCAAAAGAAGGCAATACAGGCTGTGCAGTCAACCCATCGAATCAGCGACCTAGCTTAGCGGCCGAGTTCCACGATCGTGCCCCTGAAAGGCAACCAGCTGCTCGTTGAGATTGACAATCGAGTTTGCCATATCGACCAACAAGCCGTGGATAGTTGCCGGGTTGCTCTTGATCAACTCGGTGAACTGTTCTTTGGGAACTTTCACCACCGAGCAGACTGTTTTTGCCTTTACAGTCGCACTCCGATCAGACTCTGTCAGCACGGTCATTGCGCCAAAAATTTCACCGTCGGCAATTCGACCAACGGTAATGTCATCGACAAACACCTCCGCAACACCAGAGCTCATGTTATAGACATAATCGGCCCTGCCCCCCTGGTGAATAATGATATCTCCCGGCTGAAAGACTTCAAAGCCGGGAGTAACTGGCGTTCCCTGTTGCGTATGAGCGGCCGTAATTCTCAGCATGAGACCGGCGTAAGTAATTAACAGGCGCGTCCACAACCTGATGGCTGTCGGCTCGTTGAACACGCGTTGCATAAAGTCCAGCGCCGGGTACCTCAGCAATTGTGCGCCCGAATCAGAGCCGTACAAAACAGCAATGGATTGATCCAGACTCCCGGCGATATCCGGCAATAGAATGTCTCCGCCTTCGAGTATGTATATAATTTTGCCCTGATACCGTGCCGTTAATGAGCCCTCGCGCACAACGTAGAACTGGGTGTCGTCGAAACCCCTAAAATTCCCGGCAGGAGTGACATCTACCTCCAGGGCCACCGCCGGCATACTTACCGCCTCCACCAATGAGCTCACCAGACTACCGAATTGCTGGCTAAGTGCTGTTATATCCTGCGCGTCAATGTTCACCAGCATTAGCGACCCTTTGCTCTATCGAAAACCTGCCCTGTCTGCATGAGGAATAAATTCTCAGTCCCCGCTACTACGCCTTAAGCATACGATGCCAACCAGCCAAAAAGAGCCTGTCACCATCGCAGTTATAGTCTTATAGTAACGTAGAATACCGCGGTCAGGTTCTATTAACTCAACTATAGCGGTAACTACACGCTTTTTGGGGTAGCGCTATGAGCCTTGAGTGGAAAACTCTATCTTTTTCTCAAATCAGCTCTGAGGACCTGTACGCCATACTGCGCCTGCGACAAGAAGTTTTTGTAGTAGAGCAGAATTGCGCCTACCTCGACCTCGACGGGCTCGACCAACAAGCCACGCATATGCTGTGTTGGCACAAAGGCACGCTAGCAGCTTACCAGCGCTGCCTGCCTCCTGGATTGAACTACGTGGAAAGTTCATTGGGAAGGGTAATCGTCACCCGTCAAATGCGTGGTCGGCAGTTGGGCCGGGAGCTCGCGCAACGCGGTGTCGCACACAATCAGCTCCACTGGCCTCAATACGATATCTGCATAAGCGCCCAGGCTCATTTACAGGATTTTTATGCCTCTGTGGGATTCAAAGCTGAAGGCGACGAATATAAGGAAGATGGTATTCCGCACCGCAAAATGCGACATCCGGCGCCATCTTAAACTTCTAGCAAAAAGGTAACCGGGCCCTCATTGGCCAAACTGACCTGCATATCGGCACCAAACACACCCCAAGCCACAGGCGCGTGGCGGCTCTGCAATTGCGACAACAGATAGTCGTAAAGCGGCTCCGCTTCGACCGGAGGCATAGCTGACGAAAAACTCGGTCTTAATCCCTTGCGCGTATCTGCAGACAAGGTGAACTGCGATACCAACAACACGCCACCGTTCACGTCTGCAACACTGTAATTCATGTGGCCTTCTGCATCCGCAAAAACGCGGTAAGCCAGCAATTTGTCGAGCATCCGGTCTGCCACGGCGCGATCATCGCCGTTAACCAACCCAACCAACACCAAAAGACCCTGGTCGATTTTGCCAATGCAATCAGCGTTAACAGCAACACTCGCGCGACTGACTCGCTGCAACAGTGCCTTCACCAATCAGGCTCAGATGCGACCGGCGCGTCGGCGCTCGTGCTCCTGCAGCAACTTCTTGCGCAGGCGAATACTGGCGGGCGTGACCTCCACCAGTTCATCATCTTCGATGAATTCCAGAGCCTGCTCCAATGTATGAAGCACGGGAGGCGTCAGCGTGAGCGCCTCATCGGTTCCAGAAGCACGTACGTTGGTAAGCTGCTTACCCTTGGTGGGGTTTACCGTGAGGTCATTACCGCGACTGTGCAGCCCTATGATCTGACCCTCGTAAACATCGACGTTGGGATCAACAAATATTCGCCCCCGTTCCTGCAGGTTAAACAACGAGAAGCCCAGCGTCTTGCCTTTCACCATTGACACTAATACGCCATTGGATCGATGAATGATCTCTGCATTCTTCACCGGACCGTAGTGGTCAAAGACGTGGGTGAGGATTCCGGCGCCCGAGGTCAGTGTGAGAAATAACGAACGGAAACCAATCAGTCCGCGAGCAGGAATAATAAACTCCAGGCGCACCCGACCTTTACCATCGGGCACCATGTTTTCCAGTTCCGCACGACGCAGACCCAATTCCTGCATCACCGAGCCCTGATGCGCCTCCTCACAGTCGATCACCAACTGCTCGAAGGGCTCCTGAATCACCCCATCCACTTCCTTCTGAATAACTTCCGGGCGGGAGACGCCCAGCTCGAAGCCTTCCCGGCGCATGGATTCAATCAACACAGACAGGTGCAACTCGCCGCGCCCTGACACCTTGAACTTGTCAGGCGTCTCGCCAGGCTCAACGCGCAGCGCTACATTGTGAATCAATTCCCGCTCGAGGCGCTCTTTGAGGTTGCGCGAAGTAACATACTTGCCTTCCTTCCCAGCAAAAGGAGAGTTGTTCACCTGAAACGTCATACTCACGGTTGGCTCGTCCACCGACAGCGGCGGTAGTGCTTCAGGCGCTTCGGGGTCACACAAAGTGTCCGAAATATTCAGCCCCTCTATTCCGGTCACACAGACAATATCTCCCGCTTCGGCAGCGTCCACGTCTATCCTCTCCAGGCCTAGATAACCCATAACCTGTAGTACTTTGCCCTTGCGCGTTCCACCCTCACCATCGACTACAGTCACCTGAGTATTCGGCGCAAGTGTGCCGCGCGTAATTCGACCGACACCAATTACACCAACGTAGCTGCTGTAATCGAGGGCGCTAATTTGCATTTGTAGCGGCCCCTGGGAATTCACTTCGGGCGCGGGCACTTTATCTATGACGGTTTGCAACAAGGGCTGCATGTCTTCGCTCATGTGCTCGTGCTCAAAGCCGGCAATACCAGTGATGGCAGAGGTATAAATAATGGGGAAATCCAGCTGCTCTTCTGTTGCTCCCAGTCGGTCGAACAGGTCAAACACCTGGTCCACCACCCAATCCGGCCGCGCCCCTGGGCGGTCTATCTTGTTAACCACCACAATGGGGTTCAAGCCTTGCTCAAAAGCCTTGGACGTGACGAATCGAGTCTGCGGCATCGGACCATCCACGGCGTCGACCAACAGCAATACTGAATCGACCATCGACAACACCCGCTCCACCTCGCCACCAAAATCGGCGTGTCCGGGCGTGTCGACGATGTTGATACGGTAGCCGCCCCAAACGATTGACGTGTTCTTGGCCAGAATAGTAATACCGCGCTCTCGCTCCTGATCATTGGAATCCATCACCCGTTCTGCGCCATCGGAGCGGCGATCAAGGGTACCCGACTGTTGTAGCAGGCAGTCCACAAGAGTGGTTTTACCATGGTCAACGTGGGCAATAATGGCGATATTGCGAAGTTTCTCGATCAAGGGGCTGCCTCTGGGCACATGGGTGCCGTAAAAAAGGCGCGGATTATACCCTATCGCGGTGCTGCGAGCTGCCAGCGACTTTGTGTGAATTGTGTACTATTTGAAAGTGCGGCGAAGTCGCCTCACGGGGCATAAACCCTAATATCCGGCGGGCTACCCTGCAAATAGGCCGTGTGGGGCGCCTCATGACACCCTTGCCGCAAGACAACATCTAAGTACCGCCGCGGAAACGCGAAGACACAACTCGCAAAGGGGCCGCGCAAATGTCTCCAGTGCATAAGTAATCCCCTGCATATTTCGCATTGCCTCTACCATTTGTGCCAATACCGTCTCATGGGATTGTGCCGCTTCCATCCTGGTTTTGTCCCGGTCACGGTGCAACACCGCACGCAAATTCGATTCCAACTAGCGAACCAGCTGACACATGACGAGCTTGCTCTTGATAACGATACCCGAGAAATACTTGACAACGAATTGCAGAGAGGCCATAACCAATGCGCCGGAACGGCGCGCGTATTATTCGCACTTCGCTCGGGCAATTGTTCAGCCCCAAATTGCTATCTGCAGGCCACATTATCGCACCAAAATAGTGCGGTAACGACCTATATTGGTGCATTAGAGGCCTGTCCAACACGGTTTAGGCTGTAAATCCCCTAAAATTCAGTGCGTTAGAACAAGCACTTATTTGGCACAGCTCTTGCTTTTACAAAGACTGCTGAGACTACCTGTGCTGCCCGCATTGACTGGCACCGGGAAAAACAACCCGGACCAAACAAGCCGGCCCAATTAATGCCTTATGGAGAACAAAAGATGTCAAACAAAACCCTGAAGCTGATAAAAGATAGCGAAGCACGCTGGGTAGACCTGCGCTTCACAGACACCCACGGTAAAGAGCAGCATGTCACCATCCCTGAAAAGGAAGTGAGCGAAGGCTTCTTCGATGGCGGCAAAATGTTTGACGGGTCCTCCATTGCCGGCTGGAAAGGCATTAACGATTCCGACATGGTGCTGATGCCCGACGATGATTCCTCAGTGCTGGATCCTTTCACCGACGACTCCACCGTCATCCTCCGTTGTAACGTCGCCGAGCCCACTACCATGCAAGGCTACGATCGTGACCCGCGCTCCATCGCCCAGCGCGCCGAAGACTACCTCAAGAGTACCGGTATCGGGGACACGGCCTACTTTGGTCCAGAACCTGAGTTTTTCGTTTTCGACGACATCAAGTGGCATATCGACATGAGCGGCTGTGGTGTGAAGATCCACGCCGATGAAGCCGCGTGGGCGTCAAACCACAGCTTTGAAGACGGCAACACCGGCCATCGCCCGGGCGTTAAAGGCGGCTACTTTCCTGTACCTCCTGTCGATTCTCTGCACGATATTCGCGCCGCCATGTGCACGGCCATGGAACAAATGGGCCTGGATATTGAAGTGCATCACCACGAGGTTGCCACCGCCGGACAGTGTGAGATCGGTACCCGCTTCAGCACCCTGGTGAAAAAAGCCGACGAAGTGCAGATACTGAAATACTGCGTGCATAACGTAGCCCACGCCTACGGCAAAACTGCGACCTTCATGCCGAAGCCGATTGTGGGAGATAACGGTTCCGGCATGCACGTACACCAGTCTATCTCCAAAGGTGGTGACAACATCTTTGCCGGCGACGGCTACGCGGGATTGTCTGAGGCAGCCCTGTTTTACATCGGTGGCATTATCAAACATGCACGGGCATTGAATGCCTTCACTAACTCGTCCACAAACTCCTACAAGCGCCTGGTGCCAGGCTTTGAGGCACCGGTGATGCTCGCTTACTCAGCTCGCAACCGATCCGCTGCTATCCGTATTCCCTACGAGGCCAACCCCAAGGGCAAGCGTATCGAAGTGCGCTTTCCTGACCCAACCGCCAACCCCTATCTGGCATTCTCTGCGCTGCTAATGGCTGGCCTGGACGGCATTCAAAACAAGATCCACCCCGGCGATCCGGCCGACAAGGATTTGTATGACCTGCCCCCAGAAGAAGGCAAAGCCATTCCCACGGTTTCCTCTAGCCTTGAAATGTCGCTGGCCGCACTGGATGCAGACCGTGAGTTCCTGACCCAAGGCGGCGTTTTTTCCGACGACATGATCTCTGCGTTTATCGAGTTGAAGTCTGAGGAAGTACAGCGTCTGAGCATGACCACTCACCCGGTCGAGTTCGATATGTATTACTCTGTCTAAGGTCATTTGGAGACCACTGAAAGGCTCACCCTGGTGGGCCTTTTTTGTGGGCGATGATTCGACACCTGCAAACATACCCCTGACGTAAACAGAATTAAGAGCGGCCGGATAACGTTAGCCGGCGCCATTAGACTGTGTCCACATGAGCTCTTCCAATCCGACGCTTTCTGATAGGGTGTAGCCTATACGGAACACCCCAGGAATTAATCATGTTTAGAATTCTCCTGCTTGTCCTGCTCCTTACACCCCTATGCAGTGCGGCCGAATCTATCTACCGCACCACCGACGCAGAAGGCAATGTCGTGTTTACGGATGCGCCGTCCGCCAGCGACGTTGAATCGACAGAGCGGGTCGAAATCCAGCCGATCAATACAGTAGCGCCGCCAAGTCCACTAACAGCTCCCATCACAACACCCAGGGGACCAGAGGAAACAGCGATCAGCGTCACTATTACATCACCCGAGGATGAAACGTCATTCCCCATGGGCCCCGGCAATTTTTCCGCCGCCGTTCGGGTGGAGCCTCAGATGTCGCCGCGCGCTAACCTCCAACTGTTCGTTGATGGCGCGCCCTGGGGCACTCCGCAGCGAAGCACAAACTGGCGGCTCACCAATGTCTTTCGCGGCGAGCACGACCTCACCGTTGGCCTCATTGATGGCTCTGGGGAAACAGTCGCGATGTCTGAGCCAATTCGCGTGTACGTGCACCGGCCCTCTGTGAACTTCAAAAACAGAGCAAATTAGACCTCGACAAGGCTTGGCGCTTGATGCACCATATTGGTGCACGTGGAACTGAAAGTGCCGCTATCATTACGGCCTGACTCCTCAATACGCCTTCGCAGCACAATACATCATCTGTAAGTAAGTGATTACTTCTGCTGCATGTACAGTATCCTGGGGCTTTCTTCTTATTGCTCCTGACAACGACATTCTGGCTCCATTATTGCTAAGACTAAGGGACGGAGCGAATTGTGCATGACAAGTCGGCTAGCTCACCCTACAGGGCGCCTCCAGTCGCGGAGATACATGAACATGAGGCAAGAATGAAACAAGACCCAAGTATCTTAGACAGTATCAGTACCGGTATTGTGAAGTTCGACGAGAAGCTTACGGTCACGGCTATGAATGCCTCCGCCGAGGCCTTGTTAGAGACATCCCTGGCCCGCTGTCTCGGGCAGCATGCCGGCAAACTGGTGCTGGACCCGACTCAGTGGCTGGCCGCCCTGGAGCATGCACTGGCAAGCAGTAACCTGCACACCAGTCGTGGCATCGCCCTGACATTACACTCGGGACAAGAAATTCGAGTCGATGTCGTCGTCACACCATTGATCGATCAGGACGGAGCACTCAGCCTGCTGGTGGAGATGATGGCGATCGACCGTCTCCTTAGAATCAGTCGGGATGAAAGTCTGGTCCACGCCCAGGAGACCAACCGGGCGATGATTCGGGGGCTCGCTCACGAAATTAAAAACCCTCTGGGGGGCGTGCGTGGGGCGGCACAACTACTGGCCAGGGAGTTGCCGAACGAAGAATTGGCAGAATATACGCGGATTATTATCCGCGAGGCCGACCGTTTGCGTGACCTGGTCGACCGCTTACTGGGCCCCAACCGCCAATTGGACTTGCAACCACGCAATATTCACGAAGTCCTGGAGCACGTACGCAACCTCATCATTGCCGAATCGGACAACGCAGTCACCATCATCCGCGACTACGACCCGAGTTTGCCGGAGTTTGCCTGCGACAAAGCGCAGCTCATTCAGGCCGTGCTCAATATCATGCGCAATGCGCTGCAAGCGGCACCGAATGCTGATCAGTGTGAGATTACGCTGCGCAGTCGTTCCCAGCGACAGTTCACTATGGGCACACGGGTGCACCGGCTAGTGTGCCGAGTGGACATCCTCGACAACGGGCCTGGAATTCCCGCTGCAATACTGCCCGCCATATTTGCCCCAATGGTCACCGGACGCGCCGATGGCACAGGTCTGGGGCTGTCGATTGCCCAATCTATTATTCACCGCCACAAGGGGGTAATCGGCTGCGAAAGCCGTCCCGGCAAAACCCACTTCACCTTCTTCTTACCAATGGAATTACACGATGCAAAAGCAAGCTAAGGTCTGGGTAGCGGACGACGATAGCTCCATCCGCTGGGTGCTGGAGCGCGCCCTCAAGCAGGCAGGCATAGAACACCAGAGCTTCGTCGACGCGGATCAGCTGCTAAAACAGTTTGCCTCGGAACAGCCGGATGTCATCATCAGTGATATCCGAATGCCCGGAACAGACGGGCTGGAATTACTTGCGCAAATCCACGAAACCTATCCCGACCTACCCGTAATAATTACCACCGCACACTCAGACCTGGACAGCGCAGTCGCTTCCTACCAGCAGGGTGCCTTTGAGTACTTGCCCAAACCCTTCGACCTGGACGAGGTTATCGCAGTTACCGAGCGCGCCATTGCTCACGCGTATGAGAAACGCGGCACCCCAACCGCAGCGGAAGAACTTCCCGAAACTGAGATCATTGGTGAAGCTCCCGCTATGCAGGAAGTATTTCGCGCCATCGGGCGGCTGGCACACAGCAACATTACCGTGCTGATAAACGGTGAATCGGGAACCGGCAAGGAATTGGTTGCGCGAGCCCTGCATCGGCACAGTCCCCGCACCAACTCGCCCTTTATAGCGCTCAATATGGCCGCTATTCCCAAGGAACTGATGGAGTCGGAACTGTTCGGCCATGAAAAAGGCGCCTTCACCGGCGCCAACAACAAGCGCGAGGGTCGCTTTGAGCAGGCCGACGGTGGCACCCTGTTTCTGGATGAGATTGGTGATATGCCCGCCGATACACAAACCCGTTTGCTGCGTGTTCTCGCCGATGGCGAATTCTATCGTGTGGGTGGCCACGTACCGGTTAAAGTTGATGTGCGCATTATCGCTGCCACGCACCAGGATTTGGAAGCACTGGTGCAGCGCGGCGATTTCAGGGAAGACCTGTTTCATCGCCTCAATGTCATTCGAATTCACATACCAAAGCTCGCCGAGAGGCGTGAGGATATTCCAAGGCTCATGCAATATTTTTTCCAGCAGGCGGCAAAGGAATTGGGCGGGGAGACTAAAATTCTGCTACCTGAAGCAGAACAGTTTCTAATTAACCTCGACTGGCCCGGAAATGTCAGGCAGTTGGAAAACTGCTGCCGCTGGATCACCGTGATGGCATCGGGGCGTGAAATTCACGTCAGTGATTTACCGCCGGAGCTCGGCACAAGCATTACGCACCCATCAATCAGCGAAGAATCTGATTGGCGCGAACAGTTGTATCGATGGGCACACAATGAACTGATTCACGGTAAACAGCAGATTCTGCAGGAGGCTGTGCCGGCATTTGAAAAAGTCATGATTGAGGTGGCGCTGCAGCATACGCAGGGGCGTAAGCGGGATGCTGCCGAGCTGTTGGGCTGGGGTCGCAATACGCTCACACGGAAGATCAAAGAATTGGAGTTTTAAAAACGGGTGCTTCTTCCAGATAGTACCGACTTAAGCTGCCAGGTCGGTGTAATTCCACTTTATTCGGCGTTATTCGAGCCTGATCCAGGACATAAACAATGCTAAAAATCCTCCTCTATCAACCAGAGATTCCCCCCAATACCGGCAACATCATCCGCCTGTGCGCCAACAACGGGTGCTCTTTGCACCTCATCGAACCGCTGGGGTTTGATCTGGATGACAAAAAGATGCGCCGCGCCGGCCTCGACTACCGGGAATTCGCAGACATGCAGTTGTATCCTGATATGGCGAGCTTCAAGCAGGAGCACGGCGATGGCAGGCTGTTTGCCGTAACTACACGCGGTGCAACGGCATATCATCAGATCAGTTATCAACCCGGCGATGCCATCGTCTTTGGCCCCGAAACACGCGGATTACCAAGAGATATTTTGGACGAACTCGGCCCTCAGAGGACTCTGCGCATTCCGATGAAACCCCAGAGTCGTAGCCTCAACCTGAGCAATGCGGTAGCTCTGGTGGTCTATGAGGGGCTGCGCCAGCTGGACTTTCCGGGCCTACAATAAGTAAGCGCTCACATCGATTTTAGGCCAATAAAAAGAGGGCCAGAGCCCTCTTTCCGGGTCTTTCATCGCGTTCAGTGTTTAGCCGGCGCCTCGGCCGTTTCCGCCTGAGCGAGTGCTTGCTGATACAGGGCTTCAAAATTGACCGGGGCCAGCATGAGTGCCGGAAACCCACCCTTTACACAGGTTGAATCGAGCGTCTCGCGCGCGAAAGGGAATAGAATGTTGGGCGCAGCCGTGCGCAAAATCCGTCGTAATTCTTCACCCTCAAAACCCTGGAGGAAGAAAATGCCCGCCTGCTGCACCTCAACCAAAAATGCGGTCTCTTCTTCGACCTTGGCGGTGACGGTAACAGTCAACACCACATCGAAGTTGCCCTCTTCATCAATCGGCTCAGCGCGGGTATTCAACTCAACATTTATTTTAGGCTGCCATTGCTCCTTAAATACTGCGGGTGTGGCAGGAGACTCAAAAGACAAGTCCTTCGTATAGATGCGCTGCATAGCGAACTGTTGCTGCGGTTGTTCCGTGTTGGATCCTACTTGTTCATCGGCCATTACGCCGTCCTCCCATTCAGTGTCAAAACATTAAGGCGCAGGGCGAACCTACTCCAGTAATTCATCCAGACGGCCCTGTCGTTCCAGCAAATAAAGATCATCAAAGCCACCAATGTGCTGATCGCCTATCCATATCTGTGGAACGGTATTGCGCCCGCTTTTTGTCATCATTTCCCGGCGCAACAACGGCTCCTGATCCACCGCGATATCGCTGTAGGCTACGCCTTTGTCATCCAGCAGGTCCCGAGCCCGAATGCAGTAGGGGCAGAAACGCGTAGTATAAAGGGTGACACTTGGACTCATAGCTAACCGCCGTATCAGCTGACTGTAGGCAACTGCAGATTACCCCACTCCATCATGCCGCCGGTCATTTTGTAGACCTGCCCGTATTGATCTGCCTTGAGTTGCTTACCCGCTGTACCCGACTGTTGGCCCATCTTACACACCAGCACAATCGGCTTGTCCTTATACTTCGTAAGCTCAGCCTTGCGCGCGGTCAATTTGGAGAAAGGAATGTTAATTGCGCCGACAATATGGCTCTTTTTGAACTCCGCCGCATCGCGCAAATCCAGAAAAATACCGTCCTCTGTGTTGACGATATTAATCGCCTGCTGGGGCGAGAGCGAGGGACCCGACTTGCGCGATTCATGCAGAAACAACATTGCGGCAAGAGCAAGGAGTCCAGCCACCAGTATCCACTGCTGCGTCAGAAATTCGAGAATTAGTGCCATGATGTTGTTAATTCGGGCCTGTTAGAAATGGCGGCGGTGATCATACACCTGACAATTGTGACGGTGCACGCTCGTCACCTACGCCGCTGGTAAAAAGGGCGCTAAGTATACAGGGTCTGCCAGGGGGCAACCAGTCCCGCCCTACTTTGTAGCGGCCGACGTTACTGCCTCCTTTTCAATGGGGTAGCAGCCCGCCGGCAGGCGTTTGGCAAACCCCTATCAAACTGCACCAGACCCCCAGCCGACTCAGACAATGCGCTGCCAAGCTAGACAGGTTAAAATGCCAGCTTGCATACGCTTCTAAACAAAACCCTGCCTACTCGGGAAACGACATGAGTGATAAGAACAGGAAGCCAACGGTCCTCATCGTGCTGGATGGCTGGGGCCACCGCGAGGAAACACAGGACAACGCCATCGCCAACGCAGACACGCCAGTCTGGGATCGCCTCTGGGATAAGTCTCCCCATACGTTGATCTCTGCCTCGGGCGAGGATGTGGGCCTGCCCTGCGGACAAATGGGCAATTCCGAGGTGGGCCACATGAGCCTGGGGTCCGGACGCGTGATCTACCAGAATATCTCGCGCATCGACCAGGCCATAAGAGATGGCAGCTTCAATAACAACCCCGCCTTCACCGCAGGCATCGACAAAGCCATCGCAGCCAATGGCGCCGTGCACATATTCGGCCTGCTCTCCCCTGGTGGAGTGCACAGCCACGAGGAGCAACTCTTCGCGGCCATCCGTCTCGCTGCAGCGCGCGGAGCCAAAAACGTTTATTTGCATGCCTTTCTCGATGGCCGGGATACGGCGCCCAGAAGCGCAGGGCCATCCCTGGGCAAGGCGGATGCACTGTTTGCTGAGCTCGGCTGTGGACGCACGGCGACCCTCTGTGGGCGTTACTACGCGATGGACAGAGACAACCGCTGGGACCGTGTAGAACAAGCTTATCGCCTGCTCACAGAAGGCGTTGCCGAGCATCGTGCCGACAGTGCCACTAAAGGCCTGGAAGCCGCCTACGCACGCGACGAAAGCGACGAATTCGTCCTGCCTACGGTGATTTGTGGTGATCAGCAGGATGCTGCCCCCGTGGGAGACAACGACACTGTGATGTTCATGAATTTCCGCTCCGACCGCGCGCGCGAACTCACCCGCGCCTTTGTGGACCGGGACTTCAACCATTTCGAGCGCAAGGTAGTGCCACAACTGGCCAATTTTGTAACGGCAACTGAATATGCCCAGGACATCCAGACGAACTGCGCTTTTGAGCCGGAAAAACTGGAAAACGTATTGGGCGACTATGTGGCCAAACGCAACATGACCCAACTGCGCATCGCCGAAACGGAGAAATACGCCCACGTAACTTTTTTCTTCAGCGGCGGGCGCGAGGCGCTGTTTGAAGGAGAAGAACGCAAGTTGATTCCTTCACCGGATGTGGCCACCTACGACCTCCAACCGCAAATGAGTGCTCCAGAATTAACCGACCAGTTAGTGGAGGCCATCGAATCAGGTAAATACGACCTGATCGTGTGCAATTACGCCAATGGCGACATGGTGGGGCACACCGGCGTCTACGCGGCGGCGGTCAAAGCGGTAGAAACTCTGGATGAATGCCTTGGCCGCGTTGAGAAGGCATTGATGTCTGTCGGTGGTCAGGCCCTGATCACCGCCGACCACGGCAACTGTGAACAAATGCTCGATTATGAATCCGGCCAACAGCACACCCAGCACACCACCGACCTGGTGCCCCTCGTGTATTTGGGGCCTAAAGCCCTCAAGCTGAATTCTACCGGCGGCATACTGGCTGACGTCGCGCCAACGCTGCTCAGCCTGATGGCATTGCCGCAGCCGGAAGAAATGACCGGTCGCGACCTGACTATTGAGCGCAATTGACGCTCCTTTTAACCATGCCATCGGTGGACATTGATGCGTGAAGTGTCCGCATTGTTTTTCGCACTACCGACCTTGGGGCGACTAATACTGTTGGTGTTTTCCTTTTCCTGCTTGCCCAGCCAAACCCTTGCACAATCGGATGAAGAGATTAAGCGAGTACAGTTGGAGCAGCTGGAGCGCGATATCAAGCGCATAAACCAGGAAATATCCGAAGCCAGCGATCAGCGCAACACTCTACAAGAACAACTGCGAAAAGCCGAAGTGGAGCTGGGTTCACTACAACCCAAAATTACTGAGAATCAACGGTCCCTCGACGCGGGCAAAAATGAACTCGCAACTCTGAAGCAACGTCGCGACGAACTCGAACATGCCCGCGACGAGCAGCAAGCACGTATCGCGCTGGAACTGAAAACCGCCTGGCAGATGGGGCGACAGGGGCAGGTGAAAATCTTATTGAATCAGGAGAGTCCGCATACCGTGGCTCGCTCGCTGGCTTACTACCGTTATTTCTTCAAGGCCCGCAATACGCTGCTCGATCAATACCGAGAAACGCTGCGCGAGCTTGAGAGCCTAAAACAGCGAATCGACGCAACCCTCGCGCAATTAGAAACCGACCGCCAAACGCTTCAACTACAAAAAACAGAACTTACCGCTGCCCAGAAAAAGCGCGAACTCGCGGTGGCAAATCTAAGCGCAAGTATCAGCAGCGGCAGTGCGCAACTCAAACAGAAAGAGCAGGACCGCGAGAAGCTGGAGGATCTTCTACAAGCCATCGAGCAGGTAGTTGTTAAACTGGAAATGCCGTCTAACTATGATGAGTTCCAAAGTGCCAAGGGTAAAATGCCCTGGCCTTTGCAGGGCAAGCCCAGTAATCACTTCGGCCGCTGGCGCACTCAGGGCAAGATGCGCTGGCACGGGGTTACTATCCCGGCCAAGGAAGGTTCCGCCGTCAGTGCCATTCATCACGGCCGCGTTGTTTATGCTGACTGGCTGCGAGGCTCCGGCCTTTTGCTGATTATTGATCATGGCGACGGCTACATGAGCCTCTACGCTCACAACGAGAGTTTGCTGCGTGATGTGGGTGAATGGGTGACAGCGGGCACGCCCATCAGCACGGTGGGCAACACCGGAGGTCAGGATAAAAGTGCGCTGTATTTTGAAGTGCGGCACAAGGGCAAACCCACCAACCCCGCAAACTGGTGTAAAGGCTGAAAACCCCCGGTGAGAAGGGGCTTGGCAACTACAATACACAATGGGGTAAACTGTTGGCTGGAACACAACCGGTCACCCGATAACTATCATGCGCCTTTCTCTTTTTTTCCGTCACCCGTTGACGGTGGTCTTAACCACACTGACTCTTTCACTGCCGTTGTCGGCAGTAGAGGAGAAGGGCGAGCTCCCCCTGGAGGAACTGCGCACCTTCGCCGAGGTGTATAACCAGATTCGCGAAGGCTACGTCGAAGATATCGACGACAGCACACTGCTGGAATATGCTATTCAGGGCATGCTGATGGGCCTCGACCCCCACTCCATGTACCTGACGAAGGACGCCTTTCAGAATTTGCAGACCACCACCACCGGCGAATTCACGGGGCTTGGCATCGAAGTCGGAATGGAGGATGGCTACGTCAAAATTATTTCTCCTATTGATGGTTCTCCCGCATCAAATGCCGGGCTACAGAGCGGCGATATCATTCTAAAACTCGGCACTGTTTCGGTGAAGGGTATGAGCCTGAACGAGGCTATCGATATCATGCGCGGACCCAAAGGCAGCAAAATTGAACTCTCCATCGGCCGACCCGGAGAAAGTCAGCCTTTCGACGTTACTCTGGTGCGCGACACTATTAAAGTTGCCAGTGTTCGCGAGCGCTGGCTGGAACCTGGCTATGGCTATATTCGCATCGCGCAGTTTCAGCGGCGCACAGGGGCGGACGTGCGCAAGTCGCTGGAAAAACTCATGTCCGAGCAAAAAATGAAAGGCCTCGTGCTGGACTTACGTAACAACCCGGGCGGTATTTTACGCGCCAGTGTTGATGTTGCAGGATTGTTTCTGGACGGAGGCAGCGTCGTCTACACCGAAGGGCGTATGGAAAGCACGGACATGCACTACGACGCAGATGCCCTGGACGCCATCGCTGGTGTACCTCTAATTGTGTTAATCAATCAAGGGTCGGCAAGCGCTTCTGAAATTGTTGCCGGGGCGCTACAGGATCGCGGCCGGGCGGTTGTGATGGGCACCCAGAGTTTCGGCAAGGGCTCTGTTCAAACTGTAATGCCTCTGTCTGAATCACGCGCGGTGAAGCTGACCACAGCACTGTACTTCACGCCAAACGGCCGCTCCATACAAGCTGAGGGTATTGTGCCGGACGTGACGATTGAGCGAGCGCAGGTAACGGCCTATGAAAACCCGAAGGGAATTTCCGAAGCGGATTTGTCCCGGCACCTGGACAATGCAAACAGCACTGCCAAGAAAAAGAAAAAAGTGGACAACGATTTGCTTGCCGATGACAACCAACTCTACGAAGCGCTGACCCTGTTGAAGGGCCTTAATATTCTGGGAATGCACGACAGGACAGTAGAGCCGGTAGTGGAGCCCAGCGGCGAGTCTTAACCGGAACAAACCCCGTTATCGACGCAGTTCTGCGACTAGCGTCGCACCTCAATCCCGTGCTCCGCCATGTAAGCCTTGGCCTGTGGTACTGAATATTCGCCGAAGTGAAAAATGCTGGCCGCCAATACCGCATCGGCACCACCAAGAATAACGCCATCAACCAGATGATCCAATGTTCCCACTCCGCCTGAGGCAATCACGGGTATCTCCACTGCATCGGTAATTGCTCGAGTGACGCCCAACTCAAATCCATTTCTGGTGCCATCTCTGTCCATACTGGTTAGCAGTATTTCGCCGGCGCCCAGATCGGCCATTTTTACCGCCCATTCCACCGCGTTAATACCTGTGGGCTTGCGTCCGCCGTGGGTGAAGATCTCCCAACGTGGCAGGCCGTCTACATCATCCACACGTTTTGCATCGATAGCGACAACAATGCACTGAGAGCCAAAACGTTGGGCTGATTCTCGCACCAGTTCGGGGTTGTGAATGGCGGCTGTATTAATACTGACCTTGTCAGCGCCGGCGTTCAGCATGGTGCGGATATCTTCAATTGAACGAATGCCACCCCCCACCGTGAGTGGAATGAATACATGCTCAGCGATCTGCTCTACCGTGTGCACCGTCGTTTCGCGGCCCTCATGGCTGGCGGTGATATCCAGGAAGCAGACTTCGTCAGCGCCCTGCTCGTTATAGCGCATGGCAATTTCAACCGGATCTCCGGCATCGCGTATATCAACAAAGTTGACGCCCTTGACCACGCGGCCATTGTCCACGTCCAGGCAAGGAATTATGCGTTTGGCGAGGGCCACTTCTAGTCGACCTCGTCACACAGACGTTGCGCTTGGGCTACGTCCAATGTGCCTTCATAGATAGCACGGCCAGTGATGGCGCCGCAGATGCCCTGATCGGCCACCCCTTTAAGCGCGCGTATATCGTCAATGTTGGTTATGCCGCCGGAGGCGATAACCGGAATGCGGGAGGCCTGTGCCATTATTACAGTCGCTTCCACATTCACACCCTGCATCATACCGTCGCGCGCGATATCGGTGTACACAATGGCGGAGAC